>Ga0180302_10000056_pt1 | contig 40623 bp, 44 predicted proteins | sample GuaBasSediGuay17_FD_121794 | JGI IMG/M metagenome (GOLD analysis project Ga0180302, IMG submission 121794) | Subseafloor sediment microbial communities from Guaymas Basin, Gulf of California, Mexico - Guay17, Core 4571-4, 12-15 cm | ecosystem: Environmental > Aquatic > Marine > Hydrothermal... | reverse complement strand
GATCTCTTATCCGATTTGTATAGAATGATAGGGAGAAAGTATAATTACGTAATTCATACTGGTCTTATAGATATTACTAAAATAATAGCGTTTTTAGTTAAATTAAAATTAGGAATTCCTTTAATTGATATCTTTGAAAACGATTTAAGTAAGATTAAAGTTCAGGGGAATGTTATTTCATTGGGTGTTATAGATACTAGAGAGTGTTTTATTGAGAGATATTATATAGTGAGAGAAGCTACTAAGAAGCTAGTTAATATTTCTATGATTGACACTATAATGATAACTAATAACACACATTTAGTTTTTCTTCCTTCACATATTGCTTTAGACAAAATAAAATTACTTGTTGAAATCAAGAGGAGGTTATCCATAGAATGGAACAATTAAGAGGTCAGGATACAGGATTTTTACCGAAACCTCCAAATCTACTTAAGCTTTTTAAGTATTGGTTGAAGGGTAAAATCAGTTATGATGATTTATTACCTCATGTTAGAAGACATTCGAGTTCAATGATCAGGAGCTTGGAAGAGACTGGACTGGACTATATTTGGGATGGTTGTATGCATAGATGGGAGAGGTATCACTATGCAATTATGCATATTAAAAATGTTGATGTTATCGGTAGGATTCCAGTATATGATGATAATTATGTTTTTAAAGCAGTAATTAATGAGGAATTAATACCTAATAAGAATTACTATTTAAATGAAGTTGAATTTATATCTAAAGTCGCCAAAAAGCCGGTGAAAATTCCAATTTTAGGTCCTTATACGCTGGCTAATTGGTCATTTGGAAGTTATTACATTAGAAAATGGAGAGAAAGATGCGCTAGTCTTAGATTAGCTAGATACTATGCTAGGAGAGAAATGGTAGCCAATTTAACTAGGAGAATTATAATTCCGATTTTAAGGGAGATTGTGACTAAATATAATAACTTAGTTGTGCAAATCGATGAACCGTCTATCTTCTCCTATCTTGATGAATTAGATATAGTAGTTGAGAATGTAAATGAGATAGTGCGTAAAGTTAATCCTAATAAGGTTATTTTGAATATATGCCATGGTAGCTATGAGGATTTAGAAGTTATATTTCAATATGTATGTGAGATGAAAATTGATCAGATAATGTTTGGACTTGCTCAGTTTGATTCTTGGAATTTAGGTACGGCTAAGGGGGATAGAAAGGGGTATTACGAACCACTTAAAATTTTACTTGAAGAATATGGTTATGATAGGGAAGTTGGATTGGGTGTTATTAATCCATATACTAGCTTAATTGAACCTCCTAGTTTAGTAAGGGATAGGATAATATTTGCACTTAACTATATTAATCCTAGTAAGTTATTAGTAAATCCCGATTGCGATTTGATTTCTTTAAGTTTAGATGTGGCATTTAAAAAACTAAGTAGTATGATAGAGGGAGTTAAGTTAGCTGAGAAGTTTATAGGTGGGGAATCATGAGGTATAGAAGTTTGATCGATGAAGTAATGAAAATTTATGATTTTCATGTTAATTGGAGGAGGAAATGTTTAAATTTAATAGCATCGGAAAATGTGATGAGTCCATTAGTTAGATCATTATTAAGTAGTGATTTTGCTCATAGATATTCATTATGGGATAGAAAATATATTCCGGATGGGGTTACTAATTTTTATAAGGGTACTAAGTATCTCGATGAGATATATAATATTGGGGTTTCAGTTTCTTGCGAGTTATTTGAGTGTGAATATGCAGATCTAAGAATATTATCTGGACATATCGGAACATTAGCAGTTGTAATGTCACTAACTAATGTTGGAGATACTATTTATACGGTTAATACGGTAAATGGTGGGTATCCTGGACTTTCTAAGGACGGGTTTATTGAAGTAATAGGTAGGAGGGTTATAGATATCCCATTTAATGATGATAAAGCAAATATTGATGTAGAGAGATTAGCTGAGGTAGTAAATGAGAAAGGAGGTAAGCTGATATTTATAGGGTCTAGTTTCATACCATTTATACATCCAATTGAAGAAATCGCTGAAATTGCTTATGAAAATAACCTTTATTTTGCATATGACGCATCGCATGTACTCGGTTTAATTGCAGGTAAAGTATACCCCAACCCTATAAAATATGGTGCTGTTTTAGTTGGAAGCACTCATAAGACATTTCCGGGCCCTCAAGGAGGAATCTTATTATATAATAGTAAGTTTCTTGAGTTGTTTACTGAGAATATTGTTATGAAGGTTGTGGATAATCCGCATTATAATAGGATATTAGCATTAACAGTTTCAATTATTGAAATGTTAGAATTTGGATGTGAATATGCAAAGCAAATTGTAGCTAATGCTAAAGAGTTAGCGAGGTGTTTAGACGAATTTGGAATTCCTATTAAGTATAGGGATTTGGGATATACAGAGACCCATCAAATAATCTTAGATGATATTGCTAATCTTGCTAAATTTGCTGATAAGCTTGAGGAAGCGAATATAATTATCGATTATAGTGGAAGAATAGGAACTTGCGAAATAACTAGATTAGGATTTAAGGAGAAAGAAATGCACTATATAGCTGAACTAATGAAGAGAGTGTATGATGGAGAGAATACTAGTAATATCAAGAAGGAAGTTGAAAAATTAACGCATGATAGAAAGGTTGAGTATACATTTCCCATCGGCCATACCTAATGTAGTATGTGGCTATATTAGATTAATGATGTAAATAATTCAGATGCTTTAACAGCTAAGTCATATATTGGAGTAGGATAGAAGCCTATGATGATGATTATCGCCGATAATATTATTAATGCTATTCTTATTAATACTGGAGACTCTTTTCCCTCCTCTAATACTTTATGTGTAGGCTCTCCGAAAAAGAGCCTCTGTAATAGCCACAGATAAAATATTACAGCTAACACGCTATTTAATACTCCTAATATTGCTAAGAACCATAAATTAGCTTTAATTGCAGAATATATCAAGAACCACTTACTCCAGAAGCCTGGAAGTGGAGGCATCCCAGCTAAACTTAATAGTGATAATATTAATGTTGCTGTGGTTAATGGCATTTTCCTCCCTAACCCCTCAACTTCCCTAATGCTTCTAGTTTCAAGAACATATATCATGGAGCCGGTTGCTAGGAAAGCTAAACCTTTACCTAAGGCATGAGTAAATACGTGCAACATGGCTGCGGCGGTTCCAATCACTCTTTCACCATATATTGCTGATGATAGACCTATAAGGATGAAACCGATATTCGTTATACTGCTATAAGCCAGTAATCTCTTTATATCGTCTTGAAGAAGAGCTAATAGATTTGCGGTAGTCATCGTTAATGCGGATATTATTGCTAATGTTATTCCAAGCGAGTTAGAAATCATACCTGCAGATGGCAGTATAAACCTTATAATTCCTAATATGCCTGCCTTTATAACGATTCCTGACAACATAGCGCTTATAGGACTTGGAGCTGCTGGGTGAGCATCAGGTAGCCATGTCCAAAATGGGAAGAAAGCTGCTTTTATTCCAAATCCTATTAGTAATAGGCTTAGTGTAAATGTTAGCTGTATAATTGGTATCGTTGATAGGTATTGGGAGATAGCTACGCCATTTAAGCTACCTGTGAATCCATATACATATGATATTCCATATAGCATTATGAGAGAGCCTAATCCGCTCATTAACAAGTATTTTACCCCGGCTTCTACAGGTTCGTCAAGGTGATATCTAAAGGCAACTAGTACATAGCTACTTATTGCCATCAATTCCCATACAACAAAGAAGGTAAATAAATCGTAAGTGAATGTCAAGCCAACTAATCCTAGTGTCATTAGTTGTAGTAAGAGAAAGTAATTACCTAAGTTTGCATCCCTCTCCATATAGTTAACTGAGTGTAATGCTGACGCTAAGGATATTATTAGAAATATTATTGTGAAGAAATATCCGGTTAAATCTATTATAATCGTTGAGCTTAGGAATGGGTAAGCTACACTCATCATTACTTCTCCTGATGAGATTACGGCTGGTAAATTTGCAAATGTAGAAATTAATGCTAATAAAAAGCCTAAAGTAGCCCATAACCCTAAGTATTTCTCTGCATTAACTCTACGTAACAGGATACTCAATAGGGGAGTAATCATTGTAAAGATTATCAGTATTACTAATGGATCTAAACCGGATGGTAATCCTATTAGTTCGCTAAATATGCTAACCATATAATCACCTCATAAGCCAGCTTAAGCCTGGAATTATATACCTTAATATTACCGACGGATAGATACCTAATATTATAGCTGTTAATGCAAGTAATGCCATTGGTATTAACATGGTTGGCGGAGGATCCCTTGCATCCTTTATCTCCTCACTCAATGGCCCAAAGAAAACCCTTCTAATGAACATAGTCATATATCCGGCTGATATTACTGTAGCTAAGACAGCTAGCATAATTATGATATATTTATATGGTGATAATGAATTTATGCCTCCTAAGAATATTAAATACTCGCTGACGAATCCTGATATACCCGGTAATCCCGCGATTCCCATAGCGCCAATTACCGCTAAACTGGCCGTGATTGGCATTTTGTATGCTAATCCACCTAGCTTTCTCATGTCCCTAATACCAACCTGGTGTATTAGAACACCCGCAACCATGAACAATAGCCCCTTCAGTAATCCATGATTGAAAACGTGGAATATGCTCCCCTCTATTCCTATTGAGGTTGCAGCTGCCACTCCAAAGAACATGTAGCCCATTTGGCTTATACTACTATATGCGAGTAATCTCTTAACATCGTCTTGGACCATAGCCATTATACCACCGTAAATCATTGATATTAGTCCTAGAATCATTAGATATGTAGTAGCCTCGGGCGTATTCCATGTAGGCATTGATATAGGCATAACTATTCTTATTAAAGCATATAATCCTATTTCTATCATAACACCACTTAGTATTACTGAAATTGGAGTTGGAGCTTCTGCATGAGCTTCCGGTAACCATCCATGAAGTGGTACGATGGCCATTTTAACTCCAAATCCTATGATAAAGATAGCTGCTAAAATCGTCCTTATTTGTGGTGTAAGCTGAGCACCTATCGATGCTAATTCCCAAATTTCAAAGCTTCCTGAAATCGTGCCTATATATAAAATTCCTAGTAATATCAGTATTGAACCTAGTTGTGTATATAGAAAATATTTAAATGCTACTCTCCTCCTGTCACCATACCCCCAACCAGCAATTAATAGGTAACTAGGTACTAACATTAACTCCCAAAAGAAGAAGAATTGAATTAAGTTCATACTTAGAGCTGCACCAACCATTCCTGCAACATATAACATATAGTATGCGAAATAGGTTTCTTGATATTCCTCATGTTCTAGGTACGTTACTGAGTATATTGATGCAAGTGCTGTAACAAATAAAATAATGAGTACTATCGGATAATTTATTCCATCAATCAGGAAACTAAAACTTATTGATATAAAATCTGTTTCTACCCATTTATATATCTCGGTAAAACCATTATTAATGATTTCTGAGTGTATGAAAATTAGTAATATTAATGCGATCCATATCGGAATACTCGCAATATATCCAGCTCTATGTTTTAAGGCTTTTCCTAATACGTAAATTATAGGCGACCATATAATTAATAACGCTAAAATTTCAGGGATCATACTATATAGCACCTCCTAACATTAGTGTTATGATGATTAGAATTAGAAAACCAATTAAGACGTATATGATATTAACTCTAAAGTATCCAGTTTGTATTCTCCTTACAGCATCTGAAAAGTCTGTGTATACACTTTTAAGGAAGGATCCTGAACCATTACACTCAATATATTTGAAAATTCCTCTTGAGATAAATAGGAAGCCATTTACGAATATTTTATAGTATAATGTATTTATGAACCACCTTTCGTATAGGAATTTCCATAATACTCTTAGTAATGTGAATCTTTCAGTTAGTGATTTATAGTCTATTTTGTAAGTTATATAGAGTAAATATGATGGATACAATCCTAAGATAATGATAACTACTGTCAGCAGTATTAGTGGAGATAAGAAGGTTGTTGCTATAAACTCTGGTAGGTGAATGCTTTCAACCTCAAGCTTCAATACTCCATGAAATAGTGGATGGAATAATTCATGTAAGAAGGGCATGAACACTACTCCTATTATAGTCATTATAGATAATATGTATAGAGGATACATCATGTATGGACCTGGGTCATGGAGATGCTCATGATGCTCACTATGATGTTTTACTTTAAGTTCTCCGAAGAAAGTTAATCCTAGGAGTCTAAAGCTGTAAAATACCGTAAGTATTGCTGTTATAGCTAATAGGATCATTAATGGATATTCCTTACTGACGTATAAGCTATGGAGAATACTATCTTTACTGAAGAAGCCGTTAAACGGTGGAACTCCTGAGAGGGCTAATAATCCAATTAACATGACAAAGTATGTTTTAGGTAGGTATTTCTTTAATCCCCCGGCGTCTTTTAATAGGTAGCTTCCTATTGCGTGACCTACACATCCGGCGCTGAGGAATAATAGTGCTTTGAAGAAAGCGTGACTATATAGGTGTAAAATTCCGGCCATATAGCTTTCAACGAAAAGATGTGATTCCTCCATTAATAGTCCAGAAACACCCAATATTGATATCATATATCCTAGTTGGCTAATAGTAGAGTATGCAAGGACTTTCTTTATCTGATCAGCCACCATGCCCATGGACGCTGCTAAAAATGCTGTGAAACCACCAATCCAAGCAACTACTAAGAAGAAAATTATTAAGTCATGATGTACCAATTCACCTAACGCCGAATATCCTATGTATAAAATTGGAATTATCCTAGCAATTAGGTATACACCGGCTTTAACCATAGTAGCTGCATGTATTAACGCGCTAACCGTAGTTGGTCCTGCCATAGCTTCTGGAAGCCATATATGAAGTGGGAACTGGGCGGATTTTCCGATTGGCCCTAGGAAGAGTAATATTAACGTTATAGCTAGTAAACCATTTTTAGCTAAGCTAGCCATCCATGAAACATCTGATGATAATGCTGTGAAATTAAGCGTTCCAGAGTACAAATATATTATTACAATGGCGGCAAGAAGTCCTATATCACCAGCCCTTGTTACTACAAATGCTTTCATTCCACAGTGTGACGGAGGATACGGGCCTATCCAATACTTCTCTTCATCCTTGTAGTAGTAGCCAATCAACGCATAGCTTGCAAAACCAACACCTTCCCACCCAAAGAACATGACTAGAAGATTATCCGCTATGACTAATAGTTGCATGGAACCTACGAAGAAATTCATTAACATCCAATATCTAGTGATAGATTCATCTCCATGCATGTACTCAATGGAATAAACCATAATTAGGAAGCTAATCCATCCAACGATATTTGCCATAAAGACACTTAATGGATCCACTAATACGCCGACTTCAATAGCACCTTTAGGAATAGGGATCCAGTTCTCAATTTTTAAATCAATAGGTAATTCCATTTTCACTCCGTTAATTATAGCATATCCACGGAGGACGTCTGGAATCATTGAAGCAGCAAATATTGCAGATAGAAATACGGCTAATACCGCCATGAAATCTCTCAATTTATGACTAATTTTTTCAAAGATTGGATGTAGAAATGCGAATATGAAGGGTATAACCCATATTAGCCATGGAGCATATGGAAGCATACTTTACCACCTCAACCTCCTTAAATAGTCGACATCTAAAGTTCTATACTTTCTAAATACAACTAATGTTAAGGCAAGACCGACACCTATTAAAGCACCGTCTAAAAGTATGGACGTGATAACTATTGCGTGAGGAAGAGGGTCAAGAAGTAGGGATTGAGATTTAAGTAAGGACATAGCTATAAAGTTAATATTGACACCAGTAGCTATAATTTCAAGACCTATTAAAATTCTAATTAGGTTCCTTTTTACAGCCATAATATATATACCAATGACAACCAAGAAGAGAGCAGTTATTAACATTGAATATCCAATGTTCATGTTGGCCACCTCCTAGCTACGTATATTAATACTCCAGCTAGGGCAGCGACTAAGACAAATGACTGTAAGAGAGTATCTATTAATCGTTCTCTCCATAGATACAGAGTCTCATACTCACTTGAGTTCTGGTGACTAACAAAGATTGTTTGTGGTGTTGCTTTTGAGTAATAGCTTATATCAGTATTTAAAAGAATATATAGACCTACTACAAGTACTAATACTACAATGATGAGTCCAAATACGCTTATTTTACTCACCGCTTACACCTCCTCTAGTCATGACGAAAACCATTATAAAGAAGATCATGATAGCTCCTGAGAAGACGGCTAATTGAACTACCGATACGAAGATCGCTCCGACTACGTAGAAGAGAAGAGCAGTTAGTATAGTGATTATAAATAGCGAGAGTATTGCATATCCTAAATTCTTATGTTCAGCAGCTAGAATAGCGAAAATAATCAATAATATGTTTATTATGTTTACTAAAGTTGGTAAGTCTATTTCAATCATTTTTTAAACCTCCTTCTAACATATTTAATACCTAATTTTGAATCTATGGCAGGTTCTAATTCATATTTTAATTCAGGGAGTATTTGATGAATATCTGGTTCTTTAGCTAAATCTAACGGACTATATATGAGTGACTTCCTATCATAACTCGCTATCTCCACAAATTCGGTTTCTTTAAGCGCACCCCTCGGACAATATTCAACACAAAAACCGCAGAAACAACATCTACCATAATCAATTTGAGGATGTGTAAGCTCTCTTCCCTCTACTTCAACCATAGTTATCGCCTTATTAGGGCATATCCATGCACAAACACCACAACCGGTACACTTATCAAGGTCCAATACATGCCTACCTCTAGTTCTAGGGTAAGCACGCTGTCTCTCAAATGGATACTTATGAGTCATCGGAGTTCTTATAGTATGCTTTAATACTTGGAAGAGGGGATTGATCACTCTAGTAACTAGAGATTTAGACATTTAACCAACACCCCACATCCAGGGCATGTAATATCTTAGTAGGATACTTATCACTAGATTTAAAAGCGATAAGGGTATCAGTATTCTCCAGCCTAATCTAACAGCTTGATCAACTCTTAATCTAGCATAAGTAACCTCTATAGTCATTAATAATATCATAACTACTAGAAGCTTAACCAATACCCAAAATATCCCAGATATGGTTTTATTCATGAATATATCAGGACCATTATATCCGCCTAAGTATAACGTGACAAGTAGTAGTAGCCATGCTAGCCAATTTACGAAATCAGCCTCCATCATTAGTAGATACAATGGTCCAGTGTACTCAGTCTTCACTCCAAGTATTAACTCAGGCTCGGCTACGGGGAAATCCATTGGGACCCTCTCAGTCATCCCTAGGCAACCAATTATGAATACTATAAATCCAAGTATCTGGGGACCTATAAACCAGATTTTAGATTGAGCCTCAACTATTTTGACGAAATCAAATGATCCAGTTAGGATTACTACCCCCAAAACAGCAATTACCATTGGAATTTCAGCTGCTACATCCATGTAAATCGTCCTTAAAGCACCTATAATTGTAAACTTATTATTTGCTACCCATCCAGTTAACATGCTCAATACCGGATATATAGTAGCGATTGCGAGAAATAGTAATAATCCATTACCAGCAGCTTCAAAAACAATATAATCTTCAGCGTATGGAATTAGTAATACTAGGCAAGCTGGTATAACTGGTAATAATATTGGTAGAAGGAAGAATAAGAATTTGAGCGTGGTTCTTGGAATTATAAATTCCTTAGCTATTAACTTAATGGCATCAGCTATTAATTGAAGCCAGCCAAGCACCTTACCAGCGTGAACAGGGCCCATTCTTAGCATTAATCTTGCAAGATATTTACGTTTAAACCATACAGCAAAAATAACAAATATAAAGATGAATGCTAGACCTGGAAATATTGTTATCATGAAGATAAACTTGAGATTATCCTGAATGAAACTCCATAACTGATTAATTATATCCTCATACATTCGTCATCACCTATCCGCATCTAAAAACCAAGGGTCAAAAGACATGTATAATACTGGGACATCTGCAAATTTAATTTCCTGAATGGTAGGTAGCATTTCTAATAAGAAGAAGTTTCTAAAGCTGGGTGCGCTTATTTTAACTCTATAAGGCTTATCTGTTCCGTCAGAAACTAGATATACTCCAAGCTCTCCTCTAGCGGACTCTACTCTAGAATACACTTCTCCAGGTGGAACTCTTTGAGGGACATTTACTTTAATTGGTCCTGAGGGCATGTTCTCTAATGCTTGCTGTATAATGTCAAGACTAATATACATTTCCTGTATCCTTACAGCACCTCTAGCATACGCGTCTCCAGCAGTTTCAACTGCAATTTTAAAATCTAATTCACCATATGCAGCATATGGCTCATTCTTACGGGTATCATAGCGGACGCCTGAAGCTCTAAGGTTAGGGCCGGCTGCACCCCACTCAATAGCCTTACTAGAGGGAATAACGCCTACACCTCTAGTTCTAACTTCGAATAAAGCATTCTCCATCCATGCATCCATGTAAACATCTAATCTCTCCCTAAAATACTCGATAGCCTTTAAAGCCTTCTCCTTAAAACCACTAGGTAAATCGGCACGAACACCACCGGGAATTATAAAACTATAACTCCACCTAGCTCCAGTTAACATCTCCATTAACTCCAAAAATGGTTCTCTATCCCCGGTAGTCCACAAGAAAAATGCTGGAAACCATCCAGTTGACTCAGCTAGCAAACCTAAAGCGTATGTATGACTGATAATCCGGTTCATCTCTAAAATAATAGTTCTAATATATTGAGCTCTGGGCGGAGCTTCTATTCCAAGCAATTCTTCAATAGCTCTAACATAAGCCATATCAACGTGTGAGGTATCAAGCATAACCATTCTCTCCATAGGAACAATACCCTGCAAATAAGTCCTATTCTCTAAAATCTTCTCAATACCACGATGACTATAGCCAATATCAACATCAATCTCATAAACTATCTCACCATCCGTCGTAACTATGATAGTCCCTTGACCTGATATGGGATGCTGAGGTCCTATCCTTACTCTCATCAATCCTCCTTCTAATTCTTCTATTTCTTCTACTCTGATTACGCTCATAATTTTTCACCTCTCATACGGTTTTAATGAGAAGTCTTTCCTTAGTGGATATCCTTCCTTTTCATAATCCCAATCTTCTGGTAGAAGTAGTCTTTTTAATTTTGGATGTCCTTTAAAGTTTATTCCCATCAACTCCCACGTTTCTCTCTCGAACTTTTGTACTCCCTTCCAGATATTAACTAGACTATCGACTTCAGGACTATCCCTACTAATTTCCGTTTTTAATATGAGAATTACATTGTATCTAGACGACCAGATTATCCAGAAAACTTCGAATATTCCCTTTTTAATATAGTCTACACCTCCAGCTGATACTGGCATATCAAAGTCTAGCCTTTTTAGCTCACTCGCTATGTCTTTAACTTTTTCGCTTTTAACCTTAACTATTATACGCTTCGGAGATACTATTTTATACTCAATGATATTATCGCCAAATTTCTCTATTAATATCCTTTTAATCTCGCTTAGACCCTCCAACTTTCTCACCTAAGATTTTCTTTCTTAATAATAATGCTCCATATATTATTGCCTCCGGCTTTGGAGGACATCCCGAGATGTAAATATCTACCGGTAAATAGTCTTCCACCCTTACAACTGAATAACTATCATAAAATGGGCCTTTACTAATTGTACAGATACCGATGTTTACTACATATCTTGGCTCGGGCATTTGATTATATAGTCTAATCGCTCTTCTAATCATTTTTCTAGTTACATTTCCGACAAAAAATAGAGCATCACATTGTCTTGTCGAGGGTTGAGATAGTAGTCCCCATCTTTCTAAGTCATATCTTGGCCCGAACACTTGCATGAATTCTGGGCTACAGCATCCTGTGACGTAGTGTATAGCCCATATGCTATAAGACCTCCCCCACTCAAATATTCTCCTAATTGGTTTTGGCAGTTTGTCTAATATTCCCTTAAACTCTACTTTATTGCTCATCTTCTTACCTCCTCAATTCCCTTGACGAAGAAGTATATTCCAATCATAATGATAATGATGTAGAGGATAATTGGTGCGGGATTTAATCCTTTAGCTATTAATGATGTACTAGCCATTAGTATCCATGTTAAGGCATCTAGAACGAAGAAGGCTACCGCATATGCGAAGTATCTAATGGCTCCAACGATTCTTATATCACTCGGTCTGATATCGATTTCTTGGCCACATTCAAATGTATCCTCCTTTACATCTCCTCTTCTTCTACCCTCTAATATATATGCTATTACCGGAAGTATTAGTCCAGTTATAAAGAAGGTTACTATGAAGATCCAATACCACATATAAGGTGGGAGGGTCATTGATATAACCCCCTTAACAGCTCTAATATTTCATCACTAGCTTCTTCAAGTTTAATTCCTCTTGCTTCAATTGCTGACTCTACGTATCCTTTATAACTCTTATTCCTTATTATAATGATAGTCATATTTTGAATATTTCCTATACTTATATCAGCATATTCTCCAGTGATATCTTTAATTTTACTCATTCCTCCGTGTAATGCTTTATTTAACTCTTCATTTGATAAGATGACTGATTTACCGTTATATAGAAATTCAATCCCACCATCCAGTATCTTAAAATCTGTTATTTTTGAAATGTCAACATTTTTTTCAAGTAGTATTTTCTTTAATTGAGTAATTGAGTAGTAATTTCTATTGAATATTGTAATCAGTAGTTTTATACACTCTTCAATTTTACTATTACTATACCATCCCAATCTCATTCTCCAAATCGCTCTGATATGTGAGGGAGGAGCGAGATAGCAAATTGAGGGTTTATACGATGCTTGGAAGAAGGATGCATAATATTCATCTGCAGCTGCTCTTAATGATAGAGCTGACGGAGGACTAAATATTGTGAGAAAATTCACCTCTTCAATTTTATCTGGGTTATCTATTAGTATTGGACTAGGTAATATTGATGGTCTTGGTTTACTTACCATATTATCAAGTACTGGATTTAGGTTTCCATATGTGGCTATTAAATCTATAATTTTACTCTCTAGTAGGTATCTGAGTATAGCTCTTAGTATGTTTTCCAATTTAGCATCCTTTGCTACATATATTGTATCATATACACCGAAGGGTTCCTCTCTAACTTTTTCAAATGCCTTTAACTCTATTCTTTTCTGTTCATTTTCGAATCCCTTAAAGTGTTCATCGGTAGTTATTGGACAAGAATAGTAGCAGTATCCACACCTTATACATGCGCCCATAAGCCTTGGAGTTTCATCTTGCATTATTAAAGCGTTAACCGGACAAACGGCTACACAAGTCCCACATCCGATACAAAGACCTTGTCTAATAACATCTTTAAGTAAATTTGCAAATATCATCCTTGAAGCTATTTTTCCGTATGGAGATGGCCATAGGGTTCGTTGAGACAATATTAATGCCCTCCTAAAGTTCCCTACGACTCCAATATACTATATAGATTAATTTAATAACCTCTATCTTTAATATAATTATTACAGTATATGTCCATAATTATATTTTAAGGCATTTGAATATTACCGTCAAAATTTTAGTTAAGCGGTATGGCAAGGATAGTTATTGAACATTTAATGGATAAACTTTGGCGATGGCTTTACATTGAATATGTTAATTCTATAAAGCTTTTTCCAGAGTTAGTTATAACGAACCTACCAAGGAAATATCATAATTTATTTCCACATAACAATGTTAGTGATAAAAGCGTTTTTCAACTTTTTGATATTAGTAATACCATAATATTAGACCCCTCTGCCAAGTTACAATTAACTTCTGAGGCTATTAGGGATAATGATGTTTTAGTTGTAGGGGGCATATTAGGTGCTCATCCACCACTAGGTAGGACTAGGTTGTATTTAACTTCTAGATTTCCAGGTATTAGGTCATATAATATTGGTCCTAAACAGTTATCAATTGATGGTGCGGTCTATGTTGCCAGAAAAATTGCGGAGGGATGTCCCTTAGCTTCTATTAAATTTTTAGATAATATTAAGATTAGGACATGGTTTGGATCAACTATTATACTGCCTTATAGGTATCCCTTAGTAGGAGGTAAGCCGATTATCTCTAAGGAGTTAATTAAGCTACTTAAGAGGTTCGGCTTACCTAATATGGATAATCCGCAGGATGAGAAGATTTGGGGTGATGTTTTAGCGCTGTCAACTTAGTATAAAACAAATCCTTTAAATATTAAAATATCTTAAGGAAATAGTGGAGATAAAAGATGATTGAGGGTATTGAATCTCTATTTCTTCAGTTAATGCCGGGTCCATCTGAAATATTAATCATCATAATATTAGTAGTATTACTGCTATGGGGACCTAAACAAATTCCAAAGTTAGCAAGATCTTTAGGTTTAGCGAAAAAGGAGTTTGAAAAAGCAGCTAAAGGAGAGATAGAGGAGAAAGAGGAGGAGGACGAGTTAATTAAATTAGCTAAGGAACTTGGAATTGATACAGAGGGTAAGACTAGGGAAGAAATCAGAAAAGAAATTATTCAAAAAACGAAAAAGGGTTAGTGTGACTATTCGAATTCTCCACCGCCTGTTTCTTCAGGACCTTTCTCTTTACCCTTTTCCTCCTTAAGCTTTGAGGCAGCGATTACATCGTCAATTCTTAGGATCATAGCAGCAACTTCTGTTGCTGACTTAATCACCTGTTCTTTTACGATTAGTGGTTCCAGTACTTCCTTCTTGTACATATCGGCAACCTTGCCCTCAAATACATCTATACCAGCCCATACCTCTCCCTTAGCGTGCCTAGCTTTAAGCTCGACTTCAATGTCAATTGTATCTAGACCTGCGTTTTCAGCTAATGTTAATGGTATAGACTCAAGAGCTTCCGCGAATTTCTCAGCTGCTAACTGCTCTCTTCCAGATAGAGACGATGCCCATTCTCTAATGACTTTAGCCGCTTCAGCCTCAGGTGCTCCTCCACCAGCTACAATCTTAGGCTTGATTAATACGTCCCTTACTACGCTTAAGGCGTCGTGCATGCTTCTTTCAGCTTCGTCAACTACTCTCTCGCTTCCACCTCTAATTAGAATTGTTACGCTTCTTGGGTTTTTACATCCTTCGATGAAGATCATCTTATCTTCTTCTATCTTCCTCTCTTCTACTAACTCAGCCTCACCTAAATCGTTAGGCGTTAAGTCCTCTAAGTTTGTTACGATTCTTCCTCCAGTGGCCTTAGCTAGCTTCTCCATGTCCGATTGCTTTATTCTTCTTGCTGCTAATATGCCAGCTTTTGCTAGATAATGCTGAGCAATGTCGTCAATACCCTTCTGACAGAATACTACATTGGCTCCTGTTGAAACAATTTTATCAACCATTTCCTTTAGCATTTTATTTTCTTCTTCGATGAATAGCTTAATTTGCTCTGGAGATGTGATGTTTATTCTAGCGTCAAATTCTGTCTTCTCAATTTCTAATGGACAGTTTATGAGTGCTATCTTAGCTTTTTCGACTCTCTTAGGCATTCCACTATGTACAACTTCTTTGTCTAGAACAATCCCTTTAACTAATTGAGTATCCCTTAAGCTTCCGCCGGGCTTCTTCTCAACCTTTACATCATCTATGTCAATTTTAATCTTTCCATTTACTTCCTCTTTAACTGTCAGTACAGCTTCGACTGCAAGCTCCGCTAGATATTCCCTATCCGCAGCTACCAGCTTTGAACCCATGGCGGTTTCAGCTACTTTCTTTAATAGTTCCACGTTATTTGGGTCTACTTCTACCGCGATCTTATTTAATGTTTCTAAAGCTTTAGCAGCCGCTTTTTTATAACCATCAATTATTATTGTTGGATGAACATCCTTATCTATTAACTCCTCAGCCTTATCTAAAAGTGCCCCTGCCAATACAACGACTGTCGTAGTGCCGTCTCCAACCTCGGCATCTTGAGCTTTAGAAACTTCAACCATCATCTTAGCAGCTGGATGCTCAACTTCCATTTCCTTTAGCATTGTAGCGCCATCGTTTGTAATTACTACATCGCCAAGACTATCAACTAGCATTTTATCCATTCCCTTAGGTCCTAGGGATGACTTTACGATATCAGCAACTATCTTAGCAGCTAAGATAAGTCTCTTTTGAGCCTCTCGTCCCTTACTTCTGGTCGTTCCCTCCTTTAATATTAGTATTGGCTGTCCACTTGCCGTCACAGCTGGGATAGCAGTTGCTTGGGACATAAATATTTCACCTCAAAAAGATAATTCATCCCCTAATTTTTCCAAATATAAAGTTGATAACATGTTTATATTTTTTTACTATTTTTATGCCGGGTAAAAGCCTTTTTAGATAGCATTATGGCCTATAATAGCCTATTTTTCTATTAAGTTTATAAGTTAGGTTAGAAATGCTTATAAACCCTTTATTTTAATTATCAGTTAGAGGTGACATAGCAATCTTAGACATAAATAGATTTATTCAGAGCCTCTATGGACAGAGAATCATCGTCAAACTAAGAGGAGCGGTTGTCAGTGGAGTACTAGTAGATTCTACGGCAACTGGCGGATTAATATTAAAGGATTTAGAGATCATTGAGGATGGAAAAGGCAGGTATTCATTAAAGCAAGGATATGAGTACTTCAAGGATACGGTATTTATCCGTGGAGATAACATAATTGCAATATTAATTGATAAATTGGATTCATCTCAAGATAATCAAGAAAATAAGGAAGACTGATTTCTGAGCTTATTCCTTATTAAAAAGCTTTAGAGACATTTCATATGCGTCCTCGCCATCCCTATAATAGCCTCTCTTAATATGTGAAACTGTAAAGCCAAGTTTTCTATATAGTTTAATTGCCTTATGATTTGAAATCCTAACCTCTAAGTATACATCTACACAGTGGCAATTTTCCTTTAAAGCTTTTATAGCTTCTCGGAGGAGATTAGTGCCTATTCCCATACCTCTATATTCAGGTAAAACTGCAATGGATACTACATGTCCTCTTTTAATTCTTCTAACCGGTAATGATATCATTATAGAATCTTCCACTCTACACATTATATATCCAACTACTTTTCCATTTACTTTAGCTACTAAGAAGCTATCTGGGTAATTTTCAAGTAAATACTCGAAAAAGTATCTTGGATAGTTTTCCGGTAAAGTTAATAAATTTATTCTCATAACGTCATCAATATCATCTTTCGTAGCCCTTACTATCTGGTAGCTTATTTTATTAGAATCGCCCCCCTTACTATTATACTTGCGTTTATTCCTCTCACTACTTAAAACCATTCTTCAAAATATTCCTACTTATTTAAAGTTATTAATTAATTTTTAGGGTTGAGGTATATGTTTTGGTATGTTTAGTGGAGACGTTGAGATTAATCGTATTTATGAAAAGGTATCAAAATATTTCATAATTATTGACTACTTTTTATCTGAAGAGAGTATCGTGTTTAACGTTAAACCGAAAGATATCTTAAAGAGAAATTTTATATCGCTCTATGAGGAGTTAAGGAGAGAGGAATCGAGATATATACCTATACTAGATAGAGAGAATGATCAAATTCTTATTAGAATTAGGGAGTTTCCTATAAGAGAAAGAAAAGGATTTTCTATTAAGCATTCATTATTATTACTAGCTACTTTTGGTACCGTTATGGCTGATGGATATTTAAGGAGTAATAATCCATATCTAGCTAGCATCGTATCAAACTATAACCCATTATTGACTACTGTAATATTTACCATCGCACTTCTCGGGATTATAGGTACTCATGAATTGGGACATAAAGTAATGCTTCATTTCTATAAAATGAGAGCTGGATGGCCATATTTTATCCCAGGAGTACCTGGAGTATTGCCTACATTGGGAGCGGTTATTACTCAAGAGGATATCCCTCCGAATAGGGATAGATTATTTGACTTAGGACTAGCTGGTCCAATAGCTGGATTAGTCGCTACAATTATAGTTAGTATATATGCAATCGTTAACGCACCTATTATATCTATGGATGAACTTTCTAGATTACAGACTAAGTTTGGTGGTGAGGTTATATGGTTTCCAGTTCCCTTATTATATCATTTTCTGCAGAGTATGATAAGGCCGGTTCCCGAGGGATATGTTGTTTTAGTTGATCCCCTTACTTGGGCGGCTATAGTTGGTATGCTAATTACAGCACTAAATATGTTTCCAGCATGGCAACTTGATGGGGGACATTTAGCAAGAGCGGTTTTAGGCCCTAAATACCATAATTACGCTACATTAGCTTCGATCTTTATACTATTCGTAACTGGGTATCACCTAATGGCTATATTTATATTATTTATGCATTTGATGACTGGTGGATTAACAGTTCGTCCTTTAGATGATTTATCCCCTACATCCACGTTACGGAAAATATTGTTTGTGCTTTCATGGGTTATTGCTATTATTTGCTTACCAATAGTTATTTAGGAATGTAGGTGTTGGTAAGGTCTTCAATTACTGAGATTATTCTTTTCTTCTTCGCTGGTATTCTATTTAGTATATCTTCTACCTTTTTAGCAGACTTTACATTTAGTATCTTAGTAAATGTTTTGGGTAGGCTGCTTACGAAGTAAACAGTTCCTGAAAATTCTTTAATTGATTTAATAAAACTATATAAGACTAAATCTTGGTATGAAGCTATATCTTCCTCCTTAATTGCGGATAATTTAGTTGGATCGTACTCAAATTCTAATGATGAATCGCTTAGAATAATTAGAGTGCTTATTCCCTTATGGGATAGTAGTTTGAGAGTTGACTCTAATGTATTCGCTAGTCCGGCATCATAGGGATAACCTCCTATACTAGCGATAGTAATCGGTGATAAGCTAATTTTTAACTCCCAACGCTCCTTATAGTAATTTAGGGATTTTATCCATGGATCGGTACCTTCACCCCAGTAAACCTCCCACGGAAACTCATTATCAGCCATTACAAGTGAAATACTCATTAGTTCCTTAGGGTAGTCTTTCATTAGTTCATTCTCGGTAAGCCGTGGTCTCTTCTTTTCTGTGATAAGCTCTTTAACTTTATCAAAGTTTGTTTTTATAAAGACGTAGGGGACTACTCCTCTCCATAGTGTAATTGGGGATTGCCTTGTAATGCCGATTAACACATTATAATTCTCTTCCTCCTTAAATTTAACTCCAGTCTTCTTAAGTAGATCCCTAACTACCCTTCTCTCATTTTCAGATAGTGTATCATCGATCCAAACAACTGGGTTATCTACGCTATTTAATGCATCTCTTAACTTATTTAAGACGTTAATTTTCTCCTCTTTTGAAGGGGAAACTCTGGGAAATATTCTTAAGTCTATAGGATCTGGTAGTAGAGCGGGGTATTCGGCTTCTCCGAAACATAACCAAACTTCAACCACTTAACTCACCATTTCTAGCAAGCCATAATATATTGTGCTATCCGATAATTTTTATATATGAAGGGTGATGAGGCATATTAAAAAGGGAATGAGGATGCTTGGAATAGCTGAAAGCTTTTATAAGGAGCTGGGGAAAAGTATACTTGTTGGTGTTGTTGAGCGGGCGGATAGGATAATTGATGGATTTGCCATTTCTTTTCCTACAGTTGGCGGATTGGACGCTACGGAGAAAATTCTAGAGATATATGATGATTTAAGGCGTGATGATATTGATGTAATAGCGATTTCTGGTACTGTAATTAGTTGGTATAATGTAATTGATCTTAATAAGGTATATGAGGAAACGGGGAGGCCTGTAATCTCAATTACATATGAAGAGTCGGAGGGGCTACTTACATATTTTAAGAAGAATTTTCCTGATGATTGGATGGTTAGATGGGAGATACATAGTAGGAATGGTCAGCGTATTAAGGTTAAATTGAGAACTGGTTATGAGGTGTTTATTAGACCTATCGGGATAGATGTGGATTACGCTCTTAAGATATTAAATAAATTTGTAGTTGAGGGTAAGAAGCCTGAGCCAATTAGGATCGCTCAACTTATTGCTTCAAGACTATCTAAGAAATACCTAATTTATTTGAGTAAAGTTATTAAGTAGCTTTGAGTAAGGTTTTATTGATGTTAAGAAATTGTGAAGAGGGTTGGTTTATTCTTCTTTCTTCACGGTGGGATTTTGAAGTTAATTGATCCTTATAAAGATAAAAAAGATCCTTATTGTACAGCTTATTGTAAATTCTTTAGATGTGGTAAGAGAATCCTGGTATTTAGACATGGTAAGAGAATATGTGGATTAACAGGTGAGGAATGCGATCCTAGGAAGTGTATATATGCGAGCTGCGTAATTAATAGATATATTGCATCACAAGGTCTATGTGGATTAATGATAAAGAGGAAGACTAAGGATATAGCTCCAACTAAATTCGTAGAGCTTCCAGAGAATAGATTTAAAGGTAAGATTAGAGGAGATAAGGAGTTATTGTATTAGCTAAGTTACGGGCTTCAACGATAATTCCTTAACCACCGCCTCAAATGACTTATATTTAAATAGTTTATCAAGGAAAACTGACAACATTTCTATACTAATTCTATATTGAGCCCAAGTATCCCTATCCCTTACAGTAACAGTATCATTTTCTAATGTTTCACCGTCAATGGTAATTGCTACCGGTACCCCTATCTCATCTACTCTAGCATATCTTCTACCTATACTATCCCTATCATCATAAATGACCTTATATCCAAGGTTCGTCAATAGTGACTTAACAAATAATGCCTTGCTTATGAATTCATTCTTGCTTACAAGTGGAAACACGGCACAATGATAGATAACTACATCGTAAGGTAGTGATAGAATTATTCTATCGTCTTTTTCATTATAGCTATATTCTAATACTGCATAAGCTATTCTATCTACGCCAAAACTAGGCTCTACTACGTGAGGAATAAATCTTTCAACGCTTACCTCCCTTTTAACCTGTCGTATACTAAATAATTCACGTGTTAACTTAACGCCTTCTACATTAACCTCGCCTTTTTCAATAATATCTTTTTTCCACGATGTAGTTTTTGATAGGTAAGACATAATATCTGCTATTTTATCTGGATATTTCTCTTTGATAGCTTTAGGATTGGGGAAGACCTGAATCTCAGTAATTATTTTTGGTTTTTGTAATCTCCTTTCAACTGTTAATTCTACACCACTTTCCTTAGTATGCGCTGATAAATCATAGTCTCCTCTATATGCATGCCCCGAGACCTCAACCCATCCCCACCTAGTTAAATAAACCTCTTGATCAAAAGTTTGTGTTGCGTAATGTGCCCTCTCACCCTCCAACTTCTCTCTAAATCTCTGTTTAGTCTCTGGTATACCTAGTTGAGATATAAATTTTTTAGCTAAAACCATAAAGTATGCCATCCACTCACTCATTATAATATCCTTATCTAAAGCTTCCTTCACACTCATCGTTTCATAATCAATAGAAACCCCTTTCTTAATCAGCTCTTCATGATAGAGATTTAGCGTTTCATTACTGTATTCCTTAATGAAAGGACATTTATCATCGTCAGGGTCTATGAACATCTCTAGTTCCATCATATCAAATTCTCTAAGTCTTATAGGACCTTGCCTCGGTGAAATTTCATTTCTAAAGCCACGTCCAATTTGGGCGATCCCGATGGGGAAACGTTTCCGTAATATCTCATAAACTCTTCTAAATTCTAGGAACATTCCTTGTGCTGTTTCAGGTCTTAAAAATCCTACAGCTTCTTTATACGGTCCAATTGTGGTTTGGAACATTGTCATAAAATATCCAGCATCGCCTAATTCGCCTCCGCAACTTGGACACTTTACATTATTAACTTTTAAAAGGTGCTCCATCTCTTCAGGTTTTAAAGCTTCACTAACTGATATCCCCTTCTCCTTAAGTAGTGTATCGGCTCTATATTTATTACCGCAGTTCTTACAGGTAACCATTATATCCTTGAAGCTATCTACATGACCTGATGCTTTAAATACTATATATGGTGCTATATTAGGTGAATCTATCTCTGGAAAGTCGTGTTTCTCAACAAAATATTTTCTCCATAATTCGATAATCTTTCTCTTTAGTATTACCCCTAATGGTCCCCATGTTAATAATCCAGCGACACCACCATAGATTTCATATGCTGGCCAAAAGAAGCCTCTTCTAACTGAGAGACGCATTACCTTTTCAGCTTTATCGACTTTACTCATATAACCAACTCCTACAATAAAAATGAAATTTTGCAATTTATCATTTAAGATTTCAAGATATTAGAGGTAAAGCTTTATTAAAATATTAAGATAATAATAAAGGGAATTACTATATTAGAACCTTTGAGAAGTTAAAATAACTCTAAAGTATTTAGCTAAAGTTAGATTGATAATTGCTGGTTGATTGTTTATATTGAGATTAATTTATGGTTGTCTTAAATTTATAATGCGTGAAAATAGGGTTAATTTCAGATACTCATGATAATCAGATTGCAATAAATAAGGCTGTAGAATTTTTTAATGATGAAAAAGTTGACTTGGTTTTGCATGGAGGCGACCATATCGCGCCTTTTACAATAAAATGGTTTAGTAAGTTAAAGATGAAGATGATCGGTGTAAAGGGTAATTTAGATGCTGAATATCCTACACTTGAAAGATTATATCGTGAAAATGGTTGGGAGTTTTATAGACATTCGGCTATTTTAAATCTAGCTAATAAGAAAATCATTTTGTTACATGGTGAGGATGAAAATATGGTAAATGCTCTGCTAAAATCGAATATATATGATGTAGTTGTGAGAGGTCATCTACATAGGGTAATTAACGAATGGATTGGTAATACTTTACACTTATCTCCCGGCGAGGCTTGCGGATATTTAAGTGGGAAAAGGACTGTGGCTCTCTTAAAATTACCCATGATAACTGTGGAGTTCATAGAGATATAGTTGAGCGATTAAGAATTTTCTCATATAAGGTATATAGGTAGTTAATAAAGCTTGGAATTCTAGTTCTAATTATCTCTGAAAGATATTTTCCCCTTAATATAGCGAGCGCAAGTTCAATTAACTTATCACTTTTTAGAAATGGATCCATCATTTTCCTAATTTTATAAGCTCTTGATAACTCCCCTCCTATCTCCTTCTTCCATAATAAATCAAATTCTTCTAGTTTCTCATACTTATTATTAATAACTTCAGCAGATACTTTACCAGCTAGTGTACCGCTAATTACGGCGGTTGGTACACCGGCCCCTATAGATGCGATTACCATATTTGCTACATCACCTATAAACATCATATTGTCTTTAATGGCTGAATTAGGAGGGGGACCTACGGGAATTACCCCTCCAATTCTGGATATTACTATTGCTTTACTGGTCATTTTAGAAACGATCGGATGAACATAGACTAGATTATTAAGATAGTCTTTAATTCGAGATTGTTTTGACATGTACGGTTTTCTAATTCCTACTCCAACATTTGCTTCATCACTTCCTCTTGGTATCACCCATCCATATGCACCGGGAGAATATCGTAACCCGCTAAACATATAGATAACATTAGAATCTAGCTCTAGATTATTCATTACCCACTGATATGTATAACTTATGTCATAATCATCATATTTATTTAAGATAATGCTTTTAAATGGGGATGATGCTCCAGCAGCAATTATTAGTACCTCATACTGAATTTTTACTTCATAATGATTTGACATTAAAACTTTAACCGTATTAGCTGTAATGCCAATTGCTTTACTTTTAATAGCGATATTTGCTCCATTTCTAATAGCTAGTGTAGCGAGCCACTTATCGTATTTCTCCCTATTTACCACTACTCCTTTAAAATTAACAGTATACGTATTACAACTAGGTGAGTATATCTCGATTTTTGACGTATGATTACGTTTAATGCTTGAAGGATATTCAGTTAGCAGTGTAGTATGTTTAGCATTAGGTAAGATATCACTAATTTCAGTGGGAGATGGTAGAAATTCCCCACACTGAATCGGAATACCTATTTCACTTTTCTTTTCAATTAATAATGTGCTAACCTTATATTTACTAGCGTAGACCGCTGCAGCCAATCCTGCCGGTCCGCCACCTATGATTACAACATCATACTTTTCATCTAAGTCTTTGGGATTAGTAATTAATAGTTCATTCATAGTTTACACTCCTATAATATGTGATAACTTGATTTTTATGTCTATGAGAATAAGCTTCTAAGTCTATCTCTTTCATACATCTGTCTTAATTCATCAATAGTAGTAGCTTCCTTAGGAGTTTTGTCAAATCTAAATCTCGTTATTCTTGCAAATCTAAGTGCAAATCCACTTTTATATTTAGGACTTCTTTGAATTTCATTAAATGCTACTTCTACTACTATTTCAGGCTTAACCCATATTCTATATCCTTCATCAGCAATCTTCAACTCTAACAACTTATTAGTTATCCAGTTAAATTCCTCATCAGTTAATCCCTTAAATGTCTTCCCAACTATTAAAAATTCCTCGGAGCTTGGGTCATATACAGCTAAGTAATAATCACTTAACCATCCCTTTCTCCTACCATGCCCCCATTCTGCACCAACAATTACGACATCGATCGTTTCTACCTCCTTAACCTTTATCCAATATGCTCCCCTTACACCCATAACATAGGGACCATCTAATCTCTTAACCATTACACCTTCATGTCCCCTCTCAACAGCATTTTTGTAGAATTTTTTGGCTTCCTCAAGGTTATCTGTCACTATCCTTTCAGCTAATAGGTGTGAAGGTGCGATCTTTGTTAATTGCTCATATCTCTTAAGGTATGGTTTATCAATTAATAGTTCTCCATTAAGATATAGTAAATCAAATAAGTATAGTCTAACCGGGATCTTCTTCGCTATAGATTCAAAGTCCTTTACCCTTCTAAAACGCTTCATAAGATCTTGAAATGGTAATGGTCTTTCATTTTCGTCTATCCCTATAACTTCACCCTCTAATATGGCCTCATCAACCCTAATGGCACTTTTAATTGTTTCCACTACTTCAGGTAAACTTTCAGTTATATCCGTTAATCTCCGCGAGAAAATTTTAACATTATCGTTCTTAACATGTATTTGAACTCTTACACCATCATATTTAGTTTCTATAGCTACTCTCCCACCAGCTAATTGAATCGCCTCTTCGATATTATTTGCAGATACGGCGAGCATAGGCCTAATAGGTGTAAATAAAGTTGGCTTTAAGTTACGTAAATCTAGCGTATCATATGCTAATCTTTCAGCGAGCTCTCCAATATCTCCACGTAACAAATATGCCTTACGAATATGTTCTACATCGATATTTTTAGCATCAGATAAGGCTTGTAATACTAATCCTATTACAGCTCCAACCCTCATTTCCCCACTTAATGCTCTAATTAAATACTTCTTCTCATCATTCGTTAGTCGATTTAATAGGCTCGCTAACGCATATACCTTTCTAGCCTGCATATCCTTACCAGAGATCTTAGCTATATTCATCAACTCCTGATATACCTCGGTGATTGAAGGGGAAGGAAGAGGTATAAGAGTATGAACTTTAGTTTCTAATGCCTTTTTAATTGTCGAGTAGCCGACGTATAGCGAATAATTACTTGTTTCAGGAAGAATTTTTCCAGTTAGCAGTAATATAAATGGCTTCCATTCATTAGGCTCTAAAGTTTTTAGGAAATTAGAAATTAATCTTCTCTTTTCTAGCGTGGAAGATGTTTTCTCTAGTGATTTACATAATTCTGCGAAGTCTCTAAATTTTCTAGCCATTTTTTACTTCTCCTCACTTAGCATCTCGTTAAAAATTGAAATAAATAGATCTTCGCTTCCCTCCGGAATTACTGCGGAACCTATATGAGGATATCCATATCCGATACCATCAACTTGGAAAGCTGCTGCTTCTGCAAGAGCGGAAACTGGCTGGAATTTCCCAGCTAATATTAAGGTTTCTAAGTATTTAGGGACTCTAATAGCTATGTTAATCCATCTTCCCTTAACACTTCCTAATCCGGGAATCTTACTTCTCCTGTTCATTAAGCCTAAAATATATTTTCTCCTGTTAAGTAGTCTTGATTGAAAGCGTATAAAGCTTGTAAAACTGTCAAATACTCTTGTACCCATATCCTCGAAAAATCCGATATCTTTAAACCACTGCACATTCTTTAATTGAAATAAGCCTTCACTCTCAAGGTACTTTAAGCATTTTGTAAATGCTTCCATTCTCTTTTGCTTTGCCTTATCGATCAGCTTTTTAACGAAATCTATATCTTTAAATATTAACGCTTCAACGGCACTAAGAGGACCGTCATAGTAATAGTTAACTGATGAAACTAGCGTAATATCCCTATAAAGAGATTTAATTTCCCTGGATCTACTATCAACCTTGACTTTGAGTGAAAGCTTGCTTTCTCTAACTACTCTTTCCGCCAATCCTAATGATAGAGCATCGGTAAGGGCTGCCCAGTTCAATCCTGTAAACTCACCTTCTATTTCGCCTATACCAATGAGCGATAACCATGATAAGTTAGTTTTGTTTCCTTTGATAGCCCTGTGTATGAAATATGTCATTACTGATGTAGTAGCGTAGTTACCCGTTTTATTATATTTAGCTGGATTTAAATACATGATATTACTTGATAATACTTTCTCTTCATGATGGTCAACTATTAGTATCCGATTTCTCAGATCAGGAGGAGTGTATAGGAATATAGGCCCTCCTAAATCTAAGTAGACATACATGTCAGCGTAGTGTTCGTATATTAGCCTTAAAGCATCAGGGAAGATTTTATCAAGACATACGAGTGAATATTCCTTACCTAATTCTTCCAAAATTGAAGAAAATATGGCGGCAGAAGAAATACCATCCCCGTCATCACTAAAAATTACTAGGAAAGTACTCTCACTCCTTACGCGCTCTGATACCTCTTTGATGTCGTTAATTAATAATTCAGTGCTCAAGTTTATATAGCCACCTATCCAAGAAATCTATCTATACTGAAGTGAAGACCGGAAGCTATTGATTCGAGACTTTCCTTAGAGATTCCTATCGGCTCTAATACTCTAGCGGCTGCAGGTATAACTTGTCTATAAATGTAGTAATCCCAGTCTATATCCTCTTTTTTAGCCATTGTGTAGTGAGCTGCTCTCTTATATAATGGCCCACTACCCTTAAGAATTACATAGCCGATGAACATTCCCTTTCTAATCTTCCAGCCCTTTAATGATAGCTCCTCAGCAACTGCCAAATGTGGAGACATAGCCTTATACTCATCTAGCTTCTTAGTAATTTGTTCCCAAATTATCAGCTGATCAATTGGCACCTCCCCCTTATCCAATTTTAAAATCCTCTCTCTGAAATAATCTAATATTTTATCTTTAGAAGCCTCGGTCAATACTAGCTTAATAAGATTAAATTGTGTTTCCTTCGCATATTCACACCAATCTCTCCTAACGTATTCAAGACCTACAACATCTATCTTCCCTGTATCAGTAAGACCTGCATACCTCTTCTTCGCTTCCGTAAATAGTAATACTTTATATATTCGATCAATTTTAGCTTCTAACCCTAACTCTTCATTCACCCATGATAATAACCTATTTACCTTTTCAGGATCATAATTTACGAAGATACTGTCAGTATCACCATAAAGTACCTTTAACCCTAGTTCCTCAGCTTTTTTCTTACTTTTGCTAATTATATTCCTACCGAGGAAAGTTACTAGCTGTGCTCCCTCCCAGCTATAATATCTAGCACCTATCCATCCCATATAGCCATACATCGCATTAGCCATTATCTTTAAAACTCTTTGATGTGCATCCAAAATCCTATATTCACTAGAGGTCTCAGGAAGTTTTTTCATTAATATCCTAACCTTATCCCTCTCATCGACTAAACGTTTAATTATCTGCGTAAATAATCCTACCCTTTCTCTATCAACTCCTACGCCTACCTCATCAAAGAAAGTTACGTTATCCCCCGGCTCCCTAGTAATTGTATCTGGTGAAATGTTATACTTCATAATTATGGAGGGATACATTGATTTAAAGTCGATTACACATACATCCTTATGTAATCCTTCTTTAGGAGAAAATACTAATCCTCCAATATAACTACCCTTCCATCTCTGAGGCGGCTTAATAATTAGGTATCCTCTCTTAACTGCATTCCTCATAATATAATTTTCAACTTGATAGCCTGTTGACGCCGTTATAACGTAATCAGCAGGCATACCAGTTATACTTGATAAGCTAAATATTTCCTCTTTTAATTCAGAGAAAGCTTTGTATATGGCCGTGGCTCTCCAGCGATTATATTCTAGCAAATTCGTCCTCTCTTTATTCCAAGCATCAAAGTATATTAACTTATCAAATGTCTTTTTCGGTAGTTCGATGCCAATATATGCTGCTAACTCTTCTAGAGTTTTTCTTTGGAATATAGGATTATTATCCACATATCCCTTTAAATCAATGTTTATTCTGCCCGGTATCGAGAAATGACCATATAAGCTTTGATGAGGTTCTTCGTCGAAAGCACCCACTGATAACTTAATATTAATTACCTTGCACCTCTCCACTAAATATGGCCATAGATAGCTATTACCCTCAAATGACACTATAATATGAGGATCATACTTATTAATATCCTCTATAATCTTCTTAATTAAATCTCGATCATCCCGATCCTTAATGACATATTGATTAATTTTACCATTACAATAGATGGAAATTGCTAGTACTGGGTCTGTTTGAGGATCCGGATCTCCAATTGGCGAGGCTAGTACAACATCTATAGATAATATTCTCAGATTAGGATAAGTAACTTCCTCCGGAAGAGGTTTAAGCGACTTAAGCTTTCCTTTGGTAATATTGTCTTCAGTTTGTATAATTTCATAGTCCACCTCATACCAGCTGCATGGCGATAGATCTCTTGCTAATAAGTATTTATTTGAAAATCGAATATCGTCTTCAAAAAACGTCAATCCTCTATATCTCTCGTTTAAAAACTTAATTATACTTTGTAATTCTTTAGGTGGAGCACTAATATATAATACTTTAATTTTCTTACCTGGAAGAAAACGCTCGGTAAATTCTACTTTAACATCGCCACTCGTATACCTACTTGATAAAATGGAGAATATTTCCTTAATTACTGATTCATCACCATGAACATAAACCCAGTCTTTATGAGTATAATCATAAATGGCATAAATTGATCCGGATTCATCAACCATCCATAAACAAATAATATCCTTACCATTAAGCTCCTCAGTCGTTACATCTAAAAACCATAATTTTTTCACAGCCATTCCAAGATATAGAAATATTGTAATTTTAATATAACATTCCTTTATTTTTAAGTGTAATGTCTAGGGGTATATCTGTTTTTTGGGTGATTCCTATAACTATACTTTATGCTTCATTATTCTTCCTTATAATAACTTTAGTCTTAGGCTACTTTCTGAATGTTAATCAAATATTGAGTGAAAATGTAGGTTTTTACCCTATTATACTCTCATTAACCTTATACTTAATCACTCTTACAACTCCGCTGAATACACTAGTTAATTATATGTTGATTACCGAGTACTCAGGTATCAATCCCAGCTTATTAGGAAGAGGATATTACTTATTACTTATATCATTTATATTTCCTTATGTAATAATTTATACATTGTTTAGAATAACCATGGCTAATGGGGATTTGAGAAATTTAGGTAGAAGATGGCTAACGCTATCAATTGCGACTTTAGGATTAACAATTCCTATATGGCTATATAAAGTAGTTAGGGGATATAGTTAAAGAAATGTTATTTGAGTGATTTTATATAGGAAATCATATATAAGGGGAGAATTATATTGAGTTACTGTCTTGAGTAAGTTGTTGAAGGATGAAGATAGGAAGGTTATTACCGAGAAGTATTGGAGTAAGTTGCTGGATCACGTATCATTAGTTTATTTTAATTCTAGGAGTAAAGATTGTGAGTATTGTGAGATTCTAAATGATCTTTATATGGAATTAGTTGAAACTAGCGATATGTTATCGTTGAAAGTCTACTATATTGAGGAGGAAGAGGAAATAGCTAGTAAATATAGGGTTAAGAAGGCTCCTGCTGTGGTTTTAGTCGGTAGGAATGAGGGATTAATTAAGTTTTATGGTGCACCTGCTGGAATGGAATTTCCATCTTTTTTAGAAACTATAGTTTTAGCTTCAAGGGGAGAGGCGAAGATAAGTGACTCTCTTAAAAGAAAGATTATTAACGAAGTAGTTAAAGATATAAATATTAAGGTATTTGTCACTCCAGCATGTCCTTATTGTCCTCAAATGGCGAGTGTAGCTTGTCAATTTGCTATAATAAGCTCACATTTTGATGTTGAGGTTTGGGAGGCGTTGGAATTTCCTGAAGAAGTGAGGAAATATGATGTTATGGCCGTGCCTAAGGTAATAATTAATGATATAGTATCATTTGAAGGTCTGGTTTCTCCCAATGATTTATTTAGAAGAGTTAAGGATGTATTAAAGTGAAGTGATATTTTATTGAGTTATGAGGGAACGAGGGAGTAAACTAAGAAAAGCGGCTGAACAGGTATATGGAGTTGAATTAGCAAAATATGCTATTAGAAGTATGGATATAATAGGGGATATAGCTATAATTAAAGTACCTGATATATTAATGGATGGAAGATTCGAGTTTGCTGAGAAAATCATTGAGTTACTTCCAAGTATCTCTACAGTTTTTAGGCAGAAAAGTCCAGTTAAGGGGAGTTATAGGTTAAGAGATTTGGAGTTTTTAGCTGGAACTTATAAAACGATGACTATTCATAAAGAATATGGATGTAGATTTTATGTTGATGTACTTAGGACTTATTATTCTCCAAGGCTTTCTACGGAGAGATGGAGAATTACGAATTTAGTAGGTGATAATGAGGTAGTTATAAATATGTTTGCAGGGGTTGGTCCATATTCTATAATGATCGCCAAATATAGGAATGTGGGAAAGGTGTATAGTATTGATATTAATTATGAGGCATATAAATTGCATAAGAAGAATGTAATAATGAATAAAGTTAAGGATAAGGTTGAGGTTATTTTAGGTGATGCTTGGCAGATTTTACATGATGAACTAATGAGCTCTGCAGATAGGATATTAATGCCATTACCGGAGAAAGCCATAGAGTACTTAGATGCCGCACTTTATGCCCTAAGAAAGAGAGGTTGGCTTCACATTTACTTGCATATTCAGTATGATAAGAAAGAGGAAGAGGCGTTTAATAGAGCTGCCGATATACTTAGACATGAATTTGCAAAAAGGGATGTAAATATAGTTAGTATGAGTATTAGGAGGGTTAGGGAGGTTGCAACAAGACAGTTACAAGTCTGCGTGGATACTATGGTTACTAAGGAATAAAAATATAGAATATTTAAATTTTTAAGGTGTAATTTAAAATTATAGTCAAGGTGGTGATTAGCGAGTATTATGGAGATCTGTCCAGTCTGTGGGTTGCCTAAAGAACTCTGTATATGTGGAACGTTAAAACTTGAGGAAGTAAGGATAAAGATTAGAAAGGAATTCAGAAGATATAATAAGCCAGTAACTATCATTGAAGGGATAGATGAGAAGGATCATGACTTACATAGTATAGCTAAAAAGCTTAAGGGTTGGCTTGCTTGTGGAGGAACCGTTAAGGAGGGAAAAATTATTCTAATGGGAGATCATAGGGACAAGGTTGTTACATATTTAGAGAAGCTGGGATTTAGCAGGGATAAAATTGAGGTTATTTAATGGGTAAAAAGAAGAGGAGGATTGTCATTAAACTATGTCCGCGGTGTCATAGTAAAAACATTAGATTATCTAGTGTATTTGATGGATGGTTAACACCAGAAGTTTATGTATGTAAAGACTGTGGATATAGAGGGCCGTTAGTATTAGAGGTTGAAATAAGTGAGGAGGATATTAATAATTACTAAGGACATTTTAAAGGGTGTCATTATTGCATTATCCTTAGCTATGGCTTTTTTATTCATACTAAGCATTTTTTACACAGTTGATGGGTATGTTAAAGCGTATATGGGTAGTTCTCCCGACATTATATTTAAGAGAATAAGAGTGTTTCCATTATATATAGGTCCAGTACCGATTTTAATCCCTATAAGCATACTCTATTCCCCAACACTTTCGGAATTCATGGTTTTCTTACTTTTCATATATTCAATTTGTCTCTTTAAAACGTTCTTTGATGGTAAGAAATCGATTATATCGGTTATAAGGACATTTGGCGATATACGTGAAAATTCGTTTATTTCACTAACCTCTTATACAAATGCAACGTTAATAATTATAATATTAATTCAAGCACTCCAAGAGAAAGTTGGCGTTGAGACTGGACATTTAACTTATAAAAATGAACTAGTAAAGTACCTATCTGTAGCTATGGCTCCATTAATAGAGGAAATTGGGTTCAGGATATTCATTATAGGAATTTTGATAACATGCATATATGTAGGCTTAATGGGACTTAGAAACGTAAGATTCAGTGATATACTTAAAACGTTAATTTACCCAAGTTACGGAGAAGAAAAGGTTATAGAGTGTACCGGTATAAACTTGCTTTATAAACCAGCGATCATCGCAATAGTAATTTCATCGATTATCTTTGGCTTAATACACTACTTGTATGGCTCTGGTTGGGAAATTGGGAAAATTACAACTGCAACTATTGCAGGATTATTACTTGGCTATTTATATTATAAGTATGGGTTGCCAGCATCAATAATGTCCCATTACACATTTAATCACTTACTAACGACATATTATTATTTAGGAGAACAAAGCTTACAAGTATTAATTCTCGATATAACTATACTTTTCCAAGGAATATTCTTAATCTTATATATTATGAATAAGAAGATTCTATCTATTATGGTTGGGGAAAATGAAGTTTAGACTATTAGATTTGTTAGCATGTCCCGCATGTAGAAGTTTCCCGTTAAAGCTTACTGTATTTGAAGTTAAAGAATATCCTGAGAGAGAATTCAAAATTTCAAAATGTGAACTATATTGTGGGTATTTAGGTAAGAGGATTAAGGATGTCGACGAAACCCCATGTAATAACTGTATAAAATATGAGGTTGTTGGAGGACTATTAGAATGTGAGTCATGTGGTAATTGGTATCCTATTTATGAGGAGATACCTATGATGCTCGTTGGAGAGTTAAGAGATAGGAGTATAGAGAGAAAATTTGCTGAAAAGTATAGGGATAAAATTCCAAAAAATATTTTAGAAGAAATTTTAAGTCGAAAGTAATTTTCTAACCTCTAAAACTTTTTTCATAAATTCAGAAACATATGAAGTAACCAATTTCTTGCCAGCCCTATGGCCCTCTCTAAAGTAGCTACTAACAATTGCGCCATCTGCAATCAATAAGTATAGAATTAAATTATTTGGATTTAATCCACTTCCGACAAATACTGGCACTTCGGTGATTCTTTTAACTTTACCTAGTAGCTTTATTGATGGTGGTAGACCAGTTAATTTTCCGGTCACTACTATTACATCAGCACATCCTCTATCAATAACTTCATGTACACATGAGTAAATACTCCTAGGATATAGTGTTAAGCTGTGCTTCGTAAATATATCTGCAAATATTAGAATATTTGATGTTATATCTTCAAAGTTTCTTAAGTATTTAGCCGCACCTTCTATTAATCCTTCGGGAGCTAATGAAACACCGATTAAAAAATTAACTCTAATAAAGCTTATAGATGTATTAGACGCTATTTCTAACGCAGTTAATATGTCATTTCTAAGTACATTTAAACCTATTGGTAGAGTAGTGATACTTGAAACCTCATTTATAACCGACGTAAGTACCTTTTTCTCGTAATTAGGAATTCTATCTTTTAAATAAGGTTTATTATTAAAATTCTCAATTATAATTCCATCCAATTTATTCTCTGAATATATTATTGCTTCTTCACTAGCAGTTTTAATGACTAATTCTTCATTTCCTTCTTTAATTCTTGGTAGGTGGATAACTCCTATTATAGGTTTATTCTCCTTAAATAATGTATTGTAATTCATTTTTACCTTAAATAAATAAAGAATTGATTAATGAGATAAGTATTCACTTTTCTCGTAAATAGTTATGAAGATAAGCATCGTTGGACTATGTATATATTGGGGGAACTATTGCCACGATACGATGTGATAATAGTAGGTTCTGGAATATTTGGATTAGCGTCAGCATATCATATATTACGCACTGATCCAAGCCTAAAAGTTTTAATTATCGATAAGTACCCAGGGCCTGGAATGGGTAATACTGCTAAGAGCGCGGCTGCATTTAGGGTATTCTTTAGTAGTGAGGTTAATTATAAGTTAGCTAAGTCATCAGTTATGTACTATCTAGATTTGAGTAAGAAGGGAGTCGACTTAGGAATCAAAATGGTTGGTTATTTATGGCTAGAATCTGAGGAATCATTTAATGAGAAAATGGAAGTACTTTCTAAATTGAAATTTCAATTAGAATATAAGATTTTAGATGAATCTAATCTTCTTAAGGCTATCAAAGTAAACACTCGAGTTTCTACACTTGAAGAGGCAAAGTTAATGGGACTTCATGATGTCAAATATGGTATTTTCGTTCCTTTAGCTGGCTTTCTAGATGCAGATAAGTTAGTTAAGTATTACTATAATGAACTTAATGAACTTAATTGTGAATTTAAGTTTAACTCTAAAGTTGCGAAATTGATACTTGAGCCTAAAGATGGGTTAGGCATTCCTGGAGAGCCGTTTATTTGGCAGGATAAGCGTATTGGTGGAGTTATGCTTGAAACAGGTGAGAAGATATTTTCTGATATGGTAGTTACTGCAACTGGAGCGTGGACTAGTCAATTACTTGATCAGGTAGGAATAGATGCCCATGTTAAACCTAAAAAGAGGCAAATTTTCGTAGTAAAGGCGGTTAGTGATGCATTGTTAAAATTGCTGGAGAGTAGGGGGGTTAATAATATTGGTATGCCGTTTACAATACTGCCAAAACCAAGAATTTATATAAGGCCCGAATTTGAAGGGAAATCTTTCTGGATTTCGTATTCAGATGACCTTGGAAGACCTTATGAGTTTGAAGAAGAGCCTATTCCTGAAAGGGAGTTTTATACTAAAGGGATATATCAGGTGTTAATTCAATATTTTCCCCAGTTTAAAGATGTATATCCTTATAATATGTGGGCAGGATATTACACTTATTCCACTATTGATAAACAACCAATTGTATTTAGAAGTGATGACTTAATTATAGTAACGGGAGGGAGCGGTAGTGGGATTATGAAAGGGGATGCGATAGGTAGAGTGGCAGCTGCTCTATTTTATGATAAGAAGATAGCTACTCTTTATGGAGGAATTAAATTCCCCGTTAGATACCTTGGTATAATTGGTAGGAAAATTGAAGTGGAGAAATTTGTTCTTTAGCTAATCTAAAAATTACTTATCGTCAAGTGTATTTATTTGAATGACGAATGTTTTTTGAGAGGGATTTTTATATGAGAGTAATAGCTGATGTACATGAACCTAAAGAAATCATCCATTATTTAGAAAGAGAAGGAGTTCCTGTTGAAATTAAGAGTATAACACCTGGTGATTACGTTATAGGGAAAATTGGTATTGAAAGGAAAAGTATTTCTGATTTTATTCAATCAATAATTAAGAGAAGAATTTTCGATCAAATTCAGAGGTTAAGCCAAAGTTATGATAGAAGTTTACTAATTTTAGAGGGAGATTTAAGTGAGATTATTTACTTTAGAGATTATAGGCCATTTTTAGGCGCATTATTAGCAATATCCTTGGATTTTAATACTCAAGTAATATATACACGTGGAAAAGAAGAAACTGCTTATGCGATAAAGCTTATATGGAGAAGATTATTGAAAGAAAGTGAGACTGTAGTTATTAGGTATAAGCCGAAGTACTTATCTCCTGACGATTGGAAGATTTTCATTCTTGAGGGATTTCCAGAAATTGGCCCTAAGCTGGCTAAAAACTTACTAATTAGATTTAAAACTCTTAGAAACGTCTTTAATGCCACTATTAGTCAGTTGATGGATGTTGAGGGTATCGGAGAGAAAAAAGCTGAGGAACTTTATAACTTAATTAATTCGCCATATAGATCGGGGAAATAGTATCTACTTACTTTACTCTACTATTGGAAGTATCTCCTTAAAAATGAATTGAATAAAGCTCTCCTGATCGATATTTGAAAACATTGCTATTACACAATTCCTAGTTAACCCTACAACATATCCATATTTTTTAAATTCAAACACTACATACCATATCTTCCCATGTTCAAGATACATATTATACAGACTAGTATCAGATACGTCTTCCCCATATAAACTTAACTTATCTAAATTGGGTATATCTACGTCATCAAAGAAAATGACCTTAGAGGATTTTGGATTTGATTCATGTAATATTTTTAAAGCGTCATGCGATATTTTTGCTTCAACAACTTCGCCTATCTTAATAAATAATGCTTGACTTATTTTATTTGCTATAAAATTAGCTAGACGCTTCCTTTCTAATATGAGAAGATATTTTATACCTTCATACTCCTTAAAAATTACAAGTGACTCTAGAGTTCTCGGAATTTTCGTTTCTTTCCCCCTGTAGTTTACTTGAATTAAATGATCCATTAAGAATTTACACCGTAATTCATCGCCTAAGAAGCGAAAATCTTCAAAATTTGTTATTAATGTTAGATCGTCCTCAACGTATTCCTCTCTATAATCGCTAAGCTTTTCAATTATTAAATCGAAGTCTACTGGTTTTCTAATTTTAAAGATTTTGGCTGCTAATACCATATCCTATTAATAATTATAATTTATTTATTCAAATTAAGTTGATTAACTCTTACTTAGGAAATTAGGAGAATAGTTAGAGGAGCTATGATCTTCTTACATATTTAAATCATCTTAAAGGCTTTTGATTATAGAGATGAGAAAAGGCTTAATGAGTATAGAGAAGGTTGCATTTTTAAGACTTAAAAAACTTTCTTCCATCCTTAGGAGAGAAGTGCCTAAGGTAGTTGGTTTAAAGTTATCTGGTTCTGTAGCGGAGGGACATTACTTTTATCTTCAATTTGGTAAGGAATATGTATCTTCTGATTATGATGTTGTCGTTTTGCTTAAGGATTATCCAACTGAGAGAGAAATATCAAAAATCATCAATATAGTGAAGAGACCCGTATTAGATAACCCTCTTGAGATATTACTACTTAGGGATATAGATATAAAGCTATTAACCTTATCTTACCCATATAGAGGGAAAGGCGTCAAGATAGCTTCTGTATATGATCCAGATATTGATGTTCAGCGGCATTTAATTGGAGGTAAGGTAATATTTGGTAAGAGATATTTCATGAAGTTTAGTATAGGAGATAAGTGGGTACTTAGGCAGATTATTCATAGAATAACAAAGCGTAGACGAGTAATTGACGCATATATAGAGCTAGGTTATCTAGATAGATTAGCTACAATAGCTAATAAGAGGCAGCTCTCCGAAAAGATTAGGGAGGTCATTCACAAATTTAAAGATTACCATAGATTATCCGAGGAGGAAGTTGAAAAATTAGGTAAAGAAGTTAGTCGATTAAAGGAGCTGGTAAAAAAGGAGGTGTTATAGTTAGGCTTTAACCCAACCCCTATCCAACATAGCCTGATATACCCTCTGTACAGCAATTATGTATGCTGCATCACGCATATGAAGCTTTCTCTCTTTACTTAGGTTATAAACATCGTAGAAAGCCTTCGTCATCTTCTGATTTAGTTTCTGATGTATTTCCTCCAGAGTCCAATAATAACCAGTTATATTTTGAACCCACTCAAAATATGAAACTGTAACGCCACCGGCATTACATAAGAAATCGGGTATTTGAAGTATATTCTTCTCAAATAATATTTCATCTGCTTCAGGAGTTACTGGGCCATTAGCGACTTCAGCAACTATCTTAGCATGTATATTATCAGCATTATCTTTAGTAATGACACACTCAATAGCTGCAGGTGCAAGTACATCTACTTTAAGTTCAAGTAGCTCTTTATTCGTAATATTTGTAGCCTTCGGAAAATCGACTACAGACCCTGTTTGATTCACCCACTCTAGAACCTCATTTGCATTCAGACCATCTGGATTATATATCCCTCCTTTCCAATCACTTACACCAACCACTTTCATTTTATATTCCTCACTCATAATTTTAGCCAAATTATAGCCAGCATTACCATAGCCCTGTATAGCTATTGTAGCTCCCTTCAACTCAAACCCTAATTGTTTCGCAGCCTCTCTAATAGTGTATGAAGCACCTCTCGCTGCTGCATCAATTCTCCCTAGACTACCGCCAACACTTAGTGGTTTTCCAGTCACTATGCCAAAAGCGGGTGTCTGCCTTCTTACTATGGTTTCATATTCGTCCATCATCCAAGCCATAATCTTGGGGTTAGTATACATATCTGGAGCAGGTATGTCAGAGTATGGGCTAATTATATCATATATTGCTCTTATATACCCTCTGGATAATGCTTCAAGTTCTCTATCACTCATTGCTCTAGGATTACAAACTACTCCTCCTTTACCACCTCCATATGGAAGATCCATAATTGCAGTTTTCCAAGTCATCCATGCTGCTAAGGCTTTAACAGTACTTAGAGTTTCATGGGGATGATATCTTATACCACCCTTCGTCGGCCCTCTAGCCCAATTATATTGAACCCTAAAACCCGTGAAAACTTCAACATGACCATCATCCATCAAAACAGGAATTGTTACTTCTAAAATTCTTTGAGGACGTTTAAGAAATTCTAATGCCTCCTTACTAATTTTCATATACTGAGACGCTCTTTCTAATTGCTTAATTGCCATTTCAAATGGGTCAATAGTACTCAAAAAGAATACACCTCCACTAGTGAATTTTGTAAAGTAGCATTAATTAATTATGTATGAATAGTCTATATTACCTTTAAAATGGTAAAGATTTTAATGATAAAATTATTAATTAAGACAAATAAAAATAGACTATTAGTCCAATTCATAGCAATTAAGGTTTAAATTCTTAGGAAATATAGATTTATGTATAGGATTTCAAAGGTAAGTGGTGATAACAGGTAAATTGAAATTTATACTTGACAAAATACGTACGTTAAGGGAATATTTGAAAATTTCAGGTGGGGATAGAATCTCACGTAGATATTTTATAATGAATTCCTTTGACGGCTTAGTAACTATACTTGGAGTTATTGTTGGAGCTTTAGTAACAGGAGTAGTAAAGCCAACGGTAATTATAGGTATAGGCATGGGTTCAACAATTGGCATGGTCATATCTGGATTCTCAGGGACATTTATAGCTGAGAAGACAGAGAGGGAAATTGATCTTGAGAGACTTAAGCAAGCACTACTGGTTAAAAGTTTAGATAACACGATACATCAAAAAATATTTAGAGCTACTGTTCTGTGGGTTTCATTTATAGATGCTATTTCACCGGCCATTTCTGCTGTCATCGCATTAGCTCCACAGTTATTAGCTGTATATGGCTTAATTGATCCATTCACAGCAATTATATACTCTATTTTAGTGATACTGTCCTTCTTATTTGTATTAGGTGTTTACTTGGCGAAGGTATCTAGAAAGAACGTTATATATGGCGGGTTAACTTTATTAGCAGTTGGAATAGGGACTACCTTAGTGATAATAGCGTTGCTAAGCTTATTTGGATATTGATGATGGTTATAAAGTCTTCGTACTTTTTAGTTACCCGCTATTTATTTAGAGAATATAGTTATTAATATATATTTAATAGAGGCTAGAATTTACAAATTATTGGAGTTTACGGTGATTAGAAAGGTGGGAGAACGCTATTCAGGTAATCCTGTTAAGATTAAACAGCTACTTTTAGATGTTCTGAAGCCACATCAGCCAGATATTGTTGAACTAAGTAGAGCAATTGCTAATGTTGACGGAGTTAGTAAGGTGACAATTGAGATTGTAGAGATGGATCAGGATACTGAGAGTGTTAGAATTGAGGTTTTAGGTAGTAATATTAATATACAGAAGTTATTAAGGAGAATTAGGGAAATGGGTGCTTCAGTTCATAGTATAGATTCAGTTACCGCCGAATCTTCGATTTAGATTGAAAATATGGAGAGTTTAGGATTAAGTAAGGTAGTTAATGATTTAATTGTTAAAGCAGGGTTTAAGAAACTAACGGAGCCGCAGATTAAGGCGATTCCCGCAATTTTATCTGGTAAAAATGTATTAATTATAGCACCTACGGGTTCAGGTAAGACTGAGGCGGCAATAATACCAGTTTTAGATATGATACTTCGTAATGAGCCTCCTCCAATTTCATTATTATATGTAACGCCGCTGAGAGCGCTAAACAGAGATTTAATTGATAGGATTAGTTGGTGGGCGGATAGACTTGATTTAAGAATTGCT
>Ga0180302_10000055_pt1 | contig 40703 bp, 45 predicted proteins | sample GuaBasSediGuay17_FD_121794 | JGI IMG/M metagenome (GOLD analysis project Ga0180302, IMG submission 121794) | Subseafloor sediment microbial communities from Guaymas Basin, Gulf of California, Mexico - Guay17, Core 4571-4, 12-15 cm | ecosystem: Environmental > Aquatic > Marine > Hydrothermal... | reverse complement strand
TAGTTAAAAGCTCTTAAAAGTCCGTGTAGCTAGGGTTGTCTAGGTATCATAATGTCCACTAGGTATGAGGTTGCTAAGAGGAGTGTTCTCGAGAAGCTGTCTGAGCTTGGAATGAACGTATATAGACAGATGGCTAGGGGAAGGCTACCTAAAGTATACCTGCCTAGCCGCTCCACCTCCAACATCATCTACGACGAGAGGTCTAAGCAGTACGTGTTGGGCTCTGAACACGTTGAGCGGAGCGCCGCCAATATAAGACATGTTAAGTCCTTCACCCAGCTACTATGGGTGGGGTGGTTTGCTAGCCAGCTTATAAAGGAGGGTAAGTCGTGTAGTCTAAGAGACCTATACTACACGAGCTTAAACTTCCCCGAGTTTAGGTTTAAGAGTCAGAAGGAGAGTGACGACATAGTCACTGACCTTGAAAGCGTGCTGGGCGTGCCCCGAGAAGACTTTAAGATTTCACCGGAAGAGCGTAGCTCCATCTTCGGCGACCTCACCATAGAGTACACTGTGCCCCCCAGCCACGCGGGTAAAAGAGTAAACCTGCTCTCTGACCCCGACGGCAAGAACATAGGTATGTCCATAGCCACCGCTGAGTTCATAGAGTGCAACGCGGAGATGGTGATAGTGATAGAGAAGGGGGCCATCTTCAGGAGGTTCATAGAGGAGAGGGTCTACGAGAGGTTTAAGGCTATATTGATAGATAGCGCTGGCCAAGCACCGAGATTTACTAGGTTATTGCTTAGGAGGCTTAACGAGGAGCTAGGATTACCCGTCTACATTTTAACCGACGCGGACCCTTGGGGAATGCATATAGCTAACGTCATCATACACGGCTCAGCTAACGCAGCCCACATTAAGGGGTTGACGACACCGACCGCCAAATGGCTGGGGCTATGGGCCACCGACCTCTTAAAGTATCGCAAGCTGCCCACTTTACCTATGAATGAAAGGGACCTTAAGAGGCTCAGAGAGCTCAAGAAGGATCCAAGGTACAGGGACAGCTTCTGGCAGCGTGAAATAGATACCTTTCTTAAGCTCCAGCGTAAAGCTGAGCTTGAAAGCTTCAGCGCGCAGGGGCTCTCAGCGATAGTCGATAAGTACTTACCCAAGAAGCTAAAGGAGGTGGGAGGTTGAAACCGTCCCTAAATAGCCTCCCCGCTAGCTTAACCTCCGACCTAGCGCATGTAATTTTGTTTTGAGAACGCTACGAGCTCAAGGCTTAGTCAATACCACGTAATCGATCTTTTATACCCAGCGGATTCAAGTAGCGACTCCAAGGTCTCCCTTAAACTTCTGTACTTCTCCTCCTTGAGGTAGGGGCATTCATCTAATCCCTTCTCCATCATTAAGAGCTTGGCTGCAAAAGCTATACATGATTGTTCACCGCACATTTTGCAATTAAGCTTGGGCAGATAAGCGTAAATTTCAATAGGCCCCAACCTAACCTTGGCTTTAGGCTTTGAAATGTCGATGCTGCCCCTCCTCTCCCATGTCCTATTAATAAGCTCCTTTAACTCCTCCAACACCTTAAACGCTTCTTCTTCATTAGAGATTTGAGTCATTGTGATCCTGCCATCGCCATACATAGTTACTAGGCTTAACCCCCTCTTAAAGGTTAGAATGTTTGCCGCCTCAGAGTAATTAGCTGATGGTATAATTCTATCTAGATATGGAAGTACATCTTTAAGGTCACGGTCAGCTTTAGCAATAACCCTTATCTTTGTAGGATCAGCGATACAAGGCATAATTCTCTCTATAACTATCCTCTTTACATACATAAACTTAGCCTCCGCGTTGAGGTATATATTTTGAAACTATAATATTAAGGTTATGGTTTCATTTTGTAACCATGGAGACAATATAAGAAAAGAGAGACTAGGAGCTTAATATCTCCCCTCTCATCGATAAGCCCCACAGAGTTTGAGTTTAGAATCGAGGTTAAGTTAAATTAAAAGCATGATCTATGGAGTTAAAGCCTACGATAGCAACTTCACAAGTAAAGTAGCAAAGAGGGTTCAGGTACTTTACCGTAACAACTTAGTGCTTAGGGGTTAGGCGTAGAGCTGAATACGAAGTTGCAGAAGGGAGGTTGTAAGGAGCAGCCAACATTGATGGTGAGCCAATAGCGGCACATAAGAAAAGCCGCTGAAGTTAAACTGAAAATAGTGCAGCGAAACAATCGTACCCAGAGTTCAGGGAAGTACTGCTTAAGGAGACTGAGGAAAACGAGAGTTGCGAGCTCGCTAACGTCTACGAGAAGCTCTATGCATGTCCCAGGACCCAAGAGCTACGCAGATAGGATCTAAACCGCGACGAGGTAAAGACGTTCACAAAACGGTGAGGCAGGCTGTTCGTCGTCAAGAAGCTAGCTATCGTATTGACTAGGAGTATTGTATACGCTGCTAGAGCGTACAGCAGTGTTTGACGCAAAATGACTGAAGGTAGACTAGCTCTAGGGTTAATTTAAGTGACAGAAGCGATATTAATGCAACCTCCACAGCTCGTAGAGCTCTACAAATGGGAGAGGACCTCATATGTGAGGACAGGATGATCTACTGCAGGCTAAGCCTACCGATCTATTAAAGCTATACTGTAAGTTGAGGAGAGAGCTAGGAACTTAAACAAATCCACTCTGCTATGCCTGCCATTAAGGAAGTACGACGAGTTTATGGTGAAAGCGCCGATCGCGTACAATGGGCGTTCATTAAGGGTCTGTAGCATGTAAACTATGCTTTACAGCATTGATCTGAGGATCACTATGACGGATAGTAGGTAGGCTATTAACCATGGTATAGGATGATTATGCTGCACAGAGACATACTCCTAAACACTCCCAGGAAAAAGGTCTATGAGTATGGGCCCGGTGGGATTTGAACCCACGACCAACCGGTTATGAGCCGGTCGCTCTAACCTGGCTGAGCTACGGGCCCCACGGTGTCTCTTATCAGCTCCTCGATATAAGCCTTTAACTGCTTGGGTTGAAGGCGCCGGCTGGAAGCGTTTTAACCTGCGAAGATCAACCTTAGCTTAGAGGAGGCTTGAGTGGAGGAGCCAGGGCTGGATTCATAGCGGGGCTGACCTCAGCTGCGCCTTTAACTGTCTACTCAGCGGCCTACATGGCTTTATGGCCAGAGGAGGTCCTTAGGCGGGTCGAGGAAGCCTTAGGCCCCATGAGCCCGATGCTACCTCCCCTGGTAGGCCGGTTTTACATGGTCTTCGCCGCCGTCGTCGTAGCGGTCTTCGCTACGTCCTTGGTGCTCGGGGTCCTATTAGGAGCGCTATACGGCAGGTTATTTGGGGCTAAGGAGAATAAGGTTAAAGCCTTCGCCCTATCTCTACTCTATCTGGCCGCGTTGACGATCTTAGTTAGCCTCCCCTTACCCTTAATACACTATGTCTACATCGTGTCCTCGGTGCTCTACGGTTTAACACTCTACTTAGCCTATGTGAGAGGGTTCAACGTGGAGCTCTATTTAAGGGAAATTAAGGCCGAAGAGCTAAGAGTACTCTCCACGCTTAAAACTGGCAGGTTTAAGTTAAGGGAGCTCGCCTCAACGCTCTCATTGGACGTGGAGGAGCTCTATAAGATGTTGACCAGGCTCGAGGAGAAGGATCTAGTCGAGCTAGACCTAGAGAAGAGGTATAGGTTAACGGAGCTAGGGAAGCTAGTGGCCTTAAAGGCCTCGCTCTAGGTGACTTTAAACATTAACAATATCCACGCAGCTACAGCCGCGATCCCTAGGGTCTCGAGGGCGGCGATGGAAGGCCACTTGACTATGGAGGCTGCCGCCACGCTTAAAGCCACGATAAGGAGAGAGGCTGAGCCCAACCATTTAGCCCCCCTATAAATGAGACCTAGACCCCACGCTACCGCCGCCAAACCTATCTGCACGAAGAACCACACTGAGACGAAGAAATGAGGGTCAGTACCTAGAGGGAACATGCCTATCAGCGCTAGGAAAAGCCCCGCTATGAAGGTGAAAGCCGAGCCAGCGCACTCGAACTTATTGAGTGAAGACTTGAAGAGCCAAAGCGAGTAGAGGGAGGTCAATAGGCCTGAGGCTACGAGGCCATAATTGAAGATCCACGGCTGATAGGCCCTCGGCCCTCCGAGGTCGCTATAAGCATGTCTCCATAAGCTAAACCAGGGGTTTACTAGCCAAGCCGCCGCTATTGAGAGAACGGCCAGGGTTAGCGCAGCGATCCCAAGATAGCGTAGTGGGCGCTCAGCGTACACGTAGCGTTAAGAGGGAGCTGTTGGCTATAAACTTCAAGCTGTACGTAGGTGCGCAGAGCTTTCATCACATTCCTCATTTCCCAACTTCCTCAGTATTTCAATCCAAGGGTTATCATGAAAGTAAGCTGGAAGCTCTACTTCACGTTCACTACGCATAGGAAGCTAGGCTCAGCGGCGCTAGATAAAGGTTGGCGTTACCCGGGTAATCCATGGACCATACCGCGTGAGATACGCTTAACACGCCTGCCTAGGCGCGTTTATAACCTTTAACACGTGGGTTTAAGGAATGGAGTAACAAAAGTATCAAATTGATAACACTTATATCCACCCTTACTAAGCGTCTAAGCGCCGCATCAACTAGGGGTTCCCGTCGGCGAACTCCATGAGGTTAACAGTGCTATCCACTAAGACCAGCCTTAAACCCCTCTTCGAGGCGGTTGAGGAGTTAAACATCGAGCTGGGCTTAGGCCTAAACTTAGAGGTATTCTACACTCATCAGCTCGACGAGGCTGGGAAAAGCCTTCAACACGGGCTCTGGGAGAAACTTAAAGGCTCTGATATAGTGCTGCTCGACATTAGGACCCCGACAAGCTGGTTCGTTAAGGAGCTACCTAGGGCTTTGAGCGCCAGTAGGGCTAAGGTAGTTCTGCCGCTCGTTGGAGGTAGCCCTAGCATCCTAGGTCTGCTTAGGCTGGACGAGTTTACCGGGTCCTTCATATCCTCGAGGGTCAAGGAGGTTGAAATGGACGTAGAGCACCTCGACATGTCCAAGGCTTGGAGAATGATGGAGCTAGCCAAGAAGGCCCGTAGCCTCCTCCCCTTGGGCCCCCTTAAGCACCTAGGCAATTGGGCTAAATGCGTCGATTATTGGGCCCTCCACGGCAAGAGGAACTTGAAGAACATGATTCTCCTCGTGTTGAGGGAGTACTTCGGCTATAAAGTCGAGGTGGAGGAGCCTAAGCTTGAAGTGGTCCCAGGCTTAGTGTGGGACCCCTTCGATGGATCCTGTAAGCGGTTGGAAGAGTACGTAGCTAAGCTCGACCTATCTAAGCCGACCGTAGCCATCCTCCTATACTCAGGGATGCACTTCGACCAATGTAAGCCGGTGGCTGAGCGCCTCTCAAGGGAGCTTAAGCACCTAGGGATTAACGCTGTACCAGTCGTGGGAGGAGCCTCTAAGGAGCTACGCTGGAACGTGGATATGCTCAGGAGGAACACCCAGCTCCACGGCAAACCCTTCGTGGACGCCGTGGTAAACCTGCAGTGGTTCAGGATCGTGGGCGGGCCTTATGGAGGCCCCGCCGAGCCCACCTACAACTTGTTCAGGGAACTAGACTGTCCCTTATTCAACGGTCTAATAATGTACATGAGGGAGGTCTCCAGGTGGAGGGAGGATCAGCGCGGGATAGCGCCCATAGAGGTTGTTACAGCCGTCGCACTGCCTGAGGCCGACGGGGCCATTGAGCCCATACCACTGGCTGGGCTCAGCGACGCCGTAGACAAGGAGGTAGTGGTAATTGAGGATAGGCTGAAGAGGAGAGTCGGTAGGCTTGCGAGGTGGCTTGAGCTTAAGCATAAGCCCGTCGAGGAACGTAGGGTCGCCGTGGTCATCTACAATTACCCTCCAGGAGAGCATAACGTGGGCAGCGCCTCCTACCTCGACGTCTTCGCGAGCCTAGAGGCCCTGCTGAGGAAGCTTAAGGAGGAGGGGTATAAGGTAGAGAAGGCCTCCAAGGAGGAGCTTAAGGAGGCCTTAGTGCTCCGCGGCCTCATAAACTCCCCGGAGTGGACCACGCCTAGAGGCGCAATTAAGCTCTCTCTAAGCGACTACGATAAGTTCCTAGCTAAGCTCCCAGACGAGGCCAGGCTCAAGGTAATGAATGCTTGGGGTGAACCTCCAGGAGACATCAACGCAGCTGAGGACGGGTTGCTGATACCTGGAGTGGTGCTGGGCAACGTCTTCATCGGGGTCCAGCCAAGCAGGGGGGTCCACGAGGACCCTGAGAAACTATATCACAGCAAGGACCTCCCGCCACACCACCAGTATTTGGCCTTTTACCGCTGGGTTGAGGAGGTGTTTAAGGCGGACGTCATAATCCACCTAGGCACCCACGGGACACTGGAGTTCATGCCCGGCAAGGAGGTGGGCCTTTCAGGCAGCTGCTTCCCCGATCTATTAATAGGTAACTTACCCCACGTTTACGTCTACCACGTGACCAACCCCTCGGAGATGACCATAGCTAAGCGTAGGAGCTACGCCTACACTATAACCTACGGTACACCGCCCTTCACGAGGGCGGAGCTATACGAGGACTACACCGAGCTAGAGGAACTATTACACGAGCTAAGGGAGGCTGAGGCCCAGGACCCTGAAAGGGTCGAGATGGTCAAGAGACTGATCGAGGAGAAGAGCCGTTGTTTAAACCTCAGCTACGCCAGCCTTGAGGAACTACACACTAAGCTCTTCGAGCTGAAGAGAGCCATCATACCTAGGGGCCTCCACGTACTGGGCTCACGGTGGGACGAGGACGAGCTAATAGATTACTTGACCCTGGCGCTCAGGTATGACAGGGAGTTTAAGTCGCTTCATAGGGTGCTGCTTGAGGCTAAGGGCCTAGACTACGACGAGGTCCTAGAGAACCCTTCACGCCGCGTAGACGGTAGAGTTGGGTCAGAGGTCCTAGAGGAGGTCGAAGGAGAGGTTAGAAGGCTAGTGGAGTACACCTTGAATGGGAGGGAGAGAGAACTACTGGTTAAGCTGCCTCGAGGGGCTAGGCGCGAAGCGGAGAAGGCCGTCGAGTTCATAAGGGAGGTAGCGGCTAAGGTCGCGGCCTGCGACGAGCTGGGCTCCATCCTTAAGGCGCTGAGCTCCGGCTACGTACAGCCTAGGGTGGCTGGAGACCCTGTTAGAACCCCGGAGGTCCTGCCCACGGGCTCCCACGGCTACGCCTTCGACCCCCGCTTAACGCCAAGCAAAGCGGCGTACCTTAGAGGGTGGAAGATAGCTGAGGAAACCTTGAAGCTCTACTTGGCCAAGTACGGCCGGTACCCTGAGGCTGTCGGCGTGGTGCTATGGGGGTTCGAGACCATGGGCACTAGGGGGGAGACCATAGGGCAGATACTGGGCTACTTAGGCGTGAAGCTTACCAGAAAGCATGGTCCGTGGAGCTCCGACCTAGAGGTCGTCCCTCTAAGCGAGTTGGGCAGGCCTAGGATAGACGTGGTGGTCACCATATGCGGGATCTTTAGGGACACCTTCCCCAACCTCATAACCATGATCGACAGGGCGGTTAAGCTCGTAGCGAACCTCGATGAGCCTCCCGAGCTCAATTACGTGAGGAAGCATGTCCTGGAGGCAGAGGACCAGGACCCTGCGGTTAGGGTATTCGGACCCAAGGAAGGTGCCTATAACACTAGGCTCCCCGAGATAATCGAGAGCTCAGCGTGGAGCCGAGAGGAGGAGCTAGGCGAGGTCTACGTCGAGGACATGATGTACGGCTACGGCGAGAACTTGGAGGCTGAGCCCCTCAAAGAACTTTTCAAGTCACTGCTGGGCAAGGTCGACCTCGTCAGCCAGGTCAGGTATGCCCACGAGTACGAGGTGACTGACCTAGACCACTATTACGAGTTCCTAGGAGGCCTGAAGAGAGCGGCGGAGAACGTTAAGGGAGGAGAGGTCGAGACCCTCTGGGTTGACACGACTACGGAGAGGGTTAGGCTGAGGAGCCTAGCTGAGGCCGTGGACCACGCTGTCCGAACTAGGCTGTTGAACCCTAAGTGGGTGGAGGGCATGTTGAGACACGGCTACGACGGGGCCAGGGAGGTGGCTAAACGTGTGGAGTACGTGTTGGGCCTAGCGGCGACCGCGGGCAGCGTGCCTAGCTGGGTGTGGAGCAAGATAGCCGAGAGGTACCTCTTCGCCGACGAGGTGAGGGGGAGAATGATGAGGGACAACCCCTGGGCTATACGCGAAATTACGAAGAGGCTCTACGAGGCTTACAGACGGGGGTATTGGAAGGCTAGCGATGAGGAGGTGGAGAGGCTTAAGGAGCTCTCCAGCGAGGTTGAAGGGGTCCTTGAGGACCTGGCTCAGAGGAGTTAAGGTGTCAAGAGGAGCGTTAACAGTAGCGCTACGACACCGCTTAGGTATATTCCATCGAAGGTCCCAGCCCCACCTATGCTTATCATCGAGGCCTCCAGGTCCCTGAGACACTTAGCTAAATTGGCGAGGTCAGCGCCCACAATGGTCCCATAGACAGCAGCGGCGTAGGCTATCGGCGGAGCGAGGTATGCGACGCCTAGAAGGAGGGTGAAGGATAGCGAGGATAACGCTGAGACCGTGGGCGGTATAAGCGTCGGCACAGCCACCCCCAGCCCTGGAACTACGCGAGAGAAGGCGTAGGAGGCCAAAGCAACGATCAACGACGCCGCGAGCAGCGACACCCCAGCTAAAAAGCCCTGAGGGCCCAGCAGCATCAGGGCGGCCATAATAGAGGCAGCGGCCATAGGCATCACAGCCCCACCGAGGTTAACGGTTACAAGCATCTCGTCACCGGTCACCACCCTAAGCCTAGGTACGGGGAAAGGGAGACCGAACACGTAGATATAGCCTAGCTCCGAGACCACCCTGAACATGCGGCGAGGCACGCGCTTGACCACCACGTTGACGAAGCTCAAGGCGAGGGAGAGGATGAATATGGAACACGCTAAGGCGAAGCCTTGACGAAAGCTTAAACCGAGCGCCCTAAAAGCCAGCGCCAAGACGCCAGGTATCCACAGCCACAGGAAAGGGAGAAAGGCGAGGGAGAAGAACAGAAGCAGGATTAAGGGATGCGAGGGCATGCTCACAACTATACGTCTAGACACCCTGAACCCTCCAAAACTAAGATAGAGGACTTCCTTAAAAACAGGGCCTAGGGCTTAACGCTAAGAGAGATCCTTGCCGGATCTCAACGGCTTTTAAAGTCTAAATAAGCTTTCAGCCTAGGTCTTAGGTTCGACGAATCGAGGATCCATCTATGGTGGCGGCGGAGCTGAAAGAGCTCGTCGAGAAGCTGGCTGAGGGAAGAGGCATAAAGGAGATTGTAGAGGAGAAGGAGCCGTCACTTTTAGCCGCGGTGTCGAAGCTAAAGATCAGGTTTAACGACGGAGGAGTGAAGCTACTCGTCTATAAAAGGTACACGGGGCTTAGGGGCCTAAAATGGATACCCGTTGAATGGTACATCTTCCCGGCAGCCACCTTCAATTTAAACCCCAGGAGGCTGTTAATTAACGAAGTCTCCTTTAACTTAAAGCTGAGGAGCCTAGGCTTCAAGACGCCTAAGATTTACGCTGTAAGCTGGAGACGCAGATCGGTGTTAATGGAGTACGTCCATGGCAAACAGCTTCCCCAACACCTCAGGGACGGACGGTTCAAGGCGTTCTACCGCGTTGGCGAAAGCCTCGCGAGGCTGCATTCCAAGGGTATATGTCTCGTCGACACTAGGCCCCAGAACATGATCGTCGACGACCGCGGAGACCTCGTATTCATAGACCTGGAGCAGGCGAGAACTAGAGGAGACAGAGCATGGGACATAGCACTCCACATCTACTATAGCGTCAAGTTCACATTGAACAGGGATAAAGCTAGGAGTATTGTGTCTACGTTCGCTCAAGGATACCTTGAGAAGGGCGACGCTGAGGACCTTAAGAGAGCCACGGCGGCCAAATACCTAAGAGTTTTCTTGCCGCTAGTCCTCCCACCCACCCTTAAAGCTGTGGTCAGTGAACTAAAGAAAACATCCTAGAGAGAAAACGCTAACGCTACATAGACCACCCAGCGATAAATAGTATGGGCGGCGTTTACAACGCCGCCGTATGCGGCCGCCGGGATTTGAACCCGGGTAAGCAGCGTGGCAGGCTGCTGTCCTAGACCAGGCTAGACCACGGCCGCCATTGAAAAGGTGGCTCCAAGCGGTATAAAAACCTTCAAGCTACTAGGGCTCGACTTAGAGCTTCATAGCCCATGGAGGCCGGTAGCTAGCTAAGCTTCGCTAGCACGTCGAAAGTTACGCTTAGGCTAGGAGGCCGGCCTCAGCCATCTTAAGCCTCCGTAGAGCTGAGCGATAGCGTAGTCCTGGGACGCGGGCGTAGAACTTGCTACGCTTAACCACGAGCCTCATGGCTCTGAGCCTTTCAAGCGTCATTTTAGCCCTAGCCAGGTCTAAGCCTGTAAGCTTAGCTGCAAAGAGCGCTGTAACTCCTCTACGCCTTGAGTAGAGGAGCTCCAGCATCTTAACCTCCTCGGCGCTCAGCATAACCTACACCTCCCATCGATGACCACAGCGCTCACAGCACCACTCCTCTACGCCGTTAACCACCCTTGAAATGTAGGTGTCCCCACCACCACACTTAGGACACCTAATAGTCAATAAGCCCATAGGCACAGGTAGAGCCCCCAATCACCACCCTCCACCTGGAGGCCTTTAAAGCCCGCACTTAGCCTCGAAGAGTAAAACTAACAGGCCAAGTAGAAGCCAAGGACATAGCCACGTAGAGCAGCCGGCCCCTCGCACTGTTTACCGGGCCGTTGAAAAACCTCGAAGCAAGGCCGCGTTAAACCTCAACGAACCACTTAACGTCCTCAGGCCTCTCATAGCGTTCAAGTGAAAACTCCAAGAGAACTCTACAAGGAACCACCACACCGCCAAGCCTCAAAGCCTCACTACACTGATCACATCTATCATCACCACGACAAGGATAACCCTCAATCCTGCCGCCCCGCCTATAAACTACCAGCCTGGCCACAAAAACCACGGTCAGCCGGGGTTAAAAGCCCAGCCCATCCATGGTTGGGGGTACTATGTAGTTCTCAACCTTAAGCTGAAAAGCCATGTTTAGGGGAGAGAGGGATAAGTGCGCTCTAAGGCCCCCGAAGCCCAGGCTAATCTATGTAGTGGATAAAATATACTGAGACAACGAACACAACCACGTGAAACCTTAGCAAGAAGGTACGCAGAGTTATACATAGGCTCGCAGCCTACAAAGCTAACATTGTATAAACGCTACAACGGATCCACCTTCACCCTACATGAATACATAGCGCAATACCGACACCTCGAGCTAAACATTAAAATCATAGACCCTAGAAAGCCCTAGCGATTTCATAAGGGCACTAAGCAAATACCATAACGCTAAAAAACATCATATGTGAAGAAGCTGTTAAGGGAGAGGAGAGAGGAAGTACGCCCCGGCCAGGGCTCGAACCTGGGACCAGTCCCGCCTCAAGGCCGTCGGCCTTGGGGTCCCGGTTAACAGCCGGGTGCTCTGCCTAACTGAGCTACCGGGGCGTGTTAATGTATCTATTGGAGGGCTATAAAGGTAACGTTTAATGCTCTATGTTAACTACCCCACCAAGTATGTTTCCGTAGCATTGTTCGTTGTATTTTGACTTCTAATTGAGTTGTTTATTACTAGCAGGCAGCGATGATGGATGAATGAATAATTTCGCGCGTTCTCTATGGTCTCATTCTTCACGTTATTGCTTAAGCTTAGTTCGTAACCGTTTTTGAGGTTGATGAGGTTTCTAAGGCCTTGTCTCTGGACCTCTACTAGGTTTTTGGCTTGAGCCTTTTGATGGTTAGGCTGACAGCGCTCTTTGAGAGGTTTAGGGCTTTGCATAGCTCGCCTTGAAGAGCGTAGCCGCCTTTCTCGATGAGGAGCTCGTAGATCTTCTTCTCGTTGCCCTCCAGGAGCTTGAGGTTCTCCCTCCACTTGGCTTTGTGGTTCTCGGCTACGTCGTGAAGAGTTTGGCGGCACTCTTCGTGGGTTAAAAGCATGAGGACTACGGTGGGCCGGTGGTTAGGGTTGAGGTCACTATGATGGTTACGTCGCTTAGCATGTAGAGTTGGGGTATCTCGTAGACTTAGAGCTGTGAATCCTCGACCACTAGCTGGATGGTTGAGGGGTTAGGAGCTTGTAGGAAAAAAGGTGAAGAGGGATAAAAGGAGGATTAGGGAGAGGGCTATGAGCTTACGCTCCATGGATCACCGGCACCTCGCCGTGGCTTGGAGGGTCGATGCAGCGGCGAAGGCTAGGCAGAGAAATGTACATAGCAGGGTAGCCACCAAAGTGAGCCTTGAGACCGATACCACGACTCCGTGTTAAGGTCAAATAGGGACGCTGAGAAAGCTAGGGTTTTAAACGTCTTCTGAACCTGTTTCGCCTCGCTGTTTAACGAGACATTTGCCTAAGAGCGCCTTTATAAGTGCGTGGGGCGCCGTAGACATTGTGGGTGGGCGTTCATTGACGCCCTCCATGTAGGGTTGAATCCTTGGAGGAAGTTTAATGGGTGAGGTTGACTTAGGTAGGCCCTTGATGGCGCTGCTAGTGGTTGCACGTAGAGGCTACGCGCCGCTCGTGGTGACTGATAAGGGGTTCGCTGAGTTTAAGCCTAGGTCTACGGCTAAGCGCTGGCTACCTTTCGGCGGAGTCTTAGATGTCAGGGAGATGGCTGAGCTGACCAGGCTTAATAGCGGCGAGCTGGTTGAGAGGCTGGGTGAAGGCGGCTTCGATACGGTAGTCCGCTGGACGCCCTTCGTGAAGGTGGTGGAGGTTAGGTTTAGGCCCGGCTTTAAGGTGGAGGTTGAGGTTGGCAGTGGGAGTAGAGTTGAATGGATCGTTAAGGGGTTTTGGGGCGGGTTAAGAGCAGAGGAGCAGATCAACAGGTTGAGAGGGTTGTTGGAGGAGCTCGGGGTTAAGGTCTCGGTAAGGGCTTAGCTGGGGCGCTATAGGTTTAAGCTGGGCTTCTCTTACACGGTTACCCGTGGACTGCTACCTTTACATCGGCGGGCGGCGGGTTAAGGTCAAGGCTTCGCTCGAAGGAGTTAACGAGGCGTTTAAGGAGGATCCCCTGAAACCTCTATGGCTGGTTAGGGGGTACGTGGAGGGTAAGCTGGGCAGGGTTAAGGGGGCTAGGTTTCTAGGGGTTAGCTTTAGGGATGGGGTGTTTAGGCTTAGGTACCTCGTAGAGGCTGAGCGTAGGGCTGCTACGGTGGAGATAGCCTACATACTGGCTAAGGGCCGTGTAAGGGCTTGAGGCGTACTAAGGCTTAGAGCTATAGGCAGCCTTGAGGACAGGCTGGTCGATGAACTATAGGTTGGCATCGGCGCTCGCGCTGTCCATGTTGTTCACCATGGCTTTGCTCTACGCTACCCTATCCTTACCAGCGGCGCTCCACACCTACCTTATTGAGTACTTCCCGGACTACGGGCTTGCTGAGTGGGTTGAAGCGCGCAGAGTGGTTGAGGCGCTTAGGCCTATAGGATATGTCTCGCTGTTAACGGTGACTGCGCTCGTCGCGGCGGGCTTCGCCTCCAAGAGGTTTAAGGCGTCGCTGTTGGGGTCGCTAGCCGTAGATCTGCCCACCTTCAGCTACTTCGCCTCTACGATGTTCTTCCTGGCGGGGGTGGGGCTGTTTAGGCTGCTGTGGATCCCTTTTATTGACATGGACCCCTGGCTGTTGAAGCTTGGCCACGCCGTCCTTCTACCCTACGTGGCGCTATCGATCTTGGTGACCCCTAAGCTAGCCGGGTTAGCGTTCATTTTGGCTGGCTGCTTCGTGTTCTCCTTTGGGACGGCTACGTGGCTCTACGGTAGGTCTAGGGGTGTCGAGCTCATTGACTTCTGGGCCTACCGTTTAAGCCGTCACCCTCAGTACCTCGGCTTCCTCCTATGGAGCTACGGCTTAATGGTTACGCCCCTTTGGTGGGGATGGGTTAAAGGGGGCTACGTGCCCACCCCGAGCCTGCCGTGGCTGTTGGCGGCGCTCATAGTGATGACGGTGGCTTTAAGCGAAGAAGCCTTATTGACTAAGAGATTCGGTGAAAGGTACATTAGATACCGTGAGGCTGTTCCCTTCCTGTTCCCGGCGCCCAGGAAACTTAGGTCCGCGACAGCGCGACCCATTAAGCTTCTTCTAGACAGACCTTATCCCACGAGCGTTAAGGAGGCCTTCCTAGTTACAGTGCTCTACGGCGCGCTGTTAATAGCCTCGTCGATACCCGTGGCCTACTTTCTCCCCTAATCCGCTACGGGGCTCCACGTTTGAATCAGGACGACAGAGAATAGGGATATGGACACGATCAGCGAGACTAGACCGGCTACAAAAAGGATTATGGACCGCCTCCTAACCTTCTCCTCCAGCCTCTCGCTGAGAGCCCCTAGCAAGGAGGACACTATGGAAGAGGCGAAGAGAGCTTCGCTAAGCGTGGAGAAAGCTATTAAGAGGTAGCTTAGGAGCGGACGCCTCCAAGGCGTCGAGGACGCTATTAGGCAAGCTAGGGTCCAGCAACCCCCCTATGAAGAGGAGGGCTAAGCCCACGGCTATCAATGTGCTGAGCTTGACTTCCATCCACCCCCCTCCCTAACCTGGCTGAGGTAGAGGTTTAAAACCGTGGGTCGAGATGAACTTAAAAAGTTTAAGCTCCCTCTACGCCCAGGCTTTAGTTGATGAGCGTGGAGGAGAAGGTCTTAGAGGCTTTGAGGCTAAGCCCTAAGGGCGCGGGTTTAACCCAGCTTGTTAAGCAGACGGGGTTGAAGAGGAGTGAGGTGTTGAGGGCTCTCGAGGCCCTAGTAAATAAAGGCTTGGTGGAGAAGGTGGTTAAGGGCTGCCGGGCCACCTACGTAGCTAAGCAAGGCTAGCTTCTAACCGCCGCCTCAAGGAAACTCGGCGTGAACGTCTCCGACTCACAGATTACTCCTGCCTTCCTTAGCACCGCGAGGAGTTCCCTGACTCTCTCCAAGGAGAGGCCGAGGGTCCTGGACACTTCCATGCTGGTCACGTAGCCCTGAGACCTAAGCCTCTCCACGATGAAGCTAAGAGCCTCTAGCCTACGCTCATCGTACACTTCGTATACCTTAACCCTGCCTCTAACCAAGCAGGGTCACCGGCTATGTATCCATGGATGACGGCGCGCTAGGGAACATATAAGCTTTGAGGATCAGGGCTACGTGGACGCCGAGTATAGCCTACCAGCCCTAGCTATGTCGCTCCTCTCGAGGTCCACGAAGACCACGAACACCTCGTCCCTGGGGACCCCAGCGGCCTTGGCGAAGCTCCCGGTTATAGCCTCCGCGATCCTAGCCTTCTGCTCCTCGGTCCTACCCTTAAACCAGTACACAAACACGAAGGGCATAGTTGATAGCTTGGTGAGCTGGGCTTAAAGCGTTGGGGCTGGTTAAAGGACCAGCATTAAAGCTGAGGACGCGGCGAGGGAAAGGAAGGCTAGGTGCTCAGTTAGGCTACCCACCTTGACTGGGCCCCTAACTCTATGGGAGTAAATGGGGCTTAGCCAGGCCACCCCCATGGGGGTCAGGCTGTCTAGGGCTAGGTGTGATAGGTAGCCCAGCGCGAAGAACAGAGGGAGGTAGGGAGCCCTGAGGGTCAGCGCTATGACAACTGACGCTGCTGCGGCCCCCGCTAGGCTATGTAAGGCCCCCCTATGTTTAAGGGGAATCAACCTGCTGAGGAGAGATCTATAACGGTCTACGTCTGGAGCTAAGCTTCCCGCGGCCATAGCCAATAGAGGAGAGACATCCCAGGTTAGTAGCCTCAGCTTAGCTAGCGTTAAGTAGAGGGTTAGGGAGGCGGCTAGGTGTGTGTAAGCCCTCATACTCAATACCTGTGGAGGACCCTAGCCCCCCTAATAGTCATCCCCAGGCTGAAGTAGTGTCCCCCCAACACCTCTACTGGGCTTAGCTTGTCCAGCTCCTCGAAGAGAGAGGGGTAAAATCGCAGCTCGGCTTCACCGTTCCACACCTCGCCTACCTTGAAGTTCTCCACTATGCTCTGCACCAACTCCATCACTGCTGGCCTAGATGGATCGTCGGCGCTCGGGAAGTGTCTCAACAAGTAGAACCTGTACCTTAATAGATCCTCGGCGCTACCCCTACCCGTTAAGGTTACGCTGGCCTCAGCTATCCTTTCACCGTGGGCCTCGCATATCCCCTTTAGCTTGACCCCCGGCCTAAGCGGACCTATCCTCGGGTTTAAGGGGTGAGGCCTGGTCATGTAGATCCTAGCTAGCTTCTTAGGGAAGCCTTGAAACCAGCCTCGAAGCAGCGTGAAGTCGTTGTCCACCCAGATGTACGGCACCGTGAAGCCCTCCTCACCGCCCAGCCTGCAGTTAACCGCCACTAACAGCTCCCTGTACTGAGACCTCTCCGGGTTAAGGTAGGCTAAGTCAGGGTTGACGTCGCTGACCGAGGTCCACTCCACAAACCAAGCGAAGCAGAGCCCAAGGGTTGAGCCCAACTCTAAGGGCTCAGGTAGCAGCTTCTCGACCTCGCTGGGGTCTGCCTTAAACACAACCTCTATGACGTCGCCCCCGTAATGCCAAGGAGGCGGATCTACAACCCCAGCTCTACCTTCAGGGCTTAAAGGTAGACAGTAGCCTTTCAGGCGCATAACGTTAACTTAAGCAGAGGGTCGCTTAAGCCTCGCTGAGTGACTGACGGAGGAAATCTTTAAACGCCCAGCGGTTTAACCTAATCATGGCCGGGGTAGCTCAGCCTGGGAGAGCGCCCGGCTGAAGACCGGGTTGTCGAGGGTTCAAGTCCCTCCCCCGGCACCTCACATAGGTTCATCTAAGTAAGTAAAGGCTCCAGTTGAGCCTCTATGGGAACTTAACATAAACTTTGTAATACTACTGAGACGCTTAACCCACGACGCTCTTCAGCCAAGTTTTAGCGTAGTTAATAAAGGGGGACGTAGACCCACGTACAGGTGGCTGCAGTAACATTATGAGGGTCAAGCTGAGAGAGCTCCCTAAAATAGCGCGGCGCGCTGTGTTTGATATTAAGCGTTGAAGAGAGAATTCTGGAGGGCTTTAAGGGTGGCTGAACCCTTCACGGCATCTTACATCTATGAAATACTCCTCGAGATTTCCAAGGGTCCTAAACGCTTCGTGGACTTAAAGGAGGCCTGCCCAAACGAGAAGACGAGGAGCAAGAGGCTGAAGGAGCTACTTAGGAAGCAGCTGATTAAGGCTGTGGTGCTCGAGGACCCCTTCAATAGGCCTAGGATCTTCTACGTGTTAACTGAGAAGGGAGATAGGGTGCTCAGCGCCTTAAGGAAGCTTAGGGAGGTCTGCGTGGAGAAGGGCTAGAAGGTGGCCGAGGACTTCGAGGTACCTCTAAGCCTAACGTAGAAGCGGCAGAAGCGGTCGCCCCTCGTAAGGCACCTCTCCTCCACCACGTCAACATCTCCTCCCAAGCACGCAGCAAACCAGCCGGCTAGGATACCTCTATAGAAAGCGCTACCTCTCCCAGCGTCCAGGCACTCAAAGAGATCAAAGATATTGATCCTGGCCTCCCCCCTAGCCCTATCGAAGTCTAAGATCTCATAGCCAGCATACCAGCCGAAAGCCTGGGTAACCCTACATACAGCGTCCAGTAACTCGCGGTCGTCAAGCCACGAAAGTAAGCGGCGCCACCGCTTATACGTCTCAACCCCTCCCCCATAGCCGAAGTAGTATAGGAAGGACTCAGCTGCCGACCCCCACCTCCTCTTAAGCTCCCTGATTAGGTCGAGCATCAAGGACCTAGAGAAGATCATTACAGGCATTCCAGCCGCTAATAGCTCGCCTCTACGCGGGCTAAAGCACATGCCCTCGTAGGGTCCTTCGTTCACCCTAAGCTCCACGTGACTCCCTGAAAGAGCCTGGCTAAGCTCACGTAGTGCAAGTTCATTTAGGTCCTCAACGTAAAGCTGCAGGTGGCACATACCTCCGTGCCCCTTCGCGTCCAGCACGTACGAGTTATTATGGTTAGAGAGAGCTACATGTAGCCTCTTTAAGAGACCTATGAGCTCCTCGAGAGAGCCCTTAACCTTCACCGTTATTGAGGTCAGACGCTTATTAGGCTGAATTAAGAGAGGTAGAAGATCCCTTTCAACATCGCTTATCATCGCCAAGCTCTCCTCAAAGCGACGGGTACGTAAGCTTGCTGCATAAATTTATAGTTTGCTGCACTAATGTACAGACCACTTAACGTTCACATCAAATACCGCGATCAGCACGTAGCGGGCTACTAACGTTTAGCTCAAAGATCAACGATATCAACGGCTGAGGCATTACATCGACCCTTAGAAGGCTATAGCCAGTAATATTCCAGCTACTATCAGCAGAGCTCCTCCCACCTGTCTAAATGTTACCTCCTCCTTTAAGAGAACGCTAGCCAGTATCAATGAGATTAGAGGGGATGAAGTGGTTAACGTAGAGGCCCTAGCAGCCCCTATGAAAGCTAAGCTGACGTATAAGAGCCAGTCGCCTATGCCTAAGCCAAAGAGCCCTCCTAACAGAGCATAGATTAGAAAGGACCTTGTAACTAGGCCTCGACTCCTAGCCATGAAGGGGGTCATTACGCAGAGCAGGAATAACAGTTTGACCAAGTTAACTAGGGAGGGATCAACCTTAAGCACAGCCACCTTAAAGATCACAGAGGCCAGGCCCCACGAGACTCCAGCTAAAACAGCAGCTACCACGCCCATTAACACCCTCCGCCTATCCCCTAACCCCTTAGGGGGCTTGAAGGAGGCCAGCCAGATACCGCTTAAGGCCAGGGCCAGGCCTACAACGAGGCCCACGGTCAAGGACTCCCCAAGTAACAGTACAGCGAAGAGCGAGGCGTAGAGAGGGAACACGTAGCCCACGGGGTAGCCTATAGAGACCCCTGCGTCCCTCAAGGCAACCATGTAGAGGGCGTCGCCTACTACTATGCCCACCGTGGAGGCCAGGAGCACCCAGGCCAAGGACTCAAGCGTTATCAGTGGAGGGCTAGGGTTTAAGGCGAAGGAGAGAAGGACCATGAAGGCTAAGGCTAAGGGGACCCTGAAGCCGCTGGTAGCTAAAGGGTCCCTTAAGCTGGAAACCGCTCTACGATACAGTACGGCCGCGATCGACCAGTTAAGCGAGGCCAGGATGGCTGCCGTTGCGCCAGCAATGTACGGGTCCACGGCCTTTAAGGGAGGGAAGCCTCATTTAAAGGATTAGTGGGGGCTCGACCCTAATGCCTTTCAATCACAGCCTCTCGGCTCATCGTAACTCTGACCGTCTCACCGCCCACTTTTAAGGGCAGAGAGGAGCTAGATTAACTTAACACTTCCTCCACCTTCTTAACCAGCCTCTCTATGTCAGGCAGCCTCCTAGCCACGTCCTCGCCGTCCAGCTTAGCTCCCTGGAAGCCCCACGTATGTAGATAATTGGCGGCGTCCCAGGCGTACCTAACCCATTCCCCTAGTCTATCGCTGAGCTTAGCTACAGCTTTCTCTAGCCTACTTAGCGTCCAGCGGCCTCGGTGCTCGTCGAGGCCTAACTGGGCAGATAAGGCCTTCACCGCCTCCTCAACAGCTTTATATAGCTTCTCCGAGGCCCTGGCTGGGTCGCCGGGTAGTAGGTTCACAGCGTCCTCTAAGTACTTCTTAGCTAGCTCTGCGTGTACCTCAAGCTCCTCCCTAGGGGTTAGTTTAAGCCTCTTGAGCACCGAGTCGATTACGTAAATCTCGACATCAACCCCTAGGAGCCTAATGCGCTCGGCTAGCCTATCAGGAAGGATGACGGTGTACAACGAAGCCCTAGACCCTACCCCCTAGGCGACATATGAGGCTTGCGCGCCGACCAGGCTCCCTTAAAGCTTAAGCCTACACCCCTTAACCTTAGAACGTGGTGGGAGCTTGAGGCTGATAATCTTCGGGGCGCCCGGGGCGGGTAAAGGCACTCAGGCTCAGCTACTATCGTCTAGGCTCGGGATACCACAGGTAGCTACAGGAGATATCCTGAGGGAGGCTGTTAAGAAAGGCACGGAGCTGGGTAGGCTAGCTAAGCAATACATGGATAGGGGGGAGCTCGTACCTGACGAGGTAGTCATAGGGATAGTTGAGGAGCGCCTTAAGCAGCCGGACTGCTCTAAAGGCTTCATCCTCGATGGGTTCCCTAGGACCATTAAGCAGGCCGAGGCCCTAGACAGGATCCTAGCTAAGTTAGGCGTTAAGCTAGACGCCGTAATAAACCTGGAGGTAGATGAAGAGGAGGTGGTTAAGCGCATAACCAATAGGCGCACCTGCCGTAATTGCGGTGCCGTCTACCACTTGATCTTCAACCCACCCAAGAACGATGAGGTATGTGATAAGTGCGGAGGGCCTTTATACCAGAGGGACGACGATAAGGAGGAGACCGTGCGCAACAGGTTAAGGGTATATCGAGAGCAAACCCAGCCGCTGCTTAAATTCTATGAGGAGAGAGGGCTATTAAAGAACGTCAACGGTAATCTAAGCATCGAGGAGGTGTTCAAGGAGATCTTAAGCGCGCTAGGGGTCGCGTAGAGTGGCTGTGCTTTCTGATAAAGACATACTTAGGAGAGTGGAGAAGGAGGAGCTCTCGATAAAACCTTTCGACCGCTCCTGCATAAACCCTGCAGGCTACGATGCACGTTCAGCGAGGAGAGTGGAAATTAAGCCCGGCGTCCACGTACTGCTATCCACCTTGGAGTACTTTGAGCTACCTCTAGATTTAGTGGGCTTCATTTACCTTAGGTCCTCGCTGGCCCGAGAAGGCCTAATTGGTAGCTTCGCGGTCATCGACCCCGGCTTTAAAGGAAACCTCACGCTCTCAGTGATGAACGCCGGAGGAGGAAGCGTGACGATAGAGGAGGGCGAACGTATAGTGCAGGTAGTGTTCCATCAATTATCCACGCCTGCTTCCAAGGGCTACGAAGGTAGGTACCAGGGAAGTATAGGCGTAGTGCCCAGCAAGAGGAAAGAAAAAGAGGTTAACGCTTAACCCCTATAATCGCCTGCGCCCTATCTACATACCATCTGGTAATGTCGCGGAACTTCTCCCAGAACTCTTGAAAGTTATCCATGGTCCTAGCCTCGACAAGGAGGAAACCGTTCCAGTCGGTTCCATGAGCATGGTCATATTCGGCCACGATCTTGACCCCTCTAGGGAGAGAGGCCTTGAAGCCCTCCCACTCCTTCTTAGCCTTATTCACCTCGGCCTCGGTCATGGTCCTATACCTAAAGAAGATAACAGCGCCCCAAACCATGCTTTCACCTTCACTCTCCTTTACCTTAACTTAAGTATATATATTTTACGTATCCTACGAAGCTTACTAAAGTTTACCTTTGACACCGCTCGCATACGAAGGTCTTCCTTTTAATCGGCTCTTGGAAGTAGAGCTTAATAGGGTAGCCGCAACGTGGACATGGTTGTCGCTGCCTATTATAGACCTTGAGGAGAGGTGCTATGCGCTCACCCCTAAGCTTACGAGCTAGGAACTCCTCGCTCAGCCTCTTAGCTTCTTCGATTAATCTACAGACCTCATCTAGGCTTAAACTTCTCACCTGCCTCTCAGGGTGAACCTCAGCTCTAAAGAGTATCTCATTGCGCAGTATGTTACCTAGCCCAGCTATCACCTGTTGGTCAAGTAGCGCTACGCCCACCTTACCCTTAAACCCCCTAAGCCTACGTAGAGCCTTCTCAAAGTCCCAGTCAGGCCTTAAGGGATCCGGGCCTAAGCCGGCCTTAAGCCTAGTCATCAACCTCTCGTAAAGGTCAAGTTCAACTATGGGGGCGTTATAGGCCACTAACTTAGACCCCTCGCCCTCAAGGATCAAGCGAACCATAGCCTCGGGCTTAAGCAGAGGTTCACCTAACTCGTAGAGATGTATCGACCCGTACATCATTAAGTGGAGCCTAATCGCCAGCTCCTCAAGCCTAACCACTATGTTTTTACCAAGGGACTCAGCCCCTGTCACCATCTTACCTATGGCTAGGCTAGGTGAGACATGGAGCCTCCTCGACTTAGCATAGAGACGCCGAATCACTTCGCCTTTAAGCCTGTTCTCGATCCTAACGGCGTAGGCTTTGGCCGTAGGCCCCTCAACCACGCTTAAGCCCCCTCAGTCAAGGAAGAAGACAGTATCATGGTGCGGGGGGTGGGATTTGAACCCACGCACCCCTACGGGACAGGGTCCTAAGCCCTGCGCCTTTGACCTGGCTCGGCCACCCCCGCCCAGGTCGTAGGTGAGAAGCCAGGCGACTTAAAATCTTACGCGAGTCGCTCTAGGCTTCGTCTAGGATCCCTTCACGGAGAACTATGGTATTACGGGGGCGGCGGTGACCCGGGAGGGTGGACCGCCTCCCGCTAAGCTGTTCAGCCAGGCGCTCTCTGCCCCGGGTACCCATGAACGCCGGCACCCAGCCTTAAGGCCGCTCCCTCCCGGGCCTAACCTGGTTCGGCTGGTTCGGAGGCTTGGGCCCCTCCTTCGAGGGGCTTGGCCTCCTATGCCGACCCCATGGGGCGAGGCTTCATAGGCACACTGGCCGCCCAGCTTAGCGTTCGGCCAGCCGCCCCTCCCAGTTACTGGCCCCGCCATGACGACCGTTTGCGGCTCGAGGGGGCGTAAGCCCTCCTCGAGAGGGTAGGCCGAGCACCCCGGCCCTACCACCGCCGCCCCCAAGGTTCAATTGGCTGGAGCGAGGATAAGCTTTTCCGTCATGACCTCAGCCGCTTTAACCTAGGGGAAGGTTTAAGGATCCAGCTCTCAGTCTAGTTGGCGTTGAGCTTAGAGGAGTTCGTGCTAGCACTGTTGACGTTCTGGCTGGCGATCACTTTAATCCTGAGCTTAGTTAGGCTTGAGAACGTCGATTACAAGCCTTTCTTTGTAGTGGTTAAAGGTAGGCCTAGGCTGCTTCGTAGACTGCTTAAGGCTCTATCTTCAAGGTGGGGTAGGGCCTGGATCGTAGCGCTCGACGTGGGCGTGGCCATGGGGGTCGGGATGATGGCCTTCTCGCTATACTTCCTAGCCGCTAACTTAGTCCGACGCTTCCTGGTACCAAGGGAGTTTGTAGCTGTCATGCCTCCTATACCGGGTCTCCTCTTCCCTCTCGAGGTCCTTCCCCACTTTATAGCGGCACTCGCAGTCGCGGTGGTTATTCACGAGGCTGCCCACGCCTTGGCCTCTAAGCTACTAGGAGTTAAGGTTAAAGGAGCAGGGGTGGCCTTAGCGGTTATAATCCTGGCCGCCTTCGTGGAGCTTGATGAAGAGGGAATTAAGAGAGTTAGGCTTAGGGATAAGCTTAGGATATTCACGGCAGGCCCCTCCTCTAACATGTTGCTCTTCCTGCTCGTCGTGGCTGCCTTCACCGTGGTGTTTCAGCCCGGAGGCGTGCTCGTCCAACGCGTTGAGCCGGGCACCCCAGCTGATAGGGCGGGGCTGACGAGGTACTCAGTCATTGTAGCCTTGAACGGTACCTCAATAACTGATAGCCTGAGCCTACATAGGTTCATGTTGAGGACACGACCCAACCAGACCATAGTGATTGACTTCATCGAGCCCACTGGGGCTAGGACTAGGCGGATTATTAGGGCCGCTAGCCACCCCTATAACCGTAGCATCGGCTTCATAGGGATACTTCCAGCCGATTACTATGAGCTTAGGTTAGGCTGGCTGCCCCCCAGCGCCCTGATCCAAGTACACCTCTTCCTCCTATGGCTCGAGATCGTGCTATTCAGCTTAGCGGTCTTTAACATGCTGCCTATCTCCATAGCCGACGGAGGTAGGGTGTTTAGGGCGGTGGTCGAGGAGGTCTTTAAGGGTGATGAGGGGAAGGTTAAAGCCTTCGCGTTTATAGCTAATTCTCTGTGTCTAGGCTTAATAGTGGCCAACGTGGCCGTCACAATATTAGCCATGATTTAGGGTGCGCGCCGTGAAGTGCACGCTATGCCAGGCCCAAGCCATATATAAGTCACCTTACTCCGGCCAGCTTTTCTGTGCTAGGTGTTTTAAGAGGAACGTTGAGGGTAGGGTTAGGGCGACGATAAACCACCACAAGCTCTTCGAGCCCAACGACCACATACTCATAGCCGTATCAGGCGGCAAGGATAGCTTGGTGCTACTCAACATCCTATATAAGCTTGAGGCAAGAAGGCCAGGGGTTAAGTTGACGGCCTTAACCATAGACGAGGGGGTAGCGGGGTATAGGGGCCACGGCTTAAGAGTGGCCGAAGAGGCCGCCAAGAGATTGGGCGTAGAGCACCACGTAGCCTCCTTCAAGGAGTACTACGGCTACACTCTGGACGAGATATACGACATGGCCGTTAAGAAGAGGGTGGGGCTACACGCCTGTACCTTCTGCGGGGTGTTGAGGAGAAGGCTGATCAATGTTAAGGCTAGGGAGTTAGGCGCAACTAAGGTGGCGACGGGGCATAACCTAGATGACGAGGCACAGACAGCGCTGATAAACCTCCTTAGAGGCACGGTGTCTAGGCTAGCTAGGCTTGGACCCAAGCCCCCTAGGATGTGGGAGGGCTTCGTGCCGCGGGTTAAGCCACTACGTTATATACCGGAGCGTGAAGTAGCCCTCTACGCCTATCTAAGCGGCTTTGAGCTCTACGAGGAAGAATGCCGCTACGTTAGGGCCTCACTTAGAGACGAGATAAGATACATGCTTAATAAGCTGGAGTCCAAGCATCCAGGCATGAAGTACGCTGTTGTTAGGGCGGTGGATAGGTTAGCGCCCTTAATTGAGAGGGAGGTAGACGTGAAAGTTAAGCCTTGCAGGTACTGTGGCGAGCCGACGGCCAGAGATATATGTAGGGCGTGTGAGGTCTTAGAGCAGCTCGGCATTAAGGGCTAGGCCTTTCATCAGTCAATTAAAAACGAAGCGGTGAGGACTAGTTAGCGAAAAGCTGATTAGGTTAAAAGATTCCTCAGCCTCCTCAGAGTCCACGCTGAGTCAGTACGTTCTGATGTCTTTAAATGAGGCTATGTAGGGTGTTTAGGCCTCAAGTCTTGATACGTAAGGGTTACATAGATTAGATGAGAATTTAAAGCATTAGAAGAGAATTTAACTTCTCTTGAGCAGAGGGCTCTACGCAAGGGGCTCTATGGAGCCCCTAGTCTCGATTACTATACCGACCAGGAACTCCTCGAAGACCCTCGAGGCCTGCTTAAAAGCCATAGCCTCCTCGACGTATTCTAGGTTGGAGGTCATTGTAATTGATGGGTTCAGCATTGATGGGACGGCTAAGATAGCTGAGAGGTATGGGGCTAAGGTAGTAACTACTGATTGGGGGCTGCTGGGAGCTAGATACCTCGGCTTTAAGGAGGCTAAGGGCGATTATGTACTATTGCTCGATGCGGATCAGCTGCTAGAGCCTACAGCTATTGAGAGAGCCGTGGAGCTAGCTGAAAGGTATGATATGTTGGTCTTCGAGGAGCTTAGCTATAGGCCTAGGACCTTGATTGAGAGGCTTTACACCTACGACCGCGAGCTGGTTCATTTCATCCCTAGCTTAGACCCTCTACAAGGTGAGGTGTTACCTAGGTTCTTTAAGAGGTGGGTGCTGGAGAGGGCCTTTAACGCCATCCCTAGCCGTGCCTTAAAGGAGGTAGTTCACTTCGACCACGCCATCATTTACTATGAAGCCTACAAAGTCACTAAGAGGGTAGGAGTGGTGCCGAGGGCTCTATGGCATCTAGAAACACCTTCAACCAGGGAGCTCGTAGTCAAGAACATAAGGTACGGCTCCACCTTAACCTCGCTCATGGAGTTAAAGGAGTATAGAAGGCTTCTACACAGAGACTCCACGATTAAGAAGGTGCTCAATAGGGTTAAGTATGGAGCCAAGAGGGGAGCAAAGGCGGTACTGGGGTCTATAGCACTCAACCTGGTCAAGGACTACATCGTGGGGCTAGGCCTAGCTTTAAAGCATCTACATTTAAAGTAGAGCTACCACGGTCTTGTTAAAAGCTCAGGGGACTTCACGGCTGAGACATCGGTGACGTGGCACCGCCTTTATAATAGCCTAAAGCTCTCGTCGATTAGGCCGGTGCTTAAACATGGTCGTTAAGCTGCAGCGAAGCACCAAGAACCCTCTACTTAAACCTACGTCGAATTGGTGGGAGAACAAATTAGTGTGCAACCCAGCCGTAATTACGCTCAACAATAAGGTACACCTCATGTACACCGCTAAGGGGGAGGATGACGTAGCTAGGTTTGGTTACGCGCGCCTTAGAGGAGTCGAAGAGGTTGAGGAGAGGCTTCCCTATCCCATATTCCAGCCCGAGGAGTGGTTTGAGGTACATGGCGTTGAAGACCCTAGGGCCACGGTGATGGATGGAGAAGTGATCCTATTCTACGCCTGCAAGGAGAGGGACATGGCTAGGATAGCCGTGTCCACGGTTAAAGTGGAGGACTTCGCTCAGGGGAGGTGGTCGTGGAGCAGGCATAGGCTCCTGCTCCCGGTCCTTGTAGGCGTACACAATAGGAACGCCGTGCTCTTCCCTAGGAAAATAGGCGGCAGATACGTAATGCTACATAGGCCCATGTGGATGTCCGAGAACATCTGGATCTCGTACTCCTACGACTTAAAACACTGGTATAATCACCGAGTCGTCTTAGAGCCTAGGCCTGGAAGCTGGGACGACGCTAAGGTTGGAGCTGCTGGTCCACCTATCGAGCTCGAGGACAGCTGGCTCTTAATATACCACGGCGTCGAAGCTTCAACTTGGACGTACAGGCTTGGCTACGCCCTCCTAGACAAGGAGAGGCCCGAGAGAGTGCTATATAGGTGTGAAGAACCTATCTTGGAGCCTGAAGAACCCTATGAGAGAGAGGGCGTTACACCAAACGTGGTATTCTCCTGTGGCCACGCGGTACTCGATGACACCCTCTACATCTACTACGGGGCTGCCGACAAGGTGGTATGCGTAGCTAAAGCCCCCTTAAAGTCCTTCACCAGCAGCTAAGGAAAATATTAAAGGTCCACGATCAAACTTAGCCAGGGAAACCTCGTGCCTGCTGTGAAACCGGTACTTAGAGGTGACGCCGTGGAAGTGGTCTACGATGAAGCGAGGTGGAGGCTATTAGCTGAGCTTAGAGCTAGGGCCGCGGAGGTCATGGAGGCCTTGAGAAGGGCTGGAATGGAGCCCATAGTTCACGGTAGCGTCGCCAGGGGGGATGTGACCCCTAAGAGCGATGTGGACGTGGTCGTACCGATCCTCGTCCCCTCGTTTAAGGTAGAAGTAGCCTTAGAGGCTGCTGGGCTTCAGGTAATTCAGCGCGTTATGGTTATGGCCACCCCAGCCCACGTGGTTAAAGCCCACCTATACCTAGATGAACGCACCTCTGTCACCTTCCCCCTAGCTGAGATGACTAAGCTTGAACGCGAGTTCTACAAGTTTGGAGGAGAAATAGGTCTAGACGAAGTTAAGAGGGGCGTGAGGGTGCCGGGTGTTGATAAGAGGCTGATGTTCATACAGCCTACATCCAAGGGACATGTTGAGGAGCCCGTTAAGGGGAGGGAGACTGAGGTGGCTGAGCGGCTTGGAGTAAGCGTTGATATCGTGGCTGAGAGGGTCTATGTGTTGACCCGTAGGGACGCTATAGGCAGGACGGGGGTTTACTTGAAGAGGGCGTTGGCTCCAGGCGAAAGCTTCGAGGAGGTTTTAAAGAGGCTTAGAGATGAGGACCCAGCGATAAGAAGAATGTTATCGTCCAGGGCCAGCCTAGTTTAACGGGGTCTTTGACGCCTCTCTCCTATCAAAGGAGGGGTACTCCTCAACTATGTAGGCCTCCATATCCTTAAGCAAGCCTAGACGCTTAGCCTCCTCTAACACCTTAACTGGGAGCTCTAGGACCCTCCTCGAGGAGTCTAGAAAGGCTAGTTTACTGTCCACCCCTAGCTTTATTAGCGCCTCTTTAAGTCCATGAAGCCTCTCTAAGCTAGGCGATTCGACGATCCCCTTCCTTAGTAACCCTTCAGAAGTTACCTCCTCGTAGGCCTTGGCTAGCCTAGCCGCCTTACGTCGAAGCCTATTCCTATACTGGTAGGCATCCTTGATAAACGAGGGGCAGTAATGGACGTTTAGCGAGAGCTCGTTCTCAGCCCACTCTAGCAGCTTTAAGGCTAGCTCCTCGCTGCCCTCCACCCCTGACAAGGAGCCCTCCTTGATCTTAAAGCCCCTAAGCCTAAGCTGGAAGTAGTTTTCATCGTTCATCTCGAGCTCGTTAATGTTAACGAAGGACGCCCCTAGCCTCTCAGCTTCTATAAGCAGCCTCTTTAAGGCCTCCTCCATCCCAGGGACCGCCGGCACCTCTAGCCCTGTCGTTATCCCTTCATCGCTAGCCCACCTAATCCTCTCCAAGCCTATAGGCGAGGCCAGGTCTGGGTGGAACCTTATCTCGTCTAGCCCAGCCTCGGCTAACCTCCTTAAAACCTCCCTATCCACGTGTTTACCCGTCGTGGTGTATAGGTGTACGTGGTGGTTTGGACCAAAGACTTCCTTAAGTAGCTTCACGTAGTGTAGGGTGCGCTGAGGTTTAAGTAGAGGATCTCCTCCCGTTAACCCTGTGCCTTTAGCGTCCATCTCCCTAGCCTCGCTTAGCACGTCCTCGTCGCTCGCCACAGGCCTCTCGTTAGCAAACACTACATCCCTGCCCCTCTTCTCGCTTGAAAGAGGACAGTAGTAGCAACGCTTGGCGCAGAGCCCCGTGACGAAGAGGACGAGCTTCTCACCCCGCATGCATAGCGAGCAGCCTTCAGGTAACCGCCCAACTACCAGCGAGCCAGACCAAGTCCTCTTCAAGGCTTTAACCGCCAACCTAGTGGAGAGCTAGTAGCTTTTAAGTTGGGGAGTTCTTCACCTAACGGATGGCTAAGCTCATTAGAGTGCCAGACGACGTAGAGGCGCCCCTACTTGGGTGTATATACTTCGGCATCATTGATAGGGGCACAAACTTACTCCAAGTTAGACCTACCACGCTTTGTCCTCTCTCCTGTATCTTCTGCTCAGTGGATTCAGGCCCCAAGTCTAAGCGTAGGCTGGCTGAGTTCATAGTTAGCCCTGACTATTTGTTAGAGGTATTTAAGGGGGTTGTGAAGGTTAAAGGGGAGCACGGCATAGAGGCACACATCGACACCGTCGGAGACCCCTTGACACACCCTAAGATAGTCGATATAGTGCAGGAGCTCGCTAGCGTGCCCGGCGTAGAGGTGGTGTCTATGCAAACTCACGGAGCCCTACTAACTGAGAAGTTAGCGGAGGAGCTAGCAGAGGCAGGGCTTTCTAGGGTCAACTTATCCATAGACGCCCTAGACGTGGAGCTGGCGAGAAAGCTAGCCGATACGCCTAGCTACGACATTAAGAGGGTAGCTGAGGTAGCTGAATTCATAGCTAAGTCGACGCGCATGGACCTGCTAATAGCGCCAGTGTGGGTGCCGGGGCTTAACGATGCTGAGATACCGCGGATAATAGAGTTTGCTCTTAAGGTAGGCGCGGGTAAGCGTTGGCCTCCTCTTGGAATACAGAGGATGGAGATACATAAACATGGGAGAAGGCCTAAGGGGGTTAAGGTCATGTCGTGGTATAGGTTCTACAAAGAGCTAAGGGAACTTGAGAAGAGGGTTGGGGTAAAGCTTGTGTTGAGGCCCCAAGACTTCGGTATACATAAGAGGCCGAGAATTCCTCAAGTCTTCAAGAGGTTTGAGAGGGTGAAGGTGAGGGTGCTCGGGCCAGGCTGGTTTAAAGGAGAGAAACTTGGCGAGGCTAGGGGTAGAGCTGTGACTCTTATAGGCGCCCATCACGTTAAGGAGGGGGCCACGGTAACTGCCACGGTGATAGAGGTCAAGGATGGGCTGTACATAGCTAGGGCCTGAGGCTAAGAAGCCTCTTCGACGGCTATGTGTAGGCTTGATAAGAGGTTGTCACATAGGTCCTTCACGTCTAGTGCTGAAACCCCCGCCTTTAACGGCTGGCCCTTTAACCAAGCCCAGCGCACTAGAGGGTCATGTCTCACTAGGCCTTTAACGTGAAAGCCAAGCTCCCTTAATCTATCAGCCTGTCCTCGGCTGTCAACACGGACTTTGTTAAGGACCACGAAGAAGTTGGGTACACCCACCTCTACGCACATCCTCTCCATCCTCACCGCCAGCTCCACCTCGTCGCAGGAGCCCGTGGCGACGAAAAGGGCTGCGTCAATGAGACCCCCGTCAACCCCCCTACCCAGGAACTCAATACTTGAGCCAGTATCTATTACTATGAAGCCCTTTGAGCCCTCTTCGATGCTCTTAAGGAAGCTTATGGCCGACGCGTGGATAGCGCAGGCACAGCCCTCGCCTCCGACCATGAGCTTGCCAGCCTGGGCTAAGAAGACTCCATCCCTAGATTTAACTAGACAGTCGCGGAGCGATAATATACGGCGCACCCCCAAATTGACCAGCCTATAGATCCCTTCAGGCCCCCCCATAGCGTCGACAAGCCACGCCGGCTCGGCGACCCCTAATAACTTAGCCACCCCGCGGCTACGTTCATCTACGTCGAGCAGTAAAGGTCGAAGCCCACGCCTAACTAGCTCGCGGCATATCAGGATCGATAAGGTGGTCTTGCCACAGCCACCCTTCCCCAGCATTAGGAGCCTCAAGCCGACCCCATTTATTGAAGTGGAGCATCGATAAAAATGTTACTATTATTAATAGAGTAACACTTATGTACAACGTCCCTTCTTGACCCCCTGAAGCTCCTCGACCGTCAATGGAGGAGGAGTCAGCTCCAAGCCTAGGGCCTTGGCCGCCCTCAAGGCCGCTGGGAGCGACATATCGGCTAAGCTAAGCAAGTGCTCGTCAACTAAGACCTCCCTAGCGCGCCATCCTCCATATAGCCTGCCTCCGTTCAATACATAGACCCTGTCAGCTACCCTAGCCACGAACTCAACGTCATGTGACGTGATCAGCACCGCCTTAAGCCTTTCCTTAGCCTCTTTGATCACCTCGACAACCTCGTCAACGGACTTAGAGCTTAGGTTGGCAGTGGGTTCGTCGAGGACTAGGAGGTCTGGGTCGTAGATCAGAATGGAGGCTAAAGCCACCCTGCGCTTTTCGCCCACACTAAGCTTGTAGGGCGGCCTATCGAGTAGGTGATTAAGCTTAAACTTCTCGGCGCACTCTTCGACCCTCCTCCTGACCTCTTCCTCAGAGCCTAGGAGTTGCCTCAAGGTGAAGGCTAGCTCATCAAATACCGTTGGGTTGAATAACTGGTCGTCCGGGTCTTGGAAGACAAAACCTATCCTCCTACGTACCCACGGAAGCTGTCGCTTTAGCGGGAGGCCATCGAATAACACCTCGCCAGACTTAGGCTCAAGGAGTCCCGAGGCTATGAGGAGGAGAGTGGTCTTACCTGAGCCATTGGGTCCAACGATAGCTACTACCTCACCCCTAGCCACAGTGAAGCTGGCCCCCCTAAGTACCTCGAAGCCCCCTGGATACTCAAAGTACACTGAGTTGACGGACAGCAGCAATCGGTGCACCTCTAAACCTCCACTTATAGCGGGTGGAAGCTCCTAGCTTTAAGCGCCTTCTCCAGTCTCCACGCCCTCTCATAACCCCTAAGCAGCAGATCACCAACTACGGTGGATAATACCCCCCAGGCTCGTTTGATCCCCATCCTACTTACTATTCTCGACTCCCTGGCCCATAACATCTTGGAGGCTTCGCGGAGAAAAAGGGGGATGTAGATTATCGACATCTGCATCAACCTAACGAGAGGTTGAGGGACACGTAGGCCCTCCAGCCCTTTAAGCCAGTTCCTCCAGCCGAGGAGCTGGACCGAGGCTATGAAGATAGCAGTCGCCGCGGCAGCCCTTAACGTCAGCGAGAGAGCTTCATACGCCCCCTCAACGCTGAGCCATAGCTCAAGCATCCAAACCTTAACCGCCAGCTTGGGCTCGATAAAAATCAGGGGGACTGAAATTAGCCACGTCCACAGAGCTACGACCAGCACGGGCTTGATCCATGAGTGGGGCAGCTTCAAGGATAACGAAGCAAGGAGGCAACCGATCAGCGCAGCTGCGGGTATCAAGGGCCCTGAGCTGAAGGCGACAAGGCAGGTGAGCGCGAGCGACAGCGCCACGGGGATAGACGGTCTATGCAGCCTTAAACCTACGTCGCACTCTAGGGACTCAAAGATCTCGGCTAAGGCCTCCAGGAACTTAGCAGTTAAGCTCTCTGGCTTCGTTGTTCACCCACCGCCTTTAAGGCCAGCAAGCCTATGCCGAGGATTATGGCTATCCCCACGAAGCCAGCCACTATGTAGCCTACCTCGGCTGGTAGACCTGGGACCGAGTAATCTAGTAATGGCGTCCAGTTTAGGGACTCCGTCAAGTCCTCCAAGCCTATAGCCTCAGCGGCTAGGTCTAAGGGCTCATGGTATCCTACTAGGTCGGCTAACACAACGCCGAATAAGGGGCTCACTAAGACTAGAAGTATCGCAGCGACCAAGGCTTTCTTGAAGAAGAGCATGGAGATCACCCCGCCTCAGACATTATTAGGTGAGGTGACCTACGAGCCACGTACAGCACTACCACGGACGTGATCACCCCTTCAATGACGCCTAACACCGCGTGCCAACCAGTCATGATCGGGACGGTCACCGTCACGCCGTAAGGGAAGGCTGGCGAGTACCCTATTTCAAGGCCGCAGGCTAGGCCAGCAATGGTTATACCGAACCAGCCACCGAGAAAAGCAGCTATGGACCTAACGCTGTCCCTACGTCCAAACAGCTTTACCGCCGACCTATAGATCAAGTAGCCCACCAGGCAGTCGATGATAGCCATGTTGAGGACGTTAGCTCCTAGAGCGGTTATCCCCCCATCATGGAACACCACGCATTGAATGAACACGACGAGGAACATCGTCAGGAAACCTAGCCAAGGACCTAGCAGTATAGCGGCTAGCGCCCCGCCTACGAAATGTAAGCTCGTACCCCCTGGTAGAGGCCAGTTTAGCATCTGCGCCGCAAAGATAGCAGCCGCCAACACTGTAACGAGCGAGACGGTGTCAGGGTTAAAGGTCCGCTTAACCTTACTTAGAGCATAGCCGCCGTAGCCTAGGGATAACAGGTATGTTATAGCGGCTGTGGCTATGTCCAGGAAGCCGTCGGGTATGTGCATAGCGATCTAGAGAAAAACAAGCCTAGGGGTATATAAGTGTTATCAATTAAAATATAGTAATACTTATGATGCTCTCCGCTTAAAAAGCCCCGCCGGTTGACACTATGGGGAAGCTTGATCAATATAAGAGAGGCTAAAGAGGATGACTTAACCGATATCTTTAGGATTGAGGTCGAGTGTTTTGGTAAGCACGCCTATCCCTTAAGGCTGCTCAGGATGCTCCTCATCCTTCACGGTGACCTCTTCCTCGTGGCTGAGGAGGAAGGACGGCTTATTGGCTACGTGGTAGCCGCCGAGGTTAAAGGCAGAGGACACATATTGTCTATAGCCGTCGACCCCCCAAACCAGCGCCGAGGCGTTGGGTCTAGGCTTTTTGAGGAGGTTATGAGGAGGCTAAGAGACCGCGGCTTTAGGAGGTTTAAACTTGAGGTTAGGGTCGATAACTACGCGGCTAGGAGGTTCTACGAGAAGCACGGCTTTAAGGCCGTAGGGTTTATCAAGAGCTATTACGATGACGGCGCTAGCGCCCTGGTCTATGAGAAGATTGAGCAGTAAAGCCTAATCCACCCTCCTCCTACAGGATACCTCGGAGAGGAGCTTGGAATTAAACTTCTGGCTTCTCGACCCCTCATACGCCGTCGTCAACGGGGTCCCCGAGGTTAGGTTATGGGGCATAACCGACGATGGCAGAAGAGTACTCATTAAGGACAGAAGCTTTAGACCTTACTTCTACGTCCTCCCCAAGAAGGGGGTCGACCTCCAACAATTGAAGGCACAGCTTATGGCTCTATCTAAGCCGGATCAACCCATCCTAAACGTTGAGGTGGTGGATAAAAGGTACCTCGGTAAGCCCGTGAAAGCCTTAAAGGTCACCTGCCAGCAACCTCCCTCCATCCCCACCTACAGGGAGAAGGTTAAGAGGCTGCCTCAGGTGGAGGAAGTTCTTGAAGCAGACATAAGGTTCTACATAAGGTACATGATAGATAACCAAGTCGAGCCCTGTGGATGGCATAGAGTGAAGGTTAGAGAAGTACCGCCCAACGAGGCTAAGGGGTTTAGAGCGGACGCAGTCTACGAAGCTCTTGAACCACCTAAAGCACTACCTCCAGCGCCCCCGCCCAGTTTAAGGGTTCTAGCCTTCGACATCGAATGCTACAATGAGTCCGGTACGCCTAAGCCCCATAAGGACCCGGTGATAATAATATCGGTGGTTACTAGCCGAGGAGACCGTAGGCAGTTTCTGGCCGACGGGCTAGACGATAGGGGCGCCCTAGAGGGTTTCACCTCCTTCGTTAAGGAGTATGATCCTGATGTGATAGTCGGCTACAACAGTAATTACTTCGACTGGCCCTACTTAGTCGATAGGGCTAAGAGGATAGGCTTAAAGCTCGATATAAGTAGGGAGGGCACGGAACCACAGCCGAGCGTATATGGACATTACTCGATAGTTGGTAGAGGCTCAGTTGACCTCTATAATTACGCTGAGGGGATACCTGAGGTAAAGGTGAAAACCCTTGAGAACGTTGCCGACTACCTGAAGGTGATGCCCAAGGATAAGAGGACCCTGATAGAGTACACCGAGATACCTAAGTACTGGAAGGACCCCGCTAAGCGAGGAGAGCTATTGAAGTACGCTATGGAGGACGCTGAGGCCACCTACGGCATAGCTGAGAAGACCCTGCCGTTCATCATGCAGCTTGCCAACTTGACAGGCCTACCCTTAGACCAAGTGGTCGCAGCCTCCGTAGGCTTTAGGGTTGAGTTCCACTTAATGAGGCATGCCTACCTTGAAGGAGAACTTGTACCTAACCGTGTTGAGAGGCCCTACTCGCCGTATAAGGGAGCCATAGTGTTGAAGCCTAAACCCGGTATCCACGAGAACGTGGCGGTCATAGACTTCTCGTCGATGTACCCCCACATTATGATCAAGTATAACATAGGTTTTGACTCTTACATACCTCCAGGCGAGGAGCCGCCCCCTGAAGGCTACTATGAAGCACCTGAGGTGAAGCATAGGTTTAGGAAAGCACCTCCCAGCCTCTACAGAAAGATGCTGGAGAGGCTGCTGGAGGCTAGGGCTAAGATAAGGGAGGAGATGAAGAAGCTGGACCCCCATAGCCCGGAGTACCTTATACTAGATAATAGGCAACTGGCCGTCAAAGTGTTAGCTAACGCCTCCTATGGCTACCTAGGCTGGGTAGGAGCTAGGTTCTACATGAAGCCTTGTGCTGAGGCTACAGCGGCCTACGGCAGGCAGACCATTATGAAGGCGAACCAATTAGCAAAGGAGTTCGGGCTAAACGTTATTTATTCAGACACTGACAGCCTCTTTGTTAAGTACGTGGAGGGTAAGGTGGAGGAGTTCATTAAGCGCGTGGAGGAGGAGGTTGGCATAGAGCTCAAGGTGGATAAGCTGTACTCCGTGCTATTCTTCACCGAGGCCGCTAAGAAGTACGCGGGTCTACTACCTGACGGCACCATAGACGTGGTGGGCTTTGAGGCTGTTAGAGGAGACTGGTGTGAGCTGGCACAGGAAGTGCAGACTAAGGTCTTAGAGCTGGTGTTAAAGGAAAAGTCGGTACAAGCCGCAGTGAAATACGTACAGGACGTTGTATCTAGGCTTAGAAGAGGAGAGGTGCCCATGAAGAGCCTGATCATCTGGAAGACCCTCACTAAGAGCTTCGAGGAGTATGAGGTGGAAGCTGCCCACGTAGCGGCAGCCAAGAGGCTTATCGAGGCCGGATATAGTTTGGAGGTGGGCGACAAGGTAGGTTACGTGATAGTTAAGGGACCCTCAGAGAAGCTGGCTGATAGGGCAGTGCCCTACATCATGGCCAAGCCTGAGGACCTAGACGTGGAGTACTACGTGACTAAACAGGTTGTGCCCTCAGTCATGAGGGTGCTGAAGTACTTCGGGGTCAAGGAAGAAGAGCTGATAGCTGGAAGAAAACAGACCTCCCTCTTTGACTTTACTTAGAGCAGCGCGCCATTTTGCGTAGCAAGCCTGTACTCCTTGGCTAGCGCCTCTCTGAGCAGCTTAAAGAGCTTATGACGCCTCTCCTCACCTTCAGTTAGAGCCTTTGCAATATCCTCTAGACGAAGGACCCTCTAGTGGAGGTAGTTATCCTCAGCTAGCGACCTTGTTCATTGCGTCTAGCTCAGCCTTAGACGTACACCTTTCAGTCTAAACCAAGGACCCGATCTCCTGGCTACGCCCATGAGGGAGCCCTTAAGGTTTTACTCATAGGTTTAAGTTAAGCGGTTAAAAGGCATCATTGTGAAGTAAGTTTAGCTCCTCTCCATGAACTCTAGGAGCGATGAAGGCCTTGAAGGCCTACGACCCTCAGCTAAGTCGTTCATTGACCTTATGAAGTCGAGCTCGCGTCCCTTCGGGATTACCCCGCTGGCAGCTACGCTATGCCCATCACCGAAACCCCCTACACACTTAGCAGCCTCAGGTAGGAGTAGCGATAAGGGCGGTTTGTCTCCGTCCTTTATGAGAGATGCCAACACGTCGGGCGCCCTCGCCGACACCTTAACGTGGCTACCCCTTAAACGACCCAGCCCTGGGATCTCGGGTTCCATGTTCATGAAGCCCACCAGGTAAAGCCCTCTGTCCACGAAGCGCCTTTGAAAGGATAGATAGGAGAGGAAAGTACCTATGACCTTAGTCCCCATGCCCTTGAAGGAATCACCTGCATGAAGCCACTGGACTACACCATCCCTTTTAAGCCCCTCAGAACGTATCCTAGATAGCAGCTGTTGATTAATCGCCCTGCGCTCCTCTTCTAGCTTAGCTACGAACTCTTCAACCCCGCTGACCCGCCTACCCAGGCATAGATCCACGGCCATCAACGGGCCGCCGCGGTAATACCCGACGGAGCTAAGTACAGTTAACTTCGTGGAGAGCCTCTCTCTAGGAGCCTTCTCACCCGCCAGCGTACAGGTTATTTTTAGCCCAGTCTTAGACTCAGACAGCTCCACGAGCCCCGCCTTGACGGCGTCGTTTAAGGACTCTCTGTTAAGTCCCTTGGGATCCCCTGGAACCTCCGATGACCCTATGACAGCGAGGACCGCCATAAAGGCGTCAGCCACGCCGAGTTCCTTAGCAAAGGCGTAGCACACCGTGGCGCCCGAGGCGTAGGTCTCACCGTCTACGCCAAGGAGCTCAGGATTCAGGTTTAACACCCAGCTACTCGGTGAGGGTTGAGCATCATGGTGGTCCAATATGAGGGTTAAGTTACGGTCTGCATTAAGCTTAGCTATTAGGTCGGCGTGGGCTGACCCTATATCCACGTACACGACAAGGTTGCCTTCACCTGACTGAATTAGCTCTAAGGCCTCAGGGAAAGCCTTCTCTATGCATACAAGACTGGGCTTATGCCCAAGAGACTCTAGAGACCTGCAGGTTATAGCTGCAGCCGTGACACCGTCGGCATCGTCGTGAAACACTACCTTGACCTGCCTTGGATGGTAGGATCTAAGCTTCGTAGCGGCCCGTCTAAGCTCCTCCTTAAATTTACCTAGCTGCTCCTCCACAATCCACCCTCGCTAGGAAGAATTAAGTTACATGTATATAAGGTAGCTACCTAGGCTGAACTTATAATCTCGTTAAGGGTTAAAATCTCAAGGGTACTGGGCTTCTTAGCTATGTCGCCGACCCTAGCGCACACCAACATCGATACGCCTTTACGCTCAGCTATATCGACAAGCCTCTGGGTAGCTACACCGTCGTATATAACATACTTTACACCTTCCATAGACTGGAGTGTTTCTGCCAAATCTCTAACAGCCACCCTTTGAAGAAGATTCCAGTCAGAGTCATAAAGTAGAGCCTCTAAGGTCCCTGGAAGCGCCTTGACAGAGTCGAGGACATGACCTGGTAGTTCAGCTTTCCTAGGAGGCGGCGCCTCTTTAGGCGGCCTCTCAAGTAGTAGGTGCACCTGGTCTACGGGCACCTTGTCCCTCAGGCACTTGGCTATCTCCTTGCCCGTAAGCTCCTCCACCTCCTTTCCTGGAGGAGCCCTAGCCACGAAGTCAATTTCGGCTACCTGCAACAGCTCCTTGAGGACTAACTCACCCCCTCTATCCCCGTCGACAAAGGCTATGGCAGTCTTCTCCTTGGTCAGATCAATTATGGTCTTGGGTACCACAGCCCCCTCCATGGCTATTACGTTCCTATAATCGTGCCTGAGCAGGTTTATGACGTCTGCCCTGCCCTCGACTATGATGATGGTGTCACTCTTGTCGATGTCAGGCCCAGCGGGTAGCTTATCTGGGCCGTAGAAGGTTAGCTGAGCCTCCCTAATCGCCTTTAAGACCTCCTCCGTCAGCTCCCTAGTCTCAGGCTCGCTCTCCCTCCATTTTAAGAGTAGTTCCTTAGCCCTCTCTATGATCTTCTTGCGTTTCTCCTCCCTCACGTCCTCGATCTTGGTAACCCTTATCCTAGCGTCGCATGGCCCCACCTTGTCCACGGCCTCTATGGCCGCCGCTATGAGGGCTGTCTCAACTTTATCTAGGCTTGAAGGTATTTCTATGGTACCCCTCGACTTACCGCCCTTGGACTCAATGTTCACCTGTACCCTTCCTATCCTGCCTGACTTTTGAAGTTCCCTTAAGTCAAGCTTATCGCCTAGTAGGCCCTCGGTTTGACCGAAGAGGGCCCCTATTACATCCGACTTCTCAACGACCCCATCAACCTCTATCGACGCGTAAATCAGATACTTAGGTGTGACCGCTACTCCCCCCATTCCATAACACCTCGCTGATAGCCAAGTCGCTTAGTCACCTTACAGCCCCAAATTGGGTAGACACTCACCCTTAACTTTTCTCCCCAAGTAGGCGGGTTCAACATAGCTTTAGGAGCTCTCGTAGCCCTATCACCACGCCGTAGACCCCTAAGGCCACCTCTAAGCCCCACACTATGGGGCTGGGTTCATGGTAGAAGATCACCGCCTCGCCAGCCACCACAGCCAAGGCCACAGTGACCGAGGTGAACGCGATCAGTGATGCCAAGCCCACCGCTTTAGCTAATCTCCACGCCACCGGTAAATGTAGGCGGCGTGGAGGAGTGTTGATGGTGTATATTAAGATCCAGAGGGCTATGAAGGGGAGCATTGAGGAGGCCAGCACCTTAAACATGGCTTGCCTGAGAAGGAAAACTGCGCCTAACCACTTAAGCCTCGCGGCGGCGAGGTCTAAGACACAGCGTCGAGCCCCTCCTCGCCTGTCCTTATCCCCACCACTCTCTCAACGTTCGTCACGAAGATCATACCGTCTCCCATTTCGCCCGTCTTCGCGCTCTTAAGTGTTACCTTGATCACTCGGTCAACGTCCTCCTCCCTTACAACGAGCTCTAGTTTACACTTGGGGATTAAGTCCACCCTAAACTTCCTGCCTCTAAGGTCAAACTCTAAGCCCATTTGTCTACCCCTACCCTTAACGTTAACTGCGGTGAGGCCTCTATAGCCAGCCTTAGCCAGGGCGTCCTTAACGCCGTTCACCTTCTCGGGCCTCACTATAGTTTCGACCTTCTTCAAGGAGGTTGCCATTCATAGCCCTCCTCCATGTGCTGTGAGAGGTCGAGCCTACGGCCTCCTCCTTATCTGAGACCCTTAGGCCTAGGGCTAGGTCTATCAGCTTTAGTATAGTTAGAGCGTAGCTATGAAAGAGTAAGCGGCTACAGAGACGACGCTTACAGCTTGGACAAGGAGCTGAGGAGGGTCACCGTAGAGGAGGCCGTTCGCCCCCAGGGTTGACTGACTTAGAGGCGAAGAGGCCTGTAGCTATCGCCCCCACATACCGCCTACGCCATGGCAAGCCCAGACATCTAGCGAGTCGTCTACTTTAAGAGAATCCTTCAACTTAATGGCGGCATAGCATAAAGGTGAGGCTACCGCGCCCATTATGAGGGCGTGCTTCACGTCGACGAAGCCGCAAGCGGGGGTTATAGCTACCAGTCCCACTACGCCCCCCGTGCACGTGCTAATCACGCTTGACCTACCTCTTAGGGCTCAGGACATCAGCATCCAAGTCAAGGCAGCTGAAGCCGCGGCCGTATTCGTGGTCACGAAGGTATTTGCAGCTACACCATTAGCTGAGAGAACGGTGCCAGCGTTAAAACAAACTAGCCGAACCATAGTAGAGCGGTGCTCAAGACTATGTAGGTTAGGTTATGAGGGATCATAGGGACCATGCTATACCCTCTATGCCTGCCGACTAGGATGGCCGCTGCTAGCGCCGCCAGACCAGCATTAACGTGCACTACAGCGCCCTCTGCAAAATCCAGCGCGCCCATCTCCTTGAGCCAGCCCCCAAACCCAATGAGCTATGGGGGCGTAGACTAGAGTCGCCCATAACACTATGAAGTCGGTGAAAGCCTTGAATTTAAGCCTCTCCGCAAAAGCGCCTATCACCAGGGCAGGGGTTATGCAGGCAAACATGCACCGAAAGACGGCATAAGCAACGTGCAGTA
>Ga0180302_10000052_pt1 | contig 41394 bp, 48 predicted proteins | sample GuaBasSediGuay17_FD_121794 | JGI IMG/M metagenome (GOLD analysis project Ga0180302, IMG submission 121794) | Subseafloor sediment microbial communities from Guaymas Basin, Gulf of California, Mexico - Guay17, Core 4571-4, 12-15 cm | ecosystem: Environmental > Aquatic > Marine > Hydrothermal... | reverse complement strand
GGAGCTTACAAGGGATGAGATTCTTAAAGTGATCGACACGGCCATAGATATGAAGCGAAACCCTGGACATTATGCGAATGCTTTGGAGGGTAAGGTTTTGGCTATGATATTCCAGAAACCCTCGACTAGGACTAGGGTCTCGTTTGAGGTCGCTATGCGTCAGCTTGGAGGTTACGCGCTGTACCTTAGGTGGGACGACCTCCAGCTTGGGAGAGGTGAAGCCTTGAAGGACACGGCCAGGGTTCTAGCCAGATACGTAGACGTGGTTATGGCTAGGGTTCTCAGGCAAGACGACCTCGACGAGTACGCCAGATGGTCTCCGATACCCGTCATAAACGGTTTATCGGATAAGTGGCATCCATGCCAGATACTCGGAGACCTCCTGACGGTGAAAGAGGTTAAAGGCGGTCTCGAAGGTTTAAAACTGGCTTATGTAGGCGATGGAAATAACGTATGCAACACCCTCCTAGTCGGATGTAGTAAAGTCGGTATGAACGTATCTGTAGCCTGTCCAGAGGGCTACGAGCCGTTGCCTGAAGCCGTCGAATGGGCACGTAGAAACGCGGAGGAAACGGGCTCTAAGATAGAGGTCCTCAGAAGCCCGGAGGAAGCGGTCAGAGACGCTGATATAATCTATACAGACGTATTCGTATCGATGGGTTTCGAGGCCGAGAGAGCGAAAAGGCTCAAGGCTTTTCTTCCTAGATACCAGGTGAACAGTAGGCTTATGGGTATGGCTAAGAAGGACGCGGTGTTCATGCATTGTCTACCGGCGAGGAGGGGTGAAGAAGTTACAGATGATGTGCTTGACGGTCCTCAGTCGATAGTGCTCGACCAGGCCGAGAACAGGCTTCACTCTCAGAAAGCCTTGTTGTATCTTATGCTAGGTTAGAGGATGAAGAGTCTTGAAGCTTCTGGTATTCTCAGAAAGCGATAAGGCCAGCTTAAACATAGCCGAGAAGCTGATGAGCCTCTACCGTTTCGAGAGGACCGATAGGCTATACAGGGGTAAACCCATCTATAGACTCGAGCTTGAAGGCGAAGAAATTCTGCTCGTCTCCGTACCCGGAGAACTCGTCGAAGCCCAGTATCTGGAGAAGGACTTTAAGGCAAGCCTTGTGGTCTTCCTCTCGAGGCATGCAAGCTCAAGCAGGATGTCCACTCTATCCGTCCATGTGCCTGGAAACCTGGGGGCTGAAACCTATGGTGGGTTGCCATACAAGGTCTCTATAGCACCGGCTAACGCTATGAAAGCCGCTTTGAGGAAGATGAACGAACTTAACGAGTCTAAAGGGCTAGGGTTTAAGGTCTCCTATGAGGCTACGCATCACGGTCCATCGCTTAACCTACCGTCTATGTTCGTCGAGATAGGTAGCACGGAGAGAGAGTGGGGAAACCCTGAGGCCGGAGAGGTCGTTGCGGAGGCCGCTATGGCTGCGGTATCCTGCGACACGAACTATCCAGCTGCGTTAGCCTTGGGTGGGCCGCATTACAACCCGAAGTTTACGAGCTTAGGTTTATGGGAGGACATAGCCCCTGCGCATATCGTATCGAAGTATAGCCTCACGTATGTAGAGGACCCCTCTCTCCTGAGAAACTGCGTCGAGAGGACTCTTGAAAAAGTTTGCATGGCTGTGATCGACTGGAAAGGTGTTCCAGGTAAGCTACGTTCAGAGCTTATCAGACGCCTTAGAAACATGGGTTTAGACATAGTCCGAGTCTAGTCTCCGAAACCTTTATCTTCCATCCCCATCTTTTAGGAAGTGATCGTATGGGTTTAAGGTCATTCCTGAACTCATGTATCAGAACGCTCAAGTTGTCGTCCAAACCGAGTAAGAAAGAGCTTTGGTTATCTCTGAAGATATCCTTCCTAGGTATAGGAGTCGTTGGGATAATCGGGTTTATAGTCAGGCTTATATCGTCCTTGCTGGCTGTAACCGCGGGTTGACCGGAGGGGGAGATGGGTTGAGGAGACCGTCTAGGATATACGCCGTTAAGACGACTGTAGGTCAAGAGAAGCAGGTCTTAGAGATGCTCGAAAGAAGGGTTAAGGCCAAGGGCTATACTTCTTCCATTAAAGCGGTTATGTGGAGTAAGGACCTTAAAGGCTACATATTGGTCGAGGCCGATAACCCCGCTCTGATAGACGAGCTGATACAGGGTCTGAGGCATGTTAAGGGTCGGGTCTCAGGCTTCGTAAACCCCTCTGAGGTCGACAGGTACCTAGTGGTTAAACCGGTTATAGAGTCTCTACAGGTCGGAGATATGGTCGAGGTGATAGGCGGCCCGTTTAGGTCTATGAAAGCCAAGGTCGTCGCGGTCGATAGGCAGAAAAGCGAAGTCACGATAGAACTCCTGGAATCCGCATCCCCATTCCCGATAACGATATATGCCGAGTACCTCAGGAAGATCGAAGGGGGCGCATAAGCCTTGGGTGAGAAAAAGACGATAGATGTCTTAGTAAGGGGAGGGGAAGCCACCGCAGGTCCGCCCATAGGACCGGCTTTAGGCCCGCTCGGTGTAAACGTCCCGGCTATAGTTAAGGCGATAAACGAGGCTACTAAGGAGTACGCGGGTATGAGGGTTCCCGTGAAGATCACGGTCGACGTTGAGACTAAGGAGTTTGAGATCGAGGTAGGAATCCCTACTACCGCGGCGCTTATACTCAAGGAGCTTAAAGCCGAGAAGGGGTCTGGTAAGGCGGGGCTTGAGGCTATAGGCGACCTGAGCTTCGAAGCAGTCGTCAGGATAGCTAAGATAAGGAGACCTAAGAGCTTGGCCAAGACGCTTAAAGGGGTCGTCAAAGAGGTTTTAGGTACATGTTTAAGCATGGGTGTCACAGTGGAAGGTAAGAACCCTAAAGAGGTCATACGTGAAGTCGACCAGGGAGTTTACGATAAGTTCATAGCTGAAGAATAATAGGTGTTCGTTTAGGTCGAAAAGTTTTTGTTCCACCGCGTTTTCAGAATGGTTGAATTTAGCAGGGTTGATGAGGGTTGAGCTTCGAGCTTAGGAACCTCACAGAAGTCATCGAAGAGGTTAAGAAGAGTTGCAAAGGTAAAGGATTTAAACAGTCTATAGAGTTGATAGTGAACCTTAGGGACCTAGACCTTCGGAGACCTGAGAATAGGATAATAGGATTGCTGGAGCTTCCGCATCCGCCTAACAAGCCGGTTAAGGTCTGCGTGTTCGCCTCTGGTGAGCTGTATACTAAGGCTAAGAAGCTTGGTGTAGACTTAATACTTGCGAGAGACGACTTGGAGAGAATCGCGAAGGATAAGAGGCAGGCTAAGAAGATAGCTAAAAACCACGACTTCTTCGTAGCCGAGGCTTCCCTGATGCCGCTTATAGGTAGGACGTGGGGTGTCTACCTAGGTCCTAGAGGGAAGATGCCTACCCCCGTTCCACCTACGGCCGATATCGAAAGTATACTAGAGAGGCTTAGGAGAACTGTCCGTATAAGGGTTAGGAATCAACCGGTTGTCCAGCTCAGAGTGGGGACAGAGGACATGGATAGTAAACTGATAGCTGAAAACGTAAACGCGGCTTTAAACTGGATAATAGATAGGCTTCCTAAAGGCTTGACAAACATCAAAGACGTATACCTTAAGGGGACTATGACGCCTAGCTTTAGAGTAGAGCTTAGAAGAAGGTGATTTCGATGGCTAAGATGAGTAAGAGTAGGCTTATGAAGCGGAGGACCGTCGAGGAGCTTAAACAACTTTTCAAAGAATACCCCACTATAGGGGTTGCCGACCTCTATAAGGTCGGTGCGAGCCAGTTGCATGAGATACGTAGGAAGTTCAGGGGTATAGCCTTACTTAGGGTGGCTAAAAACACCTTAGTTAGGATTGCTTTGAAGGAGCTCGGAGGCGACTTAGAGAGGTTGTCGAAGTACTTTGAAGGCCAAAACATTCTGATATTCTCTAAGGAAGACCCGTTTAAGCTTGCTAAGATGCTCGATGAAGCCAAGGTCCCGAGCTTCGCGAGACCAGGCGATATAGCGCCGGAGGATATAGTGATTCCCGAAGGCAACACGGGTCTACCGCCTGGACCTATAATCAGCGACTTCAGCGATGTCGGAATTCCGGCTAGGATATCCTCGGGAAGCATATGGATAAATAAGACGACAGTCGTGGCTAAGAAGGGTGACGTCATATCGGATAAGCTTGCCTCTGTGCTCGCCAGGCTGGGCATCAAACCGATCAAGATCGGTTTGAACCTTAAAGCCATATACAGTGACGGGCTTATATTTCCGGCTGACGTCCTGAGAATAGATGTCGAAGCCTTTAAGAGCGATTTATCCAAGGCCTGGGAGGAGGCGTTTAAGCTTGCTTTAACGCTGGAGTACATGACCGTCGAAACGCTGCCCGTGCTCCTCGTTAAAAGCTATAGGACGGCTCTGGCTTTAGCGACGGCGGCCGAGTATATCTCAGCCGAGACGTTGCCGCTACTCGTACAGAGGGCTCTTTCCGAGGCATCCCTGCTAAGCTCCCTTACGTCTAAAACCGAGGAGCGGAAAGTTGAAAAGGAAGAACCTCCTAAGAAGGAGGAGAAGAAAGAGGAGGAAGAAGAATTAGGTTTAGCAGCTTTATTTGGTTAACGGTTACGGGAGGTTGAGAGAGATGGAGTGTATATATGCGACCCTCCTCCTCCACCATGCCGGGCAGGAGATAAACGAGGAGAACCTGAGGAAAGTCTTAAAGGCGGCTAACATCGAACCCGACGAGGTTAAGATAAAATCTCTTCTAGCGGCTCTATCTGAGATAGACCTCGAAGAGGCTTTGAAGAGCGCGGCTGCTATGCCTATGGCACCGGCGGCTCCTGCGGCAGCACCTACGCCCGCGGAGGAGAAGAAGGAAGAGGAGAAAGTGGAGGAGAAGAAGGAGGAGGAAGAGGAGGAGGCTTTAGAGGGGCTGAGTGCGTTATTCGGCTGATGAAAGCCCCTTTAATCCGTCTTTTTTATAGGAATCCTGGTTATATGCCCACATCTTAGGCAAGTATAGGTTATGTGCGGCTGCCCTCCGGGTTTGACTCTAACCCTTAACGTACAACCCGGGTGTACGAATTGCTTACAGCCTCTACATACAAGTCTCCTGTATTTACGTGGGATCCTAACGCGTGTCTTCATACCTATACGTCTGGCTATCTGGACATATCTCATAGCGAGCTCAGGCTCTCTCTCATGTATCTTTATGGCTTTCTCGAAGAGTATCTCCATACGTTCTCTAGCTATCCGTCTGATGGTGGCCCTTCTAACCATTCCCTCATCTACAGCTAGGTCAAGCGGTTATTAAAGACTTCCAGTCCTTTAAAGGCTTAAAGCTTTGAAAGACATATGGCTTGTTAGTGTTATATGTTGAAGCGTTTAGTACTTGTGATCGCCGAGTCTGCCTTGGAAACAGTGCCTGAAGCCCTGTGGTGGCATCCTGAGGTTAGGAGATATGCACGTGATAGAGGGTTGAAACCCGGTGAAGTACTCCTAGACCGTTCTTACCACCATAGGGCTATGAGGGGGTTGAGAAACGCTCATAAACGTGGTAGACCTGACATCGTCCACTTCTCGCTGTTAAACGCGTTGGAAACACCCTTGGCTAGAGAGGGTCTCTTAGATGTCTACGTCCACACGGTTAACGATAAGGTTCTCGAATTCAACCCAGAGGTCAGGCTTCCACGTAACTACATGCGGTTCAAGGGTCTCATCGAACAGCTCTTTAAGCTCGGCAGAGTTCCGCCAGACGGTGAGCCTCTTATAACGCTTAGAGACGGCTCTCTAGCCGAGTTGAAGAACGAGGTTAAACCGGCTATCACCATAGGCTTCTCGACTTCTGGAGAGCCTAAACCCTTAGACGTGGTGGTCTCTGAGATGGTTAACGTAGAGGTGGCTATGGCGGTCGTCGGAGGCTTCCCACATGGTGACTTCGAAGAGGAGAATATGAGACTCTTTGACGTATGCTATTCTATAGACCCTGAATCTTTAAACACGTGGGTTGTGGTCGCAAGACTCGTCTACGAAGTGGAGAAAAACCTCGACCTACACCGTAAGAGACTGGAGCGGGCTGAAAACCCTACCCGGTGAGTATGGCTACCGCTATCGCATATTCTCCGCTGTGACTCATACTTACGATTATACGCGAGACCCCGGATTTTTCGGCTTTCTCCTTTAATCGACCATGTATCTCCACGTAGGGTTTACCCAGCTCGTTGAGCTTAACCTCTATATCTCTCAGGGTTACACCTCTACCTAATCCGAGTCCAAAAGCCTTCAAGACGGCTTCCTTAAGACAGAACCTCGCGGCGAGATGTTGATAAGGCTCTCCCATAGAGAAGCAGTATCTTATTTCCTCCTCGGTGAATATCTTCTCTAAAAGACGTCTACCCCTCCTCTCGACGCTACGTTTAAGCCTCTCTATCTCCATCAGGTCTACGCCCAATCCCTTGATACCAGTATCTAAACCCAATAAGAATCCCCTATTTTCCAAGAGAAAAAGAGATAGTTAAAAATTTTAGACCCTAGAATGTTATTTGACGCCTAGCTTGGCTTTGACGTATTCGATTACTTGCCCCACCGTGACGTTTCTCTCGGCTTCTTCTTCCGGAATCTCTATGTCAAACTCCTCTTCAAAGGCTGCTATGAGCTCTATCTTATCCAGAGACTCCATCTTGAGGTCTTTGACCAGATGGGTTTCAGGCTTAAGCTCCTCCGGGTCTACTCCAAACTGCTCGGCTATAAGCCTCTTAGCCCGAGCCTCAATGCTCTCCGACATCTCCAACCCTCCCCTTAAACTACCTAACTCTCCTCCTACTCATTCTAATTAGAGTTTCCCTCTCCTCCTTAGTCTCATCGTATATGCGTCTCAGAAGCTTAACCCTAGCCTCGGTCATCTCGACTTTTCTCCTAGCCATCATGGCGCTCTCAGACTTTATGGTCCTCCTGAAGCCCCAGCCCCGGCTAAATCTCCCTCTGAAGTACCAACAGAAGCTTGGAATATACTTCGGAAGCGGCTCACCAGAGGCCAGTAGGTTACATGCGACGCCGATGTGGCTACCCGTGTTCAGTAGGCACCCTATGCTGAACTTGGTGTGGTCTCCGATGAACGAGCCGACTTTCTGGGTCTTAGTATCCACGAATTCCCCTTTGATATAGACTTTAACAGACGTATAGTCATTCTTAATATCACTATTCGTCGTTAGGGCACCTATGTTAACCCACTCTCCCACGTACGAGTGGCCGAGGAAACCGGTATGGTACTTATTAGAGTACCCGTGTATTATAGACTCCTCGACCTCACCGCCTACCCTACATACAGGCCCAAGGCTTACACCTTCCCTGATGTTGCCTCTAAGGATCCAGCAGTTCTTACCCACGTAAGTAGGCCCCTCTATCCTGCTAAACGGGTACACTATACTCCCTTCGTCGATGATGACCGGCCCGTTCTCGACATCTATAACCGTGTATGGATGCACCCTAGCAGTCTTAGCGATGTACAGGTTCTCTTTATCCCCTACTACGACAGCTTGTGGATGCAGCTCACCATGTATGCCGCTACCTATATGCTTGAAATCCTCGACTATAGCCTTGGAGTTATTATTGACTAGGTCCCACGGATACTCTATCAGTGTCGCATCTACTTCTTTAACGCTGAGTTCCTCCTTAAGGTTCTCAAGCGTTTTCTCCAGGCTATCTGCGAGAAGCTTCTCCATGGTCCCTTTCTTAGCCCTTACATAGACGACGTCTCCATCTTTAACGGCTACTTCCTCGTCTCCCTCTAGACTTAGGTCGCCTGTTTTAGTGAGTAACCGACCGTTGACGAGAAGGACATCATCTTTCAGGGTGTTCAAGTCGTTCACGCACCGTTCCCCGTATCTCTCCTTGAAAATCTCTACGAGATAGTCGCGCATGAAGTACACGACGTCGACGTTCGGGGCGCTTCGTTCGATTTTATCCATAAGAGACGTCGCACCGCATCTAAGCTCGAAAACCGTTCTCGTAAGGGTCAGCGGGTACAGGTTATCGTACTTCCTATCTTCGAAAATGCATAGCTTCACTTCGGCTCACCATCTATTTAGACATAAAGCATACAATTTATCTCTTTCTAAGCAGGAGGTTTAAGGTCTCTAAGGCTATAGCCAGCTCCTCGTCTGTCGGGATCACTAGAACCTTGACCTTCGAGTCGTCACTACTTATGATCCTGGGCTCCTTAGATGTCATACGGTTAAGCCTTTTATCGAGTCTGACGCCTAGATATTCAAGTCCCTCGCATATGAGCTCCCTGGTCCTCCAGTCGTTCTCACCTATGCCCGCCGTGAACACTATCGCGTCGAGCCCTCCCATCGCGGCGGCGTAGGCGCCTATGTATTTCTTCACCCTATACGCGAACACCCTCATGGCCAGCTCTGCTCTTTGGTTTCCTTTCTCGACTTCCCTCCATATATCCCGTACATCTCCGCTTACCCCTGAAAGCCCTAGAAGCCCGCTCTTACGGTTCAGTAGATTCTCCACCTCCTCAACGTTTAATCCCTCTTTTCTAACTAGGAAGAATATGAGAGATGGGTCTATATCCCCAGACCTGGTAGCCATCACAAGTCCCTCGAGCGGTGTGAATCCCATACTCGTATCGATGGATTTACCCCCGCAGACGGCCGTGATGCTGCATCCAGCCCCTAAGTGACATGTGACCATTTTAAGTTCTGAGATGTCTCTATTCAAAACCTCGGCGGCTTTATAAGCCACATACCTATGCGAGGTGCCGTGGAAACCGTATCGTCGTATCCTGTAACGCTCGTAGTACTCGTACGGTATCGCGTAGAGATAAGCCTCTGCGGGCATCGTCTGGTGAAACGCAGTATCGAAAACGGCTACCTGATGAGCTCCGGGAAGTAGGGAGATCGCCGCTTCGATCCCCGCTAGGTTCGCAGGATTATGCAGTGGCGCCATATCGCTCCACCGTCTTATGACGTTAAGGACGTCTTCCGTGATGACGGTCGGCTGAAACACGGAATCTCCACCGTGGACGACCCTATGTCCTACGGCGAAGACTTCGGAAGGATCCTCTATAACACCGTGCTCCTTGCTCGTTAAGATCTTCAGTATAGACTCTAAGCCCTCTCTGTGGTCTTTAGCTTCGAGTTCGAACTTGTAAGTTTCTCCGTCTCGACGGTGGGTCAACGTGGATTTATCCGACCCTATCCTCTCTAAAAGCCCCGATGCAAGCTCCTTAAGCGTAGAACCGTCTTGAACCTGGAAGACCTTATACTTTATCGTAGAACTTCCGCAGTTTATCACCAACACCTTCAACTATGCTACACCCCGGACCAGTATGAACCTAGTGTTCCGTCATGGATAAGAGGTTCACCACGGCTATGACACCTACTATCTCGTCGGCCTTAGCACCCCTCGAGAGGTCGCTGATAGGCTTTGAGAACCCTTGGAGTATCGGACCGTATGCCTTAGCTCCGCAGACGTGTTGGACAAGCTTGTACGCGATATTGCCGGCATCGAGGTCTGGAAATATCAACACGTTAGCCCTCCCGGCGACTGGTCCAAGACCTGTCTTGATCTTCCTTCGCGCGACCTCAGGTATCAAAGCCGCGTCGGCCTGCATCTCTCCATCTATCGCCAAGTCAGGTGCTTTGGATTTAGCTATCTTGACGGCTTCGGCCACTTTGTCGACCATCGGGTGAGCCGCGCTGCCCTTAGTCGAGAAGGATAGTAGAGCTACCCTAGGCTCCCATCCCAGAAGCCTTCGTGCGCTCCTGGCAGAGGCCACCGCTATGTCGGCTAACTGTTCAGGAGTCGGGTCTGGGTTCACAGCGGCGTCGGCGAATATGAGGACACCGTCTTCTCCGACGTTCCTGTTGTTTGTTTCCATTATAAAGAAGCTTGAAGGCACCGAGATGTCTTTCTCAAGTCCTATCAAAAGCAGTCCAGCTCTTATGACGTTAGCCGTCAGAGACACGGCTCCGGCTACCATACCGTCCGCGTCTCCTACACCGACCATCATAGCGCCGTAAAAGAGAGGTTTTCTGAGGATCCTTCTGGCTATGGCTTCGGTAACACGTTTACCCTTTCTTATGGCTAAATAACGCTTGACATATTCACCGAGTTTAGGAGAAGTTTCAGGGTTCAAGATCTCCACACCGTCGAGGCTCACGTTCAGTTTAGACGCTAAGTCTCTGACGTCTTCCTCTCTTCCCAGAAGCACGGGCTTAGCTATACCCGTCTCCGCTGCTACGCTGGCTGCTTTCAAAATCCTCTCGTCAGTGCCTTCGGGTAAGACTATTCTACCAGGTCTCTTTTTAGACCTCTCTATGATAGTTTCCATAACTGTCATGGTTGATCAACCCAACTTTATCAAAGCCGAACATTCTTAAAACAGTTTCCAAGCCTCAGCGTCTCCATCCCTACGAGCTATGAAGTATACTCCTCTAGAGTTGAATGTACATAAAAGTTTAAGACATGGTTCATAGAGACTAGTTTACGATTATCTTGCCTCCGTCTAAAGTGATTAAACGTGACGGTCGTATAGTAGATTTTGATAAAAACCGGATAGTCGAGGCTATCTGGAAGGCTTTCCAAGCCACAGGCTTGAAGGATAGGTCTCTAGCCGAGAGGCTCGGAGACGAGGTAGTTAAGATCCTCGACGACACATTCGGTGTAGGTTCGACTCCTCACGTCGAGCAGATTCAGGATATAGTCGAGAAGGTTCTGGTTAGAAACGGGCTTTACGAGGCTGCTAAGGCCTACATCCTCTACAGGCGTAGACGGTCTGAGATCAGGGAGATCAAACGTATGCTAGGCGTCGTGGACGATATGAAGCTCACCTTAAACGCAGTCACCGTGTTGAAGAGCCGATACCTCTTGAAAGATGAGCGTGGAAACATAGTCGAGACGCCTAAGCAGATGCTGATGAGGGTATCGAGGTATATAGGTCTCGTAGACGCCTTCTACTGGAGCGACGTATACGATAAGGATGGACGGCAACCCGTAAGGCAGGTCGAGAAGTTTGAGTACAAACCCGGTAAAGCAGGTTTGACGAGCTACGAGCTTGAGATGATGAAGAGGCTCTACAACAGGCTCGGTAAAGAGGGTAAGATGAGGGTGAGCTTCGAAGAGCTTTTATCGCTTGTAGAGGAGCGGTGGGATACGCTTTACGAGAACGTGATCGATGTCTTCTTCCAAGTAATGGCGAACAGATACTTTCTACCTAACTCGCCGACCCTCATGAACGCTAACGCCCCTCTGGGCCAGCTCTCCGCGTGCTTCGTATTACCGGTTCACGACTCGATAGAGAGCATATTCGAATCTCTGAAAAACACGGCTCTGATCCATAAGAGCGGTGGAGGCACAGGCTTCAACTTCTCGAAGCTCAGGCCTAAAGGCGATGTAGTAAGGTCTACGAGCGGCGTGGCCTCCGGCCCTGTCAGTTTTATGCGCATCTACGACGTAGCTACCGATGTCATCAAGCAGGGTGGGAAACGTCGAGGCGCTAACATGGGGATCCTCAGGGTCGACCACCCCGATATAATAGACTTCGTCTACGCTAAAAGCGAGGAGGGGGCTCTGAGGAACTTCAACATATCCGTCGCCGTGACCGATGAGTTCATGGAGGCCGTGGAGAAGGGTGCTGAGTTTAAGCTCGTAAACCCGAGAACCGGTAAACCTGTTCAAGAGGTTAACGCAAGATACCTCTTCGACATGATCGTCTACAACGCGTGGAGGTCGGGAGACCCAGGTATAATATTCCTAGACACGGTTAACAGACACAATCCAACCCCCCGCTTAGGAACGATCGAAGCCACCAACCCCTGCGGCGAACAGCCGCTTCTTCCTTACGAGTCATGTAACTTGGGCTCTATAAACTTGGAGCGTATGGTTAAGTTTGAAAGGGGTAGATGGGTTGTCGACTGGAAGAAGCTCAGAGAAGTTGTCAGAGTTGCTACCCACTTCTTGGACAACGTCATAGACGCTAACCACTTCCCGATACCTGAGATCGAGGAAACAACCCTTAGAACGCGTAAGATAGGGTTAGGGGTCATGGGATGGGCCAACATGCTCTTCAGACTTGGAATCCCCTACGACTCCGAGGAGGCTATCGAGCTCGCCAGGAGGATTATGGAGTATATCAACTACCATAGCAAGCTCATGTCGGCCGAGCTTGCTGAGGCGAGAGGTAGCTTTCCTGCCTTCAAGGGCTCTATATATGACTCCGAGAATCCCCGTATGCCCTTCGAAGCCGAGGGTGAGGTGAAACATTACACGCTAGACTGGAGTAGGGTGAGGGAAGCCGTTAAGAAGCATGGTATACGGAACGCTACCACGACCACCGTGGCTCCGACCGGAACCATAAGCATAATAGCCGGCACCTCGAGCGGTATAGAGCCGGTCTTCGCCCTCGTATATTCTAGAACGGTTCTCGGGGGCGTGAGGTTGTTCGAAGTCAACACGGTTCTCGAGGAGGTTCTTAAGGAGAGGGGCGTTTACAGCGACGAGGTTATGGCTGAGATATCTAAGACGGGTATGCTCTCCCACATAGAGGGGCTTCCGGAGGATATTCGAAGGGTTTTCGTAACGGCTTTGGAGGTAGACGTGGATTGGCATGTTAAGATGCAGGCTGCGTTCCAAGAATTCACCGACAACGCCGTATCGAAGACGATAAACCTGAGACCCGATGCTTCACCTGAAGACGTTAAGAAGGCGTTCTTATTGGCTTATCGGCTCGGTTGTAAGGGTATAACGGTCTACCGGTATGGTAGTAAGGGTGAGCAGGTCTTGGAGCTAGGGGTTAAACCCCGTAGAAGAACCACCGAGAGGGTTCTTCCCGTCGGTGTTAAGCCGCCGGAGGGATGTCCGAGGGAAAGCTGCGAGGTGGAGTAGCCTTGGGTAAGATATTCCTATACTACGGGACCGGAGCCGGTAAAACTACGAACGCGCTCGGGTTGGCTTTAAGGTGTGTAGGCCATGGCTTGAAGGCTGTGATCATCCAGTTCATGAAGGGCCGTAAGGACATAGGGGAGTATAAGGTCATGGAGAAGCTTAAACCGTACTACGAGATATACCAGTTCGGTAGGAGGGGGTGGGTGGACCTAAGAAACCCATCCGAGACCGATAAGGCTCTGGCGAAGAAGGCTCTTGAAAAGGCCAGGGAGGTTCTGAAGAGTAAACCGCATCTACTTGTACTGGATGAGATATGCCTAGCCGCGTACATAGGCCTGGTCGACGTTCAAGAGGTCTTAAACCTTCTAGACGAGGTTCCTGAAGAGACGGATGTCGTGTTGACCGGAAGATACTGTCCACCTGAACTCGTCGATAGGGCTGACGTGGTCAATATGATAGTCGAGGTTAAGGCCCCTAGGGAGATTTATACGCGTATAGGGATAACCCATTAATGCTCCTGCGAAGACCCTTTTGGTGAGGTCTCTACGTCGGACCGATCCTTCAGAGGTTAAAGAGCTCGACCGCGTTCCATTTTAGTATCTTAGAGGCTATGTCTAACGCTTCGTCAAAGGTTAGATAGTCTTTCTCGACCATATCCTTTAAAACGTCTGATAGGACGGATTTGAACATCTTTAAGGCGCCGTAGGTCGCCTCCGCTACCCAGCAATCCCCGCCCCACATAAGCCTTCCAGAAAACCCTAGCTCTATAGCTTCTCTCAACATGATTCTGCAGGCCGACGGCGATATTATCGGGAGCCAGCAAAGGTCTAGGTAGACGTTTCTGAAGCTAAGGGCTAAAGCTAGGGTTTCTCTTATCCACGGGTATCCTCCGTGGAAGAGTATGAATTTCACGTTCACGTATCTACGGAGGAGGTTCACTAGGTTCATCGGGTTCGACCCCTCTATGAGTGCTAGTCCTGTGTGAAACTGAACGGGAAAACCCATATCCTCGGCTTTACCGAGGATGTAGTGAAGCATAAAGTCCCCGAACGCTCTGACATCCCTAGACGTGACATCTACCCCCTTCTTCTCGAACACCCTCCTGGCCTCGTCTTCGTCTACCTCTTCGAAACGTATGGGTCTATCGTACGCCAAAGCCGACTTGAGGGCGACATATCCCCTTCTCTTAGCCTCCTTCAAGGCCCTATCTACCAGCTCGAGGTAGTCGTCGAAACTATGGACTTCTAGGTTTAACGGTTTTTCGAGTAGGTAGGGTGTGTTCCCGTTATGATCCCTAGCCTCTCTACTGTAGCCGAAGAGAAACATGTTTATCCTGAAGACGGGTTTGAAAAGGTCGGGGTCGAAGCTTCCTCCCCAGACATCCCAGTATGGGTCGAGGAGAGCCGTGTCGATCATGCTTTTCTCCTTAAAAACCTCTCTGATCCAACGTGGGTCCCTATACGCCTCACGTATCAGTCTAGAAGCCTCTTCTAAAGCCTCTACGGTCGGAGGGTCTATGTCGACCCCGTAGAGCTCCTTAACCGCGATGCTACACGCTTTATAGAAGGCGCTTCCTGATATCCTCCTAAGACGTTCTACAAGACTCCTGTAGTCGCTTCTATCCTCGGGAGGCTCGGTCACCCAGAAGACGTAGGACCCCTCGAGAATCTCTATTATGGATAACCCCTTACTGGTTAGAACTTCATAAGGGTAAGTGTGTTCGTGCGTATCCACGACATGCATATCTGCGACGCCTTCGAAAAACTTCAAGTCTACAGATTCCACATATATGCATCCACGCGTTGAGGATTTAAAGGTTGGTTTCATCACTACCTGACGAGACCTGGTTCCGACGAGCGGATCTTATCCTTTATGAGCCTCCAAATATCTGAAACGGTTTCGAGAATCCAGGTCGCCTCCTCATGTTTTACACCCCGGCTCTTAAACCACAGTAGGCTCAGACACTTCTCTAGAAGACCTGGTGGTATCTCCCTCAGCTCCTTCAGCTGCTCAAACATATGCTTCTCCCCCCTTAAGTATACCCGATTCAACGGAAACAGTATTTTAAGCGCCTCCATAACGTACATCTTGCTGAAAACAGATTGAACATCATAGTTCTTCTTAAGATAATGATACCTCACGGCCTCCTCGTACCAGCCCATTCTATGAAAAATCTCTAAAATATTCATCCTCCTCTTTTCCTCGGGATACACTTTAAACATCCGCTTAATCTCCCTGACGACCCCGTAGGGGTCGTACAAGACGAGAGAATCCACGACGTTTGATACATCGATTTCCCACATGCTTCCTATACCACGGTATAGCCTCTCCCTCCATAAGCGGAGCGGGGTGTAGACCACCTCCACATCGCAGTCTAACTCCCGAATACGTTCCCTCTCAGGATGCTCCCCGTACTTAACTAGAACACACAGGTCGACGTCTGAGTTTTCATGTATGTTTCCCCTAGCCACCGAACCGACGACCATGATAGCTACGATATCAGACCTGGTTTTTAAGAGACGTCTACAAACCCGTTGACTTGCCTCTCTTAAGGCTTCTAGCCTTTTACTTAATTCATCCAAACCGGACACGTTGTCTCATTTAAACATTTACCTAGTAGGATTACTACGTAAGTTCATTTATGTTATCTTTGATCTTTTCGAAGGCCGCGACTATGTCGTCCATATCATCCTTAGAGCCTAGCAGAACATACTGCGGTAGCCACACTCCTTCAACGTAGCATGCCCTCTCGGTCACCGGGAGTTTCAGTTTAGAGTAGTCCACTTTCTTACCATAATACGGGCATGAGAGTGGACACTTAGCGTAGTAGCTCAGGTAGGGTTCTCTATAGAGCGGGCGGGAGTAGCCTGGACTAAGCGGTATTCCCTCCGCCCGCATAGCTTCAGCGAGCTTATTCTTCGGTAGCCCTCCGAAAGCCTCAGGGTCGTATCTCATTATATACAGGTGATAAGAACACCTCGTAACCCTCTCGTCCCTCCTCATAGGTCTCAATCCGTCTATCTTGGAGAGTTTTGCGTCTAGATAAGCGGCGTTCTCCATCCTACGTTTAAGATATTCATCATATCGGGAAAGCTGAACTAGGAGTATGGCAGCTTGAAACTCGGTCATCCTGAAGTTTCCGCCTGGAAGATAGTGCATATACCATTCACCCTTCAGTTTGCGTCCGCAATTGTGTAGGCTCCAAGCCTTCTGATAGAGTTCCTCGTCGTTCGTGACTATGATGCCTCCCTCACCGCTCGTTATGTTTTTGCTAGACTGGAAGCTGAAAGCTCCGAGTGCTCCTATGGCACCCACCCTCTGGCCGCGCCACTCGGAACCCCATGCTTGGCAGGCGTCTTCGATTATGCTAAGCCCGTACTTGTCGGCTATGCGGGTTAGCGCATCCATATCCGCTGGTCTACCGCCTATGTGAACCGGTATGATGGCTTTCGTCTTATCGGTTATAGCCTCTTCAACCTTCTTAGGGTCTATGTTATACGTGTCAGGCTCTATGTCTACGAAAACGGGTATAGCGTTTACGTCCAACACGGCAGTAGCGGTGGCCATGAACGTGTAGGGCGGTATTATGACCTCATCTCCACACCCTACGCCACACGCCTTAAGAGCGATCATCAAAGCCGCAGTCCCGTTGGTAACGGCAACCCCATATTTGGCATGCTGATACTCTGCGAACTTCTTCTCAAACTCGGGCTTCTTAGAGCCTCCGATCCCCCATAAACCGCTGTAGAGAACCTCTTTCAAAGCCTCGAGTTCCCTCTCGTCGAATATCGGCCACTTCGGATATGGTCGATCTCTGACCGGTTTACCACCTCTGATGGCAAGTTTAGGCACTTAAACTCACCTAGAGTTTAAAGTATGTCGGTTTGATTATTTAACTATCCCTCTGGATGAGATACGTGTTTAGCAAAGCTTAAATCCACCTCCAGTAAACTCCTATACTGGAGTTTAGTTGAACGATCTGTTTAGCCGGGCTTTAGGCTCGGCTGGGGGGTTCGCTTAAGATTGGGGTATATCTTAGAGAGGGTTAGACAATATATTGAGATTTCCAACGCTCTTGAGATCGTGAGGAGATACTTCGTGATAAACGCGTTCGACGGAGCGGTGACGATACTCGGAGCTGTCATGGGCGCCTACATAAGCGGGATAAACACGCCTAAGGCCCTTATAAACATGGGCTTCTCCGTCAGCATAGCCCTTGCCATGTCAGGCTTCACGGGAAGCCTCCTTATGGAGCTGGCTGAGAGGGGCGGTGAGGTTAAGGACTTGGAGAGGAGGCTCTTCCGTAAACTCGACAACTCGCTGATCACGGAGGCGCATAACTTCGCATCGCTGGTGGCGGCTTTAGTAGATGCATTATCTCCTGCCGTCGTGGCTTTAACGGCTACTATCCCGTTTATCCTAGCCTATATGGGTATCATGGTTATGGCCGACGCCTTTAAGGCATCCATACTGATCACCCTTACATTCACAGCCCTGCTGGGCTTTTATCTAGGTAGGATCTCGAAGACTAGGGTTTGGCTCTACACGGCGGCTATGGTAGGAGCGGGTCTGTTGACAGCCGCCCTAAGTCTCATGCTTGAGGGAGCGTTTCATTCATGACGGAGGAGTATGAAGAGGGTGAAGCGGTAATAACGCGTGTCGTGATAGATGTCATGAAGCCTAGGGAGCTTCCTTTAATAGACCTAGCCTCGGCGTTGTGCTTAGTAGATGGGGTCGACGAGGTTCACATAATAGTGAGCGAGGTCGACGTTAAGACCGAGACTATGAAGATAACGGTGGCGGGTAACAGTATTGACTGCGACGAGCTGTATAAGACGCTTGAAGACTATGGCTGCGCTCTAAGGAGTACAGACGAGGTAGTGGCCGTCAGAAAATAACCGCCTGGAGGCTTCTCGACCCAGTTGTAGGCCGCGTAAGGTATAGCTAAGACCCTGCCTTTAGTCTCCTCTATAGCCTCGTCCACAGCCTCTTGAACGTCTCTGAACGGTTTGAAGCCCAGCGTCTCGGCGGTTTTCCAAGATATGTTATCCGAGACCAGGTAGAGTTTCTTCCTACCCTCCACGAGGATGTGGTAAAGCCTATAGACGAACCCACCTGCCAGAGCCTCGACCCTGGAGTCGACGACCATCCTGAGGATGTCGGCTCTATCCAGCTTTTTCACCCTAACGGTTTCCATAAACTCCTCCAGCTCGCTCCACTGGGTTCCCAGAGGACATGCGGCTACGAGAACTATCACCCCACCGTCCTCGCAGACACGGTCGGCCGTGAAGACGGCTTTAAACGCCTGAACGAGGTCCAAATCCTCTGTCCCGCCGGGTGAGACCAAGACAACCTTAGCCTTCTCGGCTACGGAGGTCTTATACAGCTTCTCACAGAGCTTAACTCCCCTCCTGTGGGTTTCGACCGGTTTTCCTATGAAGACTCCTAGAATCCCGTCGTCGACTCCCATGACGAAGTCTACCACGGCGTCTAAGCCGGCTATCAAACCCGCTTCGTCTATGTCCATTCTAAGGACGTTCCCCTCGAGTCTTCCGACCCCGACGGACGGCGATATGAAAAGCATGTGGTTCTTATTTATACTGCTCCAAAACGCTATGCCTGGAAGGACTATCTTGCATCCTCCTGTGAACCCGGCGACCTCGGATGGAAATATCGAGCCTATGCCTATCATAGCATCCGCTTCTGCCGCTTCTCGATTTATCCATACGGGCGTTCCATACCTCGTAACGCCTTTGAAGATGTGATCTTCAAATTTATAGGCGTCATGCATGATAAGCCGAGTATCGTTTAAAACGTCTCTACCTAGTTTTCTCTCTAAAAGCCATCTAGGAGGGATGTCGTGAGTCCCCTTCGCGTACAGAATCCTCACGTCGACTTCGTCACCGGCCATATCTAAAAGAACGGGTAGTATATCTTTGACGGGTGTAGGTCTTGTATGGTCGTCTACGAGTATCGAAAGTCTTCCCCTACGCTTCTTGACCTCTCCTATGAGCCTCCTAAGGTAGGGGTTCTCTCTCACAAGCCTCTTGACGGTCTCAGGGTTCAGAGTCTTGGCTCTTCCAGGCTTGACCACTCCGGCTACCTTCTCGTCGGGTATCTCGACACACACCTGACGTCTCGCGAGGTCATAGGGGAGCCTAAGCTCCATAGGAGACACCCCCTTAAACTGAGTAGGCGGATATTCTTGCGAAGGAAGCGTATGGCTATGGTCTGAACAAGCCTTGTAGTAGCAGTCTTAACGATAGGAGGTCTCGGATATAAATTTTCCATCGATAGACCGTAAGGATTAATAGCCAGCCCCTGCTCCAGAAATCTGAGGAATTCATGATCCTAGAGGTTAGGGACCTACACGTCGAGGTTTCAGGTAAGAGGGTTCTAAACGGGGTCAGCCTCTCCGTAGGGTATGGGGAGACCATATTTCTACTCGGCCCTAACGGCTCGGGTAAAACCTCCTTGATCCAGGCGATACTCGGTAACCCCTCTTATAGAATCGTATCCGGCCGGATATTTTTCCGGGGCACCGATATAACGGGTCTTGAGCCGGAGGATAGGGTTAAGCTCGGCATAGCGGCCTCTTTCCAGATGCCTCCTAAGATACGGGGTCTTAAAGCCGGCTATCTCGTAGAGGAGGTGGCGAGTAGGTTCGGGGTTTCTGACGAATACGTGGAAAAGCTCGTATCGCTTCTTAGGCTGGAGAAATTCATGGATAGAGAGCTCTATGTGGGCTTCAGTGGCGGTGAGGTTAAAAGGTTCGAGCTTCTCCTAACGCTGTTACAGAATCCTAGACTCGTCTTGTTAGATGAGCCAGACTCGGGGGTGGATGTGGAAAACCTAGCCATAATGGGTGAAGCGTTAAACCGGTTCTTACAGGGTGATGGGCAGCTTGTGAGCACGAGGAGAGCTGTTTTGATAATCACCCATGTAGGCGCCATAGCTAAGTATCTGAAACCCTCCAGGGCATACGTCATGATGAACGGTGAGATATTCTGCTATGGAAAAGGTGAGGACGTGGTTAGCCAAATCCTAGAAAGCGGCTTCGAGAAGTGTAAAGCATGCTTCGAGAAGGCGAGGAGAAGAGTTTGGTTCTGACAGATGAGCTTAAACGTAGGGCTGAGAAAGCCTTAGATAAACCTCCTAGATACGGGTTAGACCTAGAGATCTCCGAGTTCACCCCCGACTATACGGGTTTAGAAGCTGAAAGCCTAAGAGACCTCTCTGAACGGCTGAGAAATATCGTAAAGTCCATAGGCCTCGATACGGGTGAAAAAAGCGTTCTGGGAAGTTATCTGCAGGTCGACCAGAGGGTAGCGTACAGCCGAAGCCATAAGAAGGGTGTGAAGGTTTTAAGCCTCAAAGAGGCTTTGAAGAGCTTAGACTGGTTAAGGGGTCTCTACTGGAAAGCCGTTCCTGTCGACTTGGACAAGTTCACAGCCGTGGCGGCTCTCTACGAGGAAGGGGGATACGTCGTAGTGGCTGAGAAAGGCGTGAAAACCGAGATGCCGGTTCAGACTTGTTTGCTTATGAAGAGTCCGCGGAGTCTTCAGACGACCCACAACATAGTGGTCGCGGAGGAGGGGTCGACGCTCCACGTTATAACCGGATGCACACAGGCTCCCGAGAGCTTCGGATTACACGCAGGTATCTCTGAGTTCTACGTTGGAAGGAACGCCACGGTAACCTTCACGATGATACATAGCTGGAGCCGGGGCTCTCACATAAGACCTAGGACCGGCGTGATCGTCGAAGAGGGAGGGCGCTTCATAAGCAACTACGTCGTACTCAAACCTGCGAATACGATACAAGCGTATCCAGTCGTAAGGCTCATCGGGAGGGGGTCGAGCGCGCTCACGACGTCTATACTCCTAGCCTCGGGGTCCTCGAAGATGGATATCGGCTCCTGTATACGCTTGGAGGCTCCCCAGACGAGCGGCGAAGCCGTGTCTAAAGTCGTCGGAGGAGACTCCTCTGAGACCGTGGTTAGGAGTAGTATAGTCGGCTTTATGGACGGCGTCAGGGGGCATACTGAGTGTAACGGCATCCTAGTGTCCGAGAAAGCCGTAATATCTGCTATACCTGAGCTTGTGGCTAAGGCGAAGGACGTGGAACTCACCCACGAGGCGGCTATAGGACGTATATCTGAGGAGGAGGTCTTCTACCTCCAGGCTAGGGGCTTCACGGAGGAGGAGGCCGTATCTATGATAGTACGAGGATTCCTCGAGTCCGGCATCGTAGGTCTCCCTAAGGCCGTAGAGGAGTACCTTAAAAAGGCGATAAGGGAGACTATAACGGCTCTCTAGCCCTTTTGGCCATTTGAACCTTCACGTATTTAGCTAGGAATCCCTTAAGCCTCCTCTCAGGCCTCCTCCACCTGGCTCTTCTATCCTCTAAGACCTCACGGTCAACATTGAGGTTTAGAATCCTCCTCGGGATGTCTATCTCTATCTCATCCCCGTCTTCGACCAGCGCTATCGGTCCCCCCTCATAGGCCTCAGGAGAGACATGGCCTATACAGGGTCCTCGGGTCGCCCCGGAGAACCTACCGTCTGTAACGAGGGCTATGTTTTCCGATAGACCCATACCGTATATCAGAGCCGTAGGTATCAGCATCTCCTGCATGCCAGGTCCACCCATAGGTCCCTCATACCTTATGACCACGACCTCCCCCTCCTCGATCGAATGCTCCTCTATCGCCTTCAAAGCATCCTCATGGCTGTCGAAGACCCTAGCAGGCCCCTTAAACACCTTAACCCTATCTGAAACCGCAGCCGCCTTGACGACCGCGCCCTCAGGGGCTAATGTACCCTTCAGTATGGCTATACCCCCCTCCTTCCTTAAGGGCTTACTTAGGGGTCTTATCACACGCCTATCCAGAACCTGAGCCCCGGCTATGTTCTCTCTCAGGGTCCTACCGGTAACGGTTAACGCGTCTAGGTGTAGTAGCTCTCTAAGCTCGTTCATCAGGGCGGGGACGCCTCCCGCTCTATGGAAGTCCTCCATGTCCATATCCCCTCCGACACCTATCAGGTTTGTCAGATGCGGAACCCTACGGCTTATCTTGTCAAAGAGGTCTAGGGGGATCTCTATGCCAAGCTCCTCCGCTATGGCTGGTAGGTGGAGTATCGTGTTCGTAGAGCCCCCGAGGGCCATGTCCACCACGATGGCGTTCTCGAAAGCCTCAGCCGTCAAAATCTTAGAAGGAGTCAACCCCTTTTCGACGAGCCTAACCGCTTGTTCACCGGCTTCCCTAGCCTTAGAGAGCTTGCTGGAGTAATACGCCGGGATCGTCGCCGTGTAGGGTAAAGCCATGCCCAACGCCTCCGAGAGGCAGGCCATCGTGTTAGCCGTGAAGAGGCCGTTACAAGCCCCACAGGTCGGACATGCTATGTCCTCGAGTCTTCTAAGCTCCTCCTCAGTCATCTGGCCGGCCAACACTTTACCCACGGCCTCCACGACCGTAAGTATCCCCGTCTTCTCACCCCTCCACCTGCCGGAGCCCATCGGGCCACCGGTTACGACTATGCAGGGTATATCGAGCCTAGCAGCGGCCATGAGCATCCCAGGTGTTATCTTATCGCAGTTCGTCAGCAGTACTAGCCCGTCTAGCCTATGCGCCTCAGCCATGACCTCTACGCTATCGGCTATCAGCTCCCTAGAGGGTAGGGAGTATTTCATACCTCTATGACCCATCGCTATACCGTCGCATACGGCTACAGTGTTAAACTCGAACGGGACTCCCCCACCCCTCCAGATGCCCTCTTTAACGGCCTCGGCTAAACGTCTTAGGTGCATGTGTCCGGGGACGATGTCGGTGTAGCTACTGGCCACGCCTATGAACGGCTTGTCTAAGTCCTTCCTCCCTATGCCTAGGGAGAAGAGTAGCCCCCTATGATGCGCTCTATCTAAACCCCTTTTTACTTCTTCACTTCTGAACCCGGTCAAGGTTAAACACCCTAAACGATACGTTGAAAATACTCGAAAATCCTTAGTTAAGTCTTGCTCTGAACTTAGCCTTTCTAAGGTAAAGCTTATATGTGTGTAGCCGGTTTAAAATAGGCTTGCGCTTTACCTCATCCAGGGGGATGTGAAGTGGGGTGGTATTTTATCATCGGATTGCGAGTTCCCGTCTAGAATACTCCTTCTAGATACCACTTTAAGAGACGGTGAACAGACACCTGGGGTATCCTTGACACCTGAGAAGAAGCTTAGGATCGCGTTAAAACTCGACGAACTCGGGGTCGACTTCATAGAAGCCGGCTTCGCAGCCGCGTCTAAGGGAGAGTTTGAGGCCTTAAAGCTCATATCCGAACAGGGGCTTAGAGCCGACGTCTACAGCTTCAGCAGATGCGTTAAATCCGACATAGACTCAGCCGCGGACGCCGGAGTAGACGGCGTGGCCCTGACCATACCTACGTCAGACCTACACCTGAAGTATAAGCTTAATAAGGACAGGGGCTTCGTCTTGGAGAGGACCGAGGAGTGTGTGGAATATGCGAAGACTAGAGGCTTGACAGTCGAGTTTCTAGCCGAGGACGGAAGCCGGAGCGACATAGATTTCCTTGAAAAAGTTTTTAAGAAGGCCGTCGAATGCGGAGCCGATAGGGTCTGCCTATGCGACACGGTGGGTGTCTTAACGTCGGAAAAGACCGCAGAGATGGTTCGGAGACTCTCGGATAGCGTAACGGTTCCCCTCGCCGTCCACTGCCACAACGACTTCGGGTTGGCTGTATCGAACTCGATAACCGCTCTTAAGAACGGTGCGCAGGAGGTTCACGTGACCGTTAACGGTCTCGGGGAGAGGGCTGGTAACGCGGCTCTGGAGGAGCTTGTGGTAGCCTTAACCGTGCTATACGGCTGTAAGCTTAACGTCAAGACTAAGCTTCTCTACGAGACCTCTAGGCTCGTGGCCAGGCTTACGGGGATATTCCTCCAGCCGAATAAGGCCATAGTGGGCGATAACGCCTTCACCCATGAGTCGGGTATACATACCCATGGTGTTCTCTCCCACCCGGCGACGTATGAGCCTATATCACCCGAGCTTGTAGGGGCGTCTCGGAGGATAGCTGTAGGTAAACACGCGGGCTCCCACGGCGTGGAGGCAGTCCTCAGAAGTATGGGGCTTGAAGTCAGTAAGGAGCAGCTTACAGAGATCTTAAGGCGTGTAAAAGCCTTAGGCGACCGCGGTAAGCAGGTCACGGAGGCGGACCTCCAGGCGATAGCCGAGGCCGTTTTAGGGCTTCCAAGGGTTAGACCCATAATGCTCGAGGAGCTTACGGTCGTGACGGGCAATAGAGTCACCCCTATGGCCTCTGTAAGGCTTAGCCTAAACGGTAGGTCTATCACGGAGGCTGCTACCGGGGTCGGACCGGTGGACGCGGCTATAAACGCGATCAGAAAGGCTGTCTCGGCCGTAGAGCCTGTGCAGCTTGAAGAATATCATGTCAAAGCGATCACCGGTGGGACGGATGCGGTCGTCGAGGTTATGGTTAGACTCAGGAGGGGTGATAGGGTGGTCACAGCCATGGGTGCTAGGGGGGATATAGTCATGGCGAGCGTCGAAGCAGTTTTAAGCGGCATGAACGCCTTACTGGTGGATTATGAGAAGCTTATGGAGGGTGGTAGGGTTGAAGATGAGCGGTAGTCAGGCTATTGTAGAGGCTCTGAAGCGGGAAGGCGTTAAAACGATATTCGGGATACCTGGCGGAGCCATAATGCCTGTCTACGATGTTCTCTACGATGAAAAGGAGATAAGACACATACTAATGCGTCACGAACAGTGCGCCGCGCATGCGGCCGACGCGTATGCCAGGGTTACAGGTGGCCCTGGCGTATGTATGGCTACCTCAGGGCCAGGTGCTACGAACCTTGTCACCGGTATAGCTACGGCTTACATGGATTCAAGCCCTGTCATCGCTATAACCGGGCAGGTTCCGACGAGCCTGATAGGTAAAGATGCCTTCCAAGAAACCGACATAATCGGCATAACGACCCCTATAACCAAATACAACTACCAAGTTAGGAGTGTTCGAGATATTCCTAGGATAGTTAAAGAGGCCTTCTATATCGCTACGGCCGGAAGGCCGGGGCCGGTTTTGATAGACCTGCCTAAAGACATGCAGACAGGGGTGGATGATATAGACTTCGACGTCGACGTCGAAATAAGGGGGTATAGGCCTAACTTGGATCCTCACCCGCTCCAGGTTAAGAGGGCTGTAGACCTGCTTGTCGAGGCTGAGCGTCCGATAATCCTAGCTGGTGGAGGGATCCACTGGTCTAACGCTTACGGAGAGCTCCTTAGGTTGGCTGAGCTTCTGATGGCTCCTGTGGTCACTACGTTCATGGGTAAAGGCGTTATACCTGAGAATCATCCGCTGTGTCTCGGATGCATCGGCATGCACGGTAGGGTAGAGGCTAACAAGTCGATAATGATGGCTGACGTCGTCCTAGCGGTCGGCGTCAGGTTCTCTGATAGAAGCACGGGTAAAGTGGATGAGTTCTGCACCGAGGCTAAGATAATCCACATCGACATAGACCCATCTGAGATAAGGAAGAACGTCTCCGTGCATCTGCCGATAGTAGCCGATGCTAAGAGGGCTTTAAATGCCATCATAGACGAGCTCACCCGTAGGGGTTTGAAACGGGAGAAGTCTGAGTGGCTTAAGAGGGTTGAGACGCTTAAGAAAGAGTATGCCGACACCGAGCCTAAGGGTGAGCTTACGGGAGCGAACGCGGTTAAGGTTTTGCGTAAGGTTCTCCCCGAGAACGCTATAGTGGCTACGGAGGTCGGTCAGAACCAGATGTGGGCATCTCTACACTTCAAGGTCCTAAAGCCTAGGACGTTCATATCTTCAGGCGGTCTGGGAACCATGGGCTTCGGGTTCCCTGCATCCCTAGGCGCTAAAGCCGCTAGACCGGACGTACCTGTCGTCGATATAGCGGGCGACGGAAGCTTCCTGATGACCGAGCAGGACTTAGCTACCAGCGTGACAGAAGACCTTCCGGTCATAGTCATGGTGTTGAACAACTCAAGCCTAGGTATGGTTGCTCAGTGGCAGAGGCTATTCTTCGGTAGACGGTACTCCCATACGGACCTGAAGGGTATACCAGACTTCGCCAGGCTCGCAGAGGCCTTTGGAGCCAGAGGGGTTAGGGTACACTCTTTAAACGAACTCGAGCAGGTCCTTAAAGAGGCCGTCAGGGCCGATGTGACGGTCGTCATAGATGTCCCGATACCGAGGGAGGAGAACGTTCTACCGTTCGTACCCCCTGGTAAGAGCTTGAGAGAGATGATAATCTAGGAGGTGTCTCTTTTGGCAGAGCATATTCTGGCGGCTCTTGTCGAGCATAAGCCTGGGGTTTTGTACAGGGTCTCGAACATGTTCAGGAGGAGGAACTTCAACATAGAGAGCATAACGGTCGGTGTGAGCGAGGTTAAGGACCTAGCTAGGATGACTATAACTGTTAGAGGGGATGAGCTGACGGTCGAGCAGGTTATAAAGCAGCTTCAGAAGCTCGTGGACGTTATCAAAGTAAGCAGGCTTAACCCGGATAGAAGCGTCGTCAGGGAGCTGGCGCTGATCAAGATTCACACCTCCGACTCGAAGGCTAAGGGCGACGTGGTGAACTACGCGAATATATTCAGAGGAAGGATCGTAGACGTGTCTAGGGACTCTATGATAGTCGAGATCACAGGCTCGCCTGATAAGATCGATGCGTTCGTCGAACTCATGAGGTCCTACGGCATCAAGGAACTTGCCCGGACAGGGGTCGTGGCCATGTCCAGAGGGCTTAAATCGCTTAAGGTCGAAGAATAGTCGGAGGTGCATCCTCGTTGGTTAAGGTGTTCTACGATAAAGACGTATCCCTCGACCCGTTGAAGGATAGGGTTATCGCCGTCATAGGCTATGGGAACCAGGGTAGAAACCAGGCTTTGAACTTCCGGGACTCCGGGGTGAAGGTCATCATAGGTGCTAGAGAAGGCGGTAGGTCCTGGAGGCTTGCCTCGGAGGAGGGGTTCGAGGTGTATACGATAAGCGAGGCGGCTAAACGCGGCGACATAATCCACATACTCATACCGGACCCGGTTCAGCCTGAGGTGTACGCGAAGCACATAGTCGCCCACCTCTCTAAGGGTAAGGCCCTTGGGTTCAGCCACGGCTTTAACATACACTTCAAGCAGATAATTCCACCGCCGGACGTGGACGTGATCATGGTAGCCCCCAAGGGACCCGGCTTCCTGGTACGTCGTATGTACCTCGACGGCTTCGGTGTTCCAGCTCTGATAGCGGTTCATCAAGACTACACCGGTAAGGCTAAGGACACGGTCTTAGCTATGGCTAAGGCCTTGGGTTGCACTATGGCCGGGGTCATAGAGACGACTTTCAAGGACGAGACGGAGAGCGACCTTATAGGTGAGCAGTGCGTCCTCGTAGGAGGCTTGATCGAGCTTATCAAGAAGGGGTTCGAGGTGCTCGTCGAGTTGGGTTACCCACCTGAATTAGCCTACTTTGAAGCTTGCAACGAGGCTAAGCTCATAATGGACCTTATATACGAGAGGGGGTTAACGGGCATGCTCTACGCGGTTTCAGATACGGCTAAACATGGGGGGCTCACTAGGGGCCCCAGGGTGATCGACGACAGGGTTAAGGAGAACATGCGTAAGGTCGCGGAGGAGGTTAGGAGCGGTAAATACGCTGAGGAGTGGATCAAGGAGGATGCCTCCGGTAGGCCGACTCTTAAGAAGCTCCTAGCCGAGATAGAGAAGCATCCGCTCGAGATAGTCGGGAAGAAGATACGTAAAATGGCTGGGATAGAGAAGTAATTTTTCCGGAAATACTTCCCAATTTTCTATCACAACTTGTTTAAGTCGAGCTTCCTCTAAATATTATGGAGTGTTGGAGAAGCCCGCTTTAAAAGTCGAAAAACGTCTTGGAGAAGAAGCTCTCAAAGCGGTTTCTAAGCTTGGTCTTCTAGATAGGGGTTTCAAGGTTAAACGGCTCGACGGCTATATAGCCATACCCCTCGTCAGAAACCCCACCGAGGAAGAGTTCAACGCCTTAAGACGCTTGAACCCTCTCGTCTACGTGGAGGAGTTCGAGCCTAGGCTTAGGCCGAGGAGTATAAGAGAGGCTCTAGAGGATATGGTTCCAGAGGATGTTCTAAGTTCGATACCCTCCTCCCTAGACCTCGTAGGCGACGTAGCCATAATCCAGTATCGCAGGGAGCTCGAGCCGTATCTCAAAGCGGTCGGTGAAGCCGTTATGAAGGTTTACCCCCGGGTTAAGAGTGTGCTGGTTAAGACAGGTCCTATATCGGGAGACTTCAGGGTCGGAGATTATACGGTAGTGGCTGGTTCAGGAGAGACCGAAACCGTCCACAAGGAGTATGGCTGCCTATACGCCGTAGACCCAGTCAAGGTCTACTTCAGCCCCAGGCTCAGCTATGAACGTTTCAGGGTCGCCTCCATGGTTAAGCCAGGTGAAAGGGTGCTCGATATGTTCACCGGCGTGGGCTGCTATGCCATATTGATCGCTAAGAAGGTGACCGACTGCGTGGTCTACGCCGTGGATATCAACCCCGTGGCCGTGAAATACCTCAAGCGTAACATCGCTATGAATAAGGTTCAGGGAAGGGTTATACCGGTTCAAGGCGACGTGGTGAAGGTGGTGGATGAAGGGCTTAAAGGAGTTTTCGACAGGGTTATAATGGATAACCCGTCTAGAGCCAAGTTTTTCCTTAAAACAGCCTGTCAGGCCCTGAAGCCGTCAGGTGGCGTTATCCACTATTATGGGTTCTATCCTGAGCCTAACCCCGAGGACCAGGCTTTGAGGGATTTCCGTCGAGGCGTCTTGGAAGCCGGTAGGCTTGTAGAATCTGCCGAGACTAGAATAGTTAGAGAGGTCTCACCTAGGAGATACCACGTAGCAGTCGACGGTAAAGTATGCTAGAGACAGGTTTTTAACTGTAAGAATTCGCTATTCTCTAGATGTCGACCAAGGGGTGCTAAGGTTGCGGAGAGCTAAAAGTATAATGGTCGCCACGGCCTCCATATTGGGAGCGGTCTCCGGTCTACTTTCGCTGATGAAAGTATCGATACCCTTTCCGATACTACCCTATCTCAAGATAGACTTCGCAGAGATACCTGATTTCCTAGCGCTCATGGTCATGGGACCTGTCGGAGGGGGGTTAACGGCTACCGTACACTTCGCGGTTATCTTGGCTAGGTCTGGAAACCTCTTCAGCGCCTCTATGAAGTACATAGCCGTGCTATCGACGATGGTGGGATTCATAGTCGCCAGACCGCTTGTGGGAAAGATTGGTTTAAGAGGGAACCCTAAGAACCTGGTAGTAGCCGGCTTAAGCCTAGCCTCAGTATCTAGAGTAGCGGTCATGACGGTCTTAAACTTGTTGATGTTCACGGTTCTCTTTCCAAACTACCTCGTCTTCGCTGAGAAGACGCTTGAAGCCTTCGGCTTGGAGATAACGTCAGACCTGGAGGCTCTCTACTACGCCCTAGCATTCACGGGACTATACAACTTGTTGAACACCGTCGTAGCGGTCGTGCCGGCGCTCCTCATACTAAAGGCGTTGAAGACCTTCCTAGAGAAATCCTACAAGCAGCCTGTGTGGATATATAGCGGGTCTGAAAAACGTGCTTAAACCGATTTGCCGAAGAGGCTAAGGCTGTTTTGCACCGCAGTAGGGGCAGTAGAACGCGTTAGAAGGTATCTCAGCCCCACAGCTCACACAGGTTTTAACCGCTTTATGCGGTAGAAGAGAGATCAACCCTCGTTCTTTAAGCTTCTCGACGTATTTAACTAGCGCACGTTCAGCCTCCTCGATATTCATACCCCTTGTGGAAGCCAGCATATGTGCGACCTCTCTGAGAGTTCTCTTACCGTCGAGAAGCCTCAAGACGTAAGAGCCTATCTCGTCGAAAATATATTTTTTAGCCCTAGAGCCCAGAAGCCCCCTTTTCCTAATGACGACACTCATCTCTCCTGTAGGCTCATACCCCCACTCCAACTCGGGGTTCCTCACAGCTACGTAGTCGAGGACATCCCTACTCAACAGGTTCACCAAGCGATTTTTGATAACTTAAATCGAAGTCTACGATTTAACAGTTTCGCTTCTGATCCACGCAGTCGATTCATACACAGCGAAGATTTCGACTAAGCACTCATTACACGATTTTTCTCTTTTCCGCTTTCAGGCTATTTCTTCAGCGGCTTCGCTTCGTATTCACAGTATGGATCTCCCGCAGCTATACATTTAAGCTCTATACTGCTCATCCTGACGCCGTATAGGGTTGTTAAAATGCCGTCCAGCATCCCGCGTAGCATGAAACTAGAGGGCTTCCCCCTGGCCTTCATCGCTTCGCATTCAAACCCTCTGTAGAACCTGGCACGAAGATAGGGTGGCTCATCCCTCATATCAAGAACCTCTATGAGACTGAAGCCTAGAGCTTGAGCAAGCGGCACCGTCACAGTCTCGAAGACCTCTTTAGGCCTGCTGAGACCGAGCATCTCGGCCAGTTTTCTATGACTTTGCCCATACCCTAGACCTATGTTGAACCCCACATGATAGAGCAAGGCGCTTCCAGCCTCATCGCCTATTCTTCTCCGAATCTCCTCGAAAAGCGCTCTGTAACCGGATTCTCTGAATATCACAAGCCTCTCCTCGCCTATCGTTATGGGAAAACTAGATAGGTCTACCACGAAACTATTCGACACAGGCGGAATCACCGTCATCTTTTTAACAAAAGGTAGCCTCCGAAGCCTTTCCAAAAGTTCCTCCGGCCTCGTTTTGGACTCCGTAAAATCTATGAAGGCCACGCCCCTTATAGAGTCGATCTCCCTTGGGGTTGAGTAAGAAATGTAAACGATTAGCGTGTTAAGCTCCCTAGCTATCGCCGCCATCCTCTCAAGCATCCCGGGAGTAGGTGTAGAAACCTCTATAGAAATTCCGTAAATCTTTCTTCCAGGTAGGTGTAGAAACCTCCCGACGTCGAAAGGTTTAAGCCTAGAAAAAGCTTCATAGCCCATTACCAATTAAACGACGACCACACTATATAACTGTGATGCCACACCTCTACACTCTTCGATCGAAACACACAAAAATCACCCCCCATGTAATCCAACCTCCCAACATCGTGAACGTTAACGTACAATTTTATTCATCCATTTATAAACAAAAAATTCCCCGGCAGAGAACAATCTCAACAGCCATTCCGACCATAGAACCAACATAACCTCTGGTTCATCAGTATTCGATGCTCAACGAGTTGAACGACTCTACGTCCAGCTATTAAGTAGCTACCCTTTTCCTTCCTTAATGAAGTGATAGGCAGCACCGTGTAGACCGAGCGACTCCTCATAGACCTCGACGATGCCTGACCCATACAATTCCATCATCTATGCTTCGGTTCTGCGAGTCTCCGCAAGTTGGATAAGGATATATATGTGCAGTCTCTAACTTCGATCCCTTACTTCTCCAGCCTGATCTTCTAAGGCTCTTCTCACAGCCTCTAGGAAGGCTTCTAGCGAAGGAGTTTCCAGGGGTTCGACTCTTCCACCTACGTGTTTGTGGTGGGGGAAGGTTCGGATGTCTGGGTGGTGTCGAGCGTTGTTCCATCCTTCCGATACCTCTCCCTCCACGATGCGGTAGTAGCTGTAGGCTTCGAGCCTCCCGCGAACCCAGATCTCGCGGATGTAGAGTGTGCTCGCATCCCTGAGGTTCAGCTTAAGCCTGAGTACGGCGACTCCGGGCCTCTCGACGAGGCTGAACTCCTCGACAGAAGCGATTATATCACTATACCTTTCCAGTAAGCTTTCTAAGCGTTCTCTCAAGCCCCTTGAGCTCCTCCTCGACAGACTTCCTCACCTCTACCAGCGCCTTCCACTCGAACCATACCTCATGCGCCTCGAAGGAGTCCCCCATCGTCCGCTCGTACTCCTCGATAGACGCACCATGCTTGGACTCGAACTCCCTTATCCTCTCCTCGATCCTCCTAAGCTCGCCGAGAAGCTGTCTCCTACGTCTCGCGACGACCTCTAAGGCTACGGCTTTGGCTAGGACAGGGTTCTCGGACAGGAGCTCCTCTATAGCCTCCATGGGAACCACAACGTAAAGTATTCGACGGGATAGATATAAGCCTACCCAAGCATTAAATAGTCATGAACGCCGTCCCACAAGGCTTCTAAGGCTCTAAGTTTTTAAAAGAGACCGCGGGTTCACAGAGATGCGCCGGGGGTGGGATTCGAACCCACGAGGGCCCGGAGGGCCCACAGGCTCTCAAGGCCTGCGCGTTTGTCCGCTCCGCAACCCCGGCTTTATTAGACGATTTGATCCGTGTTTGCCGTTTATTTTAGGGTTTCCTCTAGAAGCTTGGCTATGGTTTTGCAGAACTCCTCGTATTCGTCTGTCTGGAATATGTCCTCGGTCGTTATCCTCTCGGCTACCTCCTCCACCTTCTCCTCACCCAGCATGTTCTTAGCCGCCTCTATGTTGCAGCGTTCCAGCAGAGTTTGGATTCCCTTCTCGCTGAAGGCTTTGACGACCACATCCGCGATCATCTTCTGGATCATAAGCTCCCTAGAAGCCCCCTCTAATATCGCGCCTATGGCTATGTCGGCTACTAGAGACCCGAAGACGTAGGGTGGTATCTGATCCATAAGCCTTCTCACCTCATCCTCCCCTATGCCTCTCCTCCTCATGAGGCTCCTAAGCTCATCCCTAACGTTCTTGAACCCCTCATCATACTCCATGAGCTCCCTAAGCGTCCTCCTCAGCGCGTTTAAAAACACCTTCTCAAAGGCGGAGACCGACATGCTCCCTTAAGGAGAGGACTTTAAAACCGATATAAGCCTTATCTATGGGATCACGATATCCGTTTAAAAAGGTCTAGGTTGGTTGGAAATATTTTTTAGAAGCTACCAGAACACCGTCTCGGTCTTCTCCCCCCTTAAGACAGCCTCGGTCTCGTCGGGTTCAAGGGTCTTCCTGACACCCAGCTTAAAGTGCCAGTCGAAGGCAGCCCACCTAACAAGCTTAACCCGCTTACCCTCAAGCTCCTTAGGCAACCTCTCCTCAGGAGTTCTCTTAGAAAAACCTACGAGCCTAACGGTGTATATACACTTCTCCCATTCGATACCGTTTTCATCGACCATCTTCTCCCCTGTTCTCTCGACCGACTCCACTATACCCTGAAGCTTCCTAACCTTTGCACGCATGTCCGACATCTCTACCAACCCCAACCGATGTAGACCAACTTACGTTTAAAACATTTATACACCTTAAAGTGTTTTACCCTAGCGGTTCAAGCCACAGGGAGGTATCATGATGTTTAAGTTCGATAAAGACCAAGCTATATTCGAGATAGCAGGCGTCAAAGTCGGAGGTCAACCCGGTCAACTACCACCCGTCATGATAGGTAGCATATTCTATAAGGGGCATAAGATCGTTCTGGACGAGTCCCGTGGAGTTTTCGACAAGGCTAAGGCTGAAAAGCTCCTCAACAAAGAGGAGGAGATATCAGAGGAGACGGGTCTACCGAGGATAATAGATGTCGTAGGACACACAGCCGAAGCGCTGATAAAGTTCGTAGACTTCGTAGCCGATAAGACCGATAGCCCCTTCCTGGTAGACGGGGTTACCGCAGACGTTAGAATACCCGTCGTCAGGCATATAGCCGAGGCGGGGCTGTCCGACAGAGCTATCTACAACTCGATAGACATAAACTACCGGCGGGAGGAGATAGAGACCATAAGGGAAGCCGGTCTGAAAGCAGCGGTTCTCCAGCTTTACAACCCCAGAAACCCGACACCTAAAGGCCGTTTAAAAGTGCTGAAAGAGTTGGACGGTAAGCCTGGTCTACTGGAGGCGGCTAAAGCCGCCGGAGTCGAGAAGCCTCTGGTAGATGTGTGCGTCTTAGATATGCCTGACATAGGGCTTGCGTCTCAAACGGTCTACGAGGTCAAGGCTGAGACCGGTCTCCCAGCCGGTTGCGGGCCGGCCAACGCCATATCGATGTGGAAGCGGCGTAAGACGCTAGAACCGTATGTTTTCAGATGCTGTAACTCCGTATCGCAGGCCCTACCGATAATGTTAGGGGCTAACTTCATACTTTATGGCCCCATCTCACATGCGAGATACATCTATCCGGCCTGCGCATTAGCCGCCAGCTATGTGGCATATAATATGCGTTTCAAAGGTGTTAAGGTCGATAGGGGGCATCCGCTGTTTAGGATGTTCAGGTGATTCTCGTGGCCCTTCCCAGATTCAGGTCTCCACCCGAGGCTTACTGTACATGCCCTCCTAAGTTTAACATAAACCCGTATCTCGGCAGATGTGGGCATGGCTGTCTATACTGCTACTCGGTTAAATTCCCAGCCTTCAGGGGGGAGGTTAAACCTAGGTTTGAGCTTTTGGAGAAGCTTAAACGTAAGAGGCGTCTAGCTGCGGTTAAGCTACCGGTCATGCTCAGCGACTGTACAGACCCATACCAGCCTATCGAAAGAAGGACCATGTTGACAAGGAAGATACTAGAGGTCTTGGTCGACGGCGGTTTCCCCATCCTGATAGTGTCGAAGTCCGACCTAGTGGTTAGGGATCTGGACTTGTTGGCTAAGACATCCGCTGTGGTTACGCTCACGGTCACCTCCCTAGATGAGGAGTTCACGTCGTTCATGGAACCCGGGGCACCCAACCCCTCGAAGAGGATCGAGGCTTTGAGGAGGCTGTCGAAAGCAGGCATACCGGTCGGGGCTAGGATAGACCCGATAATACCGGGTTTAAACGACGACCCCGAGGGGCTTAAAGAATTAGTCGAGACCCTAGCTTCTTCAGGTGTCAGACATGTGACTGTTTCGACGCTTAAACCTGTAAGAGGCTTCTTCAAGACTCTTAAGAGGATTAACCTAGACCTATACTATAGGCTTAGAAACATCTACTCAAGAGGGAGATGGATACACGGATACAAGTATCTCCCAGAGGACTACCGTCATAGAATAGTTAAGACGCTGAGGTCCCTGGTTTTAGGATATGGGATGAGCTTTGCATCGTGTAGGGAGAACCTAGCCTGTCTGAACACGGACATATGCGATGGTACAGGGCTCATAAGGAAAACGCTTTATAGCTGTACTCTCGTCTAATCCTTTGGAACTTATGCGACCTAGCGGTAAAGCCTTAGCCCTGCTCATAATGGCGTTGGTGTTTCAAGCGTTTACCGTATCGACCGTCGGAGACGACGTTTACGATGGTTGGATAAAGGAAGGAGTATACGCTGAATATGTTGGAAACGTGACCTACGCGACTCAGCAGGGGGTTTTAACCTCAGAGGGCTACATGAGGTGGGAGATAACCCAGGTGACGGCTGATAACTACGCGGTAGTAGACGTGACTTTAAAGATTCTCAAAGATGAAGCCGAGTCGTTAACCACTATCAAAATAGACCTCGAGAGAAACATGATAGTTGAAGTAGACGGTAGAAAAGTGTTCAACGTCACCAACTATCTATGGATAAACTTTAAGCCATCGATAGGGCAGGTTTACCAGCTGGAAAACCTGACGGCTAAGGCCGTGAACGTCGATAGGCGAGATTTGATGGGGGTCGAAGTAGAATGCTATGTCATGAATGTGACTTTCGAAACGGCGAACGTAACGGGTTACATAGAGAGAGCCTACGACGCAGACACAGGGATCTTAATCTACGCCGAATCGCATATCCGATATCTAAGTGTAAACGGCGAGGTCGACCACGAATGCCACGCCGACATAGTCCTTGAAGAGTCGAACATCCCGAGATTCCAACGCAGCGATGGTCTGCCGGAGAGGCTTGCTAAAACGCTGAGCTTGCTCACGTTGCTTATGCTGATGGTTTACATCCTCTTTAGGAAGGTCTCGTGAAGACCATTCTTAAAAACACGTCTAAAACTAGGGGAAGCACTCCCACTATAACCGCTTTATCCTTAGGTAACTCCGTTATATAGTACACTATCAGTATTCCGATTAGGTATACCCACAGGTCGAATCCATAGACAACATACGTCATGACCTTAGAGACCGGAAGGTTTTCCCACGCCTTTCTGCTAGCTTCGCTGAGGGCTAAGGCTATACGCTTATAATCCTCATTAAGCAGTAGAAGCGTTGTAGAGGAGCTTAACGCGAGAAGGTCGTCTCTAACGGTCGTATATATGTCGACGGGGGGAAGAATATATAGTGCGAACGCGATCTCCACGGTTTTTCGGAGGATGTAGACGCTGAAGGAGTAGATAGTGGCTATCAGTAGGCTTGTGAAGCTTCTCTCCCCCCTTAAGAGCCATGCGGATAGATAGTAGATTAACACGCTCTTCAACACCATATAAGCCATGTAGATTAGGAAAGTCATCGCAAGCGTGTATAGGGTGTAAACGTTCATCGGGGGAAGACCTGGCTGAGGCTGATACCACCCTGGATTCTTCACGATGTAAAGCTTTGTCTTGTAGGTATAGAGAACATACCTGTTTACTAGGTCGAGGGCCGTTACGAGGGACAATACGAGTATAGGGCCCCCTAGGTCGGGGTTTTCCGCTATCTCGCTGAATGCCCGGAAGGGATGCACTATGACTAGCCCGATTCTCCTAGATACCTCTTTAAACCAAATCCCGATCGCCTGAAGTATGAAGAAGCTCCTACCCCTAGACGGCCGCTTACGTCTGCGGGGTTTCCTGCTTAACTTCTCCACGCTCCCTTAGCGTCGAAAGCTTTCCTGGGATAAAGCTTATGAGACCTTTCTTCATCAGAGTGTCGAAATAGCTTGCGAGGGAAAGCTCCGCCTCTCTCCTATGCATTTTATAGGTCTTCACGAGGTCTTCGACTATGTCTCCGAACGTGTGCTCGCCGTCGCATAGGTTCCACACATGAGAACCCATCTTATCGAGTATTATCTTCTTCTTTTTCTCACCTTTATCTATACGCGCCATCAGACCCCTTCGTTTAACGGTTACTATGATAGCCACCTCGCCGCTTTTATACCTACGCCACTCTATAGCCGGGTTTCTAATGGGAACCAGCCCTAATACGACATCTCTATCGATCGACGGGGGAGCCCTAGCCTTCTTCCTACCGAATAGCTTAGATAATGCCTCAGGTATTTTCAAACCTAAACCTCCGGATAATACGTTATGGGCATATCGAGAATAATAATCTTTCCAACCTACTCCTCATCTTCTCGGCTTCGGAACCCTTACGGATAACCATGGTAACTGCGTAGATTTTATTAGACGGCTCACAAGTCCAAACCCTGGTTTTAACGAAAAACTCTTTAGGCATAAAAATCCCTGATTTATAGGATGTAGTCATGATAAAGCCCTCATGACGTTCATCGCTAAACCTTCTAACGCGTTTAAACTTGGGTATTTTAAACCTCTTCCGGATATCGGGCAGATGCTCCTCTTCCAACAACTTTCTGAGGTCGTCGTCATACTTCTCTGAAAGCACCACATTAGCCATACCTATCCTGTTTATAAAGATAGCCGAATCCTTAGATTCAAACAAGAGGGCGATTTTACCGACTTTATAGATCCTATGTTCTAACCTGAATATCTTAGGAAGTTTCAGGGTGAAGTCCAAAGCCGTCCATGTATACAAGTTTCCTCCGACGTGGCATTTGAAAGACTTCAAAATCTCCGTGATAACGTTCTTAAAACTCCAGTATTCGTCTTGTTTGAAGAAAATCTGCAATCTATAGAGTCTCTGACTTTTATCACAATACCAAATTATCAAGTAACCCTCGTCGCCGTCGATTCTCCAACGGATTCGCTTCGCTGGGTGCCTATAAATTCTAATAGACCTATCTTTACCTATAAACCGCACGTTTTTATCCTTCTTCCTCAGATGTTTCTTCGCTGCCTCCACGATATCGTTCAAAGGTTTAACCTTATCTTCCTTATACTGCTCCCATGAAACCTCCAACCTTGGAAATTTCAACCCGTCTAGCCTAATGTATCCCTTATCGAAGCCCCCTCTATCTATGCTCATGTCCCAGTCTTTAGGTACTTTAAGCTCGAAGCCGTTCCATCCGAAAGTCTTGAAGACCATCCACCTAAACTTTAATTAAAGAAAGTTGAGAATAAGCTTTTAGGTGTAGTTCTTGCCAAGAAGGTCTAGGAAGAAGGCGCGGGTCGAGCTGAACATCGCCGATCATAGGCACTGCGAGGTCTGTGGAAAGGTCATTCCCCCAGGTGAGAAGTACTGTTCTCCGAAGTGTGAGGAGAAGGCTGCTAAAGAGCGGCAGAGTATGGAGAGGCTTAGGAAGGTTTGGATAGCTATGATAATCATATTCATAGCGTTGATGATCGTGCCTTATCTATTCCAAATGCTCGGGGGCTAAGCATAAGGGGGTATGGGTTTGACCCAGGCTAAGAAGAAAAAACGTAGGAGAAAGAGTACGTTTTCCCTAGGAGACCCCTTCCCGCTTAAATTATTCGAGGACTATATGAAGAAGTGGAAGCGATATAGCGGCGGCGTCATAGTTTGCGAGCCTAAGAAAACTAAGACGAGGTTTGACAGGATAATATTCCAATCTAGGGTCGTGGGCTTCTTCGACAGGGTATGGATCATGACGGCTGTTTGGGACTGTGTTACCCAGGGTGATATGAACGAGTTGTATGCCAAGGTCTATAGAGAACTTAAGCCTATGGAGTGTAGGCTCTATAGTAAGGGAATTATACGTAAAAGGTTCTACTTCGCTCCGGAACCCATCCTAAGCAAGCTCGAGAAGGTAATACCGGGTTTCAAGATATCCGATAGTCTCTCTAAGGAGCTTAACAGGAGTAAGCGTGTGATGGAGCTTGTGAGGTCTGTTAAACCTGGGTCACTCACCATATCTCTGTTATCTGTACCTGTCATGTTTCAGCCTTTCGCATCTCAGGAGGCGGCTTTGCTTAAAGGGATGGCTTCGTTTTACGAGGAGCCTGAGAGCATCACCTGGATGGTGACGCTGAGTAAGATGTTCAACAGATGGATCGGTATAAAGAAGGAGCGCGACGATATCATGCGGCTTTTCAATACCATACACACGGTTATAAGGAGGAAGACGATGAAGGTTATCCGTCAGATAGGGCAGTCGTCTACTCCTTAAGCCTAGGCAGTAGGTCGAAGACGAACTTCGCGATATGAAGCTTTGTAAGCTTATATTCTCCACTCTCCCTCACCACTCGTCCCTGTTTCACCATGGAGGCTAAAGTGTTGTATATCGTCTTCAAAGCCTTACCCGTGGTCCTAGAAAGCTCAGCCGGTGTCATACACTCCTTCTCTAACTTCCCTATCCTGAACCCTATATAAGCACCCACCAGGCTCAGCGTTATCGCCTCCTCTGCGGTTAAACCCGTTTTCCTAAGTATTATACCCCCCTCCGTTATCGTCAAGAGGTCTGAACATTCTCTCATAAGCCTATCGAGATTCGGCTCATACACTATCTTGGAAATGGCTTCGTAAGCCGGGTACACCTTGCTAAGCCACTCAAAGACGGCTTCCATAACGTCATCCAACTTACCTGTAAACGACGTTTCCATCTCACCTAACTTGACCCTAACCTCTATTTCGCTCAATACTACCCACCCCTGAACTTCGGGACGACATCTGAGATGAAGGTATTCAACCCTTTCAAAGTAATCTTATACTCTCCTCTCTCGAGCTTCTCGACCAGCTGCCTGTTTAGAAGCTCACTTAACCTAGCGCTAAGCGTTTTCCTAGACTTAGCTAGCTGTTTAGACAGCTCCTCCAGAGACGCCGAGGGCTTATCAGATTTACCGAACATATAGGCCAGATACTTAGTTATCAACGCTAAGAGACAACTCTCTGAAACGGTTAAGCTACCGGTATCGACCAGTATAACAGGCTCCGGATGAATAGCGATTAAGCCCTTAAGGGCTTCTGAAACCTCCTCAAGGTCTAGACTTAAGCTCAAGTTCCTAACGAGCTTAATCTCTGGATATAGCTCCATGAGAAATTTCAGAAATCCCCTTGCGACATCTTCGACCGTCCCTGAGAATTCAGCCGCTCCCCCCTCGAAGAAGACTTTAACCCTCAGCTGGCTCATAAGGTGGCCTCCCTAAGCTTGGGAAGTATCGTTTTCTCGACCCAAAGCTGGCCTTGGGCTGAAAGCTTCCATAGAGCCTCCTTCGGGTTGGGTTTGAACACCTTGCCGGTTTTAGCCATCTCTTTAAGCCTAGCTGAGGTGTTCGAGACCTTGATTCCAGAGTTACGGAGTAGTAAAGTTATCGTTTTAGGGTCGGATATCTGCCCCTCAGAAGCATACAACACGAGACCTATAGCCTCATACTGGCTCAACTTAACCTTCTCAGGAGCGACTATCACAGGACCGTCGACGCTTAGCTCAACTATTCCTTCTAAGAGGTTGGGCACCTCAGATCCCTTCTCCGGCATGTATAGAACCCTCGACCTACGGTCAGCCTCCAGAACCTGTTTAACCCTCAACATTCCTTCGAGACCCATCGCAGAAGCCTCTTCCACTATGGCCTTGACGAGTCTAAGCTTTCTCTTAAGCTCCTCAGAATCTGAAAACTCGAACTCTAGCGAACCGAACCACGTCTGAAAAACCGCTTTAACACCGCTCATTCTAGTAAAAGAATTTAGACCAACTTGTATATAAGCTTATACCTATTCCCTCAGGTTCCCAAACATAAAAACTCTTAACCCAGATATTTTCCATAAAAATCTATGGAAGAAATCCGTGGTATAAATCCGTGGGAATAACAGGGTAAACACAAGCGAGCGAATTCTATGGATTTTTCCATGAATTTTTTCAATATTCCCGATAAAGGCTCCTTTCCATCTTCACATAACGGGAGGGCGTTTCTGGTAATACCTATACTTACCTTTCTTACCTTCCCGGTAGAGTATCCCGCTTCTAACGAGGTCTGCTAGCATGTGAGCCACCGCTGTCCTATCGTAGTGGAATCCACGTTTACTCATCTCCTCATGGGTTTCGGCTAAAGTCCTTCCTACGCTAAACCAGCCTTCCCGCCATAGGCTGAGAATCACCCCTCTGCAAGTAGAGGGTATTTCCCTAACCTCCTTACCTTCCGGCTTAACAGGCTCACGTTCGCTGATAGGGACGTTCTGGAAGGCTGTGAGAAATTCCTCCACGGCTTTTCTAAGCTGGTCTTCTTCACACTCTATCTCCGCCTCTACTCCACGGTATTTCAACCGTATCTTAACCTTCCTATTTTCCATCTGTACTCACTTTGTTGATTGAACAATCAACAACAACACTTATAAGGTGGTTCCTCCCTAACTAACGTTGGTGATTGCATGGATATAAGCGTTTCCCCCTCAACAAGCAATGACCAAGATAATTTGAGGGCAGCCTTATGGCTCAAGGAGATGCCCTACATCAAGCTGTACCAAGAGCTTATCGACAAGGGAACGGAACTTCTCCTAGACAGGCTGAGGAGGTATAGGAAGGAGATACATAGACTTATAGACGACCTCAGAGG
>Ga0180302_10000049_pt1 | contig 42618 bp, 43 predicted proteins | sample GuaBasSediGuay17_FD_121794 | JGI IMG/M metagenome (GOLD analysis project Ga0180302, IMG submission 121794) | Subseafloor sediment microbial communities from Guaymas Basin, Gulf of California, Mexico - Guay17, Core 4571-4, 12-15 cm | ecosystem: Environmental > Aquatic > Marine > Hydrothermal... | reverse complement strand
CGCTATATTGAGACGTTACGGCTTCAAACCGAGCGGTAGGGAGATAATGTATAACGGTTTAACCGGTGAGAGGTTGGAGGCTGAGGTATACATAGGCATAGTCTACTATCAGCGGCTGCATCACATGGTGGCCGATAAGATACATGCTAGGGCTAGAGGACAAGTTCAGATGCTCACGAGACAACCTACGGAGGGTAGAGCTAGAGGCGGAGGATTAAGGTTCGGCGAGATGGAGAGAGACTGTCTCATAGGCTACGGCGCGGCTATGTTGCTTAAGGATAGGATGCTTGAGGAGTCTGACAAGTTTGTAGCCTATGTATGTGCAAACTGCGGCTTCCTAGCCTACTACGACTCGAGAAGCGGTAGATACGTGTGTAGGCTATGCGGAGATAACGCCCGTGTATACCCGGTCGTAATGCCATATGCGTTTAAGCTACTTCTCCAGGAGCTGATGAGTATGTGCGTGGCTCCCAGGCTTATACTGGAGGAGGGCATGTAAAATGATGCTTGAGACGTATAAACGTATAGCCGGTATAAAATTCGGCCTGCTCTCGCCGCATGAGATCAGGAAGATGTCTGTAGTTGAGATAAGGACGCCCGACACGTACGACGAAGACGGTGTCCCGATACCATCTGGTCTCATGGACGGTAGGCTCGGGACGCTCGAACCGAGGCAGAGGTGCGCCACATGCGGTAACACGGCCGCCATGTGCCCCGGCCACTTCGGCCATATAGAGCTTGCCGTACCCATAGTTCACGTGGGGTTTGTGAAATACATATACGAGCTTTTAACGATAACGTGCAGAGAATGCGGAAGGCTTCTGATCCCATCCGATAAGATCGAGAAGCTCAAAGAGAAGATGGAGGAGCTTAAGAAATCCCTCGGAGAGGTTCCCAAGAGGTTTTTCGACAGCGTCAAATCTGAGGCGAAGAAGAGGTCTGAATGCCCCTACTGCGGTAGCCCTCAATATCGTATAGAGCTTATGAAGCCGACGACGTTTTACGAGCATCAGAGAGAGGGAGGTGTCATAAGGCTCGACGCAGGCACCATACGAAGCAGACTTGAGAGAATACCTGATGACGACCTCAGGCTTTTAGGATACGACCCATCATCGGCTAGACCTGAGTGGGCTATACTGCAGGTTCTACCTGTCCCACCTGTTTACGTCAGACCCTCTATAACTCTTGAAACAGGCATAAGGTCTGAGGACGACCTAACCCACAAGCTCGTAGATATAATCCGGATAAACGAGAGGCTTAAAGAGGCCATAGCCAGCGGTGCGCCGACTCTTATAAGGGAAGAGCTCTCGGACCTCCTTCAATACCATGTGACGACCTACATCGATAACGAGGCCCCCGGTATACCTCCGTCTAGACACAGGTCTGGTAGAGCCCTCAAGACTCTCAGCCAGAGGCTTAAGGGTAAGGAGGGGAGGTTTAGGCTAAACCTGACCGGGAAGAGGGTCGACTTTTCGGCTAGGACCGTGATATCCCCTGACCCGAACTTAGATATCAACGAGGTAGGTGTCCCCATAGATATTGCTAAGAGGCTCACGGTTTCCGAGAAGGTTACAGTGTGGAACCTGGAGGAGATGAAGAAGCTTGTCATAAACGGACCGGACGTGTATCCGGGAGCCCTGTATGTAACCAGGCCGGACGGTAGAAAGATCAGGCTAGACTTCGTAGCCGATAGGAAGAAGCTTGCCGAAAGCCTCGAGCCAGGCTATATAGTGGAGCGGCATATACGAGACGGCGACATCGCGTTATTCAACCGTCAACCCTCGCTACATAGAATCTCCATAATGGCCCATAGGATAAAGGTTCTACCGTACAAGACGTTCAGGCTTCACCTAGCCGTGTGCATACCCTACAACGCGGACTTCGACGGAGATGAGATGAACCTCCACATCCCCCAGAGCGAAGAGGCTAGGTCTGAAGCCCGGCTACTCATGCAGGTTCAGGACCAGATAATATCTCCTAGATATGGTGCCCCGATAATAGGCTCGACGAGGGACTTCCTGACGGCTGCCTACCTTCTCACGAGGAAGGACACGTATCTGGATAAGAGGGAGTTTTTCACCCTCCTCGCCGCCATAGATTATGACGGCGAGATACCTCCGCCTGCTATAAAAGAGCCTGAGCCCCTCTGGACCGGTAAACAGGTGTTCAGCCTATTGTTGCCTGAAGATTTTAACTACTTCGGTAGAGCTACGGTCTGTAAGCATAAGCATACATCTCCGGATGAGGAGTGTCCGCTCGAAGGTGTGGTTGTGGTCAGAAACGGGCAGCTCGTCAAGGGGGTTATAGATAAAAACTCTATAGGCGCCGAAAGGGCTGAGACGCTCTACCACCGAATAGTCAGAGACTACGGTACGGGTTTCGCAGCCACCTTCCTCAACAAACTCTGCCGGTTACTCAACACTTTCATAACGATGAGGGGGTTCAGCTTCTCCCTAGACGAGCTTAACCTCCCGGAGAAAGCTAAGGAATCCATAGCCCAAATCCTGAGAGAAGCCGAGGAGAGGGTTCAGAAGCTTATAGAGGAGTATAACCGCGGTACTCTGAGGAGGATTCCGGGTAGAACCTTGGAGGAGTCGCTGGAGCTTCTGATAATGAACGAGCTGTCTAAGGCTAGAGAGCGTTGCGACGAGGTTGCCTCTACGTCGCTAACGATGAGTAACCAGGGGATAATAATGGTTAGATGCGGCGCCAGAGGCTCCGAGCTTAACATAGGCCACATGACGGCTTGCCTCGGTCAGCAGTCGGTAAGAGGTAGACGTGTCGTATGCGGCTATCTAGATAGAGCTCTGCCACATTTCAAATGGGGCGACCAGAGCCCGAAGGCGAGGGGCTTCATCGAGTCATCCTTCTACAAGGGTCTGTCTCCCATAGAGTTCTTCTTCCACTCCATGGCGGGTAGAGAGGGTCTGGTCGATACGGCGGTTAGAACCCAGCAGAGCGGTTACATGCAGAGAAGGCTTATACACGCGCTCGAGTATCTAAGGGTCGAGTACGACGGGACTGTCAGGACGACAGATGGCGAGGTCGTTCAGCTTAGATACGGCGAAGACGGAGTGGACCCATCGAAGAGTGACCACGGTAAAGCCGTGAACCTCCAGCGTCTGTTGGAGAGGATGAGTCTTAAGGGCTGCGAAACACCTCCCACGCCTGAGGAGTTGGACGAGCTTCTGGAGAAATACCGTCTCAGACTCACACCCTACTATATCTCCGAGCTTAGGCGTTTGATAATCGATAAACGTCTGAGTCTGGAAGATGCTAGAAAGCTTATAGAGGCGACAGTTGTCGAGTTTGAAAACTCCCAGGTCGACCCCGGTGAAGCCGTCGGCGTCGTAACCGCTCAGTCCATAGGTGAACCCGGTACCCAGATGACCCTTAGAGTGTTCCACTTCGCGGGTGTGAGAGAGCGGGATGTGACGCTAGGCCTTCCGAGGCTCATAGAGATCGTAGATGCGCGGAAGAAACCGTCCACACCTATAATGACGGTTAAGCTCGACGAGGAGCATAGGTTCGACAGGGATAAGGCCTTGGCCGTAGCCCAGTCGCTTGTCCACACGGCCATCAGGGATATCGCGGCTAAGGGCGAGTACGAGATAGACCTCGACAACGGTGTCGTGAGGGTTAAGATCGATAGGGTCGCTATGAAGAACAGGGGTGTAACAGATGAAGACCTGGAAAGACTCACGCTACCTAACACCACTATAGAGTTTACGGGAGATGAGATAGTGGTTAAACCTAAGTCTGCTATGGACCTCCCAGGTCTCAAGAAGCTCGTAGATAAGACGATGAAGCTTCACGTCAAGGGTGTACCTGGCATCAAGAGGGTTCAGGTGGTCGAGGAGGGTGGAGAGTGGATAATCCAAGTCGACGGTTCAAACTTCAGCAAGGTTATTCAAGTCCCTGGCGTCGACCCCACTAGGACTATGACAAACAACCTGTATGAGATATATGAGACCCTAGGGATAGAGGCTGCTAGAAACGCTATTATAAAGGAGGCTAAGGAGGTTTTTGAGGGTATAGGTGGCGGTCTAGACCTCGATATAAGACATCTCATGCTGGTGGCTGATATAATGACGCTCACAGGTAGGATCCGTCAAGTCGGTAGGCACGGGGTGACCGGTGAAAAGTCCAGCCCCCTTGCTAGGGCTGCCTTCGAGATAACGGTTTCTAACATAGTCGACGCCGCGGTCAAGGGCATCATGGATGAGCTGAAGGGTGTCACGGAGAACATAATAGCCGGTCAGGATATGAAGGTGGGTACGGGTATGGTTGATATTTATATGACCCCCAGCTCGTCGAGGGAGAGGTGAGTACTGTATGGTGAACCCAGACAAAGCCATCTATAGCGCGGTTAGAACAGGTAAGGTTGTGTTCGGCTCTAGGAGGTCTTTAAACCTCCTTAAAACCGGTAAGGCTAGGATGATAATCGTAGCGTCTAATGCCCCAAAAGATTTAAGAATGCTTGTCGATTACTACAGTAAAGGAGCTTCGATACCGGTCTACGTGTACAACGGTACTAGCATCGAACTGGGCCGCGTCTGTGGTAAGCCGTTCCCGGTTATGATGTTAGCTGTGAGGGATCCGGGTGAGTCGAATATAATGGAGTTGGTGGCTGAGAGCTATGAAGAGTGAGGGTGTAAGACTTACGGCTGAAGAGATGGGTCTCATAAATATAGTCGAAAACTTGACCGGAGCAAGGTGTCGAGACTGCCTGATAGACCCTGAGACCGGTAGGGTAACCTTCATAGTAGAGGAGGGCGACCTACGGCTGGCTCTGGGTAAGAGGGGGTCTAAGGTCAGACTTCTGAGGAAGCTTCTAAAACGCGAGGTAGATTTTCTAGAATATGCTCCAAGCCCTGAGAAGTTCATAGTTAAATCGCTAGCGCCGGCTAAGGTGAAAGAGGTTAGGATAACTGAGAGACCGAACGGTGATAAGTTAGCGGTCGTAACCGTCGAGCCCAGAGACAAGGGTATTGCGATAGGTAAAAACGGCAGGGTCATCGAGAGAGCTAGGAAGCTTGCGAGGAAATACTTCCAGATCAGCCATATAATAGTTGTCTGAAAGCTCTAGGGATAGGCTAAGACCCACCGGCGTGCTCAGTCTTAGCTTCTAGTGTAAATGTAGGTTCCTGTAACCGACTGTTTAAACTTTAAATATGGGTTAAAGGGCTTATGGTATCCAGCTATGCCTGGAGAATTCGCGGCTAGAGTTCTTAGGAAGAAGAGGAAGAAGTTTAGGTGGAGTTATCGATACTACAAGCGTAGGATGTTAGGTCTAGATATCAAGGCAGACCCCTTAGAGGGCGCTCCCATGGCTAGGGGTATAGTGCTTGAAAAGGTCGGCGTAGAGTCTAAGCAGCCGAACTCGGCGATCCGTAAATGCGTTAGGGTTCAGCTTATAAAGAACGGCCGTGTCGTGACGGCCTTCCTGCCCGGAGACGGTGCGTTGAACTTCGTAGACGAGCATGACGAGGTTATAATCGAAGGCATCGGAGGTACGAGGGGTAGGTCTATGGGCGACATACCCGGTGTGAGGTTTAAGGTCATAGCCGTTAACGGCGTACCTCTGAATAGGCTTATAATCGGTAAGGCTCAGAAGCCGATCAGGTAGCTTCTGGGTGGTGAGCATAGTTGTCTGAGAAGGATGAGATTAAGCTTTTCGGGAGATGGTCTTACGAGGGGGTTGAGGTTAAAGACCCCAGTCTCAAGTCTTACATATGTCTCAGACCTGTTTTCTACGCCAGAACCGGTGGGCGGCATGAGCATAGACCTTTCGCTAAGGCTAACGTTCCGATAGTGGAGAGGCTTGCAAACCAGCTCATGCGTCCGGGTAGAAACGCGGGGTTGAAGGTTAAAGCCTTAAACATCATAAGAAACGCCTTCGAGATAATCCATCTTAAGACGGGTGAGAACCCTCTTCAGGTTTTGGTTAGGGCTGTGGAGAACGCCGCTCCCTGTGAGGATGTTACGAGGGTGGCCTACGGCGGTATAGTGTATCACAGGGCGGTCGACGTTTCACCCTCTAGAAGGCTGGACTTAGCTCTTAGATACCTCGTAGAAGGCGCTAGGCTTAAGGCCTTCAGTAATCCTAGGACCATAGACGAGTGTCTGGCGGATGAGATAATCAAGGCTGCCGAGGGTTCCCAGGACTCCTACGCGATCCAGCGTAGAGACGAGCTTGAACGCATAGCGTTGGCCTCTAGGTAAACTCTCTCCAGCTCTTCTCTGTTTTCGATAGTAGATGTCTCGAGTCGGCTTTAGAGAGTGTTCTAACCCGTCTTACCGGCTCTTTTTAAAGCAAACTTTTTATAACTGGTTCATGAGTTACTTCCCGAATAGGGGGATTTGACGTTATGAGCCAGAAACCTCACTTAAACCTGGTGATATGCGGGCACGTGGACCATGGTAAGAGCACTTTGATGGGCCATCTACTATACCTAGTAGGTGCTATAGACGAAAGAACTGTTAGGGAGTATGAGGAGCAGGCTAAGGCTTTGGGTAAGGAGTCGTTTAAGTATGCGTGGGTTATGGACAGGCTTAAGGAGGAGAGGGAAAGGGGTCTAACAATCGACTTGGCCTTCGTCAAGTTCGAGACCGGTAAGTATTTCTTCACGATCATAGACGCTCCTGGTCATAGGGACTTCATCAAAAACATGATCACCGGTGCCAGCCAGGCTGACGCCGCGCTTCTGGTGGTTTCTGCCAAGAGGGGTGAGTACGAGGTCTCGATACAGCCTGGTGGGCAGGCTAGAGAGCACGCATTCCTACTTATGACGTTAGGCGTCCGGCAGATGGTCGTAGCCATTAACAAGATGGATGACCCGACCGTCGACTGGAGCCAGAAGAGGTTTGAGGAGTGTAAAGAAGGCGTGACAAAGCTTTTGAGGACGATAGGCTACAACGTTTCTAAGATACCTATAGTGCCTGTCTCTGCCTGGACCGGAGACAACATAGTTAAGCCTAGCGAGAAGATGCCGTGGTATAAGGGCCCCACGTTGTTACAGGCTCTTGATACGTTCGAGGTTCCACCGAAGCCTGTGGACAAGCCTCTTAGGATACCCATCCAGGATGTCTACACGATAACAGGCGTCGGCACGGTCCCCGTCGGTAGGGTCGAAACCGGGGTGCTTAGGGAAGGCCAGACCGTAGTGTTCATGCCGTCTGGGGTTAAGGGCGAGGTCAGGTCTATAGAGACCCACCACGTCAGGATCAAGGAGGCCTATCCAGGAGACAACATCGGTTTCAACGTCAGAGGTGTGTCGAAGACCGATATACGTAGGGGTGACGTAGCAGGTTCGCCTGACAACCCACCTACGGTGGCTAAGGAGTTCATAGCTAGGATAATCGTGGTATACCACCCAACCGCCATAGCAGTGGGCTATACGCCTGTGATGCATGCCCACACGGCTCACGTGCCATGTAAGTTCGTCGAGATTCTGAGGAAGGTGAACCCGAGGACCGGTGAGACGATCGAGGAGCATCCGTCTTTCCTGAGGACCGGTGACTGCGCGATAGTGAAGCTGAGACCTCTGAAACCGGTCGTGTTGGAGCAGTATTCCGAGATACCTCAGCTCGGTAGGTTCGCCATCAGAGACATGGGAACCACGATCGCCGCGGGTATAGTCGAGGAAATAACAGAGAAAGGTCCATAAACGAGTCTAGCAATATTTATACGGCTCCTCCAGATTTATTTTATCAAACCCTTAGGTGTATTTAATACGGAGGTGTAGGGTTGAGGTTAAGGTTTCCTAAGACCCTTGTGGCTGTAGTTCTTGTGCTATCCTCGATCTACATGGTCTGCGGGGGCATATATGTACTCGTAGAGAGTAGGGAGAACGATTACGTAAACCAGCTGTGGGTTCAACATAGACAAACCGGAAGGCTTACCCCCATATTCCCAAGCCTCAGGTCTCAGATAATCGGCGAGGGTTACGTGGTAGGTACCATACTCTCGCTAGGCGTTGTCGGGTTACTGCTACCCTACGTCGGTTTGAGGTTTAGGATAAGCTCTGACGCTATGAAGACCATATTGGCGGCTTCTATCCTGCTACTTTTGATCTCTATATACCTGACGTTCAGCATATACTTCTCGAAGCTTAATGGAGATGCCTGGCCTTAAACCTCCTCCAACCCTTTACCCGTTATCTTAACCATAAAAGCTCCCTTCTTCCCCGTTACGCTGTTTTTCTCGACCGTGATACGTCTGACATCGGGTTTAACGGTGAGCTCCATCCTCATCACTATGGAGGACCAGAACCTCAAGACCCTTCCTGCTACCGGTTCCAATCCTCTTTTATCGAAGACTCTGACCTGGCTTATGGTTAAAACCGAAAGATCGAGGTTTTTAGCCGTCTTGCTCAGGTAAGCCATCTGCCTGTTAAGCTCCCTGTTTAGACCGAAGGAGTCTCTCGTCTCTGAGAGCTCAGCCCTATAAAGCCTTGTGACCGAGTCCAATACTACTAACACCACCCCCCGGCTTACATACCTCTCGAGGCTCTCGACTATGTAAGTCTGTTCGCTGAACGAGCTTGGTCTAAGTATGAGCATCCTCCGAAGAGCCTCCTCGCCTAAGGTATCGGCCATCTGTAGAAGCCTATGGGGGCTAAGCCTCTCGTCAGAGTCTATGTATATGATTTTGAACCCCTCGACCATGGCTTTAAGTGCCGTCTGTAAGGCCAGCGTGGTCTTACCTGAGCCGGCTTCGCCGTATATAAGAGTAAGACATCCTCTAGGTAATCCTCCACCGAGCATCTTATCGAGCGTCGGGCATCCCGTAGATAGGTTCAGAGCTCGACTCCTCCATAGATTAAAGCTATGGTTCTAGGATTTAGAATTTACACCCTGGGGATGGTTAAAAATTATATTCTCGACCCCCTACTACTCTTACAGTGGCAACTATGGAAAAAGGTGGACCCAGCTTCTTCGAGGTCAAAGCCGGAGAATGTCTGTTGATCGGTGGACCGGCTCATCTGAGAGTTTCAGAAGGTAGAGTCGAAGCCCTGGGGGTCGAGCTGACTAAAGGCGGTAGAGCAGTCGTGAGGGTTTTCAAGGCTCTCCCGGTTAAAGCCCTTGAGAATAGTCTTCTAGAGATCAAATATGGTGTGAACGGGTTTGTCGAGAAGATGGATGAGCCTTATCCGTCAAGCTGGCTGAACGTTATCGAAGAGGCTTTGAAGCTCAAGGGAACAGTTATAGTCATGGGTGGTGTAGATGTCGGGAAATCTACGCTCTGCACGTTGATTACGAACATAGCCCTTCTGAAGGGTTTTAAGGTCGCCGTGATAGAGGGTGATGTCGGTCAAGCCGAGATAGGTCCCCCGACCACCGTAAGTCTAGCCATACCTAAACGTCCGTCGCCCGACTTGTTCAGACAGAACCCGGTGGCTTCAGAGTTCATCGGCTCCACAAGTCCCATGGGCTTTGAAGACGAGGTGGTGGAGGCTCTAGCTAAGCTTAAGACAAAGGCAGAGGCCTACGGGGTCGATATGGTCGTCGTCAATACCGACGGATGGGTCGAAGACGGTAAAGCCGTCGAGTATAAGGTCGGGCTAGCTGACGTGTTAAAGCCGTCGCTTATAGCCCTCTTATGTAGGGAAGATGAGCTTGAGGACCTTCGGAGACGGCTCATGGAGAAGTTTAACGTTCTTATCGTTCAACCGCTTCCAAGTGCTAGGAGGAGGGATAGGGGGGCTAGGAAGGAGCTGAGAGAGCTGAGCTATCAGAAGAACCTGAGGGGTTCGGGTCTTAGGTCTATACCTGTGAGCTGGGTTAAGATCCATAACCACGACCTGGGGACAGGGGTCGTCTTAAGTGAGGAGAGGTTTAGGATGCTTAACGAGAAGCTTAACGGTGGACTGGTGTATGGAGAGGAGACACCGAACGGCTTACTGCTCGTCTTAAACGGTAGGTTGGTTTCCGAGGAGGATGTTCGAAAGGTCTTCGAGAACTATAGTCGACCGGTGAACGTGATCTGGAAAGGCTCTGAAAAAGGGCTTATAGTCGGTCTATACGATAGACGTGGAGAGTTCATGGGGATCGGTGTGATAGGGGAGGTCGACTACGGTAGAAGGGTTTTAAAGATCCACACGCCCTGTCAGAAACCCATAGGTATTATTAAGCTAGGATATGTGAAGCTTGTAGGCTCTTGGAAGGAAGTCGAAAAGTTCCGTCGATGCCCCCTCGAACCCAAGAGGATAAACCCATCTGAGAGGGGCTAAAGACCATGAAATAGCCTCTTGGCCAGAAACTTGGGTAGGCCTGCTTTTAAGATATCTTTGGCAACCTTCTCGATGTCGTAGGGTACCCTCCTCATATCGACTTCAAACCGACCATCTTGAACGGTTAAAACCGCGTAACTAGCCCTAGGGTCTCCATCTCTGCTCTGACCTACGGAGCCTGGGTTCATCACCACACCTTCTTTAAACCTCCTTATGAAGGGGACGTGGGTATGCCCTAGGACTATGAGACGGGCACCTGTCTCCCTTAACCACCTTCTCATCTCGTCTTGAGGGTATTCTGGGAATATGTACTCGTCTACGAGGTCTCTAGGTGAGCCGTGGCATACGAAGACCTTAACACCGCTTAGGTTTAGATCCAACCTCTCAGGTAAGCTTAGTAGGAACCGTTTCTCCCGGTCGTTTAAAACTCTGCTCGTCCATCTGAGGCTCATCGCCGCATAGGGGTTATATCCGTATGGGGTTCCGAGAGCTACGTCCCTGTCGTGGTTACCCATAACCGATAGGATGTTTAGCTTCTTGACGGCTTCTATGGCTTCTCTAGGGTAGGGGTTATAATCCACGATGTCCCCTGCGTGAATTATCATATCGCACTCTCCTGCATCCTTTAAGACGGCCTCTAAAGCCGGAATATTAGCGTGTATATCTGAGATTACGAGAACCCTCATCCCCCACCACCCTTCAGCAACTTCACAAGCTCTCCGACGATCTCTACCGGCAACCTATCCCTGTTCATAATGGACACCCTGACGACTTTCAGGGTTCTAAGGCTTTTAACACGGTCTATCAGAGCGTCTCTAGCTCTATAGTGTACAACCGCGACGAGGGGCTTCGGCCCCCCGACTATCTCTAAGACCATGTCTCGGAAGAGCCTGCTCTTAAGCTCCATAGGCCCTATCTCGTCCAACGCTATGAGGTGTATACCGGGGTCCTTCAAGGCACGTTTTAAAGCCTCGACGCCTATGCTTTCGAGGTCTCTGAGGTTAACCCCGTATCTCCCCACCCTGACCGAGGTTTTAAAGTCTCTATGAGCCAACCAGCCCTGTCTTCCGGTCGCTAGGTCCTCGACCTTAAACCCGACTCTCACCCTTCCGACCCTGACTTCCCTGCAAACCATCCCCCCGACCCTAAACCCCTCGGCTTTGACGGCTTGGATTACCTTAAGCAGAACGGTCGTCTTACCGACGCCGGGCGGCCCGGTTATAAGGTATCCGCTAGCCATCTAAACCTAAAAACAAGCTAAGATGCTCTTAAGGTTAGCCTAACGTTTTTCGACGTCTAGCCCTTGGATAGCTCCTCTCTCAGCGATATCATCAAGTCGGGTTTGTTCGTCGTTATAGCGTCCACACCTCTCTCAGCCATGAGCCTCGCGGTCTTCAAGTCGTCTATGGTCCAAACGTTCACTTTAAGCTTGAGCCTATGAGCGAAGCCGATGGCCTTAGCGGTGGCGAGCCTGTAGTAGGGTGCTACGGCTATGCATCGCATACGTTTAGCCGCGACCAAGTGGTCTCCAGGCCTCGCGTATATCAGGCCTCTGAAGGCGTCTACACGTGCCTGGGCTATACTCTCTAAGGCCTCCCTATGGAAGGATATGAACATCACTTGGTTTACCATGTCCTTCTCCTCGACCATTTTCAGAGAGGGTCTGGAAGCCTCTACCTCCTTAAGCTCAAGCAGTAAACCCGCTTTTCCCTTCACGAAGTCTAACACCTCTGATAAGAGGGGTATCTTCTCACCTAACCCGGCGTCTAGCCGTCTAAGCTGGTCGACCGTGTAGTCGGAAACCCTACCGCTTCCGTCGGTTGTCCTATCCAACGTCTCGTCGTGCATGATGACGGGCACCCCGTCTTTGGACAATCTAACGTCGACCTCGACCATGTCGGCCCCCATCTCGATAGCCCTCTTCAAGGCTCTGAGCGTGTTCTCAGGTTCGTATCCGCTCGCGCCTCTATGGGCTACCACGGCGAAGGGCCGTATGGATAGAAGTTCCGATATATCGGTCAACCCTCCTGACGCCCCCACCTAGATCCCAGCCTCAAGATGAATTTAACACCTACTCTTACTCATCTTCTTGGAAACTGTTTGCTCATTAGGAATTCACGATGCAAACTCTCTTGTAGGATATCTTTAACAAACCCTCCACGCCATATAACGGCTAGGGGTTATGGGGGAGAGCTTCGAAAATCTATGTCGGCTCTACGAAGCTTTGGAGAGGCTTAACTCTAGGAACGAGATTATAGACCTGATGTCCGGCTACTTCAAACAGCTGACCTGTGAGGAGCTAGAGGCCGTGGTTAGGTTGTCTACGACGGGTTTCGAGGAGGCCTTGAACGTAAGCTGGGCTACGGTGGTCGAGGCTTTAAAGGGTGCCTACGATTTCGACTTAGAGGAGTTTCGTAAGGCTTTCGACGAGACGGGGGATGTGGGAAGCGCTGTGAAAGCGGTCTTGGAGCGTAGACAGGGTCCCCGTCAGACCCTGCTGGCGTTCAAGCCTTTGACGGTCACAGAGCTTTACTCGTCGCTGAGGGAGATATCCCGTGTTAAAGGTCCAGGCTCCAGGACTAAGAGGCTTAGGATGCTCAAAGGGGTCTTCGGCAAGACCTCTCCACCGGAGGCCAAATACTTAGTAAGGATACTGCTCGGAGACCTCAGGATAGGTGTTAAGGAGGGGCTGGTAGCCAGGGCGTTGGCTAAGGCTTTTCAAGTCCCTTACGGCGTTTTCGAGAAGGCTTTCATGCTGAGCGGAGACCTAGCCGAGACCGCTTTGACGGCTAAGGTCAAGGGTGTCGAGGGGCTTCTCAGGACCAGCTATAGGCCCTTCAACCCGATAAAGCCTATGCTCGCCGGTATGGCTTACAGCGTCAGGGAGGTTTTGGACGAGTTTAAAGGTGAGGCGGCTTTCGAGTATAAGCTCGATGGAGCGAGGGTTCAGATCCATTTCTTCGACGGGAGGGTTAGGGTCTTCTCTAGGAGGCTTAAGGACGTGACCGTCAGCCTACCTGAGGTGGTGGCAGTCGTCAAGAAGACGCCTAGCTTGGAGAACTGCGTGCTAGAGGGGGAGGTCGTGGCTGTAGACTCTAGCGGTAGACCTCTGCCGTTCCAGGAGCTTATGCACAGGTTTAAACGGGTCAAGGGTGTCGAGGAGGAGGCTAGGAGGCTTCCGGTCAGGCTCTACCTGTTCGACATACTGGTGGCCGACGGGGTTTTGACAATAGATATGCCGTATCTGAAGCGGAGGAGGCTTCTCGTCGAGAAGGCTGGGTCTATACCCGTAGTGGACTGTCTGATAACTCAGGACATCGAGGAGGCTGAGAGGTTCTATAAATCGTCTTTGGAGATGGGTCATGAAGGGCTTGTGGCGAAAAGGCTCGGTAGCACTTATCACCCGGGTGTTCGGGGTAGGGATTGGCTTAAGGTTAAGGCAACGTTGGATAACCTGGACCTGGTCATAGTGGGCGGGGAATACGGCTATGGACGTAGATACAGGTGGATAAGCGACTATTACCTCGCGGCTTTAGACCCGTCTACAGGCGGATTCGCGGTCGTGGGTAAGACTTTCAAGGGCTTGACGGACACGGAGTTTGAGGGACTCACCCGGATACTTAAGAAGGATATCGTCAGACGTGAGGGCCGTAGGGTCTGGGTCAACCCTAGAGTTGTGGTCGAGGTCGCATACAACGAGGTTCAAAAAAGCCCGAAGTATCCCTCAGGCTTCGCCCTGAGGTTTGCGCGGATAGTCAGGATCAGGTGGGATAAACGGGTCGAAGAAGCCGATACGATAGATAGGGTCAGGGAGATATACCGTAAGCAGTTCGAGAGGAAGAGCATGCCCCCTTAGATGTAGGCTTCGAGAGGGGAAGCCTTATTAGAGGTGGATGGTCAGATAGTCCTCGGATGATGAGAGCTGGTATTTCAGAGGCCTGAGGGCTTATGATGGAAAGACACCAGGTCTGACTTTCGATGTGTATAGTCTACCGGTGGAATAAAGCTTTAAATCGTAAGCCCGGTGTCATTCTTCTACAGTGTCGATTTTGACCGGGAGACCTTATGCCGCTATTATAGGTGCGGGGAGAACGAGGTTCGGGGAGCTCTGGTATGAGAACCCTGAGAGCATGGTCGTTAAGGCCGGTTTAGAGGCCCTAGAGTCGGTAGAGAAGGGGCTGCATAGAGCCGATATCCAAGCATGCTACCTCGGTAGCTTCATGTATCAAGTTACCAACAAGCTGGGTCTGGTTCCAGGCTACATATCTAGGGAGCTTGGCCTCAATATACCTATGAGTCAAACCGAAGCCGCATGCGCCTCCAGCAGTTCGGCGTTGCATAACGCGTGTCTAGCCATACGGTCTGGGATGTACGATGTGGTCCTCGTAGGTGGTTTCGAGAAGATGACGGACCGCTACGGTAAGATAGTGGACGACCTGATGTTCGCAGCAGACCCCAGGGAGTTCGACGCCGGGTTCACGTTCTCAGGGCTCTACGCGGCGATGATGGCCAGGTACATGTACGACTTCGGTAAGGGAGACGATAGGTGTAGGATAGCCCTAGCCCAGATAGCGGTTAAAAACCACCAGCACGCGGTTAACAATCCCTACGCCCAGTTTAGAAGCAGGATAACAGTTGAAGATGTCTTCAAGTCCCCCTTGATAGCGGATCCGGTTAGACTTCTGCACTGTAGCCCTATATCAGACGGGGCCGTCGCCGTCGTGCTCTGTAGGCCTGAGATCGCTAGGAGGTACACAGACGACCCGGTCTACATAGTGGCGAGTCAGCAGGCTACGGACCATGTTTCACTTTACAGTAGAACTTCAACGGTCGAGATCAAAGCCACTAGGCTCGCCGTCGGTAAGGCCCTTAGGGAGGCCGGTATAGGGCTTAAGGATATCCGGCTGGCCGAGGTTCACGACTGCTTCACGATAGAGGAGTGTCTTTTCATGGAGGACTCAGGCTTCTACCGTAAAGGTGAAGGTTGGAGGGGGATATACGAGAGCATAGAGTCCTTCCAAGGTGGTAAGCACATACCATACGTCGGGGATGGTTGGGAGGTTTTCGTGAACGTCGGGGGAGGGCTTAAAGCCGACGGGCATCCCGTAGGGGCTACGGGGCTGAGGCAGGTATACGAGTGTTTCAAGCAGATGAGGGGTGAAGCCGGTGCGAACCAGGTTGATGTCGAAGGTGGGATCAAGTATGCCCTGTGCCACAACATAGGCGGGACGGGTGGGATAGCTAACGTCCACATACTCACGAGGGAGGTGACCCTATGAGCGAGCCGATAACGAGGAGGAAGATCCTGGTAGACTACCGGATTAGGGTTAGCCGCTGTGAGATATGCGGTAGAAGGTACTTCCCGCCTAAGCCGTTCTGCGATGTCGAGGGGCGGAGGAGTAGGATACGTTACGAAGACTACTTCTACCGTAAGGGGCTATTCTACTCCGGAGCCGTTATACGGAGGCCGACCAACAGGTTCTCATACCTTGGCTCGTTCATATCCTGCATCGTCGAGTTCGACGGCGGGGTCAGGACGCCGGGTAGGATAACCGACATAGTACCCGACGAAGGTGAGGTCGACGTCTCAGAGTTCATAGGCAGGGAGGTCGTACCGAGGTTTAGGAGAACCTACGTCGACGGGGAGAGCGGCCTAATATACTATTCGAGCCTAGCCTTCTCGTTCGCAGACGACTACTACGAGTATAGAGAGTATAAGCCTGTTAAACCTTCGGAGGGATCAGAGAAGCCCGGGATAGTCGGATATGGCGTTTACATACCTAAGTTCCGGGTTAAAAACACGAACCCAGCGATGGGTGGAGGAGTAATCGAGAGAGCCGTACCTTTCCCAGACGAAGACGCTACGACGTTCGCGGTCGAGGCGGGTAGAAGAGCTCTCATACACTCGGCTCTCGACAGCCGCTACATCGGCAAGTGCTATATAGGCTCCGAGTCGACACCCTACGCCGTCAAGCCGTCGGCGTCGACCGTTATACAGGCTTTAGAGCTCGGAGAACCCTACGAAGACGGGTTCTTCACAGGAGGGTTGGATACGCAGTTCGCCTGTAAGGCTGCCACAGACCTTTTCATCGACGCGGTGGCTTTGGTAAGCTGTCCACTGTTCAAGGCGGATTACGTTATGGTTATAGGGGCCGACAACTCCCAGGCCGCCCCTGGAGACCCATTGGATTATACGGTCGGTGCAGGAGCGGCGGCGTATATATTCGGCAAGCGAGACGTCATAGCTACCCTAGACCACTACGTGTCGTACACATCCGATACACCCGACTTCTACAGGAGAGACGGGGAAAAGTATCCAAGGCATGGGGGCAGGTTCACCGGGGAGCCTGCGTATTTCAAGCATGTGACGACCGCGATGAAGACCATACTCCGAAGAAGCGGGTTAAAGCCTGGAGACATATCTTACGTAGCCCTCCACTCGCCTAACATCAAATACCCTGTTAGGGCGGCTTTGAGCGTAGGGTTCACGATGGATCAGATAAGGCCTGGGCTTGTGAACAGATACCTGGGGAACCTCTACTCTGGTTCGAGCCCCACCGCGTTGGCTGCGATACTCGATATAGCCGAGCCGGGTGACAGGGTGCTTTTAGTTAGCTACGGCTCTGGGGCGGGTAGCGACGCGTACATATTCACGGTAACTGAGAAGGTCGAGGAGAAACGGGATAGAGCGGTTTCTGTACGTTCTCAGATCGAAAACCCGAAGCGTCGGTACGTAGACTACGCGACCTATAGGAAATGGAAGGAGGCCAGTAGCGTATAGGCGGTTAAGGAGCACGTATGTTCAAGCCGTTCGAGACACAGGTGGATAGGCTCAAGCTCCTAAACCTACTCAGTAAGAGCGGATATAAGGTCAGGATGCACGCCTACGAGTACTTCATCCGCAACCGATACTTCGTCGCATTCATCCACCTTATGCCCTCGAACCGTCTAGCGGTGATAAGAGGGTTTAGATGGAACTTGAAAGAGTTCGAGGATAACGTCGAGAGGCTTAAATCGTTGATCAAACACATAGACCCAGACGTTAAAATAGAGATCCAGATAGGGTAGAGGACGTCGATTTTATCCATCATCCGCGAGGAACAGCCTAAAACCGCTTAAATCTCCGTCAACCCTTAGCCCTTAAGGAGAGCTATGCAATAGCTGAGAAGTTAGGCGTTAAGCGATAGTCATGAGGGATTTCATAAGAATTTGACTTTAAGTCCAAGCGGTTTAAGTCTTTGGAAGTGTCTATCCTTAGTCTCTAGGGTTAGGTTATAGGCCATAGCCGTAGCGGCTATGAGTAGGTCTACATCTGGTATAAGCTCCCCTCTACGTCTTAAGCTCCAGTAAATTTCACAATATGTCTCTAAAACCCTATTGTCAAGCCCTATAACTTTAAAAGCCTTCTCCATAAGATTTTTAACCCTAATCCTCTTGTCAGGGTCTACACCTCTGAGGGTCTCGATAACCGTGAATATGGAGATTGAGCCAGTCCTGAATTCACCTCTACGGATAAGCTCGACGACCACACTCGTATCCAGCATGCTCATCTCAGCTTAAACCTCTCCCTAAACTCCTTACTTGAGCGCGTTATGGACTCTAACTCGTGCTCCGTCAAGAGTTTAGAAAGCTCCTTAAAGGCCTCCTTTCTACTATGGAGTTCGGCTTTCCGATAGAGTTTAAGCAGGAAGCTCCCCCAATCTTCGTCACCCTTAGCCTTCTCCAAAATTCTCTTAACCTCGACCGGAACAGATATAGTCGAATACGTTTTCAATTGAATCACTAAATAATTAGTTAGCTATTCCCTATTAAGATTTTCAGTTTAGTAGTTTAGTCAAGCCTAGCCATCTTATCCCTCGTCTTTCCATGCGGCTCCATAGAGCATGCATGGATGAAAAGGTTTAATTAGGGGGATAGGTTCATCCTTATAACCTCAGATATGCCCGGTTTACCTGAACGATTGGATAGAACCCGAGGGTTTAACGATATATTTCTCTTGGTTAAGAAAGCCGTTTACAACAGCTTAGGTAGACGCAGGGTAGGTCTCATGCTTGGGCTGTCAGACCTTCCATCTAATGTGGCGGCATACTACACACCGGGCGTTATAATTTTAAACAGGAAAGTGCTCGATAAGCTTAGGCGGGAGGTTAAGGACCAGAGACTATTCAACAGCTATCTTTTCCACATACTGCTACACGAGTATCTCCACTCGCTGGGTTACGACGAAGGCTACGCCGGGGAGCTGTGCTACATGGTCTGTAGAGAGAACTTAGGCGACGAGCATCCGGCGACTATGATGGCTAGATATGGTATTTCGACCGTGATCCCGTCGCTTAAAAATGTCGAAGAGAGCCTGGAGGAAATGACCGAGCCTACACTTGGGAAGGTCGAGCTCGTCAAAAACTTTGACTCCGAGAACGTCACCTACCTAGCCTAGACGCGGTTCACCAGTCTTCTCTAAGCCTCTTCCATTTTTGAAACATCTTGAAAAGCTTCTCGTAAAACCTTCTACCCAACACCTGACCCCTACCTATGCCAGGGCACTCGTCGGTGTACTCGAACACATACTCGTCCCCCCTCACCCTTAGGGTAAACGGGTAAAAACGACATACCAACGGTCTAAACGGGTAAATCGTACACTCATTCCCTCTTAGAAAGATGCATGCCCCGTCGACCTTCTTAAGCTCGTGGGTATAGGGATATGGACCGTCGACAGGTTCGGCGAACTCCTCAGGCTTAAGCCCCGTGATCCTGGAGAGTCTCCCCACCTCCTCAGGTAACAGAAGGATGCGTCTAACCTTAGAGGCCGTATCCCTGCAACACAGGGCACATCTTACACATTTAAACCTCACATCGACGGGGTATTTGAAGCCCCTAACCATCCTAGGCTCCAAGTTAAACCCTGTAGGGACCTAGCTTAAAGTTTAACCCTTCTCCACCTCGACCATTCAGCTTAATAATATGATGCCTCATCATTCATATGGAGTGAGGAGATGACTCAATGGGGTAGGTTTCTGCTAGACGAGATCGAGAAGTCGCATGTTCCAGACGGCTCGGTTGCGCTATGGAGTATAGGTGGTGCCGGGGTGGTTCTTAAAACCTCAGAGACCATAGTATACATAGACCCGTTCTTAGGCGGCTCCTCCTCTCCTGAGTGGCTTAGGATGGTGGCCTCGCCCATAAACCCTGAGGATATACGATTTATAGATGCCGTAATCTCCACCCATGAGCATGAAGACCACTGCGAAGAGTTTACCATAAGAGCAGTGGCCGAGAGGACGAATGCTGTGTTCATAGGTCCTGTAAGCTCGGCGGATAGGTTTCGGGAGTTCGACGTGAGAGAGGAGCGTATAGTCGAGATGAAGCCCGGAGACTTCTACGACATCAAAGACCTCAGGGTCAGGGCGTACGAGGCGAACGACCCGAACGCCGAGAGCGCTCTCATCTACGTGCTCGAATCCTACGGGATCAAGATCCTCCACAGCGGAGACAGCCTCTACACGGATGTCTTCCACCAGCTCGGTAGAAACGGAGGGGTGGAGGTGGCCCTGCTAAACCTCGGCAGAAATCCCCCCGGCCGTAGAATGTACATGAACCTATGCGAAGTCCTCGAGTCTGCAAGGGACCTAAAGGCTGAGGTCCTGGTGCCTATCCACTGGGACCTTTGGAAACACACCTACGAAGACCCTAGGATGCTTAAGACTATAGCCGAGACCTGGGGTCTCGACATAGATATCCGGATCCTGAGGCTCGGCGATAGCTTAGTGTATCCGCTTAGAACCCGTTAAAGCCGGTACAGCTTTCTGAGAAGCTCTATATCGCGCTCCGGTATCTCGACCGGCTTGACACCCATACATTTAGCTACGAACGTCATCTTAGCGCATTCTTCGAGGATCTCCATAGCCGTTACCGCCTCGTAGATGTCGAACCCCAAAGTGACGGCACCGTGGTTCTGGAGAAGCACAACTCTACTACCCATAGCAGCCTCGGCCACGGCTTCACCGAGCTCTTTGGTCCCAGGATATATGAACGGAACCACTGGAGCCCTAGCGACCATCAAGGCTGCTTCGAGGGTTATGGGTCTAAACTCCACACCGGCTAGCACCAACCCGGTCGCATATGGTGGGTGGCAGTGTAGGACGCAGTTCACGTCGACCCTGCGCTTGTATATGGCGACATGTATGGGCCACTCCATAGAGGGCTTGTAGACCCCCTCCAAGAGATTACCCTCCAAGTCTATCTTAACGAGGTCTTCGGGGTTCAGCTTGGGCTTATACAGCCCTGAGGGGGTTATCCAGACCTCGTTGGTCTCAGGCATCCTGTAGGACACGTTACCCCCGATACCTGTCATCAAACCCTTGCTATGCATGATACGCATAACCTCTATAAGCTCCTGCTTAACCTCCTCCTCGCTCATATAAGCCATCTAACCACCAAACCCACCTTATTAGACGGAGGCTCTATAAAAATTACCCGAGGTAATTTATCATGCTTTTTCCTAGAGGGAGGGGGTCGGCAAGCCGCTCCTGAACGCGCATAGAAAAATCAGCGCAGGTAATACAACACCTCCCATGATCCGTCGGAAGGATATTTTTTCGAGAAATATGAAGGTTACATCTCGACGCAACTCGGGCCTCAAGTTGACATCTCTGAACTCAAGAAATTAGCAGAAGAGATAAGGATGAGGAACAAATGTCGGGGGCGGTTACATAGTCGAAGTTCATCGGTCTTAACATAATGTTTAAGAGGCTTGGAGAACAGTGTCTTCCTGGTTAAGGATTTGATTTTATGCGAGAGGTAGCTTTTCGAAAAGTTTCCCAGGTTATGACTCCCTCGCCTCTGGTGTTCTCGGCGACCGATACAGTCTCCGAGTTTCTAGGGTATATCCGCCAACCGGGCCTCTTCGAGGCGCTTGTGATGTTTCGGAACAGAATAGGTGTGGTGACCGCACGGGACACCCTCGATGTCATGCATCCGGAGCGTACCTTGCTGGGAAAGGTCGCGAGGAGAATATCCCCCCTCGGTAAGGAGGCGACGGTGCTGGACGCCGTGGACCTTATGTTCTCCAATAGAGTTAGGACTATACCCGTAGCTGAGGATGGTAGAATCGTCGGAGCGGTCTCCTCTATCGGGGTGGTTGAAGCCTTGATGGGCTCTCCTGCTTTCCAAGAGCTGACGTGTGGAGATGTTATGAGGCTGCCGATAGCCTCGGTGAAAGAGGATGACCAGGTGTCAACCGTACGGGTCATCATGCGCGAGTACGACGTAGGCGACTTACCGGTGGTGAACTATGAAGGAGAGCTGAAGGGAGTCGTGACCGCTAGGGATATGGCTCTTAGGCTTCTACAGCCTGAGGAGAGCATGACGCAGGGGGACTTCGACGGAGAAAGCGTCAGAGCCTGGGGTATTCCCGTCGGAGACCTGATGGATGCGAACCCGTTAACCGCCAGAGCAGAAGATCCTATAGTAGACCTGTTCAGAAGCTTCAAGAGGCTTAGGAAGGAGACCTGCATGGTAGTAGGGCCCACAGGGCTCCTGAACATCGTCACACCCATGGAGATGATAGCTCCGCTGACTTTATTCAGGTTCAAAGAGAGGATTCACGTATATATTCTAGGTCTACCGGAGACCGGGAACTTTTTAGACGTGATGACTATTCAGGATAAGATCTATAGGGCGTTAGGCAGGGGGATAGCGTTCCGCGACGACATAAGAGAGGTGGTAGTCGACGTTAAACGAAGGAAAAGGAATGGAACGAGGGTTCTCTATCAGGTCAAGGCTAACGTGTATTCTTCTACTAAACCTCTCACGTTAACGGCTCACGGTTGGTACTTAGCCGAAGTCTTCGACGAACTCTGTAGGATGCTGGATAGAGCGTTGTCGAGAAGCAAAAAGAGGGGGCTGAGACCTAGGGATAGGCGTGAGACACGTCTAGCTAGAAGGGAAACGCTGGGTGAACGGCGGAAAACGTGAAGCTAAGAGTTAAAAGCATAGCTTAGTCTTTATGATTCTAGGTGTTCTTATGGGCGTGGAACGTGGTAAGTGGTTTAAGGATGCCCGATTCGGGATGTTCATTCACTGGGGGCTTTACTCGATCCTAGGACGTGGAGAATGGGTTATGTACCTTGAGCATATACCCGTAGAGGAGTACGCTAAGCTGGCTGAAAGGTTCAGACCTGTAAGGTTCGACCCGGACGAGTGGGTTTCATACGCTAAGGAGGCTGGCATGCGGTATATGATTCTCACAAGCAGGCATCACGACGGTTTCAGCCTGTTCGACAGCAAGGTCTCACACTTCACAGCGCCTAAGTCGGCGGCGGGTAGGGACTTAGTGGCCGAGTTTATCGACGCATGCCATAGAGCTGGCATGCGGGTGGGCCTATACTACTCACTCTTAGACTGGAGATGGCCTGCTTACTGGAAAGGCCCTAAAAAGGACCCTGAAGGATGGTCTAAGTTCCTTGAATACGTCCACACCCAGGTCGAGGAGATATGTAGCAACTATGGTAGGCTTGACGTGCTCTGGTACGACGGTGCATGGCCCTACACGGCTGAGGACTGGCGTTCCTCAGAGCTTAACGCTAAGGTACGTAAGCTTCAACCGGATATATTGATCAACAACCGGTCGGGTCTCCCAGAAGACTTCGACACCCCGGAGCAACACATCCGAGCCTCGCCCTCTGGAAGATTATGGGAGGCCTGTATGACGATGACAGAGTACTTCTGGGGCTATTGTAAAGGAGACCCGTGGAGGTCCACTAGGAGGCTCATCCAATACCTCGTGACCTGCGCTAGCGGAGATGGGAATCTTCTCCTAAACGTCGGCCCGAAAGCTGACGGGTCCTTCCCCGCCATGGCCGTCAGAAGGCTTAAAGAGATAGGTTCCTGGATGAAGGCTAACGGGGAATCCATCTACGGCTCTGAGAGATGCCCGTTCAGCTCGGCCGTGGGTCCTTTGACAGCTAAGGGGAACAAGGTCTATCTCCATGTGTTCAGGTGGCCGGGTAGGGAGGTGTGCGTATCTGGTGTAAGCAACGACGTTAAAGAGGCTTACCTGCTAGCCTCGGGAGACTACGTGAGGGTGTCTAAGAAAGGCGATAGGGTCTTCCTCAGAGGATTACCGTCTAGGCCGCCAGACCCCTATGACACGGTCATAGCCATAGAGCTCGACGGCCCCCCGGTTGGCGTGCCTTATAAAGTCGAAGGTTAGGTGTGAGGAACGTTAAACAAATAGGACGGCTGAGCGTAGGCAATGTTCGAGGACGTAATCTCGATCCTTGAGCCTGGAGAGCGGTTGATATGGTCCGGTAGACCGTTGCTTAAGCCGTTTATGCTTAAGAGGCTTAGCGGGCTGATAATCCCGGTAGTATTCATAGTGTTCTCCAGCTCCCTCATACCTCTCTTCACGACCGGCTGGGTTATACCGGTGATGTCCTTTTTGATCCTATGGTTCGGGATACTCGGATTTATGCTGTTTCTATCCTCCATATACCCTCTTCTTCTATGGAGGAACCTGTATTACGTCCTAACGGATAAGAGGATAATCGTTAGAAAGGGGGTGCTAGGCATAGACTACGATATACTAGACCTTAAGTACATCCAGCAGATCAACGTGGACATCGGTGTCTGGGATAAGTTCTATGGAACCGGGACCGTGATAATCCAAGCGGTAGGAGTCACACCTGTAAGCTTACAGTCTATACCGAACCCTCTAAGTGCTCAAAAAATGATAAAAGCGGCGGCAGAAGCGAGAAAGTCTGCAGGAGGTCTTTAGGAGCTAAGCTGGAAGTTTAGAATCTCCTCGATCTTCCTCCTAGCCTCTCTCACCTTTTCCTTGAGAGTCTCCAGCTCTTTCCTATATGAATCTCGTTCCTCCTCCAGCTTCCTAAGTTTTTCCTCAAGCTCCTTCATCTTAGACTCGTACATCTTCTTAACATCAGACTCGAATACGAGTCTTTCTATGTTCGGCTCATCAAAAACTATTTCGCCTTTCTCTTCATCATAAGCGGCTTTAACCATTATCCTTATGAAGTCGCCCTTACTAAGCTTAAGCTCCTCGACAAGCCTCCTATATAGCATCTGGTTAAGTTTGGCCACATCTCTTAAAACGATATCTCGAGGAACTCTATCCCTAAAGATCGCTAGGGCAACTTTCCTAAGTTTATTGGCATATAGAGCCGCCGGGATAACCCCGGTTCTAAGCTCAACCTTCTTGGTGGGCATATAACCACCTCCGAATAGTACCTTCAGCTTGAAACGATATATATGTTTCATAGAAACCGACGCGATAGCATTTTACCCTATCCTTTACACGGTTTAAGCCACGAAGCTGAATGCTGAATGTTTTAAATTCTCTTAAACCGATTAAGTTCGGGGTCGAATTGGAGGATTTTGTAGTTAAGGTATTAGACGGTATTCCGGAGTACAGGGAGTTTATGACGGTGGACGAATTAAATAGAAGTAGCGAGAAGCTTGTCTCAAAACACGGTGATAAGGCATCACTTTTCGAAGTCGGAACCGCGAGAAACGGAGAGCCTATAAAGTGTCTGAAGATAGAGGGCGGGGAAGTTAACGCGTTACTGTTCGCCTTTCCACATCCTAACGAGCCGATCGGAAGCATGACGCTTGAATATCTATCTTGGATGCTGGTCTCAAACGACGAGTTTAGGAGACGTATGAATACCACGTGGTATTTGGTGAAGTGTGTAGACCCGTTTGGAGCTAGGCTTAACGAGGGCTGGTTTAAAGGTAGATGGAGCTTGAAGAAATACGCGTTAAACTACTATAGGCCACCTGGCTATAAGCAGGTTGAATGGACGTTTCCGATAGAGTATAAAACGCTGAGGTTCGATAGACCTCTCCCGGAGACGAAGGCCCTGATGAAGCTCATGGACGACGTCAGGCCGGATTTCATGGCTTCGCTTCATAACGCTGGCTTCTGCGGAGCGTACTTCTACTTATCCGACCCTCTCCCAGAGGTCTACGATAAGCTCCATAAAATCGCCGAGAGGTTTAACATACCGATCCATCTCGGGGAGCCGGAGGTTCCTTACGTGGTTAAGCTTGCAGATGCCGTGTTCAAGATGCCTACCGTCACAGATGCGTATGAGTACTATGCCAGGTATTTGAAGAAGGACCCCGCCGAGGTTATCAGGAGCGGGGCTAGTAGCGACGAATATGTGAAAAGGATTAACAAGGATGCCCTAACGGTCGTCTGCGAGGTTCCATACATCTACGACGATAGGATAGCCGACACAACGCCCATAGGGATCAAACGTAGAGACATCATAATGTTAGGGATAAGGAAAACCAGACGAAACCTTAGGGAGCTTAAGAGGAGATTAGAGAAGGTCGAGCCCTATGTGAGGAAAGACTCTCCCTTCTATGAGGCGTTATCCGAGTTCATAAGGGTTGGGTTTGAGTCTCTTAAAGCCGAAGAGAACTGGGCTAAAAGAGATCCATCGACCGATAGACAGGCGACCGTTTCAGAGGCCTTCGACACAGTAGCCGCCGGAGTCTACTTTTACGGCACGCTTAGATACGGTTTATTTTACCGGCTGGTCTCTGAGGGCGGTGTAGATGCCGAGGCGCTTAAGAAACATCGCCGATGGTCGCTGAAGAGGATAAGCCAAATGGAGAGCGAGTTCACGAAGCTGTCGAACTACAAGGTCATCTCAATCAGAAACCTAGTCGGAGTTCAGCTTGGGACGATACTGTACACTTTATCCACAAAATTAAAATTAGGATAGGGAATCACGGCGTTTAGAATGGCTTGTTAGAGCTTTTCAAGCGGTTTAACATTACCGAAGCGTGGTTTAGGTCTCTTAACCGGCTTAGCCCACCATACCGCGTTGCCGATGACCCTCAGGACGTTGGGGTTGTGGTAGATCGGTAGTGTCTCATGGCCGGGTCTGAAGTAGAAGATCTTCCCCATGCCGCGGTAGAAGCAGCATCCGCTACGGAAGACTTCGCCGCCCTTAAACCAGCTGATGAAGACCAGTTCATCGGGAGGTGGTATGTCGAAAGGTTCCCCATACATCTCCGTATGCTCGATCTCGAAGTAGTCACCGATTCCCTCCGCTATCGGGTGTCCTGGGGCGACCACCCAGAGACGCTCTCTTTCATCTGCCTCCCTCCATTTGAGACTACACGTAGTACCCATGAGGCGTTTGAAGATCTTCGAGTAGTGCGCCGAATGTAATACGATCAAGCCCATGCCCTCAAGGACTATACGTCTATAGATCCTATCCACCACATCATCCCTTACTTTTTCATGTGCTAGATGACCCCACCATATAAGAACATCAGTATCGTTTAACACTTCTTCCGTTAATCCATGTTCAGGCTCTTCTAGGGTAGCGGTTCTGACTTCAAACCCATACTCCTTCTCTAAGTATTCGGCGATGACGGAGTGTATCCCCTTAGGATATATTTCGGCGACTCTAGGATCCCTCTTCTCATGCAGAAATTCGTTCCACACGGTTACCCGGACAGTATCTTTCATAGTACCCCCATGATGCCATTAAAGCAGAGGAAACTATTTGTATGTTTCTAAGGCTCTCCTCCGGATTTAAGGAAAAAGCATATCTTTTTATAGCATGTTTACAATTAATATATCGTTCTCCCTGAGAACAGGTAGCGGTGGTTAACCTCTCTTCTTAAGTAGCTGCTCCTTTCTTCAGGGGTGATCCTCCGGTCGTATGGAGGGTATATTATGGAGGACGTTAGGATCCATAGAGAGGCGCCGATAGGCGGGAAAGAGAGAAAAGGTCTAGCCTTGACCACGTGTCCCGAGTGTGGCAGTACCAATCTCGTGGTAGATTATGAGAGGGGCGAGATATTGTGTGGCGACTGCGGCTTCGTCTTGAGTAGCTCTATCATGAGTAGGGCTCCTGAATGGAGGGCTTTCACCCCACAGGAGCAGAGAGAACGGACCAGGGTCGGACTTCCCACATCGTATTCTATCCATGACAAGGGGCTTTCCACCGTTATAAGCAATATATACCGCGATGCCTCTGGGAGGAAGCTTCCGTTAAAAACGAGGATCAAGATGCTCAGGCTTAGAAGATGGCAGATAAGGAGTAAAGTCCACTCGTCTCGGTCAAGAAACCTGAGTCGAGCCATGAACGAGATCGATAGGCTATCTAGTCAGTTGAACGTCCCCCCTCAGCTACAAGAGATGGCTGCGCTCGTATATCGGAAGGCTTTAGAGAAGGACCTCGTGAGGGGAAGAAGCATAGCGGCCATAGCCGCGGCTTCCTTATATGCCATCTGTAGGCAGACCGGGACTCCTAGGACGTTGAAGGAGATCGCCGAGGTCAGTATGGTCTCTAGAAAGGAAATAGCCAGATGCTACAGGCTCCTGCTCAAGAAGCTAGATATCACCATGCCCATAGACGACCCCACTAAATGCGTCCCGAAGATAGCGTCTAAACTCAGCGTTGGCGAGAAATGCCAGCAGATGGCGATTGAGATACTCAAGAAGGCACGGGAGGCGCGGGTCTCGACGGGTAAGCACCCTATGGGGCTAGCCGCGACAGCGCTGTATATGGCTTGCAAGGTCACGGGTGAGCGAAGGACTCAAAGAGAGATAGCCGATGCGGCCGAGGTAACGGAGGTCACCATAAGAAACCGGTACAACGACCTGAAGGCTTTTCTCCCGAGTTAAAAACGGTCACACAGGAGTATGGGCCGGGCCGGATTTGAACCGGCGACCTCCACGGTGTGAGCGTGGCGTCCATACCAGGCTAGACTACCGGCCCGTCGAACTTATTTTAAAATCTGCAAGGGTTTAAGTTTTCTCCCTCCGTAGATCGCTATGCCAGCCTCTACCTCCTACCCATGGCTTCTCTATGCTTCCATCTCAGGTTCGATGAACGGCATTTCCTGCATCTCTCGGCTTTAGGCGGGTTTCTAGCTCCGCAGTTTCTACATATCTTAACGTAAAGCCGTCTCCTCTGAGCTATCTCTCTCTTGATGGGGTCTCTAAGGGGCATGAGTCTTCACCCAGCCTAAACCCATCGAGCAGGTTTATAACCTTTACTTTTTCACCATATACCCAGCTCTTTTAGCATACCTTGCCAGTCCACGTTTTTGGCGATTAGCTCTTTAGCTAACCTTATACGTTTAAGGTCTCCAAACTTGATCTTACCGGTTATATCCCTAAGCATGTTAACGGTCGTATAGGTGTCGTAAGGCACTAGGAGAACCGGTACACCCCTTTCCCTAGCCCTGTTGAGGACGACGGGGCTTGGACGTAGATTTCCGGTTAGTATAAGTAGTGACGTGTCTGTTTCAAGAGCTACGAGACATATGTCAGGTCTATCCCCGCCGGTTATAACGGCTTTCCTCGGCGCCGCCCTGAAGTACCTTAAAGCACTATCTGGTGTCATAGCACCGACGAGGTAGTTTTCGACCAAAACATCTTCAAGCCTGTCTTCACGTGTCAGAACTTCTGCTCTAAGTTGTTCTTTAACCTCCAACCCGGTCGGGCTACTCATCTCGGGAGTTTCAGGAATCACACCCCACGTTCTCACCCCGCTTCTTTCGAGGATCGGTATGTATAGCCGTCTAACCCTATCCATGGCTGCTACAGATACGTTGTTCATAACCAACCCTAGAAATCCTATGCCGCTTTCGACTATACGGGTTTTCTCGAAAAGTATCTCGTCTACCATGTAATCTCTCTGAGCAGATGAAACTAGGAGTATCCTAGAACCTAGTTCTCTAGCTATCTCAGGGACCGAAAGGTTCATAAAGCCGCCTCTACAGACCTCGTGCAACGCCTCGACAAGCACTATGTCCTTATCCTCGGAGATTTTTCTATAGTTCTCCTCTATCGTTTCGAGAAGAACCTTTCTATCCATAAGGCTTAGCTTCTCTAGGTAATGGTAGTTAAGAAGTATAGGTGTTATGGTCTGAACATTCTCTTTAAGTCCAAGCGTTTCCTTCATTAAAGCAGCATCTTCATCGGTCTTAACCCCTTTATAGGTGAAGTCGCCCCAGCCTAGGGGTTTGAAGTATCCCACCTTCAACCCATTTTCCTTGAAGATCAGGGAAAGCCCTATGCATAATGCCGTTTTACCGAAGCATTCCCTACAGGAGAGTGCAACGTATATGCTCGGGGTTTTCTCCAACTTCTCCACCATCCTAGATGAACGATAAAGTTATCTTAACATCTAAGGCTAAAGAGTTTTTCCCTTTCTCATAAACTATCAGCGGGTTTATGTCTAAATCGGCTATCTCCTTAAAGTCTAGGGCCAATCTAGAAACCCTGACGAGCGTATCTACGACGGAGTCTATATCCGAAGGAGGCTCCCCCCTAAAGCCTCTAAGAAGTGTATAGGCCTTCGTCTCGGTAATCATATCGTAGGCCTCCTTACGGCCTATCGGAGCCAGCCTGAAGCTCACATCTTTTATCAAATTAACATATATACCTCCGAGACCAAACATGATAAGCGGTCCGAACTGCATGTCCCTATGCATACCGATGATCACCTCCTTCCCTCTCGAAACCATCTCCTGAACCTCCACTCCGTATATCCGCGCCTGAGGCATCAACGCGGCGACGTTACGCATGATGGAATCGTAAGCCTCCTCAAGCTCATAGTCTGACCTTATGTTCAAGACAACACCGCCGACATCGGTTTTATGCAATATATGCGGAGAGACCACCTTCAAGGCTACTGGATACCCTATCTTATTAGCTATCGCTAGGGCTTGACGTATGTTTTGAGCAAACCCAGATTCAGGAACTTTCAAACCATAAGCTTTCATCACAAGCCTAGCCTCAGGACCTAGCAAAACCGTTCTACCTTCGAGCCTCGCTCTTTCGATTATCCTACGTACGGTATCCATGTCTCTCTCGAACTCAGGGATTTCCTGCTCTAAAGGCTCCCTCAGATACTCGGCGTACCTAACCATCCCCTCCACCGTCTTAACAGCCTCCTCTGGAAACTCGTATACGGGTATGCCGTTATCTCTAAGTATCTTAACCGCTTCAGCCACGGCCTTACCGCCCATGAAAACCGCTAAGATGGGCTTCTTAGGGTTTGACCTGTAAACCTCCAATATGGCCTTGGCCGTCTCAACAGGCTGGGTCACCGCCTGAGGTGTAAGTATGACTATGACTGAGTTAACCCCGGGGTCGTCTAGAAGTATCTGTAGGGCCTGCTTATACCGTTCGGCCGACGCATCTCCTAACACGTCGACAGGGTTGATGACAGACGCCTGCTCAGGAAGTATGGCCCTAAGTTTCTCTATGGTCTCCTGGGATAGCCAAGCCAATCTAAGACCAGACTTCTCGCAACTATCTGTGGCTACTATACCTGGCCCCCCGGCGTTGGTCAGTATAGCTAAGCCTCTACCCTCAGGTATAGGCTGAGACGCAAACGCCCTGGCGTAATTGAAGAGGTCTTCGACAGAGTCCACTTGAATAACTCCCATCCTCTTGAACACGGTGGAGTAAGCTACTGCACTACCAGCCATGGAACCTGTATGCGAAGAGACCGCTCTTATACCCATGCTCGTCAGCCCGGCCTTCAAGATTACTACAGGCTTCTTTCGAGAAACCTCCCCGACGGCTTTCACGAACCTATCGCCCTCAGATATGCCCTCGATATAGCACGCTATAACCCTGGTGTTCTCGTCTTCTTTCAAGGCCTCTATGAAGTCCACGACGTTTAGGTCCGCGCTGTTGCCTAGGCTGACTATAACGCTGAACCCTAATCCCTCTTTAGGAGCCCAGTCTATGACCGCTGTACATAGGGCTCCGCTCTGGGATAGGAACGCTATACTGCCAGGTATCGGTTGGGACGATGCGAACGTAGTGTTCATGGGAACCGACGTGTTTATCACGCCGAGGCAGTTTGGACCGACCATTCTCATACCGTACTTTCTACAGAGGGTCAAAACCTCCTTCTCGAGTTTAGCCCCTTCTTCACCTATCTCCCTGAAACCCGCAGATATGACGATAAGACCCTTGACACCCTTAACCCCAGCTTCTTCTACGACCTCTGGAACGATCCTAGCCGGGACCGCTACGACAGCCAGATCCACATCTCCCTCGACTTTGAGGACACTAGGATAACACTTTAAACCATGGATCTTATCGGCTTTGGGGTTGATCGGGTATACCGGACCCTTAAATCCGCTTTCAAGAATATTCTTAACTATACGGTTTCCGACTGCGCCGCTTCTCCTTGAAGCCCCTATGACCGCTATGGACTCTGGAGACAAGATCGGTTTAATATCCTCCCTGACCATCTCCACCAACCCTTTAACCTCGTCTCTTCCTCAGAGGTTGTCAGAATATAATTAAATATACTGGTTAATCAAACTATCTAATGGATATACATGATTAAGCTCGACGATATCGATAGACGTATAATAGAGATTTTGAAGAGCAATTCTAGGATTAAGTATACGGTTCTCGCACGTAAGGTCGGCTTAACGGAGGGTGCGGTTCGAAGGAGGGTCGATAAGCTCCTAAAAAACAGGGTTATAAAAAGATTCACTATAGAACTCGAATACCCGCAGCCGACTTTAAAGGCCTTGGTCCTCGTGTCGACTAAGACGGCTTATCCTTCATCGACTGTTTCGGAGCTGATCAAAAGGCTTGAAGGTGTTCAAGCCGTATACGAGGTTTCAGGGCAATACGACGTCGTAGCGGTCATAGAGGGTCGAGATGTATCCTATTTAAATAACTGTATAGACGAGATTCGTAAAATTGAAGGGGTTGAATCCACGAATACGCTTATAGTTTTAAGAGAAACGATTTAGATTCTACGAAAAACTTATATCGAAGACAAGTCTTCATAGACGCTAGTCTACCATGTCGTCTATAAGACTAGACCGGATATTGGATACAACTTTGAGGGAAGGTGAACAGGCTCCTAGGGTTTACTTCAAGCCGGAAGAGAAGTGCACCATAGCCGAGATGATCTATAAAACGGTCGGAAAGAAGCTTTACATGGAGATAGGCTCCCCCTATAGCCCCAAGTATAAAGCCGGTGTCGAAGCTGTGGTAAACCACTTCAAAGAGCTGGGTTACGGCGACGCTAGGCTCATCGGCCACTGTAGATGTCTCAGGAAGGACGTAGACGTAGCATGGGAATGCGGGACATGGGGTGTAACGGTGTTCTTATCCCCGACGGAGAAGCATCTGCTCTATAAGCTAAACGGTATGAGCTATGAGAAAGCGTTGTCCATAATTAGGGATGTCGTATCCTATGCCAAAGACAAAGTTGGATTTGAATGCGTGATATATACCATGGAGGATGCCACAAGCCTTCCCTTGGAGAAGATAATAGAGGTCGGTAAGGTCGCCGAGGAGGCCGGGGCCGATATACTCAAGCTTCCTGATACTAAGGGGCAGGTCGAGCCGCTAAGTTTTCGAGATATGATCGCTAAAGTGGTCGAGGAGATTGGTATTCCGATAGACGTACATTGCCACAACGATAGGGGCCTAGCCGTGGTGAACAGTATAATGGGGTTGATGGGTGGTGCTACGAGCTTCGACGTAACGGTCATGGGGATCGGTGAAAGATGCGGCATAGCGGACCTGGCGACGACCGTCGAAAACCTCGAAACACTATACGGTGTTGAAACAGGAGTGAATTTCAAGGAGATTCCTAAGCTCTATAGCTATGTCTCGGCTGTCACGGGTATCCCGATCCATCCGTTTCACCCGATAGTCGGCGTATTCGCTAGGACGCATAAAGCCGGAACCCATCAGAAGGCTGTTTTAAGATGCCCTGAAACCTACGAGACCATAGATTTCTCGAAGTATGGTTTTGAACGCTTGTACGAATTCGGGGCTATGCAGTCTAAAGAGCTGTTGGAGCATCTTCTGAGCGGGTACGATATAGCACCTGAGGCAAAGTTCAAGATCATCGACAGGATAAGGTCTGTCTCGATGGAGAAGGGAAGAGCCTTAAGGCTTCCGGAGGTCTGGAGCATCATAGAGGCTGAAACGGGTAAACCGGTTAAGCTTAAGACGGGCTTTTCGGAAAGCATAGGGGACGCCGTTATATTCCTAAAGGTCAGGCCTGGATGCGATGAGCAAGACTTGATTGAGAGGATCAGGAAGCTTCTCACAAAGCATAACTTACCCTTTAGGATAAGGGAGATAACCGGCTACTGGGACTATCTCGTGGATGTCAAAGATATCAAAAGTACTGAACTTTTAGACGACATTACTAGAGAGATCAGAAGCTGGGGTTTAGGGGTCGAGGAGACGAGTACATCGATCGTGTTCGACGAATTCAGGTAGATGAAAGCATAGATAACCCTCCTCATTTAATCTCTCTCGTAGGTGAGGTATTCTGAGGGACCTCCTGCCACAGGTTAAGAGAAAGAGGATGTTTATAGAAGGGTTCTACACGGTGAATGTCGACGGAGCGCTTGTAGAGCGGTTATTCCTAACCCTTACTAAGGAGCTATCCATGACCCCCATAGCAGGTCCCATGATATTCTCACCAGATGTCAGGGGGCATCCTATCCATAGAGGCCTAGCGGGGTACATGGCTTGGGTCGAGTCTGGTGTTGCCCTATACACGTGGAGCCGCTTCAACTTTTTCACGTTAGACATTTACACTTGTAGGGATTTCCAACCTGAGAAGGCCCTTAAGGTAGTTAAGGAGATTCTAAAGCCGAGATCTATGGTTTATGAGGAATTCCGGTACAGAAACCGTTAAAAAGGCATTATCCAGTCTTCTTATTCTACAGGGTTTAAGCCTCTACTGTTCTAGTATCTTAAAACATATATCTACGTATTTATCCGCCGGGTTTATCCCGGTGGCGTTCCTAGTGTTTAATGCGTAGTCGAACCTAGAATTAGCCTCGTGTATCTTAAGGTCGCAGCTTCCGAGAAGCTCATATATGAACCGGCTAAGCTTTTTGTAGGCATCCAGCTCCTTAAGCTTCCGGAACATCTCCTCCATCTCGTTTTTCCAGTTTACATACCTCCTAAACCTGTTCTCGTGTACAAACCTTCTGATCTCGTCGTAAACCGATATGCATCCCGCCACAAGCCTGTATATGCTACTCCAATTCCCCCCCTCTATGCTTGGCATAGCGTCCAAGGCCACTATTCCATAGTCTTCATAACCCATCATGGCGTCTAAAGCCCTCATAACCTCCACCCGGTGTCTGGGATAAGAGTCCAAGTCTACGCCGACGGGTAATCCTCCGAGGTGTGTGTTTGTCCTAAACTCCTCAGGGCTTCTAGAGACCCTAGCTATGCAACAGAGCAGACCGGAGCTGGAGCCTTCCTTATAGACTAGAACTCTGAGGTCGAAACCAGGCTTCTCGATGTATTCTTGAAGGAAGACCCCCTCGGGATTTATCTGAGTGGGTTTAGAGTTTCTGCTTAGAACCTCGACTAAGTTCTCCCTATTGCCGACTTTGAGAACTCCTCTACCCCAGCTTCCATGGGTGGGCTTAAAGACCAGAGGATATCCAAGCTTTGACTCAGCCTCCTCGACCACTTCCATAATCCAATCCTCTAGGTCATACCCGTCTCTCGGGAAGCTTCTGAACAAGCTCCTGGGAACCTTAACCCCCTTCTCTTCTAAAACACGTATGGTTTTTATCTTATCCGAGCAAAGGGACTCGACGCGGTAGGGGTTTATGACAACCCGCCCCAGCTCTTCGATCCTTCTAGCAGCCTCTAAGGCTCTATGCTTACTCTCGCATCTGTTGACCACGACCTTGATATCTTCAACGTCTTCAGCCGTAAGCGAGGAAGGGTTTTTGGTGAAGATCCTCTTAAACTCAAGCCCCCTTCGGCTCGCGGTGATTAAAAGCTCAGCCTCGTCTATGGTTAGCCTGTCGTAGAGCAGAGCGGCGTTACTCATTCTAAAACCATAAAAAACGTTACGAAGCTTAAAAATTTACCCTTGAGAATGATCTCACCCAGGTAGCCGGAGAGGATAGACTTGAAGGTCATACCCGTCTTAGACATCAAGAACGGGCTTGTGGGTTTAGCTAAAACGGGGCTTCGAGATGCTTACAAACCGGTCAAAAGCTGGCTATGCCCGTTTTCAAGCCCGGTCGCTATGGTCGAGGTTCTGAAAAGCCTAGGTTTCAAAGAAGTATATGTAGCAGACTTAGATGCCATAACGTATGGGACACCTGATCTGGCTCTCTACAGGGGTTTAGCCTCTCGGATAAGAGTCATGGTAGACCCTGGGCTCAGAAGCCTTGAAGACGCGTCGAGGATACTCGAGGTGGGGGTTCACAAGCTTATCCTGGCTACTGAGACGCTTTCCTGTCTAACGCTGGCTGAGAAGGTCTTGGAAACTTTCGGCCCAGGGCGTGTGATATTAAGCCTAGACCTGAGAAACCGTAAGGTCCTATCTAAAATGGCGGAGCTCCGGGATCTAGACCCATTAACGTGTCTTAGAAAGATGGTTAAATTAGGCTTCAAAGAGGTTATCGCGATAGACTTGGCAAGGGTCGGCTCTTTCGCGGGACCAGACCTAGAACTCGTGAAAATTCTCAAGAAGGTTCCTGTCAAACTCATAACCGGAGGCGGTGTCAGGAGCTTAAAGGACCTTAAACTCTTAGAACGAGAAGGTGTCGAAGCGGTGTTGGTGGCCTCGGCTTTACACCGATCGACCTTATCGGTGGATGAGCTTAGTCGTATGGGTTTCCTCTAGAGGTGGCTCTTGTTGCGCATACTCGTCGTGGAGGCCGTCACCTCAGGGCTCGTCGACAAGGCCGGTTCAAGCATTTTATCCGAAGGGTTTGCGATGCTCTCCTCGATCATAAAGGGTCTGACCGGTTTAGGCTGTGAGGTCTCCACGTTGCTAGCGAAAAAATTTACGGCGCTTGTTAGATATCTACCCCCTGTTAAACTGTATAAACTGGAAAAACCAAGCCTCGCCGAGTTGAGAAGGCTCGCGAAACTTCACGACTCGACCTACGTCATAGCACCCGAAGACGATGGCTTACTCGCGGAGCTTTTAGAGGAGCTTGATGGTCTCCATATGTGCTCGAAACCTGAAGCCGTTAGGTCCGTCTCGGATAAGGCTTCATTAACCCTCAGGCTCTCCAAAGAGGGGTTTAGGGTTCCCGAAACGGTCGTCTACGAACCTGGAGGACCCTTAGATGTCGGCTGTTTGAAGCCGCCTTACGTGGTTAAGCCTAACACCGGTGCTGGCTGCGTGGGTCTATCCATTGCTAGGACTCTCGAAGAGCTTAAGAAGGCGGTATCTGAGGCAGGGAGACCGGTTTTGATACAGGAGTTTATAGATGGGGTTCCAGCCAGTGTCTCGCTCCTGACCGACGGCTCGAACACGATACCGTTATCCCTAAACCGCCAATACCTAGACCTATGTCGGCGTATATACCTAGGCGGCTATACGCCTATGTACCATGAGCTCATCGGAGAGGCCTTCGATACCGCTTCTAGGGTTGTAAGCCTGTTCAACGGTTTAAGAGGCTACATAGGTGTCGATGTGGTCCTCTCTAGGGACGGTGTCTACGTGGTCGAGGTGAACCCAAGGCTCACCGTATCATACGTCGGTTTAAACAGGGTTCTAGAGCCCGACCCTGCTAAGGGGATCTTCGAAGCCGGTCTAGGTAGGCTCCGGACGGTCGAATACATGTTCAACGCGCTTTGTTACTTTAGGAAAGCCTTTTTTAAAGGACCGGTACGTAGCGGCTTAAAGAAGCTAGCATCGTTAAACGAGATAGTCTCTCCGCCTCTGCCGGTGGAGCGTATAGATGAAGCTTATGGGGTGTTAGCCGTCGTGTCTAACAATTTTACGAAGGCGAAGAACGCTTATCTCAAGCTTTTAAATAGGCTATCCTTAGAAACTGGGTGTGAAGTCTCATGACTGTTGTCCTGGGATGGGATATCGGAGGAGCAAACATAAAGCTAACGGTCATACGATGTAGAGGATATGCCGTATCGGATGTCAAGATATTCGCAGAGTACTTCCCGGTATGGAAGAGAGGTCGGGAGAAGCTTCCCTATAAGCTTAAGTCCATGGTCGAACGGGTTGGGTCTATCAGACCTGATCTAGCCGCCATAACGATGACGGCTGAACTATCCGATGTCTATTTCTCAAAGAGAGAGGGCGTTAACCATATAATAGACTCGGTTGAGAAGGCCATGCCCACCCTGGACCTTAGGTTTCTAGATGTCCACGGTAGGCTTTTGACTCCAGACGAGGCTAGAAAACATCCTCTAGAGGTCGCCGCGGCTAACTGGTATGCGTCGGGATGGCTTGCCTCTAAGCTATCTGACACATGCCTCCTAGTAGACACGGGTAGCACCTCGACCTCGATAGTCCCCGTGGTCGAAGGCAAGGTCGCTGCCAAAGGTCTTAACGACCTGGAGAAGCTTATGGCTGGAGAACTCGTGTATACCGGCGCGTTAAGGACGAACGTCGCAGCCATAGTGTCCCACGTACCTGTTAGAGGTGTTTCCACACCGGTTTCCTCAGAGTTCTTCGCCCAATCAGGCGACATCCATCTGCTCCTCGGGCACATCACCGCCGAAGACTACACGGTCGATACACCAGACGGTAGGGGTGTTTCAATGGTCGAGGCGGCCGCTAGGGTGGCTAGGGTTGTGTGCGCCGACCTTGACCTATTATCGATGGAAGAGGTCAAGACCATAGCTTCCTACGTCTACGAAGCTCAATTGGGTCAAATATTAGAGGCATTGAAGAGATTAACAAACAGCCTCAAGGTCGACTTGAAAACTAGTCCAGCCTATGTCGCAGGGGTCGGTGGAGAGTTCATAGCCGGTAAGGCTCTGAAGATGTTCGGGTTTAAAGACGTTAAGCCGTTATCGCGGTTTATAGGGTCTGAGGCGGCTAAGGCCACACCCTCCTATGCGTTGGCACTCATGGCGGCTGAGTTTCTGAAGGGGAGGGAGCTTAGAAATTGGAGGTTGTCGTGAAAGTCGGGGGAAGCTTAAGCCGGAGACCCACCGCTTTTAAAAGGCTATGTCTCAGGCTAAGCGCGTTAGCTTCGAACTATGAGTTTGTGATCGTACCAGGTGGGGGTTCGTTCGCAGATAGCGTGAGGATGTGCTATAGGGTCTTCAGGCTTTCTGAGTTGGCGGCTCATAAGATGGCTATATTGGCCATGTCTCAGTATGGGCTACTTATAGCAGACATAACTCCTAGAGCAATTCCTGTCTATGCGATCGAGGAGTGTTTAGTAGTTCATCGTAAGGGTTTTTTACCCGTGCTGATCCCGCATAGGCTTTTAGAGCTGAAGGACCCCTTTCCTCCGTCATGGGATGTAACCTCGGATAGCATCTCGGTCTATATTGCATGGCTTCTTAAGGCTAAGAAGCTCATACTGGTCAAGGATGTCGACGGTATTTACGATGGACAAGGTAGGCTTATGAAAACCGTAGACTTGGACTGGCTTAGGAGGAACCGCTCTTGTTTAGACAGCTACTTCCCGGAGGTCGCTGAGGGATTAACGATGAGGTGCTACGTGGTTAACGGGTTTAAACCGCAGAGGGTCGAAGAAGTCTTAAGAGACATCGAAACGATATACACCGAGGTTCTTCTAAACTGAAAAAGTTTACTTATAAACGTGTTCAACTTTTCTAGAGCTCAGCGTATATCCCAGATGTTTTGTCGATATTACCCTACGGGTGTTCAAGCTCAATACTCTTTAAATAACATGGCAGATGTTAGACTAGATTTCGCTGGCGTCGCTAAACAATTCTATATATTGTGTATGATTTCCAATTCTTGAACACGATGTTTTTTAGAGCCGCCAGGAGATGGTTAAAGGTCGGCTTTAAAGAATTGATCTCTAAGCTCGATGAGGGTTTAGAACGGCTGGAGTATTTGATTTATAAAGCTAAACGCTATAGGAAACGGCTCTACGCTCGGTACTTAGTAGCCTATGCCGCGGGTGATGGGTTCAGAGCCTCCATGTACGTCTCTGAGATCGTAGAGGTTGAACGCATACTCAAACTCATGTCGAGAGCCTGTCTATCGCTCGAAAGGTCGATAATACGTCTTACGACCCTATCAGAGATTCGCGAGTTTTTACCGGTCGGGTCTATGGAGGAGGGCATGGATGAAATCGAAAAGCTCATGGACTTCACCTTGAAGACGAGCTTAAACATCGTAGAAGATGTACAGAGGTCTTCTATAGACCTCCTCCAGTTTACCATGTTAGATGTCGAAGCTTCTCGACCAAATCCAGAGGGGATGGTAATCAGAGAGACAGCGAAGACTTTAGCCGAGAACCTTATGGGCGAGGACGCGATACTGGTCCATGCCTAAGCTCTTCTAGCAACCTTTTAAGAACTATAACTTTCTCAGACCTCACCCTTCCACCCATCCAGCTCCTGGTATCGCATACGCCTCTCCTAACACCCAACACGTCTACACCGACCTTATCGACTACGGCTACGTCTTCAGCCTCCAATCCACCGGCTAAAGCCGTTATCAAACCCAGACATCTAGCCTCCGAGAATATCCGAGTGAGTTCTTCCACGTCTAAGTGGTCGAACACGTTTCCGTGACCCTTACCTTTAACGTCTATGAGTATTCCATCTGCCCCGCTTCTCCACGCTATCGACGGAAGATAAGCTGGGTTTAGAGAGCCGATGTTATAGTAGTCGGCGTAGCCGCACGCTATAACCCTAACGTTTGGATAGGTTTCTTTGACAGACTTCACAACCCAGCTCATGAGATTCAAAGCATCTTCAGGCTCCTTAACGCCGTACAACCCCGCCTTTATGTAATCCACACCGAGCGACGCAGCTCCTAAAGCCGCAAGAGAAGCAGTACCAGGCAGGTTCGGCAGGTCCCCTATAGTTGCACTGACCTCCACCTCACCGTTAAACCTCTCGACTATCCGTTTTATAACGGATGGATGGTTTGCCCCTAGAGAGCCCTCCCTGGGGTTCTTAATATCCAGAATATCGCATCCACCTCTAACAGCCTCGTAGGCCTCCTCCTCGTCTACGACGCTGACTAGAAGCTTCAAGCCAATTCTATAGGCTAGACAGCTTAACTATAAGACTTTCGCCCGAAGGTTTTTGCATATTATACCGAAGGGTAACATTTAATTCAGCCCTCACAATTTATCGTGTCGATATCGTCCAGGAGGTCCTCTATGGAGGGTAAGGTTAAGCTAAGCGTCCTGATAGGCTCGATGATGGTGCTCTTGGCCCTATCGGCTCTAGCCGGTTTAAACTACCGTCAAATCCTTACGATAACGATATTCTCAACGGTGATTTCGTCGATCATACTATTTTGGTCCATCAGAATTCCTATAGCTATGCTCGGAGTATTTTTACTCCTTTCGTTCGGTTTAATAGATGTTCCAAGTCTTATAAAATTCGCAAACATAGATGTAGTGTTATTCTTAGTCGCCACGATGATAATCGTGGGGTTCTTAGAGGAGCGGCATTTTTTCGGGTATCTAATGAACCTGATAGTCGCCAAATTCGGCTCCGACGCTAGAAGACTAATCAGGATTCTAATGCTAATCTCAGGCATATTCTCGGCTCTGGTTGGCACCATATCCTCTGCATTATTCATGACCGTATCTATACTCAGCATAGCAAGATACTACAAGCTAAACCCCGTCCCCTACGTGGTTATGAGTGTCTTTGCCTCCAACATAGGAAGCAGCGCGACTGTTATGGGCAATCCAGTAGGCGTCCTTATAGCCTTAAAAAGCGGGTTAACCTTCAATGACTTCATAAGATGGGCTACTCCCATCTCCCTCCTAAGCCTAATCCTGTGCATAGAGGTTTGTTTGCGAGTTTTTAAAAAAGAGATTGAACAGCTCGATAAGTCTATAAAGCTTAAGGCTGAGGATAGGGAGGTCGGTGGGGGGCTCGAGATAACCTCCAGAGAACTTATGGAGTCGGGGATAGTTTTCTTTGGCACGGTAATCGGTTTAGCCCTCTATAGCCCTCTAGAAAACCTGTTAGGTCTAAAGAAAAACAGTTTACTGTTAGGCGTGGTCTTGTCTATGGCTGGGTTGGCGTTGCTCATAGAGCGTGGTAGGGTACGGGAGATAATAGAGCATAGGGTCGAATGGGCGGATATGGTGTTCTTTATCATGCTCTTCGCCTCGGTCGGAGCGTTAGAATATGTAGGTATTACGGAGGTCGTAGCCGAAGCCTTATCTCACGTACCAGGTGGCGAAGTTACGGTTCTTATCACGCTCATAGCTATGACTGGGATTCTGAGCGCTTTCCTAGATAACGTTCTAGCCGTAGCTACGATAGCTCCTATAGTCGAAGCTTTCGGCAACGTCGGTTTCAAAGAGAATCTATTATGGTGGGGTGTGCTTTTCGCCGGTACCTACTTCGGAAACCTAACCCTGATCGGAAGCACCGCCAACATAGTGGCCATGGGGATACTCGAAAAACGCGGTATCCAAACGATATCTTTCAAGGGTTGGATTAAATACGGAAGTTTAATAACGCTTCTAACCATAACGTTGGCTATCGTCCTGCTCATACTTCAAGCCCCCCTAATGTGACGACGTAGTAAACTTTAACCCTTAGTTCTTTCCCATCTGATCAATATGGGTGATGAGAGGAGCTCCTCTCATCTGACTTCCGCCTGAAAGCGCTCCTGGGAAGAAGGATGAAAGGGCATACTGGCTGAACCCCCCGGTCTTCTCTCTGAGACTTTCCCGGTCGCTCAAGCGATATCTTTATGTGAAAGTCGTCTGTATGCTGATTCGTATGTCCGACGAGGAGCTTGAGAGAATTAAGGAGAAGAAGCTGAAGGAGCTTCTTAAAAAGGTTTTGAGGGAGAAGGGAGGCAAACCATCGAAACCTAAGGTTTTAGAGGTTAACGACAGCAACTTCAACTCGGTGGTTAAAGAGCATAGTAGGCTTGTCGTAGATTTTTGGGCTCCGTGGTGTGCTCCATGTAGGATGATAGAGCCCATCTTCCACGAACTTGCGGAAGCTTATGCTGGTGTGGTGTCTTTCGGTAGACTTAACGTCGACGAGAACCCTGCGACAGCCGCTAAGTTCGGGGTGATGAGTATACCGACTCTCATAATGTTTAAAGATGGCATAGAAGTAGACAGGATCATAGGAGCCTTACCTAGGAGATTCATAGAGTACAAAATCAGGAAGGCGTTCCAGCTTTAGTTTTCAACACTTCCTCTAAAATTTCCTTTTCACTAGGTATTCTAGAAGCGTCTAGCCCCCCTCCTTGGCCCAGCCTTACGGAGCCTCCTGCCTTGCCTCCGCATATGGTGGCTAGTCTGCGGGCAATTATCCCGGCGTTTAAACCGGCTTCTTTAGCCTTGTCACCGACCATCACTACGATCCTAGCCTTTCCCCTCCTGACCAAGAAGTATATCGCTACGGTCTCGGGAAACCGGTTGACCAAGGTATTTGCTTCAGCTATCACGG
>Ga0180302_10000048_pt1 | contig 42708 bp, 34 predicted proteins | sample GuaBasSediGuay17_FD_121794 | JGI IMG/M metagenome (GOLD analysis project Ga0180302, IMG submission 121794) | Subseafloor sediment microbial communities from Guaymas Basin, Gulf of California, Mexico - Guay17, Core 4571-4, 12-15 cm | ecosystem: Environmental > Aquatic > Marine > Hydrothermal... | reverse complement strand
CTTTTAAAGGAGTTACTGTATAGGGTTTAGTTATACCAGCTGAACCTCCCTTCCTAGCTACCTTAGCATTTGGCTTTACTTTAGAGGTGGCTTCCATCATCTTAGAGTATATACATTTCCTATAGTATTCACACTTAATGCACTCATCTACTTCAGGCTTTATACATACAAGGTTCTTGAGTGAACAACCTAGTAGTCCTCTTACCATTAATCCAGTGAACCCTTTAAAGGGCGAATATCTCTTATGAAATCTGCCGTAAACGTGATAGGTTACTATCACTAGGCTCACCCACTAAAATGTTGATCTCATGCTGAGTTAGTTAAATTGTAGGTTAGTTGAGACCTCCAAAACTTTTACAAAGTTCTCAGTATATAGTAATTACTGCATTGTTAAAAGGCTATAAATGAAACTTTACAAGAAATACTTATATACTAGTAAATAATGAAAGCTAGTGGTGCTTCTATGAGCGGTATAGTCAAAGTCACTCGAAATTATCAAGTTACGATTCCCACTATAGTTAGAAATAAACTGGGTATTAAAGAGGGGGATTTAGTCAAAGTAGTATATGATGAGTCTGAAGGAGTAGCAAAAATAATACCAATTAAGAGAAAGAGAATCACAGTCCGATTAGGTAAGAAGATTAGTGTAGAAGAGATAGAAGAACTAATCGAGGAGACTTTAAATGAAGCTACTTCCTGATACGAATGTACTCATATATGAGACAGTTGAAGATTCTGAACACCATGAAGAAGCATGCAGAATACTTGATCAAGCCAAAGAGGTCTTCATACCTTCGATAGTACTACATGAATATCTTTGGGTAGCACCTAAATTAGGTATAGACATGAAGGTAGTGTTAGCGAAGATAGTAGAATATCTAGAAGATCCACGAACATACTACTTCGCTGAATGGTTAGACATCTATCGTAGTGCTATCAAAATGCTCTTAGAAGATGGTAAAAGTCATAAGGAACTTAATGACTACATAATTCTTGCAGTAGCACATGAGGAAGGACTGGTCTTAGCAACCTATGATAGCGAATTGAAAGAAGTAGCTACTCGAAGAAATGTAAGAGTAATCCCATGAATCATTATCAATAACTCTCTACGTTTTTAGGAGAGCTATTCTATAAGTGATTGTTCTTATGCTCATAGAGCCTATAAAGTTTTGAGGTGTCTGTAAAAATATGAAGCCGAAAATAGGAATGACTTCCAGTCTTGTAAGCGGGTCACGTCTAGGTTTCAGTCACGAAGGACAATATTCTTTACTTTCGATTAGTTACGTGAATGCTGTAGTTAAGGCTGGAGGAATTCCGTTAATTTTACCGATTGTAACAGAGTTTATTGATGAGTACATCGATGTTATAGATGGTTTGCTGATTAGTGGAGGTGGGGATGTGAACCCATGGATCTATAATGAGCAACCTAGCAAATGGCTAAGAAGAGTAAATCCCCTTAGGGATATCTTCGAGATAGAGCTTGTTAAGAGGGCTGTTAAAGAGAAGCTACCAGTTCTAGGAATTTGTAGGGGAATTCAGCTAATAAATGTAGCTTTAGGAGGTACATTAATTCAAGACATAGAGCATGAAGTTAAAAGCGATATTCCTCACAGCCTAACTAATGTTCCTAGATCCTTTAGAGCTCACTTAGTTAAGTTAGACCCAAATTCGAAATTAGCACAAATACTGGGAGTTCTTGAACTCAAAGTTAATAGCTTTCATCATCAGGCAGTGAAAGCTCTAGGTAATGGATTGAAAGCTGTTGCATATGCTCCTGATGGTGTGATAGAAGCTATTGAGAACATTGATGGGAGTTATATAGTGGGAGTACAATGGCACCCGGAAGAGATGCTTGATGAGGTTCAGTTGAAGTTATTTAAGTCGTTAATTAAAGCCACGAAGGATCGTTGACATTTCTTGTGGACAACATTAACTGTTCATTTTTCAAGTCTAAAAAATGTCTGCAGAGTTAGTGTTTAGTGCTCTTCGTGAAGAGTTTTTCCCTCTCCTACAACTAGGATGGGATAAGACTCTAGTGAAAATGGATCGCCTTTCCATACCACAAAAGAGGCCCACTTTCCTGGCTCGATAGTTCCCAATACGTTATCTATTCCTAGTATTTTGGCGTTATTTAATGTTAGCACAGATATACACTCACTCTTACTCATTCCGTACCTCTTGAAGAAGCGCATTTGTAAGAACAGATTTCGCTGTAACGTTACCGGATGATCTGACATTAAGCCGAAGAGGGGTTTTGCTTCAATTAAATACCTAACATTCCTATAGCTCTCGTGCTTTAGCTCGGTTTTATATGGGAAAGCATCTATGGGACCATAAACTATGGGTACTCCTTCTTTCTTAAGTTTCTCGAACGTCAATCTAGTGTTGACATCACAAGCATGATCGACTGTCACTTTTAGACTATACTCTCTCTTCAGCATTAGTAGCGAGATTATATCATCTGACTTATGTGCGTGAACTCTTAAAGTTTCCTCCCCTTTGATCACCGGGAAGAGCACCTTAACCTCTGGCTCTATTTCCTCGGGGGACTTCTTTCCACTCTCGATTAGTTTTAGACTAGCCTTGGCTTTCTCCAACCACTTTCTAAGTAGGGCTACAGCTCCCATCCTAGTGAAAGGTCTAGTTCCTTTCCACTCTGTAGTACTTCTCGGATTAAAACCAAAGGCCACTTTTATTCCAGCATGCTTGATGAAAGCTTCTTCTATGTCTGAGCCATAGTTCTTTATGATAGTTCCTCTTCCTCCGATAATGTTTCCACTTCCTGGAAGCACGCATGAGTATAATACTCCAAATTCTATCGATTCTTTGAAAGCTTTATCGTCCATATAGACTGAATTCACAGCGTCAACTAATGGTAGTACAGAGTCAAACTTTTCGTTAGTCTCTGTCTCAGCGGGATGTTCGCCAGTACGCGACATCCCTATGTGACAGTGTGGGTCTATCAGAGCAGGCGTTATGACTGCGCCTTCTAGCTCTATGACTTCAGCTCCCTCAGGCTTTCTTTTGGATATTGCTTTTATCTCCTTACCTTCATAAACCAGATAAACATTATACAGAACTTCTTGTGGCTTTCCAGTGTAGAGTACGCTAGCTCTGACAGCTTTCATGTATGAATATTTATCTAGTGAACCTATCAATATTACTGTGCTTAATTGTACCGTGTCTCCTGCACATGTCGAGGAAATACCTATCTAACTCACGCTCAATGTCTGGTGGAAGAACTTGGTATTCATGCGTCCTTAGTCTTTTTAATATTTCTTCCTCAACTTTGTCCATTAGTGATAGTTTTCCTCTTCTTTGCCACAGAGACCTGGGTAAACGCTCTAAGAGCCTAGGAAAGAAAAGCTCTTTTCTGAACATTCTCAAGGTGTGCCTATGTTTCAAGAAAGAGGAAACGTGGACTACTTCTCTAAATACATCAATTGCTAAGTGAGCTTCATCTAAATCAATTCCTCTTAAGTATCTAAATAACATCCCGCATATTTCGTTATCTAGAGTTAGCTTTTCAAAACTAAATGTGCTCTCAAACTCTAGCATTCCTGGACCTGATATGACATTTGCTCTTAGAAGCAAGCCAATTAATGCGCTTATTCCAGTTTCAAAGCCAGCTTGATAATCTAGTGATAGTGTGTCACTTAATCCCATGTAGGTATGGGTAGGTAGGCCGAGGAATTTTGCCACCTCGATATAAGCAGTGCTTAACAAGAGTGTCTCTGGGGTTACTATGGGTGAAGTTCCATATCTCATGTCTATCAAGCAAGGAGATCCTCCATAAATAACACTGGGGTCATCTCTAACTAGGCTAGCTATAGCTATGCCAGACAGTACTTCGGCGTGATGTTGAATTAATGAACCAGCTATGGTTACAGGACTAGTACCGCCCATCTGAGGCATAGGTATTATCTCAATAGGCACTCCTGCTTTTACACAATCTACTAGATTCTGAGAAGTTATCTTACTCCACTTAAGTGGAGGTGATGGGCAGACATCAAAAATAGCAAGAGGTTTTGAACAAATATCATCGACGACAATTTTCAACATGTTTATCATATCATATACTCCATCAACGGTGAAGGCTCCAGTAATTATAGGCTTTGTAGAATATTTTAAAATGGGATATATTCGGACTCTGTCTCTCAGCCTTACAGGAACATCACCTGGTACCAAGGCTGTGCTCTGTAATGCGATATGCTCTAAGGAGTCAACTAGAATCGCTAGGCTAATCAAGTCATTCATCAACGGTTTCCTAATAGTGTGCTTTTTATGGTCTAGGAGTTTAGTTGCTGCTGAACCAGGATTAAAATATGAGGAATCTCTACCGAGAATAGCGTAGGGCTTACCCTCTCTGTCGTATAACACTATCTCTCTCTTCACCTTAGTCAGAGCTCTTTCTATGAAGTCTTTAGGAATGAAGGCTACTTTACCTTTTACATCAATGTCTCTTTCCTTAAAGAGGGAGAGTACATTATCATTATCGATGAAAACGCCCACACTTTCTAGCAGTTCAAGTCCCTTCTCATGTATCAGCTTTACTTCATTACGACTTAATAGCCTGAGACTCGGCTTTGGCATTCTCTCCCTCTTGTAATGTCTCCAATAACTCCTGTCTACGCGTATAAAAGTCTTAGGACTTTGAAGAATAGAGAGAAGGGCTCTAGGAATCCTCCACTTTAGTGTGGTTAGTCTTACTGTACTGTAATACTCTTTATGTTGCTGTTCTTTAGTATCTCCGAAATAGCGTCACCTGGTACTTCACCAGCTACTATTATGTATAGTTTCGGTCTCTCAACGAGATTGGGATCCTCTGCTAAAATCTGTACTATGTTGACTCCTCTCTTGGCTAGGGCTGTAGCTACCATTGCTATTATGCCAGGTCTATCCTCGAACACTTCTATTGCTAGACATCGATATCCCAGAATTCTTGATACCTTTATTAGGAAAGGACCGGCTGGCTCTATGTTGGTAAAGAAGATTTTAGTCTGCTCATTCTGGAGTAACTTCATTACAGTCTCTTTAACCGTTCTTCTATCGACTCCTATAGCGCTAGCAAATGATGCGTATGGTACCTTCACATTTCCAAGTAAGATGCGCCCCTTGCTATCTATCCTTAAGCCGTAAGCGAAGAGTTGCTTAGCTACGTAGAGTTTCTTAGGGGAATCCTTGAACATTTCCGCCAGTATTTTCCACACCATAACCTACACCATAGTACAGAAATGTACGACGAAATAGTTAAATGCTGTGCTGAGAATGAAGGAAAGGCTAATGTAAACGATCCAAAAGTCCTCAATTGTGACAGTAATCATGGCGAACAGTTGATTATTATTAATTAACCGATTACTAGTCATATATGAACATTTTTATTCAATAAGGTATTTAAGCATTACTTAATGAATTTAATAATACTGAGGCGATCGCATGAGAAGACTGATCACCTTAAGTGAGACAGAGATTCCTAAGGTCTGGTATAACGTGCTTCCAGATCTCCCTAAGAGATTACCACCTCCTATAAATCCTGTAAATTGTGAGCCTCTTAAAGCTGAGAGCTTAGAAGCGTTATTTCCTAAGGAAGTTGTGAAGCAAGAGGTTTCAAGTGATAGGTGGATACGCATACCTGAAGAGCTTAGAGAGGTTTACATGTTATGGAGACCTACGCCGCTTATAAGAGCTATTAGACTCGAAAGGTACCTCAAGACTCCAGCCAAGATCTATTACAAGTATGAAGGAGTGAGCCCAACGGGAAGCCATAAGCCCAATACAGCTACAGCTCAAGCATATTATGCAATGAAGGAAGGGGTTTCGAGGCTAACTACAGAGACTGGTGCTGGGCAGTGGGGCTCAGCTTTAGCCTTTTCGTGTAATACCTTCGACTTAAAGTCTACGATATACATGGTTAAAGTCAGCTATCATCAAAAGCCTTACCGTAGAGTTCTTATGGAGTTATGGGGTGCTGAGGTCATACCTAGTCCCAGCGAGAGAACGAAGTTCGGCAGGAAGGTGTTAAGTAAGGATCCAGATAATCCTGGAAGTTTGGGAATAGCGATAAGTGAAGCTATAGAGGATGCATTAACCCATGATGACACTAAATACGCTCTAGGGAGTGTCCTAAACTTCGTCCTCATGCACCAAACCGTGGTTGGATTAGAGGCCAAGAAACAGTTGGAGCTAGTTGATGAATATCCTGATGTGGTGGTTGGATGTGTAGGAGGCGGGAGCAACTTCGGTGGAATATTTCTACCGTTCTACTATGATGTTGTGACTAAGAAAGCAGATAGGGTAAGGTTCGTTGCTGTTGAATCCACAGCCTGTCCAAGCTTAACTAAAGGGCTTTACTTATACGATTATGGTGACACTGCAAAGCTAACACCATTACTGCCTATGTACACATTAGGACACGAGTTCATGCCAGCTCCTATACACGCTGGTGGTCTAAGATATCATGGAGCCGCTCCGATACTCTCGTTATTAGTACGCGAGGGAGTAGTTGAGAGTATTGCTTATAATCAAGTAGAGGTCTTCGAAGCATCTAGGTTATTCATTAGGACCGAGGGAATAGTTCCTGCTCCTGAATCAGCACATGCTGTAAAAGCAGTAATTGACCTAGCTATCGAGGCTAAAGAGAGGAAGGAGGGAATCACTATATTGTTCAACCTAAGCGGACATGGTTTGTTGGATTTAAAGGCTTATGAGGAGTTCTTGGGCGGAAAGTTACAGCCCTATTACTATCCCAGAGAGAAGGTAGCTAGGAATATCAGTAAACTTGTGAAAGAACTTGAGCAATTAAAGGTACCATCACCTACAGACCTTATTAAAGGATAATCCGACAGAGTTCTTTCTTATACTCTTCTATAATAGGATTTATTCTCTCTTCCTGAATTCTATAATCTCCCTCTACATAACCTCCACGTTCCCATCTACTTAGTTGCTCCTTAAACCACTTAGGCAGTCTCTTGTAGTTATAATTCCAAAGTGGAGTTCCAGGAAGGGGCATAAACGTATGAGCTCTCATCTTTATCCTTCTCCTCATCAACTCCTTCATAGCCTTCAACGTTAGCTTGAAATCTTCCTCAGTTTCGCAAGGGAGGCCAAAGAGAAAGTCCACATAAGGCTTGAATTTGAATTTTAGGGTTAAGTCCACAGCCTTGATCCAAGCCTCAACATTATGACCTCTACACACTTCTCTGAGCACTCTGTCGCTACCACTTTGAGCACCTATGCAAAGTCTCTGGTTATCAACATACTTCTTAACAACTTCTAAGACATCAGAGGTTATGAAATCAGGCCTAACCTCGCTAGGAAACGTTCCTAGGTACACTTCTTTTATCCCATCGATCCCTTTAACAGCTTCCAGTAAATCCTCAAGCTTCTCTAGATTTGGGGTCTTACCACTTTCAGATCCATAAGCTAGCCCATTTGGAGCTAAGAACTTAACCCTTTTACGTTTGAACTCCTCTACATATACCTCTAGAGTTTCAACTATTGTCTCTATGCTCCTATACCTAGGCTTAAACCCCATTAGCCTAGGAGTCTGACAAAACTTACATGTAAAGGGACATCCTCTCATTATCTCTAGAGAGCTAGTGCAGATACCTAACGTTAGGGAATAGGGTTGGCACTCGTCTAAGCTAATAGGCTCTGGCATTTTATTTATTCTTAATTCGCCCTCAGATGGATCTAAGTACGCTAATCCTCTGGTACTGTATAGCTCTTCCTCTCCCATGAACTTATCAATTAACTCGACGAAAGATCTCTCACCCTCTCCGACTATAACTAAATCGAAGCCTAAGAGCTTTAATGTGCCTAGGGGATCTCCACTAGCATGTGGACCTCCAGCTACGAAGATAACTTTCTTCTTAACCTCCGACTTAGCTAGTTTAACGAATTCTCTTATTAGTTTCACATCAGGTGTTAAGAAGGAGACCGCTACAATGACTTCTGAGCCTTGAGCTTCACGAACTACACTGTTAATGGAGCCTAGGAGAGACTCCTCCTTGAGAGTTATCAAGCGAACTTCTATGTCTTCTAATAGCTCAGCCTTCTCTAGACTGCCCAATAGAGGAGGTATGGACTCCTTACTAGTGGTAGGATATACCATTATCACCTTACGTCTCATAGACCAGCCCTTTCTTAAGTTCGATGATAAATTCCTAGTATATCCTGATCCCCATAGATGAGGGGCTATTATCGTACACTTCTACTATCTTAAATATATAAACCGGATATTTAGACCAATCTCTAGTCATTTTACCTCCATGAAATATATCATGAACAGCGTTTACAAACTCCCAATAGCTATCGTTTAGGTGTATACTCGCTTTACACCTGACTTCATAAGACACATTGGGAGGAGTATAGAAGAGCAACGTCACTTCGGGATTCTGTTGAATATTGGTCCAGGTATGCTTCTTAGCTAACTCTATACTTGAGAGCTTAGTGAAGTCGATTCTATCTTCTCGATAAACTAGGTCTAAAAGTATTCTTAATGCTTCTCTCATGGATATCTCTTCCTTCAGTTTATCCTTCAATATCCTAGTAACCTCGTTTAAATACTCCTTTTTAATTACTAGCCCTACTCCCTTAATCGAGGCATTAAGGCCAGCTGGGCCATAGGAGATAACAGCTGGTGTGTGTCTTGTGAAGCCAATGAGCATCTCTTCCTTAGTGATTTTACCTTCAAGCATTCTCATGACCAAATTTCTTCTCTCTTTAAACACATAGTCTACAAAGCCTTGAGGGATCTCTCTCATAAACTCACCCTAGAGATGTAAAGTCATAAGGTTTAATAAGAGTCTAGCTCTACTAGGTCTTGGTGATAATATGAGTGAAGTATTGCTAGCCACTACTCATATTCTGCCAGGTTATAAGATAGAGAAGGTGCTAGGAGTGGTTTATGGTTCAAGCGTTAGGACTAGAGGTTTGGGGGGTAAGATCATAGCTGGAATAGAAGCGATAGTAGGAGGAAGAGGAGAGGCCTACCTAAGAGAGCTAGAGAAAGCTAGAGATGAAGCTATCAAGGAATTGATGAGCAAAGCAAAGAGCATTGGAGCTAATGCAGTAATCGGCGTGGACTTTGAGACTACCGAGATTCTGGAGGGATTCATAGTCATAACAGCCTATGGAACTGCAGTAGTAGCTAGACCTGTGGAAGAGTGAGTGATTAAGGCTAGGAGTAATGATGCTCACGATGTGAAGCAGATTATGAGTGAAAGTAAAGGTAGTAAGAGCTATAGAGTTATTGAGTTACTTTACGAGAAACCTTGGATATTACCCTTTATAATTACAATGTTAACTGAAAATAGATACTTTACTGCTAAGGAAATAGCTGAGGCGTGGGGCACTAGAACCTCTATCGTAAAGAGGGGCCTCTGGTGGCTTATTAAGTATGGCCTAGCCGAGAAGCTAATCAGAGAGGTAACTAAGTACAAGTTGAAGGAAGGAGTTATACCCTCTCTTGAAGAATTGCTACGTGAATATTGGGTTAGTGGAAATAGGTTAGTGATTAAAAGAGGAAGAATATATTTCGTAATAACTGTTAGAAAGAGAAAAGTTCTAGTAAGGAATGTTGATGAAGACACAGTTAAGAAGGTTAAAGAGGCCTTTACAACTTACAAGGAAGAGGGACTTAGTGTAATAGCACAAACTATAGGCTTACATCCGAAGATTATTAGCACAGCTCTCAAGGTTCTAAAGGTTAAAGGAGAGATGTAAGCTCAAGGTGGTTTTATCAGGCAGGCGCCTTCTCCTGACTCCACTACCTCTAGCTCAGGCTTAATGCCATATTTACAATAATAAGTTTCTAGTAAAATCTTTCTCAATTCGTCTATCTTATCCTCTCTTATGAGGACTAACACATTACCCCCAAGTCCCGCTCCCATAAGCTGTGCAGCTGCGAAATTTCCTAGCTTGTACTGGATGACATCACACATGTAGTCAATGGGTTCAATGCTTCTTTCATAACCACCAGGTTGCCAATACAGCTGTGCTGCTTCCTTCTCCTCACTCGATGACTTCGGATTACGCAGTACTCTAATATTCCAGTCTAGGCTTTCATTGCTACTAAAGCTAGAGGGATCCCAAGCTATTTTGTTTCCCCACTCATCAAATTTAGTTACTCTATCTCCATCATGTGATGTCCTGATGAGCTTGAATATCTTATTAATATCACCCTCCCTCAAGAACTTTGGGAAAACCTTCGCTCTCTCGGTCTCAGCTAATCCGTAGAGAGCTCTCTGCCTTATTTTGTAACCTTCTTGAGGTTCTTTATGATTAGCAAATATAGTCTCAAGCTCTTCATGATATTTTTCAGCTACCATATTCCTTAGATCTTTTCTAGTAGTCTTCTCGGGCAAGGACTTCAGCATTTCATATATTTTATCTAATCCTATCCCTAAGTTATCAACGTTCACATCGCGTAGCAGCTTAAGTCTCTCGCTATATTGTGGATACTTGGTTTTCAATAGAAGCAACGCTAATCGGTATTCAGCTGCTGTGACTCTTAAGTAATTTATTGCTTCTTCCGTATGAGGTCTCTCGAATCCAGAGTCAATTATCACTACCTTATACCCCTCTGGTAAAGGTGCATATTCCACTTCCTCAACTCTAGTTGGCAGACAACTTAAGTGAGACACGTATCCTCTCTTGGATAAGATTATTGCCGCATGATCTGCAGAGCCTCCTCTAGTGAGTCTATACCATTCTGAGTAGCCAATTCTGTCTATGAACTCGGGAAGAGGCATATCTATATTAACTAAGAACTTTAAGGCTATGGCTACTGCTACCACCAAGGCAGAGGAGGAGCTCATGCCCCTCTTTGGTGGTATATCTCCACTCACTACTAAATTTAAGCCAGGAATTCTCTTGAGAAACTCTCCCTCCTCGCTCCTGTAATAATCCTGTAAGTATATTAATAATCCTTTGACATAATCGTCCCAATCATAAGCTTGTCCCTTTGAAATTCTCTTAGCATGTACTTCAGCTGTCCACTTGTCCCACTCCTCTAGTGACTTGATCTTCTTTGGAGGAAGGTTTTCACTTATCTTGAACTGTTTCGGTTTGTAATGTGAATTAACATTATACAGGACTACGTAATCATCTCTTCTAGTTCCAACTATAGCAATTATTTCATATCTTGTAGCCATAGGGTTAACATAGCCTCCCATATAGTCTACGTGCCTCCCCATGATGTTAATTCTGCCTGGGGCGCGAGAGATTACAACTTCTTCATCTCCAAATGTTTTTAAGTATAGTTTAAGTGCCTTAATGTACTCAGAAAGCCTGTCCTTTACAACATCCTCATAGCCATATACTCTAATCATCTCCTCCTTCAGTGCACCTTTCTTGAATGCTTCAATCCATTCGCTCACCTTAGCTAGCATGTTCCCGACCTGATTCGATGAAGATTTATTCTTAACTTACTTTTTAACAGATTTGTTAAAACTTAATAATCCTAACACTACACGCTATGAAATGGTGAGTTTAGAAACCTTCTCTAAGTATTTAATTAAGTTTTTAATCACATTAGCTCTCCCCAGATCGCTTTTGTAGTCATAACTTAAAGTGTAGGAATGAGAGAGACCGCTTGGTCTGCTATTGACTTCTAGTACTATAGGAATTATTTTTTGGTCTCTTAATTCAAGCACTAGGTCAACACCCATGTATTTGAGATAATATTTCTCACATAAACCTAAGTTTATGGCTTTAGCAACATTGATACATACCTCCTTGATCTTATCAATGTCCCTCTTAGTTAAGGTGTACTCTCTAATACGACCAGTCCTAGTCTTGAAGTAGAGGCTTCTGAATAACTCGTTTATGTTTATTATTTTACCTCCATGCGTTGTGGTGGCTATCTTGTATCCCTCTCTGGGAGCTATCTGTGCATAACCTGATTCGACTTCAAACTCTTCACCATTCCATGAAACATTAATCCTAATCATGAAGTGTAGCTTACCTCTGTATAATAGGTTGCCTCTGAACTCCTCAATAACTACATCATCAAATTTTAATAACCACTTAACATACTTTAGCAATTCACTGAACTTCTCTCTCCTCAAGTTAAAATGCTTTACGTAAATTCCTTCAGTTCCATGAGCCGGTTTTACAACAACTTCTTCAACTCCAAATGTTCTAATAAAGTCTTGTAGCCTATCGGCGAAGTCCAAGGAGAAAGTATTTCTTTGCACACATGTATACCTTGGACACTCTATTAGTCGTTTGCCCATAGTGGTATTATAAGCATCAACTAGCTCATGAGTTAAGAGTTTATCATCAGCTCTCATAGAGGCAATATAAGGATTTATTAAGGTTATTTCATACTCTTCGAGGGCTCTTGAGATCTCTTTATGAAGTCTCCTTTCAGTTTCAAGGGGCAGATTTAGTATGAAGCAGCAATGAATTGGTATCGGCTTAGCAAAGACCGCCTCGTCGATGAAGTCCTCTCGTGGTATCAGTGCTCTCCTGGCCTCAAGTTGTTCATGGTCGACTATAAGCCAATCGAAGGCAACTCCAAAGACTTTCACCTTAAACCCATTAACCAATCTGTACTCTTCGGCATCCTTATCGAGGTCCCATAGAAGATTTTTAAAGAAGCCTTTAAGTGATCCGAATATTACGGCAATGTTGTAGCTATTCAGAAACGCCTTGCTGGAAACGGGATTTATTAATAGCCTAGCCTTCAAGCGCGATGCACTCTCGCTCGTTATGTCCTCTGCAATTATGTAAGCTAGTCTTTCGATAAAGTCCTCGCAGAGAAGCGTATCAAGTAGGGGAATGTAAGCGTTAGTTTTATTGTACAATTCATAGTACAAAATAAAGCGCACTGTGCTTATTAGTCTCTTTATTACTGGTATTAAAAACTCCAAATCTGTCTTACCAACTTTCACAATGTCTCTTACATGAGGTTTCACATATAGATTCAATAATAAGCTAAGGTTATCCTCGATAGCATCAATCATCTTCGATAGGTGAATTAAGCGGTTAAACTCTTCGTACACATTATTGTTACGTTGTATAGAGCGCGTCTTTAAGTATCTGACAAGTTCGCCGATACCTCCACCAATTGTACTATCTACTGAGTTAACGTAAGGCATTAAGCTATCTATGAATTGGTAGGCTTCTTTGCATTGCATAACGAGTCCTTGAATGATCATGGATGCAAGTATATAATGTAAAGCTGGGCTTATTGAGCGTACATCTACATCCCTCAAGAGCCCAAGCAATAGTTGTAATGATTCTCTTCCTCTTAATAAGCCAATAATCCTGCTCAAATTTCTGAAATCATGTGACGAAAATAACTTATTTATGAATTCCTCGAAGGTGTTAGAGAAGAGCAATCCTAATATTAACTTAGTTTCTTCACAATCGAAGCGACTGTACATGTACTTTAGTACCTCTCCTACTTCAGTTCTCGGAAGGATACGACCATATAAAGAGTTGAACTTGAGAAGTCTTCTATAAACTCCATAAAGTCCACTTAACACATAAACATCCTTCATGTGTCTAACAGAGTTCGAGGAATATAGTTTGTAAGTTAGGAGTAAATCAAGGGCATAAAGCCCAGCTTCGCCACGATGTTCTATGAAGCTTAAAAGTGATTTATTAATGCTTATTGAAGGAGGCTTCCCTAGCTTAACTTCGATACAATTTATACTATCTGAGACTTTAATGGAAAGTCCTGCTTTAACTGTCGAGAGTTCTTTAAATGCTAAGCAATGATAAAGCGATATTTCTGACATGACTTCCCACGTTAGCGAGTTAGCTTTCCTCTCTACTTAAGCAGAGAGGAGCATTTACTTAAACGTGACGATTTGACAATCAAGTCAAAAACTTATGTCTGCTCACAGCTCTAATTAAGACACTTTAACTCCTGCAAAATCACATTTAGGGTTGCAAATATCTCGGGGGTCTTAAGCTTTAAGTTTATGTGTTACTAATAGCGCTAGTCCAAGTGCACTAACACAGCCTCCAGTCGCTAGAAACATAACTTGAATTAATGATGCTATCACCTCTGCTTTCCTAAGAACTCCGACGAGAGACAAGGCTATAGAGGGTTCAATTAATGTAGCCACTCCTATACTGAGCATTAAGAGACCTGGTAGGAGCAAAGCTAGTGAGAAGTGCAACGTTGGCATTTCTTTAGATAAGCTGGATCTTAGCACATCTTCGGGAGTGATTGTAGGGAATGCCTTAGCTATGGCTTTTACAATGGCTGGCGTGACTAGGAGTTGGAAGGGCACCATTGTTATGTACCACCATGCTGTTAGTCCTAGCACTAGTTGTAGATAGAATTGAGGTAGGAATACTGGAATGATATAAGTGTAGTAAGCGACTAAAAGTATGGCGCAGACAAGATTTCCAATGAGTAGGGTTATAATCGACGATACGATGAAACTAGTCCAACTAAATTTTTTCTCTAACATCTTACCATAAATATAGAAGGCTATGAAATTTGCTGGTACGGCTGCTATTAAGCTAGGTAAGTATAGAGTTTGATGTTTTATCGAGTCCGCTATTAGTGTTCCAATGGCTGCACCGACACCACCAACCCATGGACCGAATATCGTAGCAAATGTAGCTGGAATCACAATAGCTGGTCGGAATTGACCATGACCCCATGGGCTCTCTATGTAAGCTGTAACTAATGCTCCTATAGCATATAATGCCGCGTTTAGAGCTGTTACCGAAACGATCAAAGACTTGCTGTACTCACGCGTCATGGTTGATCCCTTAATGATATAACTTAAGGAATTTTAAACTTTATCACTAAAATCTTTAGTGATACTAAAGATTTTTACGAGAGAGCTCTACTGGACTAGAATTGATATTGATCCTTAGCTTTGGAGCCATGCTCCTAATGGTAAAAATTCTTTCCCAATTTAAAATTCATTTAAGAAACATTAATTACTTTAGGTTAATTTAAAGAGCCAAGTTTGGCTAGTAACTCTCTGTAGGCTTTACCTACTATGGCTAAGTTTACTAGTATTGGATCTACACTCTCTCCTTCCCTACCTTTCTTTGCTAGCTCTTTCTCATAAGGATAGAAGAGACCCATTCCTATGTTCTCCTCTATTGGAACTACTCTCCACTCGACTATTTTACCTTCTTTGTAAACTGGCTTGAGCATCATATCTGATAAGTTAGTCATAGGGATGTAGTAGGGATTTCCAAGTAAGTCCTTTCCGACCTCTATTCCTTCCTTCTTAGCAAAGACTGGAGCATACATCTCTAACATCTTCATAGTAGCCTTAGATACTCTCTCCATTTCATCTATAAGGTATCTATACTCTGGTTTGAACATATCTCTTTCAAGCAAGAATAGCTGTCCGCCTTGGCCGTAATTGGCTATTCCCTTAACATGGATTAACATTATCCAACCTACAATCTGGGGTTCGCCTCCTGGAACTTGCGTTACGTAGTTCCTAAAGCTCCAGTATAAGGGTGTATTCTCTTTCACTTTTATTCCTATGGACTCGAATCTCTTCAAAATTTCTCTTAAGGCCTCTTCTGTGAGTATTTCTCTAGGTCTTGATTCTATGAACTCTTGAATCACGACATCGTCCTTAGGTAATATTTCTCTTAATATGAAATCTACGGCATCTCTGAAGCCGTAAACCTCTACACTTCCATCTATCCCTCTTATATTTTCGTTTGTAATGTTGCCCTTCTCGTCTCTTATCCTAGCTATTATAGTGCCCCTCCCTCCGGATTCAGTACTTGTCTTTATAATTATCTTTGGATGCTTCCTCGAGAACTCGATGAGAATTTCTTCGACCTTTTTACGTCTTTCCTCAGGAGGTAATTTCCTCATGTCCTCTCTATAGATGTTCACTTGGTCCATGAAGTCTATACGCTCTTCTGGAGGAACTCTCTCGTTGTAATACTTTATCATCTCTGGCATTTCAGTTTTCTTGTAAGTGAGTCTATCTATGACTCTTGTCTGATTCAGTGGGACTCCTATTCTCTCCAGAACCTGATTTAGGAACCATGGATGCGTAAAGTGTGGGAAGACTACGCAAGCTAATATCGGTCTCTTGAACCTAATGAAGACCAGCCTGCCTTCTGGTCCTATTTCAGCGTATTTCTTCTTAAGCTCTGGATCTACTATTAACTTCAATATGTCGTTCCTACCTCCAGCCTTCCTATACTCCTCCTTAGTTAAATACATCAACCCGTATTCAACTAATGCTACTTCCTTACCACTCTTAGGATCTTTGCTTAGCTTCAAGAAGTTAGTCATTATTATGTTTTTGTCAGGACCCTTTCCTTTATGATGATACGGCCCCCTACGTAGGAACGTCATCGCTGTTGTATTGCCTAGGTTGTACATTATGACTACATTAACTCTCTCATCTCCCTTTATTGCTTCGGGGTCTACGTTATCCAAGACTTCAGGTACGAAAAAGCCGTCATGGTAGAGAGTCGCTAGATCTCTCAGTCTAGCATAGCTAAACACAAACTTAGACGCCTCAGCATAGCCTTCTCTGGCTGCTATATCATCTCCGTCAGTACCTATAGTTAGCAGCTTTTCAACGGTCTCTTTGTCCCATAGTTTTAACTCTGTTCTTTCTATCATGGCTTTCCTGATGTACTCATAGAGCCAGGCGTGTCTGCGCATTATCAGTTCAAATAGTTCTCTTCTAGTAAACACGTCATTGAAGTTCTCATCCTTTAAGAAAGAAGCTCTCGTATATAGATAGGGAGCATAATCAAATATGTGACAATTGAGCGTTCTGTCAAAGAACCTAGCGATAGCTGTCCACACTTCCTTCCACGTTTGAGCTGTGGAGATCAGCTCAACAGCTAATGAGATGTCAACTAATTCGGCAGCCTTAGCTATTTCCTCTAAGACTCTCTTATCTCCTTTAGCGTATGTCGCTAGGTGGGCTAGGTGATCTATCAAGACCTTATGGGCTTGAATACTTATGCCGCCTCTTCTTAAAACGTTATCAACAATATACTCCAGTATTCTCTCTTTTTCATCCTGACTTCCAGTTAGCTCTTGAGTCAAAATAGCTACAGCTTTCGCCATATGTACAAGGAACTTACAATAGTCTTCATCCGCTATGTTGACTCTAGGTTCACCTATTGCTTCTTTAGCCTCTTTGAACATTGTTCGGAAGTCTTTCTCCTCAACTTGGCTTAGATACTTTTCTATAAGGAGTGCTCTTTTTTGTCTAAGCCTTATTAATCTCCTCTGCATTACTTCCCACTCTTCTTTCATTTCGCCTTTGAGAGCTCCACCTAGGACTAACTCAACTTCCTCTAGCTTTGGCTTCTCTCTTAGTAGTAGTAGCTTAACTATTCTGTCTACCTCTTCACTCGAAAGTAGTCCTTTCCTACGTGGAGCTCCTGGAACTAGAATGGGTGCTTTTCTGATACTTTCCTCAAACCTTCTCCTCAAGTTTAATACGTATCTTCTTAACTCCTCGTAGCTACTAAACTCCATGGCCCTTTTGAGAATGTAGAACCTACCACCCATCACTAAGAAAGTACCAAAGTCTAAGTCAGCTATATGAAGTCCTTCGCGAGCTCTATCGAGCACTCTTAGTAGGATTCTGTACCTCTCTCTATAGGCTCCATGTTCTTTAGAATCGAGCCCCAGTTCTTTGCCTTCAGCTAACCAGTAGTACTCTTCAAACTTTCTGTCACTTAACTCTTTTGTCCACTTGTTTAGTAAAGCTTGTGCCTTAGCATAGTCTCCATCTACTATACAGGTTAACAACTCCTCTGCAAACTTACTCTCCTTTATGACTTCTTTATACCATGAGTCAACTATTTCATCAGACACTCCTATTGCTACATAAGTTCCCCCAAGCGCTAGCCACTCCTTAGCCATGTCCTTATCGAAGACCAACCCTCTAGCTCCTGCTGCCCCATCTACTATGGCTAGAGCGCTCCTGGGATTTCCTTCTTTCATTAGAAAAGCTAGTCGTACTGGGTCATGGACTAATCTGACTAGATCTGGGTGGGGTATGCCTAGGCTTAAGACATCGAGACCCTTTACTCCTTCTTCAAAGTTTCTTTCAATTCCTCTGGTATAAACTACTAACCAGTGCATTTTCCCTCTTATCTTATTCTTCAATAGCCTGAGTAATCCAGGATTCTCCTTAAACTCAGGCCAATGGTTAAAGTTGGGACCATATTCTCTAACCATATTCTCAATCTTGTCGTAGTCGAATCCCATCTCAATTAAACAGTCTCGCGCGAAGTCTAGTAGTATTTCAGGCCTATCTTTGACTTTGATTTCTCTTCCTTTATCATCAAAACCTATTGTCCACTCTTCGAATTCAACACCATACTTAGCTATATTGGCTTTTATGTCATCTTCGCTAAACCCTTCTATTCTCTCGAATAGGAACTCCTTAATGGCCTCAGCTCTTGTCCTAAGCCTTATTTCGCTATCAAAAAGCCAGTCTTCAGCACTTATTAGAGGGTCTATTACCCTTATTTCCTTAGGCGTATCATGGTCATCTAAGACCATATGGGCTAGCTCTTTCAATACCTTCCAGCGCATTCTATTGAGCCTTAGATCAGACTTGGTTAGAGCGAGGAACAACTCAAACTCTGTTGAAAGCCTACTATCCTGGACTCCTGGTTTATATGAAGCCTGAATTCCAACTCTAGCCTCGTTATCTGGACACACTGACGGATTTCTTTGTCTAGCTCTTTCTAATGCGTGGTATATTAATGCTGCAGTGTGATATGGCATAAAGTTGTTAACCATTCGTGATGGCACATAGCGAGCTTCATAGAGTACTTTAGCAACTCTTCTTAAATAGTCACTCCACTTGGTTCCTCTACCACATAACTTCTCGATAGCTTCGCTTATATGAATTAAGTCATCTACATACACTCTAACTTCTTGAAAGAGACTAAGATATTCTTTAAGCTTCTCTTGAGCTACTTGCTGCCACTCTAGCGGGTCTTCATACTCTAGCTTGCTTTCGAGAACCTCGTCCACAATTTTTATGACCTTCTCCTGTAAGTGTTTTGGAACTCCGAGCTTTTCTAACACATCCCTTTTCTTAAGCCCTAGAACGTAACTCACAAAAAGACCATCCTTGGGTATACAAAAGCCTCCGTAACCTCTACCTGGCCAAAGAATCAAGTGGGTTGGTCTGACGTTTATGTAAGAAATTATTGAATAAGCGTTCGCTCCCATAGCTTCAGCTGTCAACGCAACAAGATTAGCAAATGCATAATTATCGTCTCTTGAGGCATTTTCTAATGTCTTCTGACCCTCAGCGCTAGCAGGATTGGGTAGGACATAGGGACCTTCAATTGACCTGTTTATCTTCTCAAATAGCTCTACAGCTGTTTTTGCCGCTTCTTCATCAAAGGCTCCTAGTGGTTGACCTAAATCTATAACCGATTCTATTTCATGAGGCCCTAAATCTACTCTACTAGGAGCATATACTAAGTTATACGCTTTTCTTGGTCCTATAGCCTCATATTTGAACTTAGGGAGTTCCGCTAATAGCTTATGCTTGATTATCACTTCTTTTCTTGCCGTAGACTCAGCTAGGTCTATATGGTCGCGTAGGTATCTTTTTGCTAGTTCACGCAGTGGTATGCTCTCTTTGGGAGCTTTATTTCGTGGAATTAGTTTAAGAGTCCTAGGATCAATTACGTATCTCTCAAGCACTTTCTCCCTAGCCAATTTTTGCGCTTCGTTTAATTGAGTCTCGGGTTTGCTCTTCAATATCACATCAACTTCTTCCTTCACTTCTCCTTCTAATCCATACTCGAGAATTACAGCTAGGTTACTCACTTCTTTAGCAAATGAAGGATCCTTAATTATTATATTTAATATAGCTCTCTTTTTGTCCTTAGTTCTTTGGAGCTCGAGCTCCAAGGCTTGTTCCAGATGTTGCTCTTTGATGATCTCCTCAGCACACTTGATTATCCTCTCAATATATTCATTAATTGTTCTCTTCACTTCACCCTCTAGACCGTGAGCTCTAATTAAGTTAAATAGCGCCATTTCCTCTTCCAACCAGAACCTCACTAAATTTGTCATGTTATAGCTCTGAGTAGTAACTACTATGAATGTAGGTTTTTTGGTTCCTTCTTTAATTGCTCGCTCTATATTTAGAGCCCAGAAGGGTGCCATCTTCCTGATAGCTGACTCCATATTTTCATAATCTATTTCATATGTCCCTCTTCCGGTTTCCATTATGAATAGTGGTAGAGCCTCTATCCAGTAGTCTACATATCTTAATGCTGCTAGGCTGGGAGTCGCATGAACATTACAACTTCCTTCTACTATGTACTCGTCTAATCCATAAGATGGACCAGCATATGGCATTAAGTTCTCGTTTATGTAAGCTATTCTAGCAGCTCCTCTGGGCGAGATCCTCTGTCCAAAGAATACAAATGCCCCATAGCGTTGTGGAGATTTTCTAATTAAATCAATGAGCTTATTCATCAGTCTCTCTAAGCTCAGAATAACATCATCTAGCTCAGATATTCTTCTTTCAACTTCAGTTAGAGTAAGCTCTCCTCTTTTTAATTTTTCTCTCAATAATTCTCTTCTAGAGTCTCTCAATCCTCTCAATGAGTTGTAGAATATTCTTTCTGCCCTTTCGAATCGTGCAAGCGGAATTTCATCTCTTGAAATCAATTGTTTGAGCCTAATAACTGCTGTATAAAGCTCTTCGATATCCTTCTCTTCAACAATATTCTCGATCTGAGTAACCACTCTTCTAATTTCGTCAGTGACTTTTACTATTTTAGAGGAAGCGAGCAAATAGCCTAGAACCACAGATGCCCTGCCCAATCTAGTAAAGACGACGTCCTCTCCTTTCTCTCGAGCTTCCTTAACTAGTCTAACAATATTTTCCTCTTCTAGCTTTTCATCAAACGTCTTTCTGATGATATTATATAATTCTCTGCGGCACTCAAACGAATATATGTTTTCCTTGTGCCTGGAGAGCGTTTCTCTGACAGCAGCTACATCGTAGGCATAATCTTTTCGAACTTGAGCTAGTAGCCATGCACTCCATTTCTTTCTTAGCTTGATAATGTCTTCTTCAGTTAGACCCTCAGTTAGGGATATAGCTTCTAAAAACTTAATGAAGTTCTCTCCCCAATCCAGCTTTTTACTTGATAAAACATAATGTAATCTTGCCTTGTCCTCTTCACTCATAACTTCATATAGCTTAGCAACTCTACACATCGAGCTTCTTTCATTAGGTAATTCGAGACATGTTAAGCCGTAGTATAAGGTTAATGCATATAATACCTTGAGGCCTTCAACGACCATGGGATCTTCGCATAATATCTCTCCATCTCTTGACTTAATTCCTAATCTCTTTAGGTGGCTAATATCAAATCTAGCTAGCAGTCTATTCCCAGTAATTTCAAATTCAGCTATCCAGGAATTAACCATTATTAACTCTAACGGAATGTTGATTGCTTCTAAAGTGAAACTTGCTGACAGAGCCTTGTTATATTTAGCTAATATCTCGGTAACGGACCTTTCAATCAATCTCGCGAATGTTTCTACAGAGTTCTCAGATATTCGCTGCTCGATTATACTTACCTTACTTTCGTTAATTTCCTTTATATTGAGCTCCAATAGGACTTTACCTATTAGCTCTCCTCTCTTCCTGATTATCCTACCGCTTCTCTCGTCCACTAAAGTTACTGGGAATATTAAGACGTTGGCGACTCCCATTACACGCACTCTCCGTAAGACTTAGCACATCAGAGTAATAAGTAGTTTTTCCATGGCTTATAGTCATTATATTTCATGTTATAGTTTAAGAAGCATATCATCGTTGGTCCTGCTATATAAAGGTACGCCTTCCAAGACTAAATGTCTTTTGACTAATCTCATGTCATCTGGTAAAAATAGAGTTCTTAAGGGGATCTCTTACTCATTCTTTAAGCCGACTTCATAACTAGTTATGAGCCCATTCACTATCTTCGACAAAGCTTTTCCGCTCCCCCTCTACTCGTAAATGTGATTGAAGGTAGTGTGAGCACATCATACTTTTTGAGCTCTTTTAACGTCAAATTAATATCACTTATTAAATCAAATGGAACAAGGTATGTTCTCATAATTAAGTCAAACTTATGAGCAATATCAACCTACCTACAGCTTTAATAGGTCTTCCTCTTTAGCTTCTTCAGCTAATGGAAGTATACTAATTGGATAAAATAGTATAAATTCCTGTTCTGGAGCTCTTCCACAGTCTCTAATACAAGTGTGAGATCGAACATCAATTATATCTACGCCACGCTCAACAGCTTCTCTATGAAGGAGCCTATGGCCATTAGGAGATGAGAAAACAGCAGTATCGTGAAGCCAGCAAGTGAAGCCTTAACTCTCGGATTCTCTTTGAGCTGCTGATACATGCTATATAAAATGAGTCCTAGTAGTCCACTTAAGGTTGAGTCTCCAGCTGTTTTTACCAATGAGTAGACTCCTATCCCTCGCTTGTGCTCTTTAAAGTATGCTAGAAGGGCTACTCCTCCATTGCGTTCAATTGATGCCTAGCTAATAGCTATGAGACTATAGGCTAGTGGAAATAGTGTAGAATAGGGTATCCAAATCCAGCTAAAACCTTTTAACTTGAGGGCCGACTTGCCGAAATGCCTGCCTTTCTTGAAATCACTAACCAGGTCTTGAGAAGTTGAGGCAATGATGGCTAGTGTCACTTCTATGCTAAGGGCTAAAGCTAGAATTGCGAATCCTATCGCCAAGTATTTTAAATGTTTGGCTCCGTACCTAGTAGCCTTAGATGCATAGCAGGATATGAGTGAAGCTGTTATTATGGCGGGAGCTTCAAGTATTGCTAGTATTATTAAAAGCGCACTCATGTACAATCTTTCTCATCCCCCAAGATTATGTTGAACTCTTCGGCTAAAAATCTTAGACTCCCAGCTTCTTTAGAACATTGTTGATGATCGACGACATGTTTATCACTGTAGTCTGACTAAGTAAAGTAAGGGTGCGACCGTGAAGATCAAAGTAGATAGTGTTGAAATAGATGAGACGTTCTTTGCCCATCCTGAGGACATAGATCCTGATGCATACATAATAGCCGAATACTATGTAGAGAGCGGTGTCCCCACAGTTAAAGTTGGAGAGCAGATAGCAATTGAGGAGAGTATCGGAACCTGGACTAAGGTAACTACTGAAACAGAGTGGATAAGACAACACTTAGCAGCTAAGGTCTTCAAGTATGAGAAGGGGAATAAAGGAATAGTTCATGTAGCCTTTCCCCTAGAACTCTTTGACGTAGAAGTAGGCGGTATACCCAATCTATTATCAATAGTTGCCGGAAACCTCTTTGGATTATCATTAATCAAGAGTTGTAGGCTTTTAGACCTGCATTTGCCTAAGGATTACGTTAAAGCGTTTAAAGGACCAAAATTCGGAATAGAAGGAGTTCGTCGAATAGTTGGAACACTCGAGAATAGGAGACCTCACTTAGGGACTATAGTTAAACCGAAAGTTGGATTAAATCCTGAGCAAACGGCTAAGGTCGCTTATGAAGCCGGTATTGGAGGAGTCGACTTAGTTAAGGACGATGAGACTTTAACCAGTCAGAAATTCTGTCCTTTCGAAGATAGACTAGTCAAGGTCATGGACGCCCTTGATCGAGTGAAGGAGGAAACAGGAAAAATAGTCCTTTACGCTGTAAATGTTACTGGAAGATATGATAAAATATTAGAGCTTGCTGACTTCGCTTTAGAGCATGGAGCTAATTGTTTAATGATAGATGTCCTAACAACAGGCTTTGCAGCATTGCGAAGACTCGCAGAGGATCCCTCGATAAAAGTGCCCATACATGTTCACAGAGCGATGCACGCAGCTCTTACAAGAAAAAGAACTCATGGTATACACATGATGGTAATAGCCAAGCTAGTAAGACTCGCCGGCGGTGACCAACTTCATACTGGAACTGCTGCTGGCAAAATGGGAGTTAAGGGCGAGTGGAAAGAAGTAAGGAGGATAAACGACTTCTTAAGATCGAACTGGTATGGGCTTAGGACAGTCATGCCAGTTGCTTCAGGAGGTATACACCCAGGAATAGTTCCAGTCAATGTGAAACTACTCGGAAATGACGTAGTTATAAATGCTGGGGGAGGAATTCATGGGCATCCCTGGGGTACAAGAGCTGGAGCCATGGCAATGAGGCAGGCTATCGAAGCTACAATGAAGGGGATACCGTTAAGAGAGTACGCTAAGAAGCATCCTGAACTAGAGGCTGCCCTTAAGAAGTGGGGAGAATTGTTCATAGAGAAAGTCAGCGAGTAAACCATCTATTCACTTTCTTAACTCCAATGATTTGTAACACGCATCCTTAAGTAATCAGTTGTTTTATCCTTAGCTCAATGATTTAATGTGATGAGTAGAAGACATAGTGTCTATATTGGCTCTTTAGGCACTTCTCCCATTTCTACTATTTTTCTATACATCTCTGCACTTCTCCTCTTAATCCTCTTCTTTGTAGACAGATCCACTGCATAAAGACCAAACTTCATTCTGAAGCCGTGAGCCCACTCATAATTATCAGTTAATGCCCAGTGTAAGTACCCTTTAATTTCGAGTCCTTCCTCAATTAATCTCTCGAGAACTTTGAGATGAGTCACTATAAACGATGGACGAATGCTGTCCATAGAGTCGGCTATGCCATTTTCTGTAATCATGAGTGGAACCTTATACTTAGAGGCAAGTTTTAGAGATTCTTCTAAGCCCTCAGGATATACTTCCCAGCCAAAGTCCGAAGAGGGCCTACCATCAAGTGACCTAGAGTTAGGATCACAGTAGAAGCCATAACCTTTAACAGGTTCGGGCATTGAGTGAATTCCTGTGAATAGCTTCACAATGATAGATCTTTCTCCTTGGACTACAAGTCTACTGTAATAATTCACTCCAAGCCAATCGAGTTTATCTTTTATGTGACTTGCGAATATTTTCCTTGCTCTAAATTTAAACTCTATGACTCCTCTTTTAACAGCATCTAGGAAAAGTATGTTATGCAAGTGATTAAAAAAGTCAGCCGCTTCAGAGTCCCTCTCTGAGTTTAAAGGTTGTATAGGTATTAGGTTATGTATCACTCCGACTTGAGCTGGCTCTGCCGAATCCCCCGTCAGCCTTAATTGTATCCCACTTTTTAATTGCATCATACGCTCTAGCATGAGCTAGTATTAAATTAACTGGTGCCTTCTTAAATACACTGAGACTTCTTACTCCTGGAGGGAAACCTGATTCAGGAATCATATATCCCATTTCAGCAACAGCAGCATATTTGGTGAACGAGAGGAAGCTCTGATCCCGGTCTTGAGGGACTTCTTACAGTTGACATCTTCAAGTTTAACAGAGAAGTCGCTATCAACTTGCTGAAAAGAAGATCGTTGCTCCTCTTATACTTTCAAGGCTTCTTTGGAGTTTTTCCATGGCAAGTTCTCACTTTTTGGTTTTAAAGTATTTATTGGATGAAAGAGGCTTTACGGCCGAGCAAGCTTCTTTATCCATGGTTCTCCTCTTAGTATTCCTATCAATAGGCTACATCTTAGGAGGCATGATAGGGGACTCACTATTCAAAAGAACTAAAAGAGGCCGTGCAATATTAGGAACTATAGTCGTCTTCACTAGTGCCATCCTCATATACTTAACCCTTAACGTTCCCTTTGAGGACGTAGAAACCTTTATAATAATGTCATCCCTAACAGCTCTAATTATACCGATGGCTTCGGCTAATGTCGGAGCCATAATATTCGACGTGACGGAGCCTGAAGTGAGAAGTACAGCTAGAGGACTTCTAAGGGTCTTAGAGAACTCTGGCTCTGCATTAGCTCCTCTTGTCGCTGGGATAATAGCCGACATGTATAGCTTACACCTAGCGATCCTATGGATAACAATAACTTGGATAATTTGTGGGGCTTTCTTTAGTATACTTACATTATTCATAGAGAGATATTGAAAGACTCTATAAAGTGCTCGAGAGGAGAGCTAAAGAATTAAGGAGGCGGTAACATGAAAATTAATGCCGTTGCTATACAGATGGAGTTTAAATTAGATTATTACATTTCACCTGAAAGCTTTGAAAGGAAAGTCTTTAACTTAATGGATGAGGCTAGTAGAAATGTTAAACTAAGCGAGAATTCTATAGTAGTATTCCCTGAGGATGTGGGCACTTTCTTGATCTTTGTAGAAGATGATGTACTGCGTTTCAAAAGTCTCAAAGAGACTGCAAATTTCTTGATCAAGAAAAGCTTCATTAGTCTACTCATTGGCAGAATCAGGCACAAATGTGGATGGGTATCGGCCTTCATACTTAAAAAATGGCGTAGAATGTGGAGAATATACTACAACGTCTTCTCAAGGGTTGCAAGGGAATTTTGTGTTAACGTGATAGCTGGCTCTATTTTACTTCCCAAAATAGAGCCTAAGGGAGATAAGACTCGCATTGTTTCCAGCAGGATATACAATACCAGCTATACTTTTAGTCCCAGAGGAGGGATTATAGGAGTTCAGAGAAAGGTTCATCTTATACCACTAGAGAAAGCCTTAGAAGTAACACCTGCACCTCTTGAGGAAATAAGAGTATTTAAGACAAATGTAGGCAAAATAGGAGTCGCAATATGTTATGATTGCTTCTTTGACGATGTTCTCTTGGCTCTTGCTAAACAAGGAGCAGAACTCTTGATCCAACCTTCAGCTAATCCAGAGCCTTGGGATGACAGATTAGAAAGAGAGTGGCCTAAGGGTTGCTGGCGTGCAGTTCAGAAATACTCTCAGTTTAAATATGGAGTAAATCCGATGGCTGTTGGGAAGATTTTTGATCTGACATTTGAGGGTTTCACTAGTATTATAGCTAAATGTGATGAGACTTCCAACAGAACTGGATATATCGCTCGCTCAAGGAGTAAAGATAGTGAAGAAATCGTTATAGCACAACTCCATTTATAGGCGGTTCAAAATAACCTTAACTAAGGTTAATGCCTATTATTTAGGAGTAATCATTCAGGTTCGTTGATTGAGTTGTTTAGGCAACATCTGTAACGTCTCCTCTTATCGGAACGGTGAGCTTAGGGAACTCCAAGGGTACACGTTTACGCTTAACCTCTGACACATCCCATCCTTCGAAGAAATCGTAGAGTATCCTGCCTTGATTATGTCTAGGTGGTTTAACATTCAGGATATAGGCTACTGTGGGAGCTACGTCAACCAAGTAAACGGGTCCTAGAAAGTCTACTGGTCTAACATAACCCTTCTTGATGTTAGGTCCAGCAATTATAAAGGTCCCATAGTTTGATGATAATTCGGTCTCTGCAGTAGGTATTTGTGGACCATGATTAGCCCCACCAACTCTAAGAGTACCCTCAAATACCTCTCGATGTCCCCAGGTAAATCCTGGGGAATATGCAAACACTATATCTCCTACGTGTTCTCCCCAAAGGCCTATCATTACTGCGTCCTCTCGCTTCAAGGCAAAGGCTACTACATATTCTCCATCTTCATCTTTCAATTCTCTTAGAACTCGTAAGACCTTATTCCTGATCTCTTCGTATTCAGAATCTTCAACTATCCCTCCTTGATACCTACTCTTTAAGTTCACATAAATATTGGTCAAGTCAATAAACACTTTACTCTTTGACCAATTAACTACCTTTTCACCATCTACCTCTTCCACTACAATTAGACCCTCCTTAGCTAGGGCGTTAACTATCGAACACTTCTTTCTATTCGGTGCATTACCGTGATCTGATACCACGATTAAGTAAGTATTATCATCGAGAAATTCCATAAACTTGCCAACTAATTCATCAGCTAGTCTGTAACCCAGCTCAAGAATTCTCCAAGCTTCTTTAGCTTCGCTTGGATCATACATTCCTCCCTTGGGGTCCACCGAACCCAGGACTCTATGTTGTAGCAAGTCTAACAGATGCCAGTGCATCATAAATAGAGAGGCATTGTTCTCCTCCATGAGGTATCTGACTGCCTGAGCTATCCAGTTTATCTGATACCTTAGTTCCTCTATCATTGTAGCCTCATCGACGAGTCCCATGAAAAATAGCCTGGCTACAGCCTCGTTAACATATGGACCAAATTTGTTAACTAGCTTCTCACTGACTTCAGGAGGGTGGCTAAAGCCCCTTATTGGATAAACTTGCGATCTGTAGAGCCTAAATCTAGTGCCATCCTTAGTTAGCTCTATTAGCTTGAACCTAACGGTTCCAATAACTTCTCTGTCCTTAACTATAAACTTCTCCTTAAACCAAGGACTCCATTCACCAACCTTAAGGGTGCATAAAACTTTGGACGCGTCCTTCTCTCTACATAACAGGCATTCATTATAACCTTCTCCTTTCGAATCTATGAGTAATGCATAGTACTTTACCCCTACTCCTCCGACTTTCGGCCTAACTTCAATCTCCACTTCTAGAGGCTCCGATTTGCTATCTGGTAAATTCTTCCAATCTTGAGCCCTCTTGAGCTCGACCTTCGTGAAATATGCAAGAACTCTCCTTCGGGGCCTCTTTGATGATTTTGGAGGATAGTTAGCATAACACATAGCATTACATATCTCGAAATAAAAGTCGCCTGGTTTCCAAAACCAGTCAACATGTATTGCCTTATCCGTAGTTGGAGGATAACCTACGAAGTAAAGCAAGACACTCCTTAATCCCTGCCTGCCTAGGGCTTCCCACAGATATTCAGCTTTACAAAGATTAGAGGACATAGCTTCTTCAGCAAACTTTTGAGTTACTGGTTGACCATAATCATGGCGGCCCCAAACAGCTATTCCGTGAGTTCCGGGCCACGCTCCAGTAGCTATAGTGGTCCAGTTTTCTGGAGTTTGGGCTGGCACTGCTGGAAGTGCTTTTGAAAAGCCTCCTATCTCTAATAATCTCTTAAAATTCGGAAGAGCTCCTCTCTTAACGAGTGTAGCTAGAACTTTGGGGGATAATGCATCTAGTCCCAGTATGAATACTCTCTTCATTAACTCACCACCTTTCTTCTTACGGACTAAGGCTTATTTTAAAGTTCTGAGACTTCTTGTATCTAGGACGAAAAAAGCCAACTACTAGCTTTTTATCGATATTGAATGACTTAGATATCGGGCTAGTTTAAGCTCTGTTGAATATGCTAGAGAAGAGCTAAGATTGAAGAAAAAGTTTAACTTCCCATTAGAACTACCTGATTCGGGTGAGAGGATAAAGGGTTATCAAATAACTCTAATAGTAATTCTCATAATGTTAGCTATTGTATTCATCACAGGGTTTCTCGGAAGAGAGAAGTTTGAAAGAGAAAAGTTAGATTTAGACAAAGTTCCCAAGATGGTGTTGGCCTTCTATTATGCCTGGTATGGAAATCCAAACGTTACTGGAAAGTGGATTCACTGGAATCATTGGATTATGAATGTTGAGACTGGAGAAATTATTGGAAGACATGACCCTAACTTTATAGTTTCTGGGAGAAGGGATATCGGCGCAGCTCACTATCCCTTACTCGGCCCCTACGACTCAAGTGATGAAAGAGTCATATTGACTCATCTGAAGTGGGCTAGAGAGGTTGGTATAGATGGTTTCATAGTTTCATGGTGGGGGATCGATTCATTCTCAGATAAGTCTTTAAGGAAGATACTTGATGTAGCTGATAAAAGTGAGCTAAACATCAAAATAACTATATATTATGAGAGCGTAGGCCTGACTAAAAAGCCCATCGATAAGGTAATAGAAGACTTTGAGTATATAATTAAAAACTACGGAAGTCGTCCCTCCTTTCTTAAACTTGAGGGAAAGCCAGTAATCTTCGTTTATGCTGTCAGTGTTAAGGAGCCAAAGTTCTGGAGAGACGTTTTCTCTACTCTCAGAAGGAAAGGACTTAAATGCATATTCATAGGCGATACCTTCGACGAGAACTATGCCGTTTACTTTGAGGGAATACATACCTATAACCCACTAGGAGTGGTTAGGTACTTTGAAAGCCTCTTTAGGGGCTCTAGCTATGAAGACCTCAGTTCTTCACTCGCAAAGACTCTCTACTCGAGAGCTTATTCAATTGCTGAGAGATATGGGTTGCTTCTCTTCGCTACAATTCTTCCTGGCTATGATGATAGAACCATCAGAGTTCCAGGTAGTTATCTAGACAGGTATGATGGCTACACCTACAACCTAACGTGGTCAGCAGCCTTGAAGATAAATCCCCATGGCATCCTCATATGTACTTGGAATGAGTGGCATGAGGGAACTGAAATAGAGCCAAGTATTGAATATAGATGGCGATACCTTGAACTTACTAAACATTGGACTAAGAAGTTTAAGGAAGCTTAATTAATTCAATTAAGTTACTTCATGCAACAATTCTAGGAGCTCTTCTCTGTGCCTCTTAACCAATAATACTAATGCTTTATTTAACACCTTCTTGTCGAGCTCGCTGTAGCGCTCTCCTAGAACTTCGCGGAGAACATCGGTTAATCCTTTATCCTCCCTTTTACCGTAATGGAGCAGTTCTTCGGCAACATCTAGTAGTTTGTCTTCTTCAAATCCAATGTTATCATAAACCTCAAGTCCATAATCCTCTACTTCGCTCTTAATATCACTAGGAATTTCTGTTCGAGCTATCAATATCATTGAGTCGGGGTTATACACTCTCTTATATATTTGAACTAGCTTATACTCTTTAACTCTCAGTCCTCTTCTTTCATCCTTTCGCTTAAAATCTCCCTTAGCCTTAACCCCTATGGCTTCAGCTAATCCCTCAATTAAACCCTTTAGCCATAGAGCCCTCCACTCTTCAGCTGAAATAGCTTTAGACCACCATCCCTTCAAGTCCCTTACTCTCTTGTACCAGTCTTCAAGTTCTTTACATTCTACAATAACATTAGGTCTCTTTATTGGCGGATTATTGTTAAGGTCTACAATATTCATAATTGACCCTCCATAAACTAGGAAGTCAGGCCTTAAAGCTACATAAAGCCTCCATATCCTCCTTAAGTCACTCGTGTCTTCCCAAGCTATTGGTCTCGGAGCCTCTATGAAGAAGCTGAGTACCCTACCATCAGCTGACTTCGCTATGCAATTTGGGGGTATTATTCCTGTTTTCTGCTTAGCACTCCTTTCCAAATATAAGTACCCATGCTCTGGATAAATAAGCCTGCCCCCTTCTGCTATCTTCTTCAATAAGGCAAGGAAGACCCAAGTCTGGTAAAGCGTCCTCATGTTAGTTCTGAGAGATGTCCTAACAGCTGCTGCAGCCTTAGACGCGAACTCATATAGGCTAATGTTACCGCTTAGGAGCTCAAATGTATAAATGAATACCTTCTTCTTTAGGTGAAGTAAAGGATCTTCTATGAAACTCTTGAGCTCTCTCGTTAATGTAACCCCTCTTAGTTTAAGTATCTTCTTAATGTCTTCTAATTGATTTAGAAGATGATCTATCCAAGCCCTAGCCTCTTCAATTGTACTCTCTTCAACTACATAGAGAACGAATCTCTCTCTAAACTCGTCAGTTTTACTTATTAAATCAGCTTTCTCCTTGCTATCAAGCTTGAGTATATGGTCTGCTGCTACTCTAAACTTCCTCGCTAAGTTCTCGTATATCTCTATCCACTCAGGTAAATCAGTAGAGTTTACACTCATTCTCAGTTTTATAATATCTAAATTCTACTTAAAATATTGTGAGTTTTGTACTTGATTTACAATGTAGCTCTTATTTAATATGACTAGGTACACTAATTTTACTAATGTACCTGAGGATTGTTATTATTCACTAGAGAGTTCAATGATATAAGGTGATAGTAACTACCTTTATGATATGGAACGTAAAAGGCTACTCCCCATATTGTGGACAATTGCCATAGCTATACTCTCGATAATCCCTCCTCCCTACCATGGACCTGAAGTTCCTAAGCTGCTTGATGCAGGACACGTGATCAGTTATGCATTACTAACTATTCTCTGGATTTGGTCACTAGGAAATAGATATAGCGCTTTATTAGTCTCATTTGCTACGACGCCTTTGACGGAGCTAGTTCAAATACCCATTCCTTGGAGAAGTGCGAATATAATCGATGTATTCAACAATATAATGGGTGTCCTTATAGGGATTGTGATCTTTAGTATACTCGAGAGGTACCGACTTTTAAGCTAAAGGCCATGTATATAGCTAAACAAGATGGAGGTGAAAAGTATTCGAATAAGCATCCAATGATATTTGTGGGTGTATGAAGTCCTTCTTAGAATAGCTGAGAATAGAATTATTATGTATTCTTCTTGGATAGAGAGTGATTTAATAGTGAGCGACTAATCAGTGAAGTAAGAGTAATCAATGTCCTGCTCTTCGCATAACTCCTTAATACTCACTGGCCTCATCTTCTCGATGGACCGATAAGCAGCCTCTGAGAAGGCCGCTACATAGAGGCCACATATAGCTGGACTTCTATTTTCATCTTTACCCTCAATTGCATCAATGAAGTTGAATACTGGTCTCGACTTTTTTATACCCGATGTATCTAAAATCACTGTTTCTCTATCCCTTGATGTGAAAATCGCTCCTTTATCCAATATCGTTAGTCTTCCTTTCTCACCCCAGAACATCTCTGCTTCAAGCCACGAGGGATCATCGCCAGCCACAGCAAAACTTAATAAAGCTCCTCTGGTCAGCTTAGCCGATAGGCATGTATTAACATCAACCTCTATGTCATAGCGGTCAACATAGGCGAATACTTCTACGGGTTTCAATCCTGTTGTCCAAAAAGCTATATCTGATATATGACTACCTGAGTCTATTAGTTCTCCTCCACCTCCTAAACTCAATGTTCCTCTCCAAGTACCCTTAGCTATCTTATACCAGTCTTGTGCTAACAGAAGAGACACAAATTTTATTTTACCTAACCCTCCTTTGAGGATAAAGTCTCTAGCGGCTATATATTTTGGTATGAAATGCCTTTGGTAAGCTATCTCAAGAATTACTCCTTGCCTTTCAGCCTCTCTCACAAGTTGATATGCTTCTTTGACTCTGTGAGTCATAGGCTTCTCGACTAGTACGTGCTTACCAGCTGATAGAAAGTCAAGCACTTGGCGATAGTGTAATGTATGTGGTGTGCATATTATGGCCGCATCTACACTATGTACGATCTTCTTATAATCGTCACAAATCTCAGCCTCCTTAAAGTCAAGTTCGGCTTTAAGTCTCAAAGCTTTCTCCTTGACGATATCAACTAAGTACTTCACCTCTACATCCTTTCCAAGTTCCATTAACTTCTTAAGATCTCTCGAATGAGCACGTGATATGCCACCACATCCTACTATAGCTACTCTCATGGAGCTCCCTATAGAGTCTTGGCGTTGACATGATATTTAAAAATAATTTTTAATTGCTAAAGGCGAGTAATTAGCTTGGTAAGGGCTGAAATTCAGTATTATGGTGTCTCTGAGAGATGTAAATCGAGCGTTTTACCAGCAGTGCTAGGCATCCAATAACTCTTTAAGCACTTCAGTGGAGAGCTCAATTAGTTTATCTCCCTCTCCCGGCTCTAATATGTTCGTTGGGTATGTCACTTCGTAACCCCCTTTAGGGAACTCTGAAGCCGGGGCTATGTAGCCAAAGTAGTCATTTGCATATGAAGCCACTATAGTGTTTGAGAAAGGAGATTTCCTTTTGATTTCAAGCCCTATTTCAACTAAGACTTCACTAGGAAGGAACACTAGAGCTGCTTTGCGAGATAGAGCTAGTCCATGTACACGAACTCTTAACTTCTTCTCCTTCTGATACTTTCTAGTCTTGTACAATATTGCCTTAGCATAGTAGAGTTTGAGTAACGCTTTACGATATTCTTGCTTTGAAGCAGACTTCATTCTCTTAATAGTCTCCTCAGCTTCTCTCACCATATTTTCAGCTTCACTTAATGAGTAGGGGAGCTTAACCTTAAGGTCTACTTCTTCGCAAACATTTACAAGGTTGACTTCAGAAGCACTACTCTTAAGAGAGAGAGCTATCTTAGTTACTTCACAAGCTAATATCTTACCCATCCACTCCACATCCTCGAAAGTACCAACACTCCTATCATATACCCTTTCGATAGTGGTTCCAGGAGTCAATGGATTTATATCGCCACAGGTACCATTAAGGAATACAGAAAAGGCCCCTGTCAGACTTTCAATAATTCTATTAAGTGCTCCGGGATAATCGGCACTTATCAGTCTATTATTCGCTCCCAGGACTACCGCATGACAGGCGTAATTTGATAACACTGCTTTCAAGGATCTACCCCCATAGAAAGCTAAAACATGAACTCTGGTATCAATAGGCCCCTTTCTAGGACGTCTTCTGTTGATTACTACACCCTTCGCTTCTCCTATGCCACTTGCTACCTTCACCTCGGTCAATTCTCTTTTTGCAGCTGCCAAGGCACCTACCACTTTTTTCACAAACATCCGCCTCAGTATAGAGGCCTCAATGCCCATCCAATGGGCCTGAAGGGCCGGACCTGAATGAGTGTGAGTTCCTAATACTACTAAGTTCTTAGAATTAAGACCAAGTTTCTGCTTTGCCTCGGCAACTATCTCGTGATAGAGATCACTATCTACACCTAGTACGTCAGCTACCACTATTGCAAATTCCTCTCCTTTAGTATCCTGTAAATATAGAGTTCTAGCGTATAAATCATCATGGATCCCTATCGCCGGTCCTTCTCTCAAAGCATAACCAGACATTGGAGTTCCTATTGGAGGAGTTATACACACCTTATAATATCCTATATTCAACGAACCCAATGTTCCTCACCATTACTGTGACATTCTCTTTAACTTATAACTCTATGCAGATTCTAACAGCTCAATAGTCAACTAGTACTGGGGGAGGTCTCTGTAAAGTCTATAAGCTCATGTACTTTATCTATTTAGGGAGTTATGAGTCGTTTCCTTGACTTACTCAAAGAGAAGCCGGTCATAGGTGTAGTACATTTGTTACCCCTGCCGGGTAGCCCTCTTTATAAGGGTGATCTAAAAACCGTTCTTGAGAGAGCTATGACTGATGCTGAGAACTTAGAAAGTGGAGGAGTAGATGCAATAATAGTGGAGAACTTCGGAGATATGCCATATTATCCTGACAAAGTCCCTCCTATAACCGTAGCATCTATGACTTACATAGTTTCAAAGATTATTGATAAACTAAGTATACCGGTAGGAGTTAACGTTTTAAGGAATGATGCTATAGCATCGCTATCTATAGCCCACGTGACAGGCGCTGAGTTCATAAGAGTGAATGTGCTCACGGAGGCAGTGGTGACTGATCAGGGAGTAATAGAAGGATGCGCACATGAACTATTGAGGCTAAGGGCGTATTTATCCAGTAACATTGCAATATTGGCTGACGTACACGTAAAGCACGGTTACCCCTTGATGAGAAGAGGCATAGACGAATCAGCTCTTGACATCATTGAAAGGGGATTAGCTGATGGCTTGATAGTTACAGGTAGTAGAACTGGTGAGCCTCCTGACAAAGATGAACTTGTACTCGTAAAGAGGAGGTTGCCTAATGTGCCTGTTCTTATAGGCAGTGGAGTAAATCCAAATAATGTTAGTGAATATTTTGATGTCTGTGATGGCTTTATAGTTGGAACATACTTCAAGATTAATGGTAAAGTTAAGGCTCCTGTAGAGTTAAGGAGGGTTAGAGAATTAGTGAATAGAGTCCTCGAATTGAAGTCTGAAAGGTGTAATAATGGGCAAGTTAGATGATATAGTGAGGATTCTTGAAAGAGAGCTCGAATTAAAAGAAAGTGAGTTTGTAGCTCGCCATATCTTCAAACGGACTAGAGATCCCTTTAGAGTACTCGTAGCTACCATAATATCTCAGAATACAACGGATGTCAATACTTCAAGAGCTTTGAGAAGATTGTCTAAAATTTGTAACATAACGCCGGAGTCGATAGCCAGTACATCACTCGAAAAAATAAGAGAAGCCATAAGACCTGCCGGACTTCAAGATGCCAAGGCTAAGGCGATAAAGGATGTAGCTTTGATGATAGTTAACGAATACAACGGGGACATCCTCAGAGCATTGAGTGGAGAGCTAGATGAAGTTAGGATGAGATTCTCAAGAATTAAGGGAATAGGTTATAAGACTATCGATGTTGTGTTGATGAACTTAGGATATCCAGTCATAGCTATTGATACTCACATAAAGAGAATAGCTAAGAGGTTAGGATTAGCTCCTGATACTGATAGTTACCTAGCGATACAGAGATTGCTTCAGAAGGAGTTAGAGCATGAAAATCCCCTTAAAACTCACCTATTATTGATAAAGTTCGGTAGAACCATTTGTAGAGCTAGAAGGCCTAGGTGTAGCTCTTGCCCTTTGAGAAATTCTTGCCAGTACTATTCTAGTACTCATAGAGATTCTGAGTTATCCCAAAACGAACCTTCATAGTTATCGATACTGTAGTAAGCATAGCAACCGCTTTAGGCTATTCTCGTCACTATACCGTGTGAAGCTCATCCTAGATCAATGTAGATCTGTTAATTAACCTTAAGAAAATTCAAGTATTGGTGATGGTAGTGAAAGTGTTTATAGATGAAATGACATGGAGTGAGCTTAAAGATAGAATGCTTGAGACGGATATAGCTTACTTGCCCTTAGGAACAATTGAGTGTCATGGCCCTCATTTACCCATGGGAACAGACTACTACGTAGCTACGGCTGTTTGTGTTTTAGCAGCTAGGAAGACCAGTGGGGTAGTCATGCCACCCCTAACTTACAACTTCACTGGAGCTACTAATGCTTTTAAGGGAACTATTGGGATACCCATGAAGTTAGAGATGGAAATGATTAAAGCAATTTTGAAGAGTTTATGGGAACAGGGATTTAAGAGACTCTTTGTCGTTAGCACTCATGGACCTAATGACGTTCCTATAAGAATGGCTATAAGGGAACTATACGAATACGACAAGGTCATAGCAGTTTACTTCAATCCTCATAAGATTGCTGTTAGTTTAATATCAAAAGAGGGTCATAAGGACGGTGCTTGGCTTGAAGCTACACTATTGTTTGCTTCTTTAAAAGTCCTTGGCAAGGAACATTTGATACCCAAGCTAGAGGCTATCAGGACACTTGAAGGTCCTCCTATTGAGTTGCCTGGACTTTATGATATTTGGCGTTTGGGAGGAAGAGTTGGATATAGATATACTCATTTCCTCCAACATGTACCTCCAAGAGGAAATATAGATCTAGATTATGGAGCAGAATTGTTAGAAAGAGTGTCTGAAGTGCTAGTTGAGTTAGCCAAGCCATTAAAGTTATACGTTGAGTATCACATTAGGGAATGGGCGAGAAAATGAGCGTCGAGGAAAAGGTCGTGTATTTCAGCAAGCCTGGAGAAGAGAACACCGATTTAACTCTTAGGCTAGCTAAGGAGTATGCAGAGAAGTATAATATAAAACATATAGTGGTGGCTTCAACTACTGGCAGGACTGCTCTTAAAGCTATTAAAGTATTCAAAGGACTTAATTTAGTCATAGTAACTCACTCAACAGGCTTCGTTAAACCTAACTTTCAGGAGATGCCTAGCGATATTAGGAGTAGGGTAGAGAGTGAAGGAGCTAAGGTGCTAACCTGCATTCATGCACTATCTGGTGTTGAGAGAGCTTTCAGGAGAGAATTTGGGATATGGCTTCCGGTAGAACTAATAGCTATAACCCTGAGGAGAGTCTTCTGTGAAGGCATTAAAGTGGCTATCGAAATAACCCTGATGGCCGTTGATGCTGGCTTAATCCCAGAGGGGGAAGATGTCATCGCTATAGCTGGAACTGGTAGAGGAGCTGATACAGCACTTCACTTAAAGTCAGCCAGTACATCTAACTTCTTAAGGCTCAAAGTTAGAAGAATCATTTGTAAGCCTGACACCTTCTAACTAGCCATGACCCACTCTTTTTTAACCATATTTAAGTCGATTCTATCGACTTCACTTAGAATCATTGAGTGTATTGTTAATTTCTTCAAGCAATTCCTCGACAAAGACTTCCGCAACCTTCTCAAAAATCCTGGAAAACTCCTTGGATCTAGCTATCTTAGCTAATGCTATTCGAGGAGGGAGGCCCAAGTACCCGCTCAGCTGTTCTTCACAGAAATCTCTTAAGTCACTAGGTAATGCTTTGAGTACGTCCTTCAGGTTGACATCCTCTCCTTCTTCTCTACAGACTCTCAATATTTCTAAGAATACTCTCACTACCCTTTCACTCATAACACTCAGTCTATAAAAATGCGTAGAAAGCTATTTAATGTACTGAGGCGAAGAGTAAGTTAGATGATGAGGGTGGTGTGTAAGGATCTGTGACAGAGGCGTTGAATTCTGATGTCTTCTGGCTATGTTCTACAGAGACAACAAAGATCATTAAAGTTGATAGATCACACATGCTTAAACGAAAGAGTTTTATCCCCTTTCAACTTAGAAATAAAAGACGCTATTGGTCTCTGAGAATATGACCCTAATCAAGTCAGAAGAAGAGTTGATCTCTAGCAGTGAGAGCAAAAGGTCCTATAAGAAGGTCATTGCAGGTATAATACTCGTTTCACTCGTAATACTATTCATGATAACTTATGTCTTCTTTAATCACAATAAAATGCCGTTACTCTCTATAGTAATCTCGGAAGTTTTATCCTTTTTCCACGATACTGCGTGGTATGTGAGCGAAATCTATTGGGGTAATGACGAATACTTGTGGACTAGCATTCTGTTATCTGTAGAGGTTTATCTATTCACATTTACCCTCATCCGCTTGGTTTCAGGTGAAGTCCTAGTAGAAAGCGAAACTAAGAAAAAGCCATCAAAATACAATAGATTCTTATACTTCTTCATACTCATGGTCCGACGATTTATAACGTTCATAAACGACATCAGAGAGACATATGTGTATGTAATCTTGAACAGACAAGATACTTCTAAGGAAATCGATTTGGGTTATTACTACCTCATTACCTGTCTCACCCTTGGTGTAATTCTATCTATATTAATCGTGATTTCGTATGAGTACAGTCAATTATTGACTTGGTCTATATTCCTCGCATGTCTCTTCATAATATTTCCTTCAATAATCGCTATAACTAAAATTGATGAACTTGATGAAGAGTTTAAAGAGATCACATGCATTTCTTGGCGTTCCTCCAATGAGATAGTAGTAAGGGATGGTGATATGTTACTGAACATAAGGGAAGGTGTGGTTCTCTTAGGACTCTCTATAGGAACCGGAATAGTTGGAATAGTCACTACTTTGGGTGCCATTTTAATAAAGCCTAGCCTGATATTCACTATAATCCCGGCAACATTTGATATGATTTCGCTAATAACAGCTCTGATGGAATTCACTGGGTTAAAGATAGTCTTAAAGGTCATGAGGGACATAGAGGGTCTCAGTATAGGACTCTTGAATCTGCTTCCTATAGTTTCCTGGAGTATATATGGAGGTGGAGTCATATGTACCTTCCTTAACAGATTCAGGTGGATAACCTCGGTGGACTTGATCTTGACATTCATTGCTAGCGTATGGGTGCTCATAGCTATGTTCTCAGGTGCTCTTTCTGGCCATTTCAAGTATTCTCTCAAGTCCTTAATCAAGCGTATATTGCTCTTCATAATACCGCTTCTCCTCTTACTAATTCACTAAAACTTAAACTAAGCTAAGGTAAGAGTATTGATTTCTTAAGAAATTCGAGTTAATTATGATCTCATTACTTAAAAGTACTTAGAAGTTTAGAGTATAACGTGATCATAATGACACGTAAACAGACGTCTAGAGTTCAGGCCGTAGATGTAAGGGTATCTAAAGAGAAAATTATCTTTAGGTACAAGGAGTTAGAGATAGAACTCGTACCTAGTGTAGCTGTAAATGGCTCATTGGTCACATGTAGTAATCTAAGGCAGGCTACAGAGAGTACCATACTAGCAGATGTTAATGGTACTGTGACTAAGATTTTCTTAGAAAGACTTAAGCCCAATATACTGATACAGAGAATAGAGGTTGAAGGAGGATATACAAAGGATGGTATTATAGCTGATTTGAAGATAAACATAAAAGGCGCCAAGAGAGCCTTAGTCTTCCATTTCACACATGACGTGATATGCAAAGACGAACCGTGTGATTACCCAAGGTTTAAGAGCATTGATAAGCAGGCTTATTGTCCATGGGTTTATCCTGTACACTTGTCTGAATTTGATATCTTACCTCAATACATTAAGATCTCCAAAATCATGTTGAAGTCTAAGGACTCTTACGCATTAGTGCTACCATTATCAGATGGTGCGCGAGGCTACATAACTCGCATAGGAAATTCTATGCATGTGATCCTTGATAGAATGTGTGAAGGTACGTGGAATAGTATTCATCTAGTAGTTATAGGCTTCGATGACAACCCTTATGCCTTGATAGAGAACACATTCGAGAGCGCAGCTATTTCCTTAGGTAAGAGAAGCCTACTCAGGAGGTACAAAAAATATCCTGTGATTTTTGAGTACTTGGGTTGGTGCTCATGGAATGCCTTTTGGAGAGAGATAAATGAAGAGAGAATGCTAAATGCTCTAGAGGAGTTCCGTAAGCGAGGCGTTCCTGTAAGGTTCTTCTTAATAGACGATGGGTGGATGAGTGAAGAGAAGGGAATGCTGATGTCATTCGAAGCTGATAAGGATAAGTTCCCTCACGGCCTCAAGCAACTTGTACATGAGTTAAAGAGAAGTAGCATAAAGTATGTAGGATTATGGCATACTCTAAACGGGTACTGGAGAGGAGTTCATCCAAATAGTGAGCTAGCCAAAATGTTTAAGGAATCACTCATGAAGGCTAAGGACGAGTCATTAGTTCCACTTCCAGAGAAAGCCTTGGACTTCTTCATGAAATGGTATGAATTCCTAGCTGAGTGCGGATTTGACTTCGTCAAGGTGGATAATCAATCATTTACAGCACGTACGTACTCAGGTTTAGTAAACATAGAGCACGCTTCTAGGGAGCTTCACATAGCTGTTGAAATAGCTGCGCATACTCATTCTCTTGAAGTCCTAAACTGTATGGGCCAGCAACCAGAGACATATTTCAACTGGTACGCTTCTAGTGTAGCCAGGAACTCTATAGACTATGCAGTGCCCCATAGGAAGTCTCGAGATAAGCTTCATTTATACTTCAATGCTTATAATGCCCTCTGGATGAGCACGCTGGTTTGGCCTGACTGGGACATGTTCCAATCGCATGATCCATGGGGTCTTCAACAGGCAGTAGCACGTGCTATAAGTGGTGGACCGGTATACATAACTGATGAACCAGATAAGGTGGTTCTAGATATCGTTAAAAGACTAGCTCTTTCAAGCGGTGTTCTACCTAGGCCGAGTATACCAGCATTACCTACTGAAGACTGTCTAATGAGAGATCCGTACAACGAACCTATACCCCTTAAGTTGTTCACTAAAGTGATGATACCGCCTTTGGGAGAGTATGGTTTGATAGCAGCGTTTAACATAACGAAGGACGATGTTAAATTAAATGCAGTAGTGTCTCCAAGTGATGCAAAGTTGAGTAATGGTAACTATTTGCTCTATGAATATTTTAGCGGGAAGTATCAAATTGTAGCATTTAATGAGGCCATCAGCTTTGAGTTAAAACCCATGGATGTCAAACTATTCGTAATAGCGCCGATGAAGCACTGGTTTGTACCCTTAGGACTTCACGATGTTTTCATAATGCCCATGGCTATAGACAAGGTCATACTCGCTAGCAATGAGACTATAACTCTTCTGAAGGATACTGGCATCTTTGTAGGCTATACATTAGAAGACGTACTGATAGAGGGAATAGGTGGGTTCAAGAAAGGTCTCATTAAAGTAGAATATACTAAGCCTACGATTAGAGCGAGACTTATGAAATAGTAGTTTATGATTTCTTGAAGTGAGTCGTAAACAAGTTTTAGAGAGTAGGACTAGGCATTTAGAAGGGAAAGCTAAAGCGGCTTAGAGTATTTCTCAAGTCAGTTAGGGCTACTACGCTAGACCATGATCATGGAGATGTCTTAGGTAAAGAAGTCGATTCTAATCTTTACTGTTAGCTATCTCCTTTCTGAGGATCTACAATTATGTAACTTGTAATGCCTACTTAGTACCCTTATTTCTCAAAAGTTAGAGTGACTAACTTTTGAGAATTCTTACTTCGGGACTTTAATGATATAATAGCAGCGATTTCCGCCCTAGATTCTAGACTCTGGAACTTCCATCGTGACATTTGGGTTTACTCCTGCAGCAATACCCTCAAACCAACATCAGGAATAATTCCTGCATACAGTTTCCCATGGAGCGTTCATAGTTTTAACTGCCTCCATTACAGGATAGAATCCTGAATTCTCAATTATGACTTTATTGCCTTCAATTTTTATTGTAGGCTTGGTACCTACCTGTTCCAAAACAGCTTTCATTACGGCTGCTACTGCATTCGCATCACTTTTCATGATCGCCATCTTCTCTTTAACATTTTGACCTATAGACTTCCCGAGCTCATAGAAGTACTTACTAGCGACCATAAGTGCATCTTCTCCGAACTTTTCATAGTTAGCAAGTATGTAACCGATCGTCGCCATTTCTAGCTCCACTGCTTTCATCTCTTCCTCAGTGTAATTTCAAGTTAAGTATCACTTCCTTTTACTTTTTATAAAATGTCATATAAGAAATATTTATTTCTTCCTATTATCGATTAAAG
>Ga0180302_10000047_pt1 | contig 43045 bp, 59 predicted proteins | sample GuaBasSediGuay17_FD_121794 | JGI IMG/M metagenome (GOLD analysis project Ga0180302, IMG submission 121794) | Subseafloor sediment microbial communities from Guaymas Basin, Gulf of California, Mexico - Guay17, Core 4571-4, 12-15 cm | ecosystem: Environmental > Aquatic > Marine > Hydrothermal... | reverse complement strand
TTCTCATCCCGGTGTTGACAACATAGCTTTAAAAGCTATAAGGGAACTGAATCGAAGAGTACATGCAGTTATAGGAGGATTTCACACTCCCTCTAAAGAGACGCTAGATAGGTTAGTCGCAAATGTAGAGAGAGTCTTCCCTGCTCATTGTACGGGAAGTGTTGGTAAAAGATACTTAGCTGAGAAATATCCGGATAAATACGGTGAAATAAAGACAGGCGCTGTCTTAGAGTTTGGGGAAAGGCTCTAAATTAACGCTCATTACATGAAGAGCAACAAAAGTTAAACTCGACATAATCCAAAGCTTTAAATATATGACTAGCGGAGAATCTAGCAAAATGTGGTGAACATCAATGGAGAAATATAATAGAGCTAGCATTCTAGGGGTCTATCGAGTTTCAGTAGCGAGCGAAGAATTATATACTGTAGTTATCTCATGTCACGAGTGGGCAGATCTCCTCTTACCAATATTCATAGGCAGATTCGAAGCAGTCGCCATTCAAGCGGGACTCGAGAAAGTAAAGATGAAAAGGCCAATGACGCATGACTTAATCGCTAACATCCTAGATACAGTGGGTCTTTCAGTAGAGAAAGTGACGATAGATGCCATGGTCAATGACCTATTCACAGCAACCATAGTCCTAAAGGACGATAGAGGGAAGAAGTGGTACATTGACGCTAGACCATCGGACTCTATAGCTATAGCGTTAAGGACTAACTCCCCGATATACGTAGCTGATAGATTGAAGGAATATGCAATACCCGGCGACAACTTAGGCGTTTAACCTTATATTTCAGTAATAACCTTATAGTCATTGAGGAGTAGACAATGCCCAAAGCATTGCTCTTATTTATAATTAAAGGAGATAAGGACAAATTGCTTAGCAGTCTAAGTAAAGAAGCTTCAAAAGGGCTTTTATCGTCTCTTCACCAACACTATTTAGAAACAAAGGAAAAGTTTAAGGCAAGAGTAACTAAGCTTTGGATGAATAGTGTAAAAGACGAAAGGATATCGCCCAAAGGCGTAAATTACCCTGGAAACGCATTAGAACTCCTCTTGGAGTACCACTTTATGCTAAAGTATCCAAGCTCGTTAGGTTCAATGAGATCTCTAAGTAGCGTTTTAATTCCAGTCTCTCACTTTGTATGGGTCAGAAGAAACAGCAACTTGATAGTGTTTTTCGACGTGTTCAAGAGAGGCATATTGAAAACGTTAACAGAGGCTCTCTCCTATAAAGTGTACGGAAACCCTGGCTTAATTAGTCAATTCACTTTTTCATTTGACGACTTTGAGTCTCTAGAGTCATGGACTACTAGACTTGCAGAGAGTAAAGCTAGTGGCTTCCTCAAGAGAGTGGTATTCGCTGACTCCGTAATAGCTAATTCTCATGTAGACGAAATATCTGTAAAGAGAACTGCTTTAGAGAGAGAATTGATATATAGAGATGTAAAAGAGAAGTCAAGGAGATGGCTCTCCCTCACCTTAGTAACTCCTCTGATCGAAGAGGTAGGAATTAGGTTCTCCTGTAAGTTTGCTCACGACGGCTCAATAACCATATACACTCCTATACACGACTTGCTCTACATCGACGTTTTCCTCTCTAAGTTAGAGGAAGTTCTAGCATTATCTAAGTAGACTCTTTGATAAAAGAAAAACTCCTAGCTAACTTACTATAGTAACTTTCCAGTCCTAGTCTTAACAGACAATATCTCTTAGTGGACTTCTTAACAGTGACTTCCTCTCCCCTTCTTAGTATTCCAAAGTGAAAAACATCGCCGGCAACGCTCGCAGTTCCTTTAATCACCCTAACCTTTACTACGTGAGAGTCTGGAATTATCATTGGTCTCGCGAATAGTCTGACAGGACAAACAGGCGTCAACACTAGGGCTTTGAGATCTGGGTGTAATATAGGACCACCAGCGGAAAACGAATACGCTGTAGAACCTAATGGAGTAGCTATGAGTATACCATCCATTTTTCCACGTATGACTTTATCATCGTTAACGCACACTTCTAAAGTCACAGTCTTGTAAGGCTTCTCTGAAACCACCATGATCTCGTTTACTGCCAAGTAACTCTTATTGTTAAATAAACACTCTATAAATTCTCTTTTATCCAAAGTAAAATCACCGTTAACCAACTTTTCGATGGCTCTCTCTATACCTGTGGAAGAGATCTCACTTAGGTATCCGTAGGACTCAGGAATGTTAACTCCCATCACTGGAATCCTCTTTTCGTAGATCCTATGAATGGTGTAGATGAGCGTACCATCGCCTCCTATCGAAATAACTAAATCCACTTTACACTCTTCTAGTAACTGAACGTTGTCGTGAAAGTAATCGCCAAGAGTATCATCGTCGAGGACGTATAGTATACCATGTTTACTAAGAGCTTCAATAAGAGTCTTAACAGTGTTTAACGCATCAGAGGACTTGGGCTTTATAGCTATCCCAACACTCCTTATCCTCTTCGACATACTCAACTCAGAAACGCTATGGTCTTTGAATACATTCAAGGACTTGGTATATATGCTTTAACGCATCGTCGACTATCGCCTTAAAGTATCGCTTGCCCTTTTCCTCACTAGCTCTCGAGGGATATCCCCAAATTCCATTTTCGCATAACCCTTTGAACCCTAGGTAATCTAGAAACTCTCTAGAGAACTTAGGCGTAAAGTCCAGATTCGTTCTTCCTCGGACTAAGTTAGGATAGAGGTAAAGCATGAGCGAAGTCTCAACTTCACCTGCATGCAAGTCGTCTTTAGCTAACTTAATCATAGTTTCGGCTACGTTCACTAAGACAACTCTAGTAACTCCACTCTCTAAGTTTATACTTCTGACTACTACTTTTAAGATGAAATTACCGCCGTGGCCATTGACGATTACTATGAGATCGAACCCTTGGTCTAACAGCGAACTCACTATGTCTCTAATTACAGAAGTCAGAGTACTTGGACTTAGCCAGATAGTACCCATGAAACCCTTATGTTCTATCGAGCTACTATAAGGTAAGCAGGGCACGAGGAACGCATCGAGTTTCTTAGCCAGTTCTTCAGAAACTTTCTCAGCTATCAACGCATCTGTACATATCGGTAAGTGAGGTCCATGCTGTTCGAGAGATCCCACGGGAACTATGGCTATACTCGGCTTCCTTTCCAACAACTCGCGAGATGTACTGTATTTGTCGAGCATAGTTTAATTTTCTCACAGAACAATATTATTGTTGGCTAGGTGAGAACTGTGGCTGTGAAGTTTTCAATATGCAATGAACTGTTTAAAGGTTGGTCTCTTAAAAAGGTGATTGAGTATATATCGAGAATAGGCTATGAGGGAGTAGAAATAGCGCCATTTACTATAAGCTACGATATTAGGCATGTAAGTAAAAATGAGAGATCAGAAATACATGAAATAGCTGAGAGATATGGGGTTGAAGTAGTTGGTACTCACTGGCTCTTAGTAACCCCCCCAGGGCTTCACATAACTCACCCCGACGAGAACGTTCGAAAGCTTACAGTCAAATATCTCATAGCTTTAGTCAAATTCACTGCAGATATAGGAGGTAAGATCATGGTCTTTGGCTCACCTAAACAAAGAAACATACTCCCAGGAGTCGATGAGAGGAGAGCTTGGGGATGGGCTACTGGTGTGTTCAAAGAAGTGTGTAAAGTGGCTGAAGATCATGGCGTTACAATTTGTATGGAACCCCTCTCTAGAGACCAAACGAACTTCGTAAACACAGCTAAGGAGGCCACAGTACTTATCGAGAAGGTAAACAGCCCTAACTTCCAGTTAATACTCGACGTCAGGAGTATGTTTGACGAAGAATTGTCTCACTCCGAGATAATAAAGAGTTATGGAAAGTATTTAGCACACTTCCATGCCAACGATGATAACGGTTTAGGACCTGGATTCGGGAGAGCCAACTATCATAAGATAGCTAAGGCACTAGATTACGTAAACTATAGAGGATATGTGTCAGTTGAAGTGTTTGACTTCAGTTTAGGAGCTAAGTATATAGCCGAAAGAAGCATTGTGAACTTGATTAAATACTTTAGGTGAACACAATGAGGGAGATCAAGATAAAAGTAGAAGCAGGAAATCACGATAGAGTCCACGTGCCTTTAAAGCTCACTATGACATCGGAAGAACTAGGATCGTTTGATAGTGCGACGCTAATAGACCTAGCTACTGATAATGAAGTCCCACTTCAATGGACCATAGAAAACGATACTGTGAACTTTTATTGGATTCTAGACTGGTTACAAAGAGGCGGATCTCGAGAATATGAGCTCAGGTTAGGTGAAGAGTCTAAGCAAAAAGGCTTTGAAATATCTCTCAACGATAAGACTAAAGTAATTGACATATTTCTTAACGGCAGACACGTACTCACTCACAACTTTGGGAAGGAGTGGAGTAAACCCTTTACGTATCCTCTACGAGGCCCCTTTGGATTATTGATAACTGAGAATGAACCTCCCGATCACAAACACCACAGGTCTTTATGGGTAGCTCATGGAGCAGTCAACGGAGTAGATGTCTGGAGTGAGGTTAGGGATCATGGACGTATAGTACATAAAGACTTCCTGAACATTCATCACGGAAGCGTTTTCGCCGAATTCACTGAGTCGAATATGTGGGTTAATAGTCATAATAAACCGTTGCTAGATGAAAAGAGGACTATTAGAGTATGGGCAATGAGAGATGAAGAGTACTTCATAGACTTTAAAGTCAAACTCACAGCTTCCTATGAAGACGTGACTTTAGCTGACACTAAAGAAGCAGGGATCTTGTCGATAAGAGTAGCTAGAAGCATGACAGTGAAGAGTAGTGGGATGATAATGAATTCATGGGGTGGAATTAATGAAGAGGAAACGTGGGGGAGAAGGGCTATGTGGTGTGATTATTCTGGGGAGGTTAACGGAATATGGGTCGGAATATCAGTGTTCGATAATCCATTAAATCCTAGGTTTCCAACGTACTGGCATGTCAGAGATTACGGCTTAATGACAGCAAATGTTTTCGGTTTAAGCCTGTTCGAAAGGGGGAGAGGCCTAAGAGGAGACATGGTACTCGTAAAGGGAACGTCTAAAGAGTTCACCTATAGAATATACATACATAAAGGAAATGCTATAAGTGCTAAGATCAAAGATAAATACGTTGATTACATATGTCCTCCTAAAGTATATAAATTATAAAATAACAATTTTTATATTGTTTAACTATTATATAATAAAAAATATAAATACTTTTATCTTCTTACTATAGAAGACTATGGTGATTAAATGCCAGAGAGGATACTCAGAAGAATACAAGTAACTGGTGGCTCTACGTTTATAGTTTCGTTACCCAAGGGTTGGGTTAGGAACGTAGGATTAAGGGCAGGGGATTATGTCATAACTCAACCTCAACCTGATGGTTCTCTGAAAATAGCGCCGGCTAAAGGGTTCAAAACGAAGGCCTCCAGGACTAACCTAATAATACGCAGTAGAATGAATCCCGATGCCATTACTAGGGAATTTGTAGCAAGGTATTTAGCGGGATATGATGTAATCAAAGTGACTTTTGAAGATAAAGTTCCAACACATCGCGCGGTTATAAAGGATGTTCTCAGAAAGATGATAGGAGTAGAGGTTATAGAGGAACTCACTGATAGTATAGTAGTTCAATGTTTGGCTAAGCCATCCGAACTCCCAGTCAGGGTCGCAGTCCGTAGAATGACAAATCTTGCCTTTTACATGCTGGCTGACTTCATTAAGGCGTTACGCGCTAAGAACCTCCAATTACTCCAAGGCATGAATGAAAGGGACGATAATGTAGATAGGTTTTACAAGTTCATCTTAAGACAACTTAAGATGATAACTCTAGGCATAATATCTCCATCTGACGTAGGCTTAAATGACCTGAGAGAGTGTCTCGGTTTTAGACTAGTCATAAAGAGTATCGAGAGAATAGCTGACCACGTAGTCAACGCCTCAGACTGTATATTACAACTAAACAATACGTTAGACGACACGACCCGAGAAAGGATAGTGACCTTTGCGCAAGAAGTTAGCCAAGTGTTTTCTAAGTCCATAAAGTCACTATTCGACTTAAACGTTGAGCTAGCTCATGAAGTCGCTGATAGTGTAGACCGTATAGAGAAAGAAGAAAACGAGATAATAAGCTCAATAATGCTTACATGTGAGGAAGTTAAGTGTGCAGTCCTCCTTAGACTCGTAATAGAGAGTCTAAAAAGAATCGCTGACTATAGCGCTGATATAGCGGAAATAGCTGTGAATTTAGCAGTTGAACCTCCTACTACCACTTTTAAGGTTGAGAAGAGTGGTGAGGGGTCATAGGCATCAACAAACTACACCTTAAACCGTTAAAAGACTTTTAGAAAACTAACTTCATGCTAGGATAAAAGGGATGAAAGAGTGAAGTCCTTAGATTACCTTATTGAGAAATTCACCACAAGCGAGATTAGTGAAAAATTCTCAAAAGCAGATCTCCACATTCACTCTACGTTCTCAAAAGACTCTCTTCTAACTCCCAGCGAGATAGTTAAACTTTCAATTAAGAGAGGAATAGACATCATAGCAGTAACCGACCACAACACAGTTAAAGGGGGGGTTGAAACTAGGAGAATAGCGAGAAATACTAACCTCTTAGTAATACCGGGAGTTGAAGTCAGAACTAACCTCGGTGATGTAATTTTGTTGTTCGTAGAAGAGGACCCTAAGACTAAAGACTTCGATGAGCTGTTAGACTTAGTAAAAGGCTTAGATGCAATAACAGTACTTCCACATCCGTTTAGAGGACATAAAAAACTGAATCACTTAGCGCTTAATGTTGATATGATAGAAGTAATGAATGGAAGGTCTCTTAGAAGCCATAACTTAATGGCTAAAAAGCTAGCTGAATTACTCAAAAAACCGATATCAGCTGGAAGTGACGCTCATTATAGCATGGAACTGGGATGTGTTCAGTTACTCTTTTCAACTAAAGTAAGTGACGAGGAGGAACTAAGAAGAGCACTCCTTAACACTATTCCATTGGTAGTTGGTAAGGAATCGCCTATATTGGTTCACATCCTAAGCATGTTAACGCAATTAATGAGAAGATTCACGAATGAAGGATAAACATGCTAAGTAAGTTACTAAAGTTCTATAGAAGTCAAGGAGGGGCGCTGATCTTCATAATATTTATGTTAAACTTAAGTGTCGGCATATTGTGCATTATAGTCTCATACACCGCTAACTCTCCTGAGTTAATGATTTTCGGAACCTTTAACATATTAGTGGCAATTCAAGTACTTCTATCATACTTCTTATTACTGAGGATAAGAGCGCTTGGAAAACTTCTGAAGTTAGTAGCTAATAAGAGTTAAAACAGACGTCCTTACTAAAGGTTAAATAAACTTCAAGAAATATTGTGTAAGTCAAAAACAATAACTCTTTACACAACAACGATAAACTGCAATTTTTCCATGAGCTCTTTAAATCTATTCCTAACCGTAACTTCTGTTACATTGGCGTTAGAGGCTATTTCACGTTGAGTCCTCTTCTGGTTCATCAATATAGCTGCTAAATATACAGCGGCCGCAGCTAATCCTTTTGGCATTCTTCCACTTGTTAAACGTAAGGAATAGGCTTCTCTTATTATCCTAATAGCTAGTTGTTCTACCTCTGCCGACAGTCTTAATGTATTTATTAATCTAGGGACATAATCCGTAGCTTTCGATGGAGGTACTTTTAATATGACTTCTTTAGCTAATAGCCTATAACTCCTACCGATCTCCCTTCTATCGGCTCTCGCTGAGCCTGAAATCTCATCCAGTCCTCTAGGTATTTTATGCATACGACAGGCTGCATAGATACAAGCAGCAGCCATGCTCTCAATAGACCTTCCCTTAATTAGCCTCTTTTTAGCTGCTTTCCTATAGAGTATTGCAGCCTCTTCAGCAATAGCTCTAGGCAAGCCTAATTGAGCCACTATACGCTCTATCTCAGCGAAAGCTATCATGTAGTTCTTCTCCGAAGGCTCTGAGACGCTTATAATTTTATTTAGCCTCCTAAGCCTAGATAATTGAGGTCTTTTTTCGGGACTGAGGAATTTCCCACTTACGTCTTTGTTCCTCCAATCTATCATAGTGCTGAGCCCTTTATTCGGCTTAAGAGGCGAAAGAGGGCTCCCCGCTCTAGCTCTCCTTAGCCTTTGCTCTTCATTAAAAGCTCTCCACTCAGGACCTTGATCCATTACATGATCTACAACAACCCAACCACAGTTGAGACAAATGATTTCTCCTCTTTCAACGTCCTTCATTAACTCTTGTCCTCCACATTGTGGACATCTACTTGTAGCTTGATGTTCTAGAATCGGATAACTTGGATCTTCAACTCCTAAAGATGTGCTGTGAAAGCTGTCCTCTTCTTTACTTAACTTATTACTCTTTCTGTTCATCTTCTCCTACCTTTCCTAAAACGTTTACTAAGGGTCTTAACGTAGAGAGGTTTATTGAGAAGTAGTTCGATTTCACTTTCAGAGATGTCAGGACTCACTACTACAGATACATAAGGAGAACTCACGGGACCGAAAACATCATAGACCCTTCCTATGGGTCTCAGACGTTCATCGTACGTTACCTGTAGAACTTTAGGCACAAAATTAGCCTTAACGATTAGCTTCCTCTTTCCCCTTATTCTAATTACTTTACCTAATTTCTTCAAGTTAACACCTTCTCCTTATAAGTAGTCATTACTCCAAGAAGAAGCAAAAGTATATTCGGTAGGATTGTTGTGAATAATGTATGTTCCTTCATTACCTTTAATAAGGCAACGGATCGTTATATACCTTACCATTTCTTACCAGTTACAAGTAGTCAAAGTAACTGTTAATGTCCCTACGTCAAAGCGAGAAGAGTTTCACTGTTGATGAACGCACAGTCTCTAATCGACGAGCAACAATTTAATCTTATAATAGCCTTGACAGAAATCTTAATAAACTCCTTAAAAGTAAAAAGTTCAGTCATATAGGTGTCTTAAATGGGGACGTATCAAGGCAACGACTTGAAGAAGCCAACAGGAGGGAGGAAAGGGAAGCATAGAAAAGTCAAGAGGAAATATGAATTAGGCAGATATCCCACTGAGACTAAGTTAGGTAGTAATGAGAAGAAAAAACTACAGAGGGTCAGAGGAGGGAATTATAAGGTCAAGTTATTAGTGTGTACTTACGCAAATGTCTTAATAAGGAGTCAAGGAATGTGTAAAAAAGTAAAGATCTTGAATGTGGTCAAGAATCCTTGTAATAAGGACTATGACAGAAGGGGCATATTAACAAAGGGCGCAATAGTAAGTACTGAGCTTGGGTTAGCGAGAGTGACATCTAGGCCAGGACAGGATGGAGTTGTAAATGCCGTTTTGATAGAGGAAAGGTGAGAGGATTAGTGAGGAAAAGAGAGTGGGTTGTAATATGGCCTCTCTATTTCGATAAACGTAGATCTAGGTCTGATGGAAGAAGAGTCTCGGAATCATTTTCAGTAAACAGACCTACCATTCAAGAGATCGTGCTTGCCATTAAAGAATTAGGACTCGAGTATATTGTTGAAGAAGACAAAAAACACCCATCAACTTGGTTCGAATCCTCTGGGAGAATTCTAGTCAAGAAAGTGAGACCAAAGTCTGAAATTATTAAAATAATAGGTAGGCAGCTAGTTAAGAATAGGCTGAAGAAATCACGAAGCTAACCTGATTAAGTAGACCTTCTTGTAGCTTTTCTCTGAGACCTTTGACTCAACATCGGTCGACTTCTCTAAATTTTTCTCTTGAACTTCTTTCTCCTCATCCATCGCTTCCTCTTTTCCATGTTCAGTGACACTCCTGCCCCTTAAGAGAGCTAGGAGGACTGATGGCATAATGCATAGTAAAACCATGAACTTTTCAACTAAAGCGCCAAGGATCATCGTCGCTAAAAGTGAAATCACAATTGTCATAAGTATTACGATAATCTTGTTAAGCGAACTAATCTGTTCTTCACATAATGAGACATTAATAGCCAACACAGATGGGATAACCGAATAAATCATTGTCGAGAATCTTGTAGTGTTTAATACGGCAATAGCCACTCCTAAGGGCACGGCTACCTTGATGAAACCTCGCGGCATAAGTGTAGACCCAAGGCTACGGTCAATTAGATTCAACGCTATTATAGATAGTACCATACCTAAGGTCGCAGATAAACTAAAGACCACTGCGGTCGTAATGACTTTGAAATCTAAGATAAAGTTGTTCTGTACGTAGTGATCTACGATCCGAAACTCCTTCGTGAGTGGCGAAATGCCTACCGACCCAAAGGCGCTGAGGAAAGTGCTTAATATAGATTTTAGAGTCAAAATGTCGATGTCTGAAAGAGTAATGGTGACAAAGGTTACTGAGAAGTATGCTATAGCTAATAGCTTAAGCTCTTGACCCCACTCTAAGTTCAGCTTAGTCATCGTATGTCAATTGCACTAGAATAAATAAGGAAGGCGTTTTGACACATCAGTGTGCAACGACCTCGTTAGCTTCACTCATAAATTTAGCTAGCTCATCTTTGACTACTTCACTTACAATTCTACCGTCTATTCTTCCTCTAACCTTACTCATGACTCTCCCCATTAACATACCATGAGCTCTCTCTCCCATCTTTAACACTCTTTCTCTATTAGATTCTATGACAGTTCTTACTATAGCTCTTAACTCTTCTAAAGTCATCCTAGTAAGTCCGAGTTCCTCTATTGCCTTATCTATAGTAGTCATAGGGTGATTTGATATGTACTTGATTATATCCGCTATGGCCTCTTTTGAAACTCTTCCTCGAGCAACTGCCTCGAAGATCTCGATTAATTTCTCCTCAGAGACGTTCTCCACAGGATATCCCTCTCTCCTAAGGTTTCTAAGAGTGTTTTCCAAAGTACTAGCTACGATTGTAGGTGGTACTTTAAGCCTCTCTACGATATCCTCAAATAAATCAAGGTAATAAGACATTATCATCCTTTGGGCAAGTTCCTCGCTGAGACCGTACACCTTGATGAATCTCTCTAACTTCTCTTCTGGCATCTCAGGTAAACTCTTTTTAATTTTATCAATCATTTCTTGCGTAACTCTAATTGGTCTTATGTCAGTCTCTGGGTACATCCTAGCAGCGCCCGGTCTAGGTCTACTGAACCTCGTAGTACCATCAGGGTTCGGAGCGCGAGTCTCTTCAGGGACGCCTATTAGTGCCTCCCTAGCTCTCTCAACCACAGCCTTTAGTGCCTCCTCGCATTTATCCTTAGTAGCGGCAACTATTACAAAGGCATCCATATCTCTGACATTTAACCTACGTTTGATCTCCTCAACCTCTTCCTCTGTAATTCCATATCCAGGAAGTTCATCGCTGTGGAATATCCCGCCCACTCCTGCATAGAATCTAACTCTGTCAGCGATCTCTGTACCTAATCGTCTACCAGGTTGAACCTCTCTCCCTAAAAGGCCTCTAAACTTCGGTAATTTAATAGCTAAGACAATAGCCCCCTTCCGTAACGCTCTCCTTATGATCTTAGACTTAGTATCTCTAACTACATCGGTGACATCAACGGAGTCTTCCTTTAACTCCTCCTCTCTAACTCCCCTCTTCAGCAACTCTTCCTTAATCTTAAGTAAGTTGTATTGTCGGAGGGCTTCGTATTCCACTATCTTTCTTATAAGTTCAAGCTTTTGTACTCCTTTTATCTCGATCTTAGCCCCTCCCCTAATAGACACGTTCAAGTCCTGTCTTATAGTCCCTATGCCTCTTTTCACTCTTCCTGTGATCCTCAACAACTGACCTATCTTGAACGCTACGACCTCAGCCTCCTCTGGACTCGTTATGACTGGAGCGGTGGCTATCTCTATAAGTGGTATTCCCAACCTATCAAGTCTATAGACGACGATCTCCCCCCTCTCATCAACTTTCCTCGCAGCGTCTTCCTCTAGGCATATCGTTTGTATAGGAATTCTCTTGTTTGGCAGGTCTAAGTATCCTCCCAGTGCCACCAAAGCCGTTCTTTGAAAACCTGTCGTATTCGAGCCATCAATGACTATTTTCCTCATCACATGTACTTCATCGACTGGCCTAGACTTCAACATAAGAGCTATCATGAGAGCTATTTCAAGAGCTTCCCTGTTAAGCTCATGTGGGGGCTCTTCGTCCATCTCAACTAAACAAGTGACATCGGAGAACGCCTCATAAACGTAGCGCTTTCCCTTTTTAAATTCAAAAAGAGCGGCAGGATCGACTTCTCCTAACTCGCTCATAGTGGGTCTAAGTCTCCTTTCAAACGTAAACTCTGCTGATTTGTGTTTTAACATTGTAGGACAACTACAAAAGAGTTTCTCCTTCGTGTTGAGCATTTGGTGAAACTCTATTCCGACTTTGAGTCCCAACTCTTTAATAAAACTCTCACTCATGTCTATCAGTGATTAATAAGTTCTTTTATACGCTTATAACTTTCCCTCTATGAAGTTTGGAGGGTAGAGCACATAAAGAGATCTGTTAGAAATTTCGTGTGCGTAATTTGTTAGCATCATCCTCTTCACTTCACTCATATCCCTTGTCCTACTTAATATCCACGACAACTTTACAAAGGCAGTCTCCGGTATCATGTCCTCGCACGGTATCACTCCCAATTTCAAGAGCTCAATCCCTCTCCTATATACGTTGAGGTTAACACGACCCCAAAGACATTGTGAGGTCATTACAACTGGAATTCCTTCATCTATCGCTCTTTCGATAGCTGGCAGTAATTGTTTTCCAACATGACCTAACCCTGTTCCCTCTAGAACTATTCCGTGATACGACATGTCAACTAAGGCATCTATTACCTCTGGACTCATTCCAGGATAGAACTTGACTAGCGCTACTCTATCATCAAATCCGTTTTCAACTATGAGTTCGTTAAGCTCGTGCCTTGGAGAGTAGTTATCAACTAACACTGTTACTTTTCCTCTCCTCACTATCGCTAATGGACTGCTGTTTATCGACCTGAAAGCATCTCTTCTACTCGTATGACACTTTCTAACTCTAGTTCCCCTGTGAATTAAGGCATATGTGTCACTGGTTTCACCGTGCATTGCGACTACGACTTCGCCAAAAGGTGCTCTAGCGGCTACAGTTACCGCTGACACTAAGTTTAGAGCCGTGTCAGAGGAAGGTCTATCCGATGACCTTTGTGCGCCAACAAGGACTACAGGTCCCGGCAATTTTCTCAAGGCGAAGCTTAGAGCTGCAGCAGTGTACCCCATAGTATCAGTTCCGTGAGCTATTACAACTCCTTTAACTCCCTCCTTTAACTTCCTCGCGACTTCTCTTACTATGACTTCCCACAACTTGGGGTTCATGTCTTCACTAAATATGTTGAATATCGTTTCAAGCTCTAAGTAAGCTATATCAACGAGCTCTGGAACTAATGCATAAACATCCTCTGCTGTAAATGATGGGTAGACAGCTCCAGTTTTGTAATCGACTCTTGAGGCTATGGTACCTCCAGTACCAAGTACAGCTACCCTAGGTAAATCTTCTCTAACTCTAATGGCTTTAGGAGGTCTTAGCTCTACTTTTCCTCCTTTTCTAACTAATTTTAACTCTTTTATGTTATCTACGTAAATTCCGATGTTATAACCATTGTCTAGCTTCACTATTAAAGTATCAGGGTCTCCGTACTCTGGTCTAGGTAACAACACTCCCTCTATTACCATCTCATTCCATAGCACTCTAATCCTGTCAAAAACGCTAACTCCATGCTCTAATAACACTTTGATTACTTTGTCACTATAATAGCCTACCTCCTCCATACTCAAGAACCCTTGGTGATTTACAGTGTTCTCCTACCTTCGTCTCTGTAGAGGCGCGTAGACTATTCTACGTTTATAGTTCCTAAAGTTCCTCCTTCTAGGTATTAAGTTCTTCTTAGGCTTTGGAGGTATTTTAGGAGTTGCCATTCTGACTTTTCCAGCCTTTGTTAAGCTACCGTGACTTGGCATGATATCACCGTTTGATGCGCTGTGAAGAGTAGGAGAGTTGATGTATTTAAACCTTCCCCAAATCCACTTATAAGTGTATAGTGCAGGCATAATGCACAGTATGTGAAATTACGTTCACTATTCGAGTTTTAGTTATTGACGCAATCATTGAGTTAGGAATAAATAATTGTATTCTAATTATTAAAGAAGTAAAATAGCTTCTGAGAGTGTGATGTAGGTTGCCAAGCCGAGCATACGTAGTAGAGAGTTTGGCAGGACTGATGGCACTAACTGAAGACGGTTATGTGATAACCACAAAGAGTTTTCCTAAGGAAAGAGAGCTCATTTCTGAACGAGTCCTCTCTCTTGAACGTGGAGAACTCATACCTGAACTTAAAGAGTTAATGAAGGAACTCATTAGCAAGAATGTAAACGAAGTAGTGGTAGAGAACGAAGAGCTCGCAAGGACTCTATCTAAGGAATACGCTCAACTAAAAATATTGCATGAGCTACCGAGCAAAGGAGGACTTACGTTTCGCTCAAGGCTTAAGGACTACCTTAAGGAACTCAGAATTAGCTGGGAAGAGTACTTAGACTTGCTTCATGATGTCTCAGTCCTAGTCACTAAGAAGAAAGTGAAAGAAGCGGCTGAAAAGAGAGACCTCTTTGTTGCTCAGGCAATATCCGCCATAGACGAGATAGACAAAACAATTAACCTATTCGCCTCTAGGCTTAGAGAATGGTACGGCTTACACTTCCCTGAGTTAAACGACTTAGTCAGAGATCATAGGGACTTCGTTAAAATAGTTTATAACCTAGGCTCGAGAAGCGAGCTAGTTAGAGATAAGCTAACTAAAATAGGGATTCCCTCTCCTAAAGCAAAGAGAATAGAAAGAAGTGCTAAAGAAAGCATGGGAGCCACTGTAACAGACTTTGACATGAGTGCTATAAGACAAATTGCAGAGCTCTTAACACAGCTATACGAGGCTAGGAAAAAACTTGAAGCGTATGTAGACGAAGCCATGAAAGAAGTAGCGCCAAACGTAAGGGGCTTAGTTGGCTCTTTATTAGGCGCTAGACTTATAGCGCTAGCTGGAGGATTACAAAAGCTAGCAATACTTCCTGCGAGCACTATACAAGTATTAGGCGCTGAAAAGGCTTTATTTCGTGCCTTAAGGACTGGAGGAAGACCACCAAAGCACGGAGTAATATTTCAGTATCCAGCGATATTCAAGGCGCCGAGGTGGCAGAGAGGCAAAATAGCCAGAGCTTTGGCTGCTAAATTAGCTATAGCCGCAAGGATCGATGCATTTACAGGGGAATATAAAGTCGATGAAATAAGGGAGGAGCTCCAAAAGAGAATTGAGGAGATAAGAAAATTATACCCCAAGCCACCTAAAAGAGTAGAGAGGCCTCGTAAGAGAAGGAGGAGGAGGTAATAACTATGATAAAAGCTGTTGACGTCTATCCTCATGAGAAGTTTGAAGGAGTCTACTGGGTTGAGTTCGAGGATGGAAGCAAAAAGCTAGCTACTAGAAACTTAGCGCCAGGGAGAAAAGTATATGGGGAGCAACTAGTTCAACTTAAAGGAAAAGAGTACAGAATTTGGAACCCTTATAGGAGTAAACTAGCAGCAGCAATACTAAAGAAATTATCGGTCATGCCCATCAAACCAGGAATGAAGATACTATATTTGGGATCAGCCACCGGAACTACAGCTAGTCATGTATCAGATATAGTAGGTGAAACTGGTATAGTCTATTGTGTCGAGTTCTCTCCAAGAGTTATGAGAGAGTTCATTGAAAAGTGTACATCACATCGTAAGAACATGATACCTATATTAGCTGATGCTAGGTTACCATCATTATACAGACTTTACGTCGATGAAGTTGATACCATCTACGCTGACGTCGCACAGCCTTTCCAAAGTAAGATAGTCGCGGATAACGGAGACGTATTCCTTAAGAATAGTGGGTGGGCTTTACAAGCTATAAAGGCTATGAGTATTGATGTGACTAGAGAGCCATCGGAGACTTATCGTAGAGAAATTAATCATTTAAAGGAACGAGGGTATAAAATACTTGACGTAGTTCACTTAGAACCCTATGATGTAGCCCATGCGTTCGTTGTAGCTCGTAAGGAGTAATAGAGACTGGGTAGGTACCGTTATGAAAGGGTGTATAAGCGAATTAAAAGCTCTTAGAAAGAAACTAATAGAGGTAGGATATGAGACAATAGTGAGTAAAGGGATCAAGAGATACAGCTTCAACTTAATCGCTAAGAGGGAAAGTGAGAGATTAGTAGTTAGACTTCTAAAGAACATAGACAGCTGTAGAAAACCCATGGCAATAGAACTCAAAAAATTAGCCTTTAGTATAGGTGGCGTTCCACTAATGGTCGGTTTGTACACGAAGAATACTCCACTCCTGAGTGGTGTTGTCTATAGTAGGTTTGGTGTGTATGCAACTAGTACAGAAACTTTCAAAGAAATAGTAAATGGTAAAGAGCCTATAGTTTACGCTAAGAGGGGGGGACTTTTCGTTAAAGTTAACGGTAACAAGCTTAGAAAACTTAGGGAGAGTAAGGGTCTGTCTCTTGGACAGTTAGCTAAAGAAGTTGGAGTTAGTAGAAGAGCGATATACGGATATGAAAGAGAAGAAATAGAGGCAACGCTTGAGGTTGCCATGAGGTTAGAAGACGTTCTAGGCGAGAGTGTAATCAAGCCAGTTAATTTGACTTCATGTAAGGAATACATAGAGAAAGAACTCATTGTCTCAAGGGAGGATATTAGAGACCCCATCATAAAAGAACTAGAGCGCACAATTCAGAGTGAAGGTCTCATAATCGCAACGTTAAGAAAAGCGCCTTTTGAATTAGCAGCAGTTAATGTAGAAGAGGAGTCCAGGACGTTTATAAAGACCGTCAAGAAAACTACCAGTGCTAAGGAATTAGAAGAGGACCTTGAAGTGACAACTAAAATAGCGAAGATGACTAAGGCTAACGTAGTGATATTATTAGAGGATAAAAAATTGAGAAGATATTTGGAAAACTCGTTCAGTAATATTTATTTTATGAGAAAAGAAGAACTGATAGACTACCTAAAATCATCGTTCTAACTTAAGTATTCTGTCAAGAGTACTCCAACTCGTTCTAACTATGGGGGGGAACTCTCCGTGGCTCAGATAGTATCTCCTTAAGAACTCGATAGTCCTGGGGTCAGATGGATATCCTGATCCAAAATCCCCGTACTTCAACTTGAGACTCTTAATTATACGTGCCCTGGTCTCTTTTGCTACTATGGATGCGGCAGCCACGACTATATATTTCTCGTCAGCCTTATTCTCACAGATCACTCTAATGCATTTCAACTCACTAGGCAAATTTTCAATAATCAAATCTTTAAACCTATTTGGGATGACATCAGGAGAGTCCACGTAGACAACGTTAGGGACTATTTCACTGATCACCATAGCAGTATACACGGCTTCAAGGTGATTCAGACCCTTATAGTTCCTCCTGAATACGGCAGAGTCTATCACGGAAACGTCTATGACTTTAATAGAAATTTTATGTGAAATTCTTTTAATAAGGGTAAACAATTCTCTCCTCTTTCTCGGAGTCAGTCCTTTAGAGTCTCTTACTCCCCACTTTTGTAGAAGGTGTACCTCTGTCTCTATAAAGCCAACACCTGCTATTATTAAAGGACCGATAACAGGGCCTCTTCCAGCGTCGTCAACGCCAGCAATCACTTTATAGATAGCCATTGGATAATACTTATGACATAGGTACTTATCAAACTGTTGTTCATGGGAGCCTATGTGAAGAACGTGATAGACAATTTGAGAAGCGTACTGGGAGAGCTAGTTGAGATCAGAGAAGGTCTCATAAGACTTATCATTCCAAATCTAGCTAAATATACTCAAGGAAAGCGATTAGAGCCTAGGTGGGCTCCAGTCTTCTATAATCCACTAACTACCACATCGAGGGACTTAGATACGTTAGTTGTAGAGGCTTACCGTAACATATACAATCCAAAAGCGCGTCTGTGCGACTTACTCAGCGCAACTGGTGTTCGAGGACTTAGGTACTTAGTTGAGAGTCGTGTAGAACGAGTGACTCTTAATGACGTAGATGAGAGGGCGTATAAACTCATGAAGGCTAATGCTTTACTAAATGAAGTCGAAGATAGAGTTGCTATATACAACTTAGACGCTAACCTATTGTTAAACATTCTTGTGCGTAAAAGACAGAGATTCGACATAATAGACATAGATCCATTTGGGACGCCAGTGCCGTTCATAGATTCAGCACTTAGAACCGTGAAAGATGGCGGAATGCTCTCAGTGACAGCTACAGACTTAGCTCCATTATTGGGAGTGAAGAGCAGCGCATGTTTAAGGAAGTATCAAGCTCTCTCAATGAATACTTCATTCTCCAGAGAAATAGCCGTCAGGATACTGATGGGATATGTATGCCGTCAAGCTGCTAAATACGAGCTAGCAATTATTCCTGCGTTCTCCTACTCATTATCACACGTCATCAGAATACACATATTGGTAAAGAGAGGCGCTACTAGGGCTAATGAGTCATTAAAGAGAATGGGATATGTACGTTATTGTAGGAACTGTGGATATAGAGATTTAGTGGAGGAATATCCCATAGTATCATCTAAAGCATGTCCTCGGTGTCCTCATGAAACGTCAATAGCAGGTCCTCTCTGGGTGGGGTCGCTTTGGGACTCAGAATTCGTTGATGAAGTTCGACAAGTTTATAGAGAAAGAGTGTACCTTCATAATAAATGTTTGTCAAACTTACTGCGAACTATTTATAGGGAGAGCAGAGCGCCTCCTCTTTATTACTCTACTAAAGAGCTTTCGAGAATTCTCGGAGTGAGAGAGGTCTCTCCTAAAGAGATAGTTAAAAGGCTGAGAAATAGGGGTCTCTTCGCTTGTAGAACTCACTTTGATACTAAGGGCTTTAAAACTAATGCCGCATTAGATACCATTAATGACTTAGTACTATCTATTGTAGAAGGTGACCGACGTGCCGCGTAAGGCAATATTAGTGGCGGGGTTACCTGGCGCAGGCAAATCCATAGTAGTAGAAGCCGCTAGAAGTCTTAAACTTCCTGTATTCAGTATGGGAGATGTAGTTAGAGAAGAGGCTACTAGGAGGGGTCTTGATAAGAGCGCTGAGAACTTAAGAGCTATAGCCCTAGAGCTCAGAGAGGAACGAGGCCCACAAGTAATAGCTGAAATGACTGTTGAGAAGATAATGAGTAAGGCAAGTGGTTCTGAAGTGGTTTTAATAGATGGCGTTAGGAGCTGGGATGAAGTCGAGTACTTTAGTAGTGTTTTCAGTCAAATAATTTTAATATCAGTTCACGCTCCACCGAAGATAAGATTTAAAAGGTTACTTAAACGTGGAAGAAAAGACGACCCTAAGTCCTGGGAGGACTTCATTAAAAGAGATGAAGTGGAACTAAGGCTAGGGTTAGGTAAGGTGATAGCGCTTTCTGACATAATATTTTTAAATTATAACAAGAGTAAGGAGGAGGCGATAAAGGAGGCCAAGAGATTATTAACTGAGGTGATCAGTTGTGGAAGTAGAGGTTAGGACTGAAATCAGGTATACGGAGAACCCTCAAAAAGTTAAGAAAGCAGTGTTAAACTTCTTTTCACCTGACAGTGTAAAGGTTGAGGAGTACAGAGATTACAAGGTCCTAGTCGCTAGGGGAAAGAGTCCTAGGTGTCTCATGAAACTTTACAGCGCGCTAAGAACTCAGAGAATACTCGATGCCGCTAGGAAATACATGAAGAGTGGCTCTATTGGAAATACAATTGTGTTTCACTTACATAAACAAGCAGCATACGCAGGCGCTATATCTTTCTGCAGTATACCTGAAAGGGAGAGTCCTTTAGGCGCTATAACTTTTATAATCGTTACAAATGACGTCAAACGTCTCATAAATTGGTTAACCCCTCGGACTGTCGAAGGTTCACCTGTTGGCAAGACTGAACCACCTGATCCCTGAGATTTTCAACCTTTGTAACTCCTCCATCCCTCAACTCGATTTTCATATAATCTTCAGCTACTATTGATTTTTCAAAGAACTCCTTAGCTTTTCTTAAAAGGTCTACTGTGTCTACTATCCTAGCACTCAAGTGGAACAAAACAAGGTACTGCACGTTAGCCTCGATGGCTACTCTACAAGCCTCCTCCACTGTCGAATGTCCTGCCTCTTTAGCTTTCTCCTTAAGGTCGCTAGGAAAGGTACTATCATGAATGAGTAGAGATGCATTAGTAGCCAGTTTAATTAAGGAAGAACAAGGTCTAGTATCTCCACTGTAAACAATTTTCATGCCGGGTCTCTTGCCTTCTAAAACATCTTCAGGTCTTATGACCCTCCCGTTAGGAAGAGTTATCGAGTAGCCTAGTTGTAATTTTTTCCAGAGAGGGCCTTTGGGCACTCCAAGAGAGATAGCCTTCTGTGGATTAAACCTGCCAGGTTTAGGATACTCTTCAAGAGAATAGGCAAAGGTAGTTACTGTATGGTCTACAATATCAGTAGTTATAAAGTAATCTCTTTCCTTCACTATTATGCTTGGAGAGTTAACCTCAACGATCTTCACTTCATACTCTGGGATGAAGTTAGTTAGGGAGAACACTTTATCTATTAACTCCTTAATGCCTTGAGGTCCATAGATCTCTAGCGGCTTCTCTCTCCCGAGTACAGAGAAAGTCATCAACAAACCAGGCAGCCCTAGCACGTGATCTCCATGCAAGTGAGTTATGAATATCCTCATCCTCTTATTGACTCCTAAGTGTAGTGACATATACCTAAATTGGGTTCCCTCTCCACAGTCAAACATAAATATCTCTCCTCGTCTCCTCAACACTATGGAAGGCAGTCCTCTCAGCGGTGAAGGAACAGTCCCTCCAGTTCCTAGGAAGAATATTTCAATCAAATTTCACCACCTTCACGACTCTGGTTAAGCCTTTATGAACTCTGATTTCATGCTCTTCAATGAGCTTAAAGCTATACTCATTAATAGCTTTCTCTAGTTTAGAGTCTCTAGGATGCATGAACACTAACATTCCATGGTCACAAAGCACTCTTTGAGTCATGTCTAGTAGTCCTCTTATTAACTCGTGAGCTCTTTTCCCTCGAGTAGAAGAGATTCTCCCATAAGGAGGGTCGGTTACTATCCTATTGATGGAATGTTCCCTAAGAGGCCAAACAGTTGCATCAGCGTTTAACGCATTTGTGACCTTATACACTTCGTAGAACACACAATTTTTGAGACAACCTTTGACCGTTGAGGCGTTAATGTCTATTCCAATAGCTTCGCATCCAATAAGAGCTGCCTCAACTATTATGCTTCCAGTTCCTACAAATGGATCCAAAAGCACATCACCTGATTTACACCTTGAGAGATTTACTAAGGCTCTAGCAAGCATCGAATCTAAGGATGAAGGGTGAAAGAACGGCCTTAACTTAGGTCGCCTAGTACTAATCCCTTTTTCTCTCTCAAAGAGTAACAATCCCATGGAAAAGCTTTTGCTAGAAATCAACACGATCACTTTAATATCTGGCCTCTCTATGTCAACTCTACTACCGACTGTTGACCTTAAGATTATTCCTCCTACCTTTCTCTCGATTAAGTAAGACTTCTCTGTCAGTGTTACATTACCATATTTATAAACTCTAACAGAGAATGATTTACCATCAATTATGCTCCAGTCGATATTCTTCGTTGTCTCAATTATTTCCTCATAGCTAGCTCTCCCACATCCAAGTTCAATGCAACACAAGCGAGTCATAGAGGATCTAGTCTTGAGAGGATAAGGAGGACTTTCAATACTAATTCTAAGGAGACTGTTATCTAGTTCTAGTATCTTGAAACTTATGTCCTCTGACTCCAGTACAGCCTTAACCTCAGCTAATGGAAGAGTTCGATAACCTCCTATCAATAAGATAGAGTAATTTAACCATGATTTACGTGAGAACTCGGTTATCATTCTTGTCTTCTCTTAAGCTTACTTTTAGTTATGAATAACGATGCGACAATAGTAGAGGCTATCAGTGAAAATGAAGACCAATAAACTAATGCTATAATGTTCCCTACTCCAACTAACAATTTCGCCAACTCAATTAAGATTTGTCTAAATAGTAGGACAAACGTGAAGAAAGTACAATCCTTCCAATCGACAGCAGCTTCACTCACTATGCTGTCTACAATTCTACCTCCTATCAAGAAGAGTGCTGAAATGATCATTGAATCAGCTACATTGAAAGCTCTCCCTATATTTGTTAGGAAGAAGAATCCCAAGAGTCCAGTTATGGACGCTGCGCGAGTTCCAAGAGGCAGTATTCCTTGAATTCCAAACACGAGACCTGTTGAGAAGATAGCTATAGACGCTACGATGGACGTTATCATTATCGGCGAATAAGACTTGATCTTACCCAATTTCTCATTTAAAGCAAAGCCCTTGTACACTAAGAGGAGACCAGTTATCAGGGCGAAGACCGTGCCTGCGTAACCAACTAATCCGTATATACTAAGTATAGTGTATAAACATATGAACAATCCTGGCAGGCCCAATGAGTACTTTCGATATCTAGGCTCATGGACTAACTTCTTAATGTAGTTAGTCACTACTACAAAAGCTTCTTCGATACTCCTAGACTGTTGTACAACAACTCTCCTCACAGAGATCACTGGTACTTTTGATGAAATTACTGGCAATACTTGCTCATCCGTAGGACCATCAGAAACCAGTATCACACCCTCTGCCTCGAATTTATTGAGAACGTTCTCTAACTCAGAAACTATTTTCATGTCTGACTCAACGCCACCAGCGGGAAGCCCGGAGATGACAGCTACTTCACAGTTCTCCTTACCAACGATCTTCGAGATCTGGTCATAGATTTGCACAGCAGCAAACATGGCGTTAGAATCTGAGTCTTCTGGACGCTTTATAGCAAATAACACTGCCATCTTTAGGACGAAGTCTCTTCCTATAATGGGAGTTTGACACTCTAGAACTTGGCCTATATCGTCATCTTTATCTACGCATAATATGAGCAGTCTTCTCTGTACCGCTCTACTCATCGTATCACTCTTGCGCAGACTCTATATAACCAAACTCAAGTAATAGCTTAAACTCATCCCAAGATATCCTCTCACCACGTTTGTACCTCTCGTATATCTCCTCCGCTCTTGCTTTTAATTTTTTCTTTCTTTCCTTTAAGCTTTTAGCAATTCTAAAAGCCCTTATTAAAAGTTCTAAACGTTCGATCTCCTCCTTTACTTCATTTATTTTTAAGAGTAGGTTTACATAGTTCTTGTGATAGCGATCGGCTTCTTCTTTTAGCGTATTCCTTTGAGAAATTAGCTTTGAAATCTCTTCTCTAAGCGACTTTATTTCCTCGAACTTCTCACTCATTACGCCTCTAATTTTAGTTAACTCCTCTGATAGCTTAGCTCTCTCTCTGCGTAAACAGTCGAGTTCTAGGCTTAGCTCGTCTATTTCTTTCGTTATTTTGTCGATCTCAGCTTTGATGCATTTACACCTTTCCATCACTTGTAACATAAACGTTATTCTGTCTATTTTCCTGACGTATTCTTTCTCTTCTTCAAGAGACATAGGAGTGGTCTGATATGTCCACTCTAACTTTTCAAGCTCTTCCCTAAGTTCTTCCTCACTCTTTCTACTCTTTACCAATGGTAGTAAAGACTTCAATTTCTTCCTGTTTTCCCTCCTTAATGTCTTTAACTCAGTCATCTTAGAGATGAGCTCTCTTTCCTTAGATCTTATGTCCCTAATCTTATCAAGGATCTCTCTCTTCTTTTCTTTAAGTTTATTCAGCTCTCCTAACTTATTTGTTAACAAATCTCTTTTATCTCTAATTTGAGTAGATAGCATTTTAACTTTTACGTTCATTTCATCTCTTTTACTCCTTTCCTCGTATAATTCCTTTTGTAAGGCTTTGAGGAGTTCCCTCTTCTCTTCAAGGAGCTTTAGTTGTTCCTCTACCTCGCTCATTCTTCCACCAGTTACGGCAAAGTCACATAATCTTCTCCTCCAAGATATATTTGTTGAAGTAGGGCGTATAGACTCTCAACTCCATAACCAGTTTTAGCAGACACAGGTAATATCTCGAATTGAGACAGATACTCTTTTATTGCGCTTAGTATTCTTTCGTTAACTTCTCTCCCTATGTCCTTTCTCTCCTGCAACAACTCAACACGGAGTCTCTCTGGATCTTCTAACCATGAGGATATTCTGTCAACGCGTTTGTCCTCTATGAGGTCAATTTTATTGAGGACGTTGATGTGCGACTTACCAAATCTATAATGTATAGAGGCCGCTAATAACATGGAGGACAGGAAACCGCTCGGTCTCACAGCAAGAACAGCATCTATGAGATACACTATTGCACTCCTTTCTCCACCTAAACAGGAGACTATGTACTCTCCCACACTCCTGAAGGCGAACAACTCCATTTGACCTGGAGTATCAACGATGACATAACCAGGCTTCAAGGATCTTATTTCATCCATAACCTCTTCTATCTCCGAAGCTAGTATGTCAATGGCTGCTACTATTGCACCGTTGGGACCGAGTTTATACTTTCTCATTACGTAGTCCACTGTGACGTAATCTCTGACATCTACGTCGGGCTCATACGGCAATTCTTCAACAGCGGGATCGAGATTCACTGTAATCGTTCTTACTTCGTGATCTCTCAACCAGTCACTTAATGAACTAGTTAACGTGCTCTTTCCAGATCCCGCTGTTCCGATGATAAACACTACGAACAAAAGAGACACCTAGTTAGTAGTACTTCTAAGACTACTAAGACTCACTCTGGTTTAACTTTATCGCCCCTCCTCTTGTTAAACGCTTTAATTACTTCAATAGCAAATGTAGCGTCTATCTCATCTATTTGATCTTGTAAACACGTAGGTCCTCTCTCTTTAAGCTCTTGTATAACCTCTTCAATGTTTTTCCCTCTCCTGACCTCTATCTCCTCTATAATTTTCCTAAACGTACTTTCAGTGAACTCACCAAACTCATCGTAACATGGCAGCTTCAACCCTAACAACTTAGAAAGCTCAGCTAAAATTATACAAGCCTCTGGATCACGTTCAGCTGGACACTTACACTCACAGTGAGCAAACGCGTATTTGAGTATCTTAGCTAAATCGTCTTTATCGATTACCACTTGAGAAGTCATGTTACCAACCTTTACTACTATTATTGGAAAAGTTTAAACAGCTCTTTGGCCGCGATCTCCGCATGCTCAAATGGCTTTCTCTGAACTACGTTCCTGAGATCGATTATCTTAACAGTTGCTCTAGTCTCGTTGGCAACAGCTACTGAGAAGTAACGATTCATGCGTTGATGTAATTCTATTTCCTCTTCGCTTTCTACGTCTCTCTTCGCTCTAGGATACCTTATTGTGCCCACCTCAGTAACTACAGGCTTTCTTAACCTTAAATCTCTAAGCCTTCTCTCAAGAACTACACTAGAGTTCAGCTCGATAACTACTATGACATCTGGTGATAGCAGTTTAGCTACCTCAGTTGGTAACCCTGGATAGTAACCACGAGGCGTTTTTATAGCTAAGTGAGTATCAATGACTACGTTCCCCTTCACTTCAGCTAGTCTCCTGGCTGCCTCTAATTGAAGTTGCCTATATTCTTCAAGGCTAAGTTTTTTCCTCATCTCATCCCTGTCCTTAATGTTGTACTTCTCTTTAGCGATCTCAAACATGTAGTCTCCAAAGTTGACAATCTTGACATCAGGTTTCATGCGCTTAAGAAGTTGTAAAGTCGTCGACTTCCCAGCCCCCGGAACGGCGACTACGACTACTTTCACTAAATTCACCCCGGAAGAGGGATTTTTTACTTCAAAGAAATAAGCTTTTTCCTGTTTAAACTCCTTTAAGAGCTTCTTTAAACTTCTTAGTCATGTCCAATGGATCAGGTGAACGAACTATGGCGCTACCGACTACTATTACATCAACTGAAGCTTTAGTAATGTAATGCACATCTTCTAACTTTATCCCCCCTGCCACAAACGCTCTTATGCTAGTACTCTCTTTCACTTTCTTAACTTCTCTTAATAAGGTTAATACGTTCACGTTTCTCGCTTTTTGAACATCAACGCCTATGTGAAAACAGAAACTAGTTAACCCTGAGTTATATAGTTCTAATGTTCTTTCAACTACTCTCGTCACATTAATAAGGTCAACTACTACTTCTTTTCCGAAATCCCTAGCTACGTTTAAGGCACTTATCAGCGTAGCATCATCAGCAAGTCCAAGTACAGTCATCATGTCAGCGCCGGCTTTAAACACCACATTGGCTTCAGTAACTCCCGCGTCGATAGTTTTAGTATCAGCTAAGACTTTTACATCGGGGTAATTGGACTTTATTAACTTTATAGGGAGAATGCCATACTTCTTTATCAATGGAGTACCGACTTCTACTATGTCGGCGCTGCCCTCTATTACCTCATCTGCTATCCTTAGTGCCTTATCAAGATCTGTCAAATCTAGAGCGACTTGTAGGTACACCACATTTTAATTCCTGCTATTCATAATTATAAACTTGATGAGAAGCAAAGTACATTACGTAGTGTTAATGGATACGAATTTTCTCATGATGCCATTCTACAAACGGGTTAACCCTTTTGAGAGTATAGAAGACTTACTAAAACTAAAGCCGAAGTACATAATGTTAAGCTCAACCCTAAATGAATTAAAGAGAATAAGTTCCAAAGGGACGATATCAAAAGATAGAAAAGCGGCGAGGTTTGGCTTAGAACTGGCGAGAAAGTGTAAAGTTGAAGTGATAGAGGATACTGCGCTACCAGGTTGTACTACTGACGACAAGATAATAGAGTACGCTAAAAGGGTATTAAGTGAAGGGAAAATTAAGCTAATCGTAGCAACCAATGATAGAGAGCTTAAGAGAAGGCTGAGAACGTTAGGAGTCCCAGTCATTATTTACAGAGAAAGAGATCATAGAATTTGGTTAAATGGGGAGGTGTAAAGCCCTAGAAGACGATAATTTAATTAGTACCCAATTCCTTTGAATTGTAAAGACAGGGGTAGAACTTCATGTATAAGATAATAACGTTCCAAGACGTTGTCAGAATACCGCCATCTAAGTTTAATGAAGATCTCCGAAAGGCTACTAAAGAAGTATTAGAGGAGTTGTATGAAGGTCAAATGATAGAAGGAGCAGGGCTTATAATAAGTGTGCTAGACGTGGAAGTCTCTGAGATAGGCAAAATAATACCGGGAGATGGAGGGTCTTATCACAGAGCAATCTTCAATGCGTTGGTGTTCCGTCCCCTACTTCACGAAGTTGTAGAAGGGGAAGTAGTAACTGTAGAAGATTTCGGTTTGTTCGTGAGGCTTGGGCCCTTAGAGGGTCTCATTCACAGGTCACAGATATACGATGACAGGTTCTCTTATGATAGGTCACAAGGAGCGATGATAGGTCAAGAAACTCACTTTGTAGTTAGGAAAGGTGATATAGTCAGAGCTCGCATAGTAGCTGTGAGCTCAATGGCTAGTAGCATTCGAGGATTCCGAGTCAGTTTGACTATGAGACAGCCTTTCTTAGGAAAGCTCGAGTGGATTAAGAAAGAGTTAGAAAGAATATACAAGAAAAAGGAAAAGCGATGAGGTGGGCGTTTGGTTAGGAGGGTTGGAGCCCCACTTAAAGCATGTAGGAAGTGCAAAATATTAGTCCCATTAAACGTCAATATCTGTCCCAATTGTGGTTCCCGAGATTTCTCGGATGACTGGAGTGGAATGGCAGTGATATTAAAAGAAGACTCTGTGTTAGCTAAGAAGTTAGGCATAAAGACCCCGGGGAAGTACGCTCTTAGAGTAAGGTAGAGAAATGTGTAGTTATAAAGCCAAAGATCTGCTATTTAATGAAAAGGCTAAGGAAGTAGTTCGTAAACCTTTAGGAATTGCCATATTCAAAGAAGCTGATGTAGCGGTTAAACATGTTGAAGTTCTCATCGAGGATTACAAACCACCGTTAATAGCCACTATAGGAGACGTTGTGACACTAAACTTCGTACGTCATGGCAGAGTCCCTGAAATCGCGTTAGTAGACTTCAAGACTAAGAGGAAAAGATTAGAGGATGCAGAGGTAAACGAAATACTGTCGTCTTACAACGTCAGACTACTCATTAAAAACCCGAGGTCAACTATAGTTAAGGAGTCCTGGAACGTATTAACAAAAGCAGTAAGCAGGGTTATTGAGAGGAAAGTTAAATGCTTAGTAATAGTCGACGGAGAAGAGGATCTGTTAACCTTACCCTTATTGATAATCGCACCCGAAAGATCATTTGTACTTTATGGACAACCAGACCAAGCCCTTGTGCTAGTGATCGTCAACGAATATGTCCGTAGCGCTTTTTCGAAGTTCCTTTGCAAGTTAGTAAAACAATTATAGCAGTCGTTGAATATAATGTAGGAACTCTCGGTGATCTTATGAGTGAAGAAGATGTAAAAGTAGTCGAAGAGCGCTATAACCCACTGATAGGTAGAAAAGAGATCAAACTTGTAATAGCTCACGTAGGGGAAGGCACTTCTCGTCGATATGAACTGAGACAGAGAGTAGCTAAGATGTATAATACTCCTCTCGAGTGTGTCTACGTGATAAAGATAACTACAAAATACGGTCAGGGACTCAGCGTAGCTAGAGTACATGTGTATGATAACCCAAAGAGAGCCGAAGAAATAGAGGAAGAACACATTAAGAGGAGAAACATGCCACCAAAGGAAGGAGGTGAGTAGTGTGGCACAAGCACATAAGAGATACGAATTTGACTATGAAAAGGGAGAGATAAGGTTAAAGAACAAGAAGTGTCCGCGTTGTGGCTCAGTAATGGCACATCACAAGGTACCTATTGAGAGATGGCATTGTGGAAAATGTGGTTGGACAGAGTTTTTACATAAAAGGAGTAGGCGTTTATGAATCGGTGGAAGCGTTGAACAGAGAATTAGTAGTCCTAGGAATAGAAAGCACAGCGCACACGTACGGTGTGGGAATCGCTACGTCATCTGGTCACATAATCGTTAACGTAAATTCCGTATATGTCCCAATTAAAGGAGGCATACACCCTAGAGAAGCCGCTGAACATCATAGTAAAGTGTCGGCAGAAACTCTGAAGAAAGCTTTAGAAAAGAGCAAACTCAACGTTAAAGACGACATCGATGGAATAGCCGTAGCATTAGGTCCTGGCATGGGACCTTGTCTAAGAGTTGGGTGTAGTGTAGCTCGAGCACTAGCGTACTATCTGGATAAACCGCTTATTCCAGTGAATCATGCAATAGCTCATATCGAGATAGCTAAGCTAACTACTAACGCAAAAGACCCGTTAATAATTTACGTATCTGGTGGAAATACCGTGATAATGGCGTACTCAGAGGGAAGGTATAGAGTTTTCGGCGAGACTCTAGATATACCGTTAGGAAATTGCATCGACGTATTCGCTAGAGAGCTTGGTCTAGGACATCCAGGAGTACCTGCTGTTGAACAAGTAGCAAGAAAGGGGAAGAAGTTTATAAATTTGCCTTATACCGTAAAAGGACAGGATGTCTCCTTCTCTGGTTTATTAACAATGGCGCTGAGGCTAGCTAGAGAAGGGAAGCATAGGCTAGAGGACCTGTGTTATAGCATCATAGAGACAGCCTACAACATGGTAGTTGAAGTAGCTGAAAGAGCACTAGCTCATACTAGAAAACGAGAGTTGGTCCTTACTGGAGGGGTGGCACGTAGTAGGATACTCCAAGAGAAACTCAGGAAAATGTGTGAACTGCACGATGCTAGATTTGCTGTTGTGCCGGACGAATACGCAGGGGATAACGGCGCGATGATAGCGTATACTGGCGCATTGGCCCTCAAATACGGAATTACAATTCCTTTAGAAGAGAGCTATGTTAAACAGAGATGGAGAATCGAAGAGGTAGACATACCGTGGGTGAAGAGGTAATAGGAATAGGAGCGGAAGCAATTCTCATAAAAGCTAAACTCTATAGTTTTACAGTTATCAAGAAAGTTCGAGTCCCAAAGTCGTACAGAGATCCTGCATTCGACGAGCTGATCAGGTATAACAGAACAGTTATGGAAACGAAGATAATGATCGAAGCGAAGGCTCTAGGCATACCATGCCCCTCTGTAATTGAAGTTGATCCTCATGAAGGGTTAATAGTCATGGACTACATTGATGGGCCAAGGTTATCCGATATATTGAACAAGTTACGACGAAGTCATCTTGGTCGAATTTTCTATACAGTCGGTAAATACATAGGTAAACTGCATGAAAACGGTATAATACATGGAGACCTCACAACGTCTAACATGATATTACATAACGATACAGTTTACTTAATAGATTTTGGATTGAGCTATTACTCTCATCAACTCGAGGACAAGGGAGTCGACATGCATTTATTTTTGAGAGCCTTAGAGAGCACTCACTATAGCCTTTCAAAATTTCTTTTCGATAAAGTCATTAAGGGATACTCTGAAGTTATAGGAGAAAATGAGGCAAACAAAGTCATCGAAAAAGTCAAAGAGATAAGAATACGTGGTAGGTATGTTAAGGAACGAAGGAAAGCTAAAAGTAATCTTCGTCACAAAGAATGAACACAAGTTCATGGAAGCTAAGGCAATAGCAGAAAGCATGGGAATCGTACTAATTCAAAGTCACATTAGGAAAGTTGAAATTCAGGCTTTTGATTTAAAGGAAATAGCGGTATTTTCCTCAAGGTATGTGAGAAATGAACTAAGTAGTAGCACATACATAGTTGAGGATGCAGGCCTTTTTGTAAGACGCTTGAATGGATTTCCCGGTCCATATAGTTCTTACGTCTACAAAACGATAGGCTGCGAAGGGGTATTGAAACTGCTTGAGGGAATAGACGATAGAAGAGCTACGTTTAAGTCAGTAGTAGTATTATACGATCCTCGAATTGGAGAAGTAATATTCGAAGGCATAACCGAAGGAACTATCTCTTACTCAATTAGAGGAAAAGGAGGCTTCGGCTTTGACCCTATATTCATTCCTAAGATGCTTAAGAGAACTTATGCTGAGTTAACGTTGGCTGAGAAAAACGAAATATCGCATAGAGCAAAGGCTATGAAGAAGACATTCGGCTTTATCAAATATCACTTGAAAACTGAGAGTAACTAATACGATTGCGCTTAAAGAGAAAACGGTTAACTTAATATATTTATCCTGTTTCAAAGAGATAGGTGTTGAGATGCGGAAGAGCAAGGAAAAGGGTAAATCCCATTCAACGAGACCGCCGAGAGCTGGACCTCCATCGTGGCTTAAGCGCACTCCTGAACAAATTGAAAGCCTAGTGGTCGAGTTAGCTAGAAAGGGTTACTCACCATCATCCATAGGAGTTATACTAAGAGACCAATATGGGATTCCTCTAGTTAAACAAGCCACTGGAAAGAAAATAGTTCAAATACTGAGAGAGCACGATTTAGCGCCTGAAATACCTGAGGACTTAGCAAACTTGATTAGAAGAGCGATTAAAGTCAGGAGACATCTCGAGGAACACCCCAAAGACTATCACTCTAAGAGAGGACTACAACTAATAGAGTCTAAAATAAGGAGACTTGAGAAGTATTATAAGAGAAAGGGTTTATTGCCACCTACGTGGAAATATCAACCAGAGAAGATAAGACTATAAGGGTATAATACAGCTATGAGTGTTAGAAAAGAGGAAGAGAGGGAATTTTTAAGTTATATTGCCCAAACGTCGAGAAAACTACTAAAGTGGATAAAGGAGACTGAAAGTTGTCTCATAGTAACTCACTACGATGCTGACGGCATATGTGCAGCCTCTATAATTTCTAAACTTCTACTATGGACAGATGTATCATTTCACATCAAGGTCTTCGAACAATTAGATGAGGGAAAAGTTAACTGGATTAAAGAAAACTCCCACTATGACTACATAATAGTCACTGACATGGGAAGCGGTCAAAAGTCGCTAATTAATGTCAAGCTCAGTGATAGGCACGTATTGATATTAGACCATCACATTCCAGAAACATCAAACCTCCAAGGAGGCAACGTTGTTGAATTAAACCCTCATAATTTCAATATAGACGGCTCAACTCAGGCCAGTTCTTCAGTAATAGCTTACCTACTAGCCAAGCATACGATTCCAGAGAGAGCACACTTGTTGTCCCCCTTAGGAGTTATAGGAGCTCTAGGAGACAGACAGGATCAAGGGAAGCACTTCAGTCTAACTGGGATGAACAAAATAGCTGTTGATGACGGCGTAAAACACGGTTTAATAAAAACAGAGCTAGGACTAAGGCTATTTGGACTTAGGTCTAGACCTTTGTTAAAGTGTCTGGAGTATACGTTTGACCCTTACATACCTGGACTAAGCGGAAACGAAGTGGCATGTTATAACTTCCTACGCAATGTTGGAATAGAACCCGTAGAGGGAGGTAAGTTAAGGTACTTTAATTCTCTAACTCGAGAAGAGGTAAGAAGGTTAGCTACAGAGTTGATAAAACACTCAATAAGTGTCGGTCTCTCGGTCAAAGAATCGGAGAGAATCTTCGGTGTATTGTACTTATTGACTGAAGAATCTCCAGACTCTCCATTACATGACGCCAGGGAGTTCGCTATGGTCTTGAATGCGTGCGGTAGGACTAATAGACACGACTTAGCATTAATAGTGGCGATGGGTCATAGGGGTAAGTTCCTCGAACAAGCTCTTAAAGAGGTTGAAGAGTATAGGAAAAGGTTGTCTCGTATCCTTAATGAGATAAAAAGTAATCGCTCAGGGTACATCGAAGAATACGATCACCTAGTAATACTTGACGTTAGTGGAAGAGTTGATAGTAAAATGTTAGCAGCAGTGGCCTCATTACTAGCATCGTCAAAAGTGTGGAACGTGAATAAGCCATTACTAGCGATTACATCATTAGACGAAAACGCGATAAAAGTTTCATTTAGAAAGCCATTATCAGTAGAGACCAAGTACAAAGACATAAACTTGGGCAAACTCCTAAGTGGAGCTGCTAGAAAACTAGGTGGAACTGGAGGAGGACATGGAAATGCAGCTGGTGGCACATTTAAAGCGGATCTGAAACAGGCTCTCATAAGCTATCTCAACGATAACATATCCAAGGCTATTGGGTAATTAAGCATGCTAAAGCTGTCTTTTTCCTTTAAAATGACCATACCAGTCAAGAACGATAAATCGGGAATGGCGATGATCGTCGCCCTAGCTCCGGATAATATCTCAACGCCACCTGGTATAGAGGTTAAGAGTCACTTCAAAGGTAAAACTCTCGAGGTCTTAATTTCAGTATCAAATAACACAGGAAGATTTCTGCACACGTTTAATGACTTGATCAGGTGTTTAATAGCTATCGATAAGTCTATAAATGTCCTTTCTCAAATAGAAAAGAAGTCGGTGGGAACACATGCCAGCGCCAAGAAGAGCTGTCAGGGATAGATGGGCACTTAAGAAGTGGTATCCTGTTTACGCCTCAAGCGCCTTTGGCTATGCTGAAATCGGAGAAATACCAGCTAATTCAGAAAGGAGTTTAATTGGGAGGACTATGGAAGTGCGTTTATACCAAATAACAGGAGACTTTACACAAGCTCACATAAAGTTAAAGTTTCAGATAGTAAAAGTAATCGACAGAAAGGCATTTACTCAATTCAAAGGATTTGAATTGGCTAGGGATTACTTGAGAAGTCTTGTTAGGAGAGGTACTACGAAAGTTGATGGAATATTTGATGTTGAGACGAAAGATGGAGTTAAACTCAGAGTAGCGGTCATGGTCATAACACAACACAGGATAAAGACGTCACAAGAGAAACTTATCAGAAAACTAGCAAAGGGAGTCATAGAAAACAGAGCAAGAATGCTAGCTTTCGACGAGTTCATACAAGAAGCCGTTCTTGGCAAAATAGCTTCCGAAGTCTATAACAAGGCTAGGAAAGTGTATCCCCTTAGGAAAGTTGAAGTGAGGAAAATAAAAGTTCTAACGAGGACTTTTGAAATACCCCTTAAGCTTCCTGTAGAAATCCAAGCATCCTTGTCAAAGAAAAGTGTTACTGTTTAATCTGTTCTAATGTGTTTGAGGCTTAATCCAACGACATCAGACAAGAACTCTAAGCATTTCTCTAAGGCAACCTCACTATCTACTAATACCGTAGCGCCACCAGCTAAATGATGACCTCCTCCAGAACCGCCGAGAACTTCTGCAACTTTACGGAGAACCTGATATCCTACGCTGATCCCTGTTTTCTCATAGAATGAGCGAGTACATCGAGCACTAATTCTCACACGATTGTCTTTTTCACTAGCAACAAACACTACATCGGCTCCTAAGTTCATTAAAGCTCGAGCCGCTGACGCCTCAAATGAACTGACACTTGTCACAGCTACTATCCAGTCATTAAATCTGTAGAGTTTAGCTCTCTTCGCAGCCTTTAGTCTTGCGATTCTCTCCGATATGTCCATCTCTTGTTGTAAGGAATCAACTACAGCGGCGTATGAGACACCACTTTCGACGATTTCGCTAGCTACTCTCAACGCTGTTGGTGAGGCGATCATGAAACGTCTCGTGTCGAACAATATTCCCGATAAGACCAGGAACAATTCAGTAGTAGAAAGTTCAACCCCAATTTCCTTGCTAATCTCATAGACTATAACAGAGGTAGCTACCTCCTCTCTAACTATACTCCCGTAACAAAGCCTCATTAATTCAGCGTTAGGAAGGTGATGATCTATTAAGAACACTTTACCCTTAAACTCTTTGACATTCTCGTGAAAAGGTTCAAACTGACTTAAAGTTGCTGTATCAACTATCACAAGAGCTTTGACATCACCACTTATCCCCTCATAGAAATCTATGTTAACCTTTGCACAACTTAACACTCTCCTAGAGACCTTGCTAATTCCGCCAGGAAAGATTATAGAAGGGCGATAACCTGTCACCTTCTCTATTATTGAACGAGTAACTACAGAACTCGCTAAGGCATCGGGGTCGGCGTTTGCATGAGATATAATCCCTAAATCTCTTGGAAAGAGTTTTAAATATTCTAAAAAGCGTTTAATTTCAGGTTTCAAATTCCTCCTCCTCAATGCCGCGTTTCTTTAACTCTTCTTTAGCTACTTTTAATCCCTCTTCTACGGCGTCGTTAATTAACTTTTCGACATCTCTTTTGCAGAATGGATTAGCATCAATGTAGACAAACACATCTAGGATATACTTTTTATCATCATTAAGGTACCGAAAGTCAACATGTACATCTAATACGTACAAGTGTTTAGTGGCTATTCGACCGAGCACGTAGTTCGAGATAGACTCGACTACTTTCTGACTTATTTCTCGGATCTCCTCATCGCTCAACTTCATATTCGTTAAGCGCCACCAGTTATACCTTCACGTCTAGCAGACAGCGCCTCAGTAATCCTCCTCTGAAGGTCTCTGAGTTGTTTCCTCAGCAATTTTTCTTGTTTATCTAGGGTCATTATACTTGCTTCTGCTATTTCTTTTTTCTCTTTCAACTCACTAAGCAACTTTTGTTTAGACGAGGATATCATTATCGAACCAACTACCTTATATACAGGAGTGTCCTCATCAGTCTTCTCTAACTCTTTTATCGCGTTCTCTAACTCATTTAACCTAATTTGCCACTGTTGCTTCCTGAGCTCTATCGCTTGAAGTTGATCTTGTAACTGTTGGAGCCTTTGTAATTGACCTCTCACTTGTGGTGGTATTTCTTCACTCATATAAACACCTAGATTATTAGCATCGTTAGTATTTATTTAAAGGATTCACTTTATTACTATTACCTATCGTGCACAACGGCTAGAACCCTCTCTATAGAGTATATCAACCTTAGAAAGCTGTTCACTACTGCTCTTAAACTAGTTAAATCAACAGCCTGAAACAATAACAACAATGACTTATTAACGCTTTCACAATAGACTTTTGCACGAGAAGACACTGGGACTATCGCTTCAGGGAGTAGGGCTTTGAGGATAGCATCTTTAACTTTCTCATCCTCTACGGTTATCCTTATAGTAGCGACTATGTTGTACTTGGACACTTGTAGACCACTCTCTTGACCTTTATTATAGGCCCTATCATTATCCACTCTTTTAATGATATAAACTTCATTATAAAGGCCACATCTTTCCTCGGCTCTCTCTCTATCAGTAAAGTAGCCGACGAAACTCCCTTCAAGTCCTCAATCGAACTTAGTCTGAAGGTAGGAATTTTAAGAGCTTCCCCTAAAGCTAAAGCGAACTCTTCAACTTCATCGTTAGGGAAGTAACTGATAACCTCATCGGTCACTCTTATAGACTTCGCGTCAGACATTTCCCTTACTAACTTAACTCCGCGTACCCGAATTATTAGTGGATAGAACTCAAAGCGATCCTCGTATATATGCATGAAAACTATTCGTCCCGGATTACCATACCATCCTCTTCCGACAATGACTATAACTTCAGAACCTCGTCTGTAACCTTCAGCAGCCAACTCATCTATATTGAGCTTACCTCTGTTGATATAAACAGCGTTAGGTAGAGCACTCGCTAAATCTTTTACAAATGTTCTTAGTCTAGGGTTTGGATGTCTACTTGTGGTTACGAGAATTGTCATGATCTGATGTCAAGTCATTTAAGCCCCATCTCTTTAAGTTCTTCAGGCGCAAAGGTCTTCCCTAGAATGGTCCTTGGAACCCAAGCTCCACCTGCAAATATGTAATTACACTTTCTACACCACCATATGCCTACGCTAATCCTCTTTAAAGATCCTAGAGTCCTACATCTAGGACATCTGTGAGGCCCTCTAGTTTTCCTCTCTATGAGAGCTATCCTTTTTCTTAGGGTAGAGCCGTACCTAGGTCCAAACCTCCCTGCTGGCCCTACACTCTTAGTCCTTCCCACGAATCGTCACCCAGAAGCTTTAGTAAATCGAATAATAAATTTTTTACTTTATTGTTTTAACTTGAGTATAGTCTCTCTCAACTCCTTAGACAATTCCTTTGCAAGCGAGGCAGCTTTTATGACTTCTTCGAAAGTGAAAGTCCCTCTAAGCCCTTTTTGTATCGAACATATATTCCCCTTGCTATCGATTCCGAAGGTCACTCTAGAATCCATAACGAGTTCCTCCTCATAGCATGGATCCACTATTATTTCATTACCAATTTTAGCAAACGTCACCGTTACTGGTATGTCTTTAACTGGCAACCCTCTTCTCTCATCCTTAACCTTGATTCTATTCCCTCTTACCTCGACCTCTGGTATTTTAGCCGTATAAGCTGCGGCTATTGCCGCTAACGTAGACGCATCGATTAAGTTACCGTCATGGTTCAAGGCATATATATCTATGTGAACATGCCACACTTTTACCCCGGGAATTATGACTAACTCCTTAAGGTTTATAGCCCCTGCGCTTCTCAGTGTCCTATCAACTACTCTGGATAACTCAACGTCTTCCTCGTCAGGAGGTCCAGGTTCAAATACAGGAGAGGCTAAGGGGATTAACTCAGCGTTAACTATCTGAGCTCCTTCATTTGGTGTGTCAGAGTAAGGACTCCCTAGTACTGCCTTAACTCCAGCTATGACCATAGTGTTGCCTAAAGACACTAAAGCAGATCCGTCAGCTCTCTCCACTACGTTCACTTCTATCTTCAATCGCCTAAACTCATTAAGCTCTCGATTATCTATTCTACGCCCTTTGTTTAACAAGGATATTATAGTGTCTTTCTTCAACCTCGGTATAATCTCCTCAGTTTTGCTCAACTCCTCCCCCTCCTCAACTCTAGTGCTAACGACGCATACCTCTCCTTAAGCGCCCTCTTTTGAATTTCATACAGGCTCTTAATTCCACGAATGGCTAACTCGAGCCCTCTCTTAAACTCATCTAAGGTGAAAGTTCCATCAGCCTGTAGTAATGTAATTTGTCCAAGAGATGGCATCATAGCTACTGGCATATCCCCACCGCCATATTGATCTTCTAAGTGATTAAGGTCTAGTACTAGCGTGTCGTCTACCTTACCTACAGCAACAGCAGTTACTAAGTCTCTCATGGGTATTCCAGCGTCAGCTAAGGCTACAGAGGCTGCTGTTATAGACGCTGTTCGAGTTCCACCATCCGCTTGGAGGACTTCGATGAAGACGTCTATAGTTGTTCTAGGGAAAGAGCTCAGTATTATGGCTGGCTCCAATGCTTCCCTTATAACTTTTGATAACTCTATTTCTCTCCTAGTCGGAGCAGGAGATTTTCTCTCTGGAACAGAGAAAGGTACCATGTGATACCTACACCTTATAATCGCTCTATCGGGAAGTGCTAAGTGTCTTGGGTGTAACTCTCTAGGTCCATAAACTGCTACGATGATTTTGTTGTTCCCTTGACGTATTAGGGCAGATCCGTCTGCATTCTTTAATATACCAACGTCTATGGTCGTAGGTCTCAGTTCATCGGGTTTTCTCCCATCAACTCTTCTCCCATCTTCCGTTATCAACTTCACTGCTCTCACACTCACCTTTATTAGTCCTTTAGCCTTGATATATGCTTCTTTATCCTCCCGGTAGAACCTGCTGAGAAATCTTCAAAAATCATTAACAATACATCAACTATTCTTAATAGTTTGTCTTTAGCTCCCATTACTACTACTCTTCCGTTCTTTCCAACTATTATGTCACACTTTAACTTACTCTTAACTTCCTCTATGAGTTTAAGCCTACTTTCTAAGACCTTATATACTAAAAAGGGTTGAAACTCCAACAGCAGTCCCTCGGTAACTCTACCTAACCTTGACTCCTTTATCGTGAGTACGGGGTCTCTTAAATAGTCGAACTCTATGACCCTTGCAACGATTACATCGCCTATGTCTAAGTACTGTCTCAGATCTACTCTAGTTACGTCGATAGGTCTTGAAAGGGCTTCTGATAACTGTAAGACAGCTGGGTAAGGCGAGTTTATGTCGACAAGCCAACTAGTGACGCCCACATCCCTAATTTTCCCAACTACTATGTCTCCTACCTCTGGAATGTATATGTGTTTGAATGGAATAACTGAGAGACTTCCATCTTTCTCGATTCTGAATATCCCTAAGTATAGAGAGACGTACCTGTTGTCTGTTTTCGTCACTCCTCCGCTGACACGGTAATTCCCCTCAGCTACTATGTCACCTGGAAGTACTATATTGCCAGATTTGAAGAATATAGGCACAATTATCACCTATACTCAAGAGAATATCTTGACTTCCCCATTACCTTTGGTTAAAGCATTTATTTTCTCAATGAAGGCAGTCCTTAAACCAGCCGGTATTTCAACTTCCGCTATCCAAGTACCATCTGACTGATAATTACTCCTTAGAACTTTACCAATCTTCATGACGTATCCCTGCGTTTTCCCAAGATATAGGGGAGGCACCTTGACCATGAGTCTTAGCCTAGCTATTTTCAGCGGTAGTATGGGTCTAAGAGCTTTAAGGACGTTATTTACTTGAACTTCCACAGGGAGGAACGGATCTATGCCAACTCTAGCTTGCTCTAACGCTAACTCTATTCTCTTAGGTGGATGCGGAAGCCCGGTCTTCGGATCTACACAATTCCTAGAAATAAACTCTATAATTTGTCTCTTCTTAGTCTCTATCATCTTTCTTCTCTGTTCAGCAGTTAACTGAAGTTCTCCATACTTTATTATTTTCTCAGCTACTTTGTACACATCATCTGTTCCAAAAACTCTTCTTAAGTCATCTGAAGAGGCCTTTAACCCTCTCCTTATATCATAGTATACAATCTCCCCAACTAACACGTCTCTTAAATTGATAGGTTTACCACTTTTAAATTCCCATGCCTTATTAGCATAAACTAGTACTTCAAACTTCTTACCATGAGAGTAATATCTCGCAACTACCTCTTTGTCAAGGCTCAAACCTGTCCACCTACTTTTTCTATGTATTTGACTAGTTGTTTCTTAGGTAGTTTCTTAAATAATCTCGTTTTCACATCGACTAAAGCTACTTCAGTGTTATCAATAGAAATCTTCTTTCCCATCCCCTTACTAAGAGCTTTAAGAGACGTTATTATGGCCTCTTCAAGATTAGAGTTCTCCTTGTATTCTTTCTCAAGAACCTCAATAGCGGCTTGAGACCCAGCACCTATCGCATGAGCATAGTAAGACGTATAGATGCCTACTGGATCCGTCCACACCAACTTAGGCCCTGTTGCATCAACACCAGCTATCAAAAACGCTACACCGAATGGTCTTAATCCACCATGTTGAGTATACATTTGCTTTATATCACACAATCTCCTAGCTAACGACTCTACTGCTATCGGTTCATCATAAAGTAACCTGTTTATCTGAGCGTATATGCGCGCTCTATCAATTAATATCCTAGCATCCGAAGACAGACCAGCGAACGCTAACCCTACGTGGTCATCTATTTTCTGAATCTTCTCTATCGACTCGACAAGTCTAGATACTCTGCGTATTTCAACAGCTAAGACAACTCCCTCCTTAGAACGAACTCCAACAGCAGTAGATCCTCTCTTCACCGCCTCTCTAGCATATTCTACCTGGAACAATCTACCATCTGGTGACCAAACAGTAATTGCTCTATCATATCCCATACCAGTTGGCGCAAACAAGTGAAGTCACCCATCTCTATAAGTCCACATTATATTATTATTTTACTCTCCTTGTTAAAATAAAACTTCCTAGTCTTAACGTTTGAATTTCACTTGTCATCTACTTCAAATAGACTTCCTTAAAACTAATCATAACAAGTGACATCACTTTCTATCTCACCTTTAGATGTAGAGAGTGAGCTATACTCAGAGCCTTCTTCCTAGTTCCTGTAACTTTTAACGTATAGAGGGCTACAGGAACTCCTTTGATGTTATTAATTAGTGCAAGTGTAGCCCTTACATGTTCCAAGTACGTGTGATAACACCTAATGATTCCAACGGCTTTCTCCTCATTATAATCGATTAACTCAAGTCCAGAGAGTGCAAGACATCTCTCTCCAAACGTTCTCCTCATCTCTCGCACTACAGCTTTTCTGACCTCTTCCATTGAGTAAGACGATGGGCTTTTAATCGAGAAAATTAAGTATCTTTTCCTTAACTTCATACGGCTCTCCTCTTCCAACTATTCTCACTCCAGGCATCACAAACTCTCTCTTCCTTCTCTCTTTGGACTTGAAGATTACGTCGAGTGGGTTATCCCGCATCATCTCGAACTCGTTCTTAATTTTTATTCCCGACAGGGTCTTAATTACTGATATCATATCTCTCGGCGCTCTAATTTCGTAAACACTATGAGCTCCACTGGAGAGAACTATCTTGATGCCATAACCTAGAGCCGTTCTCAAGACCTTATTTAGTCTCTTAATTTCCATAACTCTGTTCTCTGTGACTAAAATCTCATTTAAGGATATCTCAAGAACTTTGTTATTGATGCTCATTAACCTAGCTTGTATTACATCAAACTTCGGCGATTTCTCATCAAAGAATACCATATCTACTCTTCTATCTCTCGCCGAGAACCTAGCCGCGTTAATGTTCCTAGGCCTAACAACTATTATGTCTACGTCCCTCCTATATCTCCTTAAGAAACTCTTTGCACGACTTAACGAACTCACTTCTAAGTCGACTCTACTCACGTACTCCAGTCCGTAATCCTCAACACTTCTCCTGTATTCCTTAAACTTATCTTTGTTAGGTCTGTTAAAGCATACGAATGAGACGTACTTAAACCCAAGTATGCTCAGAAAGCTAGCGTATTCGTCAGCTGTGCTCCTCCCTCCAGAATTAACTGTGTACACTTGTAGGTCGACAAAAGCTCTCATGTTCATTCAATTAGTCCTATACTCTTTAAAACGTCTTTAACTTCGCTTATATTTTTCGTCCTCAAAGATATACTTACTTTTACCTTTATCACGTCATCGTGTTCAGCTACTCTAGCCACTCCACGATAGGCTTGTTGTTTATCAACTCTAATATACAGGTTCTTTAACTCATTTAACCTTAAAGCTAAGGTATCTCTAATTCTCTTTCGATCATGACTTGTCATTAAGTTGGATAAGAACTTCGCAGTCATTAACGCATGATCACTATTAAGAATTTCAACTCTCAGCACTATTATAGGGTTACCGTAGTACCCCCTTAAAACATCACGTGAAATCTTGACTTCATTTCTAAGGGAAGGAGGTATCATGTTCATTATAGCCGCTTCGACCTTCTCTATATCCTCTGTGGCATGGCAATGAGTCTCCATGTAGATAGAACTAACAACTCTCTTCATATAACTCACTTAAACTACTCAAACTTTTGATCATTTTTCTCTTTTCATATCCACAGATCCAGTTTATCTTAGGATCACTCCGTATTACTGGGTGATGAGGATCAACTAATATGACTTCGTACCACTTGTACTCACCATCCTCACCAACATAATAAGAACCTAGGACTTCGAGGTTCGGGAACTTCCTTGCAGCTCTTTCCTCAGCTATCAACTGAAGGCTTTTCTTTGGGGTATGTCCTAAGACTCCCATCCTCTTAGGCCTTCTACCACTTCGAGGTCTGGGCTTGCTCAGCCCTCCCTTTTTCACCCTGACCCTCGCTACTACGAAACCTTGTTTAGCTCTATAGCCTAACGCCCTCGCTCGATTTATGCGAGTAGGTCTTTTAATTCTCACAATTACAGGTTCGCGGCGCCACTTGATCAGCCTTTTTTTCATTATCTCTCCTAATATACCCTCTTTCGGTCTCTTCCACATTTGTGCTACGTACTTATAAAATCCCATGTGAACACCTGAAAGCGATATGCAGGAGAGGTATATTACTCTTTCTACATACCTAGTACTTCGGAAACTTCTACACAGCTATCACCCCCATCTCCACAGAACTTCAAGCCAATAGCGGGGTACGAGGAGCAACAAGAATACTAGCGAGAGGAGCGAGAGGAAGTCAGCATAGCTCT
>Ga0180302_10000046_pt1 | contig 43310 bp, 49 predicted proteins | sample GuaBasSediGuay17_FD_121794 | JGI IMG/M metagenome (GOLD analysis project Ga0180302, IMG submission 121794) | Subseafloor sediment microbial communities from Guaymas Basin, Gulf of California, Mexico - Guay17, Core 4571-4, 12-15 cm | ecosystem: Environmental > Aquatic > Marine > Hydrothermal... | reverse complement strand
CCCTAGAGAACCTGAAAGAGCAGCCTATTTGAGCTAGAGGCTAAGAAGCAAGCTCTCCGACTTTAAAAACCCCCACTCGTGAAGAAGCCGGACTAGATGAGAATAGAAGGCGTAGACCGCCGAACATCCTCCGCGTCCGTGAGGTTCGAGCTGAGGTTCACACGCTCTTAGCCGCCTCGCTTCCTGGATCATTGCTATGCAGCTTCTACTTGGTGGTTAAGGACCACTCCGCCAGCCTCCGTTTCAGCGTTTTAGTAGATACCCCTAAGATCTTACTGATGGCTGAGAGGCTTAGGCCCTTACGCAGGTATTCCTCCACCCTCACCCTTGAAACCTCCTTTCTAGGCCTACCCACCCTCTTACCCTCATGCTTAGCCCTCCTCATCCCCTCCTTGGTTCGCTGCGAGATTAAGTCGCGTTCGCGCTCAGCTACCCATGTTAGTATGGCCAGTATCAGCTTCCTGATGGACGGATCGAGAGTTTGAAGGAAGCCCTCCTTAGGGCTAATGCTTATGAGGGGGGCTCCGAGGGCTTCCAGCGAGCTAATGGCCTCTAAGGTTTCGTAAAACGTCCTCCCCACCCTGCTGAGCTCGTAGGTTAGCACCGCTACCGGCCTAGGGTTAAGCCTAGGTATGTCCTCGATCAACTGCCTAAAGCCATCCCTCCTTAAGGGGGGTATGGCGCCGCTCTTAGCTTGGTCCTCGTAGTACCTGATGACGAGGTACCCGTTCTCCTTAGCCCACTGCTCAACCGCTAGCCGCTGATTTTCTAGGCTTTGCTCCTCGGTACTCACTCTAAGATACGCGACGACAGGTTTCACAAAGCCCACCTTGCAACAATGCGACTTAGGCGCACTCGGCTCAATAACTTTAACGGCTAGCTGGACACTTAAGGCCTTGCCCCCAGGTTCACGGCGGTCGGCCAACGAGAGGACTTGGTCAAAATTTCAGGCCCCATTATTACCATAAAGTATAGACGCTTCCACCACGTAAGACCCCTTTCTCCTTAGGTGGGAGAAAGGGTGCCCTTCTGACCTTGACCTGGCAAGCTGGGTCTGCCTAAGCCATGGCGCCAGCTCACGAGCTTTAAGGACACGATGCTGAGCCTAGGGAGCTTTTTAAGAGCCCTCTACGCCTATCTACATAGACCTGCATGGGCGGGGCTTCGAGGGTAGTAGTCTTCGTGTCGCTGTCCTTCTCGTTGGCGTACGCCATAGACTTGGCCTTCTACCTAAGCCGCGTCGACATCTTTCCTCTCTTCGCCCTGCCCCGGATGTTCACCCCCCTCCTCGCTGTCGCCTTGACCCTAGCTCTAAGCGGCCAGCCTATCTTGGAGGGGCTGAGAGGCTACGGCTTCAAGTGGAGCCCGTCGTGTCTTAAGTGGGCGGCTGTGGGCTTAGCTCTCCCCTTCATGGTGTATGCGGTGGGGGTGACCTACGCCCTAGCCTTGGACTTGCCCATATACAACCCAGCGGTCTTGGTTTTCCGTAGCCTAGGCTTGACCCCTCCCTTAGACCCCTACTTGCTACTAGCTGCCTTCCTAGCTCTAGGGGCTCTAGCTGGAGCTACGCTCAACGCCGCGGTGGCCTTGGGCGAGGAGATAGGGTGGAGGGGCTTAATGCTCGACGAGCTTAGGCTTAGGGTAGGTTTCTGGACCTCGGCGATAGCGGCGGGCGTAGTGTGGGCTCTCTGGCACGCCCCTCTCATACTATTTTTCGGCTACAACTACCCTGAACAAAGGCTGCTCGGGCTAGCTACCTATGTAGCTCTCTGCGTGCTATGGTCAGTGATGATGTCGATTCTGAAGCTTAAGAGCGGCAGCGTAGTTCCATCCTCAGTGATGCACGGCACGATGAACGCTCTAGCTGGGCTAATGCTGTACACGGTGCTCGTAAATAGGCTCGTAGGTCTACCTGTAGGTGCGTTATCCATCGCGGCCTCGGCCACCGTGTTACTAGCATGGCTAGCCGCGTGGCGTATGCGGCCCTAAGTATAGAGCATCCTCTTCCTTAACCACTTTAGTAGGCTCAGTAACAGCAGCTCGCCAGATGCAACCTCCTTCTCCAGCAGGTCTATGACCTCGGGCTGATGTTTTACGAGGTCTGTGAAGGTCAAGATGCCTAGTAGCTGTCCACCTTCAATCACGGGGGGAGGCGTTTAATCCCCTTAGAGGTCATTAAGGTGGCCGCGCTCACAACGTCCATGTCGGGGCCCCCTGCGATTAGGGCTTAGACGTGGCCTCCTTCACCTTGACGTTCATGGCGTCCCTACACGTGGACACTACCTTCCTAAGAATGTCACGTTCCGTCAAAATACCAGTAGGCCTGCCCTGAAAGTCGACCACCACGCTCCCTAAGCTTGAGCAAGACCCTCATCTACGGCTCTCAGAGGGTTACAAAGAGAGGTTAGTTAGCTTTTCTTGTAGGGAAAAACTATATAAACTCTATAAATGTATATAATCTATGTGGAACCTGTAATAAGCCTCGGCAAATGCCCTAGGTGCGGTAATGACTCGGTGAAGTATGGAGTTGTGCTATTAAAGGTAGGGAAGACTCGCTCAGTCTCAGCTAGCATAAACGTGTGTGGTAAGTGTGGTCTCCTATTCTATGAGAAGACCGACGAGAAGCCGAGGTTCGAGTAGCCTTAAACTCCGCCTCTTTTTTTCTGTTTAGGCTTTATTAGGAATGAGGGGGCAAGGTTGACAGGATGCCCCTGTACTTATTTAGGCATTGGCTTGAGGTCGAGGGCACCTTAAGGGCTTCGCTAGGCGTGTTCTTGATGCTAGATTACGACGGCACCCTGACCCCCATAGCTAGCAGGCCTGAAGAGGCGGTGTTAAGTGGCGACGTTAAAGCGCTGCTTAGGAAGCTTGCCCTCAGTAAGTGGGTTAAGCTGGCTATCATAAGCGGTAGGGGGCTGGACCAGCTGAAAGGTTTAGTGGGGCTGGAGGAAGCTTACTATGCTGGCCTCCACGGGATGGTCATAGAGGGGCCGGGCTTAAGGTTTATGGTTGAGGGGCTCGACGAGGCTAGAAGGGCGGTTGAGGAGGTCAAAGACAGGCTTAACGATAGGCTTTCAGGGGTCCCAGGGGTCCTAATTGAAGATAAGGGCTTCAGCGTAGCCGTGCATTATAGGTTAGTGCCTAGAGGTTACGTTAAGCGCGTGGCTAGGGAACTCAATGCCATCTTGGCTTCAAGCGAAGGTCTAAGAGCATTGAGAGGCAAGAAGGTGGTAGAGCTACTACCGGACGTGGACTGGGATAAAGGTAAGGCGGCTCTATTGCTGCTCAGTAAGGCTGGAGGAACTGACCGTGTGCCGGTGTATGTAGGCGACGATGAGACCGACGAGGCCGCGTTTAAGGCGCTCAAGCACCTGGGAATCACTGTGGTGGTCGGAGCTAAGAAGAGGAGTACTGCCAAGTTTTACGTTAGGGGAGTAGAGGAGGTCGTCGAGCTCCTCAAGAAAGTGTACTCGATAGTGGCGGGCTAACTATGCCCTTTACCTGCCTCAGATGCGGGAGGTGCTGCTTAAACACCGAGATGCCCTTGACCGAGGACGACGTGAGGCGCCTTGAGAGGTTAGGCTATAGAGGCTTCTACGAGCTTAGGGACGGGCTCTTAAGGCTTAAGAACGTAGATGGCCACTGCTTCTTCTACGACCCTAAATCGAGGACCTGTAGGGTGTACCCAGATAGACCTGAGGGCTGCAGGGTCTACCCCTTCATATACGTGGAGGGAGTTGGAGTCACCGTAGACCCAGAGTGTAGCGCTGCCTACACGGCCACTGAGGAGGACGTGGCTAGGGCGGCGCCCAAGGTGTTGAGGCTCCTTAGGAAACTGGGGGTATTGGGGAGGAAGCGGTTTTAAAGCTCAGCTGAGAGGAGTGCTCGTAGGTGGCCTTCCTTGGCTAGGATATGGAGGGATGAGGAGGTAAGCCTGGACCCATTAAAGGGGGAGGTCATAGCTATAATAGGCTATGGGAACCAGGGCTACGCCCAAGCCAATAACCTAAGGGACTCGGGGCTCAACGTGATACTGGGCTTAAGGGGCGACGAGACGAGGGAGATGGCTAGGCGAGATGGCTTCGAGGTCTACGATATACCTGAGGCCGCTAAGCGGGGCGACATCATACACTTCCTGATCCCAGACATGGTTCAGGCTGAGGTGTATGAGAGCCAGGTTAAGGACCACCTTAAGCCCGGCAAGGCCCTATGCTTCTCCCATGGCGCAGCCATACATTGGAGGTGGATCAAGCCCCCCGAGTACGTGGACGTGATTATGGTGGCTCCCAAGGCTCCAGGCCAGCGTGTACGCGAGCTGTACCTTGAGGGCTTTGGGGCACCAGCGCTGGTGGCGGTTCAACAAGACTACACGGGCAGGGCTTGGCAGCGTGTCTTAGCCCTAGCTAAGGGCATAGGCGCCACGAGGGCCGGAGTTATAGAGACCACGTTCAAGGAGGAGGTCGAGACCGACTGGTTCGGCGAGCAGGTAGACCTATGCGGCGGCGTGGATAGGCTCATCAGGACGGCCTTCGAGGTCCTCGTGGAGGCTGGATACCAGCCTGAGGTTGCATACTTCGAGTGCCTCCATGAGCTTAAGCTGATAGTGGACCTTATCCAGCGCTACGGCATAGCTGGCATGTATAGGAGGGTGAGCGAGACCGCCCGCTACGGGGGGCTTACGAGGGGAGGAAGGGTTATCGGCGAGGGGGTCAAGGAGGCCATGAGAAAGGTCCTATCGGAGGTGCAGTCAGGCGAGTTCGCTAGGGAGTGGGTTGAAGCTTGGAGGCGTGAGGGTCCTGAGGCCTTCAATAAGTACATGAGGGAGCTCGAGGAGCACCCAATAGAGAAGGTGGGTAGGGAGCTAAGGAAGTTAATGTGGAGGGAAGGCTAAATCCCGAGGAGAGCCAAGGTAAAGTTGAGTAGCGCCCCCGCAGCCAACGCTAGGCCCACGTAGAGCAGGGTCATGTACAGGGCTCTCTTAGCGCCGAACTCATGTACGAGCGAGGCTATGGTAGCTACGCAGGGCACATACAGCATTACCACCGCCGTGAACACCAGCATTTGATGGGCGGTCAGCACCGAGGCCAGATTTGTGGTCCCCGCCACTTCAGCCAGCATTATGAGGGTGAGCTCCTTCCTCAACACCCCGAAGACTATGGGCACAGCGCACATCGCTGGCAGGCCCAGCAGGCCCTCCATGAAGGGCTTTGAGGTCTCCACGAACAGCTCTAGGAGGCCTGTCAGCCTTAGGCCCTCTATAGCTACACTGCCCCCCACTATGAGGGGGAAGGCTATGTAAATGAAGGACCAGGTCCTAGTCAGGGTCTTAGTTAGCACCGACTTAGGCGACGGCACCCTGTAGGGAGGGATCTCCATGATGAGGCCTAGAGCCTCGCCTGGCAGCAGCTTAAAGGCCGCTCTGCCAAGAAGCACCACGACCGCCAAGTCCAGGAGGTAGAGGGCTAAGGCCGCGTGTACTCCTATAAACCTGCCCACCAGGCCCAAGATCACCACCGTCCTCGCTGCACAGGGTATCAACACCACGAGGAGACCAGCTATCAGGCGCTCACGCTCAGTCTCAAGCACTCGGCACGCCATCACCGCCGGCACGTTACACCCGTACCCTAGCACCATCGGGACCACGGCCCTACCGTGAAGGCCCAGCTTATGCATCAAGGTGTCAGTAAGGAAAGCCGCCCTAGGCAGGTAGCCCGAGTCCTCCAGGATAGCCAAGGCTAGGTAGAACGGGAGGATGAAGGGAAGGATCACTGTGATCCCCGCGGCCACCCCCATCACTACGCCGTTCACCACGAGGTCAACCCCCGCCTCAGGCAGGGTGGCTGATAGAGTGCTTCGAACCGCTGGAGCCACGAAGTCGCTGAATAGAGCCTCTAATGGACTTGCGAGCAGGCTTCCAACGTGGAAGATGAAAGCAAAGACCGACACTAGGACCCCTGCCAGTATAGGGTACCCTAAAACCCTGTGCATTAATAGCGAGTCGAGTCTATCGGTGAGGGAGGGCTTAGGCGGGGCTACAGCCTTAACGCAAAGCCTAGCTATCCTAGCCGCCACGTTGTAGCGCTCCGCAGCGATAACCATAGGCGAGGGCTCACCGTGGATCTCCTCAAGCTCCTCCGCTAGGGCCTCAGCTAACATCACCAGCTCGCGCCCTTGAGGGCGGCTGAGCAGGAGCTTCGTTATCTCTTCATCGCGCTCTAGGAGTTTGAGTGCCACCCACCTAGCTGGGTACCTTAACCCAAGCTGCTCGCTCCTACGTTCAACCTCGAGGGCTAGCCTCGCAACCCTCTCCTCAACCTCCCTGCCATACTTAGGGGAGGGAGGTCTAACCTTCTCCTGAGCCGCCTTCACGGCTAGGGCGAGGAGCTCCTTGACTCCCTGGCCTGTTATAGCCACCGTGGGAGCGACGGGCACGCCTAGCTCCCTCGATAGGGCTTCGACGTCTATAACCAGCCCCTTTCTAGCCGCAGCGTCAACTTGATTAAGCGCCACGACCATGGGGGCGCTCAGCTCGAGCAGCTGCAGCGTCAAGTACAGGTTCCTCTCTAGGGCCGTAGCGTCGACCACGTCTATAACCACGTCTGGCTCGCCCGACGCTATGTATTCTCTAGCGACCCTCTCGTCAGCTGAAAATGCCGAGAGCGAGTAGACGCCCGGTAAGTCGACCACCTTTATCTTGAACCCCTGGAAGTAGAGGGCCCCCTCGACCTTCTCCACGGTGGTGCCCGGCCAGTTGCCTACGTTCTGCCTTAACCCTGTCAGCTGGTTAAAGAGAGCACTCTTACCTACGTTAGAGTTGCCGGCTAAGGCTATCGACAGGGTCCTCATAGCAGGCCCTTCACTCTAGAGGCTTAACTATTACCTTCGAGGCTACGCCGAAGCCTAACGCCAGCGACACGCCTCTAACTTGGACCTCAATGGGCCCCCTCAATGGGGCCCTGCGCGTAACTCGGACCTCCGTGCCCGGGGTCAAGCCCATCTCGGCCAGTCTCCTCACTAAGCCGTAGCCTCCAAGGGCGAAGACCACTACGCCCCGGGAGCCTGGCCTAAGCCACGTTAAGGGTACAAGCTCCTCCACCCTGCCTTCAACCCCCATAAAGCCCCGGTGTAGGGCGCTAAGCGCTGGGCCGTTGATGCCGTGTCTATGGTGCCAGTGCGCGTCGAGGTCGTACACTCTGCCTTCAACCACCTTGCTTAGCCTGCCTAGGATGGTGGAGCCGTGGAGTAGCCTGTCATGGATGTAGCGCTCCCTGTGTACATGTACCTCCTCGAGCCCTTTGGGGGTTAGCAGGTAGCGTCCCTGATCCTCGGCCACGAGCCCCTTATCCAAGGCTTTCCTCAGCAGCTCCTCGACAGCGCTAACATCTACCTTTAGCTCCTCAGCTAACTCTTTAGGCGTAGCCCTCATCCCCCTAATCTCCATGGTTAGGATGGCCTCTAGGAGCTCCTCCATTAACTCGGCCTGCCCCACGCTAGTTAGGCACCCCTAACTTCTAGCGCCGAGGAGGAGGTCATCCTATTTAAAGCTAATTATTGAACTATGCACAGAAAGGCGACGAAAAGGTTAACTGCTCAGTCAGCCAGCAGTGGGTTGAAGAGTCTTGGGCGAGGAGCCTAAGCTGACGAGGAGCCTGGAGGACTACTTAGAGGCCGTCTATATATTGCAGAGGGAGAAGGGCGAGGCGAGGATGAAGGACTTAGCGGCGAGGCTTAACGTAAGGGCGTCCAGCGCCAACGAGGCTATCGAGAAGTTGGCTGAGCGCAACCTAGTTAAACATGAAAGGTATGGGTCCATAGTGCTGACCAAGGAGGGCGAGGATCTAGCCAAGAGGATCTATAACCGACACTTGGTCCTCCTGAAGTTCCTACACGAGGTCCTAGGCGTCGACAGAGAGACAGCCGAGCGCGATAGCTGCGCCCTTGAACACTCGATAAGCGAGGAGACCTTAAAGAAGCTGCTTAGCTTCATAGAGAGCCTAGGCAAGGCCGGCTTTAAGCCGAGCAGATAAGCTGGGCGTAACGCGTTAATCCCAGCTAAGCGCTTAGGAACAGCGCTATGAGAAGCTCTGAGGCTAAAGAGGGCTTAGAGAGAGCCCCCCATAGAGCTCTGCTTAGGGCGCTAGGGCTAAGCGACGAGGACTTCGCGAGGCCCTTCATAGCGGTCGTCAACAGCTACTCTGAGGTGGTCCCAGGCCACATACATCTACGTAGGCTCGCTGAGGCCGTGAAGCAGGGTGTTAGGGCTGCCGGGGGCGTGCCCTTCGAGGTCAACACCATAGCCATCTGCGACGGCATAGCCATGGGCCACAGGGGCATGAAGTACTCGTTGCCTTCACGCGACCTGATAGCTGACTCAGTGGAGATGGTGGTCGAGGCGCATAGGTTCGACGGCATGGTGCTAGTCACCAACTGCGACAAGATAACGCCTGGGATGTTAATGGCGGCGGCTAGGCTAGACATACCATCCATAGTAGTGACCGGCGGACCCATGAGGTCCGGGCTCTATAGGGGGTCTAAGGTGGGCGTAGCCTCGGTGTTCGAGGCCGTCGGGAGGGTGAAGAGGGGCGAGCTCAAGGAGGAGGAGCTAGCGGAGCTGGAGAAGGCGGCTTGTCCAGGGCCCGGCTCCTGCAACGGCATGTTCACCGCCAATACCATGGCCTGCCTCACTGAGGCCCTAGGGATGTCTCTGCCGGGCTGCGCCACGGCGCACGCTGACACGGCTAAGAAGCTGGAGATAGCCTTCCGCAGCGGGGTTAGGGCCGTGGAGATGGTTAAGGAGGGGTTGACGGCGAGGCGAATAATGATCAGGAAGGCTTTCGAGAACGCCATAGCCGTCGACCTGGCGCTTGGAGGCTCGACTAACACCGTGCTCCATCTACCAGCCATAGCCAGGGAGGCTGGGGTGGAGCTTAGCCTAGACGACTTTGACTACATGAGTAGGAGGGTGCCTCAGCTATGCACCATGGTTCCAGGAGGGCCGCATACCATGGAGGACTTGGAGGCGGCTGGTGGCGTACCCGCCTTAATGTCTGAGTTGTCCCCTCTCCTAAACCTTGAAGCCCTGACCGTGACGGGGAGAACAGTTAAGGAGAACCTCGAGGGGGTAACAGTACGAGACCCCGCCGTGATAAGGCCGTTGAACCGCCCGGTGTCGACCATTGGAGGTATAGCAGTGTTGAAGGGGAGCTTGGCGCCTCGAGGGTCCGTGTTAAAGACCGCGGCGGTCCCCAAGGAGGCCATGAAGTTCGAAGGTAGAGCTAAAGTGTATGACGGTGAGGAAGAAGCGGTTAAGGCGCTACTTAACGGCGATGTTGAGGAAGGCGACGTGGTCATAATCAGGTATGAGGGGCCTAAAGGAGGCCCGGGGATGAGAGAGATGCTACAGGCCACCGCCATCATAGCGGGGATGGGTATGTCGGGGAGAGTTGCCCTCGTAACCGATGGACGGTTCTCGGGCGCCACGAGGGGGCTCTGTATAGGCCACGTATCGCCTGAAGCAGCTGAGGGCGGGCCTATAGCACTGGTCGAGGAGGGCGACCGCGTGGTCATAGATGTTGAGGCTAGGAGGATAGACTTGGACGTAAGCTCAGACGAGCTTGAGGCTAGGAGGAGGCGGTGGACCCCTCCAAAACCCAAGGTAGAGGGAGGCTGCCTAGTAAGGTACGCTAAGATGGCCTCCTCAGCTGATGAGGGCGCTGTGCTTAAAGCATAGGCTGGCGAGTCAACCTCGACGTGGAGGGCTGGGCTAGCCTCTATGGGGGGTTATTTTGACGTAATCGAAGTATGCCTCTAAGGGCTCCTTGGGGTGTAGGGTCCAAGGGTACTTAGCCACGAATAACGTGAGCTCAGCCCTCCTAATCACGTAGAGGTTGCCTTCATAGGTGTACGGCTGCGGCTCAGGCAGTTCCCATCCAAGCTCAAGCAGTAGCCTGGTAACGTTTACCTTAACCACGTTCCACTCTCCCACCTTAACGGGCACGAAGTATATAGCCACTCCTTCCCACATGCAGTTCCTCAACAGGATTGGCTCCTCGGTGTCGTTGGTGAAAGCTATCCATAGGCCTTTGTAGGGTATCACAGTGTAGTTGCTTATCCTCCTATGTTCATCCCAGTCCCAGTGGCCATAGCCCACCTCTACAGCCACCACCCTTGAAGGTCTTCTGCTCACCGGCGTGCTGAACATGGGTTTGACCTTAACCTCGACTACCTCCGGAAACTCCACGGTTTGCCACAGCCCGCTCATTAACCAATCCCCCTTCCTCCTGGACAGGTTAGCTACGACCAACCTAGCCGTGTCGTCCACCTTCTCAAGGTAGGCATGCTCGACGCCCTCCTTACAGTAGATGAAGGACCAGGCGAAGGGTTCGCTATACCCCTTCTTGACATCGTAGACCCAGTAATCTAAGTTAGGGTTGCGTAGAGGGGTGAACGGTAGGTTGAACCTACATAGGCGGCTCTTGGCCTTGACCGTCTCGTTGGAAGGGTCCAGCAGGAGGACGATGAAGCCCCTGCTAGGGGGTATGGCGTTTAAGGGGTAAGGGGACTTAATGACGAAGCGGGCCTTGGCGCCGGGCTCAACCAGCCTGGGCCCCTCCACGATCTTCCAGGCCTTATACCCTCCAGGGCTTCCGTCCGTCACGAAGAACACGGGGCTAAGCTCTGAGCCTCCTAGGTTCCTGACCTCTACGACCAGCGTGTCTAGCCTCCCTATTTTAGCTGAGTCGTAGGCGTCGACGACCCTCAGCTCAACCTCCACCGGAGGCCTACCGACCAGTACTATGGCCGAGGAAGCTATTATCAGCGACGCTAGGAGGAGCACGGCTAGGTTAAGCCTTAAGGAGGCCATGTTCCTTCACCATTAACAGGGCGGCATAGTAGGCTACCGGTATGAAGAACATGAAGTAGCTGGGTAAGCTTCGCCAGGCAAAGAACAACACGAACATGGGTACTACCCAGGCTAGGTATTTCACCTTGTCGTTAAAGTTAAGCCAGTAAAGGGCCAGGAGGGTAGCTGCCACCGTCACCGTGGCGACCGTGAAGAACTCCTTGGGGAGGTACACGTAGCCTTCATAGACTAAGGCCACCAGCCCATAGCCCTGAGGTATAAGAGGCTTAGCTACGGGCGTCAACACCCCCTCAAGCCACGAGTTAAAGTCCCACAACATGAAGGGGAGGTTAGGGGCTAAGAAGACCAGCGCGGCTATGGATATGAGTTCAGCCGCCCTTTTAACACCAGCCTCCTTAACTGTCCAGATAACGAGGAAGGGGAGTATTAACCAAGGGGTCTGCTTTACAGCGAAGGCAACCCCAAGGAGTATAGCACTAACCCTCAAGCTATCCTTAGAGCGGGGGTTAAAGTACTTCATGGCCAGGAGGAGGAAGAACATCCAGACCACGTCGTGAGCCCCTACGTAAGAGAGCACAGCTAACATAGGGTCTAAGAATAGGATTAAGATGGGGAGCAACCTGTACTCCTGAGGGGTCTCCTTGACGAGGAAGAAGGCCGTCAAGCAGAAAAAGGCTGCCATAACTGCCCCTACATCCCTTAAACCAGCCAGGAAGGCTGGGACATAGATTAGGAAGCTTAGCGAGGGGTAACTGTATGTGGACACGGGGGCCCCCTCAAGAGTCTCCGTCAGCCACCGATAATCCATGGTGGCGTACTTCAACAGAGCCTGCTGCATGGAGTAGGCGTAAGGGTTATGCCCCTCAAGGAGAAGCTCTACGGCGTACCTGGTAAACAGCATGGCGTCGGTACAGTATCGAGGAGCGTTAGGGGCGGAGAAAACGAAGGCGGCCGCGAAGAGCGCTATAACGACTACGGTCAGGGACCTAGTCACCCTGGTCAGGTCTAAGTCGGTGAAGGCCTCCACAATCAACACGAAGGATAACACGTACAGTAGGAGGGCGCATAAGAGGCCGGGGAGGTTCTCCACCATGTTAAGCTCTAAGTGCATCCAGAAGCCAGTCCTCAGTAGAAGCGCCGCTGTCAGCACCTTTATGGCCCTGCTCATCAATGATTGCTTAGAGTCCTTCATTGCCTTGACCTCCACACGAAGACTTCACTCACAGCGTAGTTGGCGAGGAAGCCCATCAATATGCCGATTAGGTTTGAGATGAGATAATGTACGCCGAAGAGTAAGGTTAGAGCCAGGAGCACGACGTAGTTCACTAGCCCCCCTACGGCCACCGCTCCGTGATACTTTAGGCACCTATAAGCCCACCTCCCCACCTTCCTATCCTTGAACGTCCACTGATCGTTGAGGATGAAGTTGTTTAAGATAGAGGTCTCTATAGCGATGGCGCCAGCTAGCTGGAGGGGCAGGAAGTGCATTAGTACATGGAGTAGGCCTTCGTTCACGGCCACCCCGATGGAGCCCACTGCAGCGAACTTAAGAGGTCTATAACTGCTTAACTCTAAGAGTTGTTCGACGTAGTTCCACATGACCCTAGCTCCTAGCTTACTTTTACCCCTCTCTCTAGGCTTAAAGAGGTATGGGACCTCAGCGGCTCGGCTCCACCTACCTTTAACCAGTATCTCGAGTAGGACCTTAAACCCTCTAGGCCTTAGCTCGACCCCCTCTATGACCTCCCTCTTAAACATGAAGAAGCCCGACATTAGGTCTCTTAAGCCCCTAACTCTTGGGAGAGCTAGCTTAGCCATCAACGTGGCGGCCCGAGAAATCAACCTCCTCCAGAAGCTCCACCCCTCAACTCCTCCTCCCTCAATATACCTTGAAGCTACCACTAGGTCGAAGCCCTCCCCTATCTTCCCCAGCATCTTAGGTAGCAGCTCCGGAGGGTGCTGTAGGTCGGCGTCCATGACCGCGATGACGCCGGCTCTAGCCTCCCTGACGCCGTCGAGCACGGCTGAACTTAGCCCCAGCTTGCCCGGCCTCCGTATGACCTTCAGGTTGCCGTACTTTTCGGCGAGCCTTAATGCTTCTTCGGCTGTGCCGTCGGGGCTATTGTCATCAACTACTATAAGCTCAAAGCTTCTGCCTTTAAGCGCCTCCTCTACCCTCTCAACGAGCAGCGGTAAGTTCTCCCTCTCGTTGTAAGTGGGAACTATTACCGAGAGCTCTGGGACCCCGCTAAGGCTTTTGCTCAAAGCCCCTCCACCTTAAGCTGTTCTCATTGTCAAAAAGGAAGAGTAGATAAGGCTTCTCCAGCCCCCTCCCCATGTAAGCTTAAAGGCTGCGTGGACGCTATGCACGGCTTAAGGGGTGGACGGCTTGGGGATGACCATAACTGAGAAGATACTTGCTAGGGCCTCGGGTAAGAGAGAGGTCTCAGCTGGCGAGGTAGTGGTAGCCAAAGTCGACCTAGCCATGATTCACGATTTCACAGGGCCCATGGCTATCAAGTCGCTTAAGGCCATGGGTGCGATCAGGGTTTGGGACCCCTCAAGGATCGTCGTCGTGTTTGATCACCAGGTCCCTGCCAGCACTCTTCAAGCCGCGGAGTTCCATAAAATGCTTAGGAGCTTCGTAGAGGAGCAGGGCATAACCAGCTTCTATGACGTAGGCAGGGGAGGCATATGCCATCAAGTCGTGCCCGAGGAGGGCTACGCCGTGCCGGGCTTTGTTATAGTGGGCGCGGACTCACATACCACGACCTATGGGGCGCTAGGAGCCTTCGCCACGGGCCTAGGGTCTACAGACATGGCGGCGGCGATGGCGACGGGGGAGCTGTGGTTTAGGGTCCCTGAGACCTTAAAGGTGCAGGCAGAGGGCAAGCTGAAGCCGCCCGTGTCTGCTAAGGACCTCGTACTGGCGATTATAGGCCAGGTTAAGGCTGACGGGGCGACCTACATGGCCGTCGAGTATAGGGGGGAGGCCGTTGAGGACATAAGCGTAGACGGCAGGATGACCATGTGCAACATGGCCGTCGAGATGGGCGCCAAGAACGGTATAATTGAGGCCGACGCTAAGACCGAGGCTTACTTGGCTGGGAGGGCTAAGTTCCCCTACAAGGCGGTTAGGAGCGATCCGGACGCCCACTACGCCGACGAGCTAGTCTTAGATGCCAACAAGCTTGAGCCCGTGGTCGCCTGTCCTCACTCCGTGGATAACGTAAAGGCGGTGACCGAGGTCGAAGGGGTGGAGGTAGACCAGGCCTTCATAGGTTCATGCACCAACGGCAGGCTTGAGGACCTAGAGGTCGCGGCTAAGATCCTGAGAGGGAGGAAGGTACACCCGCGGACGAGGCTTATCGTGATACCCGCCTCTCAGCGCATATACCGCGAGGCGCTAAGGAGGGGGCTAATAGAGGTGTTCTTGGAGGCTGGAGCCATGGTCTGCAACCCTACGTGTGGGCCTTGCCTAGGCAGCCATCTAGGCCTACTTGGCGACGGGGAGGTATGTATCAGCGCCGCCAATAGGAACTTCGTGGGCAGGATGGGGAGCACCAAGGCCAAAATCTACTTGGCGTCCCCAGCCACCGTGGCTGCCTCCGCCGTGGAGGGCAGGATCACAGACCCAAGAAAATACTGGAGGTAGGCCTCCGTCCCGGTCCTGCTATCACCGTTCTACCCTTACACGCCTCTTCATCGGCCCTGCGAGAGTTACAGTTTAAGGGCCCTTATAACTTCGTCCACACCCACTCCTCTCTTTAAACTAGCCTTCACTACCTCGATGCCTGGCTTAACGCTCTTAATTTCATTTACGAGCCTATCAGGGTCCACCTCCATGGCCTCAGCTAGGTCGACCTTGTTGACTACGGCGACGTCGGCCTCCCTGAAAATTAAGGGGTGCTTAACCACCACGTAGGGACCCTCCGTTACGCTTACAACCACGACCCTTACATGGGCGCCCAGCTTAAAGTCGGCTGGGCATATCAGGTTGCCTACGTTCTCTATGAACACGAGGTCTAAGTCCTTGAGGTCTAGCTTCATTAAAGCCTTCCTGACCAAGTTAGCGTCTAAATGACACTCCCTGCCCGTGTTGACCTGGATGGAGGACACATTCAACCTCCTAATTCTATCAGCGTCCACCGTGGTAGCTACGTCCCCGGCTATCACCGCTATCCTATACTTACCCCTCAGTCTCTGAGTCAAGGCCTCTATGAGCGTGGTCTTCCCCGAGCCCACGGAGCCCATGACGTCGATTAGCTTAACGCCATGCTCGTCCACCAACTTACGATTGTCCGCCGCTAGCTCCTCATTCCTCTTAATGAAGTCCTCCTCTAGCTCTATGTCTAGTGCTTCTCCCTCTTCGGCTACGACTACCTCGGTCATCTTGGACCTCAGCCCAGGAGCCACGTGCCACCATATTAACTTTGTGTCCCTCAAAGTATGAAGAGGGCTACTCCGAGGCCTATCGACGCCACCCAGGCTACCGGGCTCCAGCTAAAGACTTTTGAGCCATCCAAGGGGGGTATGGGCAGAAGGTTGAAGACGCCTAGCCAGAGGTTAACGTCAGCTAGATACCACAGCCCCAGCCCAAGCAGGCCCCCGACATGAATGAATACCGAGGTTAACTTAAGGAGCCCCGCCACGAATAAATTAACTAAGGGGCCCACCAACGAGATCACGCCGTAGTCCCTCCGACTAGTCACTCCCTCCACGTATACTGCTCCAGGGGCCGCGAAGATCATGCCCAAGAACGATGTAGCCACAGCTAGCAGTAGCCCTAGGGGCCACGCCCTATACTCAGCCCAGTACCCCATGCCCCTGGCCACGAAGCGATGGGCTAGCTCGTGGAAGGCGAAGGCGGTGAGCACGGCGAGGAAGGCGATAGGAACAATGAATAAGAGGCGTAGAGGGTCGATGAACAGGTAAGTCCTAGCCCCCAGTATGGTGAAGGCGGCAGTTAGCGCCGCTATGGAGTAGGCTAGGTCCTTAACCTCGGCTAGGGTTAGCTTCCTAGCAGGCTTAAAGTGCACATAGGCTGGAGCTTCGACCTCAAACGTCCTAAACCAGGCCCCCTTAGTGGTCGGCCCCCTAACTAGACCTGTACAGTGGTGTAACTCGGGGAGGAGGTGGGCCATACATACCCATTCGCCGCAGTACCTACATCTACGCCCACTTAAAGGGTCTAAGGGGGCTCCACACTCCTTACATCGAGGCCTCTCCAAAACCACTCCTCCAGACTTTAACGGCTAAGCTACCGGTGTTAAACCTAACTGGCACCTCATACCAGACCTTCCCGTAACGGACCACGTACCTTTTACGCCTAAGCGGCAGCGCCGCTATCATGCCTGATAGGAAGCCGCCTATATGTGCCCAGAAGGCTACCCCTATGAAGTAAGGTAGCGATAAGCTGATCATGCCCATCCAGAGCTGGTATATGAACCATATGGCTAAGAAGAGGAAAGCTGGGACCGGTATGATTAGCGGGAGTCCTAGGAGGGTCAACGTCATTATGTTGACGAAGGACCCTGGAAACAGCACTAAGTAAGCCCCTAGCACCCCTGAGATAGCTCCACTGGCTCCGATGCATGGTATGTTCAGTGGGTGGCCAACCACGAGCTCGATGCATGTATGTATGAGTGAGGCGTCTATGCCGCATAGCAAGTAGAATAGCAGGAAGTACTTGGATCCAAGCCGCGCCTCGACTGCCCCTCCAAACACGTACAGGTAGATCATATTGCTAGCTAAGTGGAGTATATCAGCGTGAAGAAACAGCGAGGTTATAAGCGTGTAGAGGCCCTTGCCCTTAATCAGCTTCAGGGGAGTCAGCCCGTAAAGAGCTATAGCTGAGGGCAAGGCCTCTGAGAGGAACAGGAGGAAGAACACTGCGGTGTTGGTTATCACCAACATCCACGTAACGTAGGGCTTTTTACGGACACCTTCAACTCCCAGCGGTATCAAGTAGCTTACCCCACTCAACTTTTAAGCAAGCCTATTAAAATGGCTAGGGCCCCCTCCGCGCACCATGATGTATAGACGCCTTCTGTGAAGACTAAAAAGTATATAAAGGTGTTAGCTTATTGGAACCTGCCTCGAATCAAAGCTAGAGGTCATATTCATGGAGTTTTGCCCGAAATGTGGTAAACTACTTGTCCCTTCCTCAGATAAGGGAGAGGTCATTTTAACATGCAGGGTCTGCGGCTACTCTAAGCCGCTATCTAGGTCTAAGGGCTACACGTGGACTGAGAAAATAGACGACTCTAAACGTAGAGGGACCGCCGTGGTGGAGGAGCTCCCAGCCTTAGAGAAACAGCGTAAAGAGGAGCGCGAGCTCGCAAGGGAGTACTATGAAATCTTCCTCGAGACTTTCAGCGAGGCCGTCGAGGAGGAGGGAGGAGAATAGTTATTCGATCTTGATGGTAAACCTCCTCACTTTTTTAGGCAACACCACTCTCAGTATCCCACGCCTGAACGTAGCCCTCGCACCCTCAGGGTCTACTGGGGCTGGGAGCTTAACCAGCTTCCTAAAGCTCTTAAACTCGACGTTGCGCTGAACAGTGCCCCATCTCTCGAGCCTAAAGCCTCTAACCATGGTGGCCTCGATGGTCAAGGTGTTCTCAGTCACATCTAGCCTGATATCCTCCTTACGCTCCACGAAGGGGAGGTCCGCGGTCACCACGATGACGTCGTCGCGCTCTTCGACGTCCACCAAGGGCTCAAGGCAACAGGACTCAGCATCCCAGCTAGGCTTAAAGAACTCCTCCTCAAACCTCTCAAAGAACTCGTCGATCCAGTCCAAGAGAGATCTCCTACGCCTCCACAACTCCACCACCTCACGTGTACATCAAGGGCACCTCGTGCTCCCTAGGCTTCTGCATGCCAACCATAGCTGTCCTTGCCTGCTTCATCAAGTCCCTAGTCTTAATCCTAATCTCCTCGGCTCTCTCTATCAACGGCTTAATGTCGAAGTCCCTATCGAGGAGTTTCCCGAGCGCGCTTATCGTGGCCGCGGCAGCCCCTGGATCGGGGTATTGAAGGAAGCATTGGGCTAGCAGAGCTAGAGCTGGAACCTCACGCTTAGTTGATTCACGTAGGAAGAGGGCGTAGGCCCCGGCCACGAAGCCCTCCTCCATAAGCTCTATCCCCTTGTTCTTGAGGAGCTCCATCGCCTCGTCGCCGTTTGGCACTCCATACACCGCTGGGGTCTCGATGTCAAGCCTGTTAGGTACGGGTATTCCGCCCAGGGACACCATTAACCTCACTCCCTTGGACTTAAACCAGTCGGCTAAGGCCTTCACGAGGGGGCTTAGAACGTCGGGGGGTATAGCGATCTCAGAGACCAAGACTAGCAGGTCGTTGTCCCCGTAGATCCTAATGGGGCTCTTAAGCCTCCCCTTATGCAACACCATTATGGGCGGTAGGAGCTCTGAGTCTATGTAGGCCACCTCGCCAAGGTTCAATAAGTCGACGAGGTAGGATGTAGCTATCGCCCCCACCAAGCCCACGTCGGGCAATCCCTCAATCGCCTTGGCCCCCGGCTTAACCGGCCTCGTCTCCACGACCTCAATCTCGTCGGGCAACCTAAACCCCGGTTAAACCTCGTCCCCTACTTTTAATAAGGACTACGCAGCCCTACTCTAGGGTTCCAACCTCGATTAGCTCAGCTTGACGCTTAGCCACGTCCACTATAGCCGCGTACCCCCTAGCCAGCGGGCCTGGGTTAACGAGCAGAGTTTCGCCCAGCCAATCTACCCCTCTAGCCTCATGTATATGGCCACATAGGCAAACCGCCGGCCTATACGACTCTATGAACTCCCTCACTGAGCTACTGCCTACGTGAGCGAGGTTGAAGGCCACGTCTACCTTTGAGTCCTTCGGCGGGTAGTGCGTGATAAACACGAACTTGTTAGGCTCAATGTTGTTTAGCTGGCTCGTCACCGCCTGAAGAGCCCACTTAAAGTTTAGGGCTCCTGCGCCCGCGAAGAGGAAGCCTCCGTGTTCAGCTACCTTGCCATGTAGGCTCACCCCAGCCTCCTCAAGTGCCTCGAGCTCCTCGCCTCCATCCATGTTGCCGGGGACGGCAAAGACCTTGCCCTTGAAGCCTGAGAGGACCTTGATGGCCTCGAGGCTTTGAAAGTCGCCTGAGCAAGTCACCACCTCTAAGGCGTTGGCTGCAGCAAACTCTAGCGCCTTCTTCACCATGTATACACTCCTATGGATGTCAGACAGGGCTAGCACCTTCAACCCCACCACCCTAAGGGGCGAGGCTGAGTAGCTCAGCTATTTTATAGAATAGCTCCTCCCCGAAGAGGGCGTAGCCTATTATAAGCACGGCCGCGCATAGGGCCACGGCCAGCTTAATCGCGAACTTTACGTCCTCGCTTAAGCCCATAAGGCGCCACCTTGTGTGAAGGAAAACTTAAGCTACACATTAACTTTACCCTAACGGGAGAGGCTATGAACGAGAGGGGGCCTGTCCTGACCGTAGACGTGGTTATTAAGTACCGTGGAGGCTACGTGCTCGTTAAGAGGCTGAATGAGCCTTTCAAGGGGTACTGGGCTATACCGGGCGGCATAGTCGAGTACGGAGAGACCGTGGAGGAGGCGGCAGTTAGAGAAGCTAAGGAGGAGACAGGGCTCGACGTAAAGCTGATCGGTCTCGTAGGCGTGTACTCCGAGCCGAATAGGGACCCTAGGGGCCACTACGTGTCGGTGGCCTTCCTAGCCGAGGCTGTGGGAGGTGAGCTTAAGGCCTCGAGCGACGCTAAGGAGGTGGCCGTGTTTAAGGATCCGCCCGACAAGCTCGCCTTCGACCACGCTAGGATACTCAAGGACGCGATGAAGCTGGAGTCTACGAGGGCTGCTTAGGCTGCTTAGGAGCTATGAAGCTGTTGCCATACGGGTCGTCTACGATCAAGGTGAAGGAAAGTCTTCCCTCGAGAGCCTCATCGATCTTGCGTAGGATCTCCTCAGCAGCTCTCCTCTCCTCAGGGGTCTCACTGTCACGTAGTAACTGCTCAGCCACCCTCCTGACTCTATGAAGCACCCCCTCCACGTTGGAGATGAAGCCCTCCGACGCTGGGCCAGGCTTAACCTCGACGCCCAGCTCAGGGATCAATATGGTAGCCGTCGACGACCTGACGACCCTTAAGCACAGGTCCTCGGGGCCCTCTACCTTCACCTCGTAGCGCGCTGGAGGCTTAAACTCCAAGCTCATCACGTCACTCCTCCTATAGCCACAGCTAGGGCATAGCATGGACGACAGCAGGGCCTTACCGAAGATCGGGATGTCGTAGATGACCTCTACGACCTCCATGTCCTTGGAGCCGCAGCTAGGACAATCAAGCTTATACCTCCTGACGTCCTCCATGCTCCTCGGCCTCCATGTACCCACAGCTCTCACAGATCCAAGCCTTTAAAGAGCCTGCTTGGCCTGGGGGCAGCACCACTATGCCGGCGCAGAAGGATACCCAGCGCTGCTCCATAAGTGAGCCGCACTTGGGGCAGGTCCTCATAGAGCCTACCCCTTAACTATCCTGCCATACCTCCCCACGTTTACTTGGACCTCTCCCCTGAACTGGGTCGTGTAGCCGTTCTCGATGGTTATCTCGTCGCCCGGCGATACCAGGCTTATCTGCTCGTTCCATAGGCTCATCTTAGCCCTGCCCGTATCGTCCTCAATCACCGCGTCAGCTACCTTGGCTAAGCCGAACCTGGTGTTTACGAGGCGCGGTCTCGAGACCTCGACCACGGTCACCTTTAAGTTGACCCTACTCATACCGGGTTTCAGGTCAGCTATCTTCATCAGCTACACTTCCAGCTTGACGTAGCCCCGAGCTGGGGTTGTTAATAAAGCTTGCGTAGGACGTTAAATCTTAAATCGTACCGGCGTAGAGGGTAGAGGGGGCGTAAGTTGAAGTATAGGTTAATGGACCTCCTTGCATGTCCCATATGTAAGCGGTTCCCCCTTCAGCTGGTGGTGTTCCAAGAGAACCTCTACGAAAAGCCTGAGCGTATACCCTCAAGGACCTGTGAGGAGTACTGTGGATGGCTTAGAAAGTGGGTTAAGGAGGGTAAAGGCAACTGTCATGAATGCTTTGCCCGTGAAGTAGCTGAAGGGATATTAATATGCGATAACTGCGGCCGCTGGTACCCTATAATTGAGGAGATACCTCACATGTTGCCGGACGACCTACGTGATGCTAAGGAGGACCGAGCCTTCCTAGAGAAATGGAGGGATAAGATACCTAGCCGTGTACTAACCGAGGGTAAGCCGTTCAACTTATCATCTAAGTAGGGCTGGCCCTAAGATCCATGTACGCGTCGACGACCCTCCCAGCCACGGTCCTCCACGAGTAATTACTAACAGCCTTAGCCCTGGCGTTGGACGAAAGCTTTCTGCGCAGCGAGGGGTCTTGGATTAGCGAGAGGAGGACTCTAGCTAGCTCCTTAGCCGACCCCGGCTTGACAAGTAGCCCTGTCACCCTATCCTCAACCACTTCCTTAAGCCCACCCACCTTAGAGGCTACGACAGGGGCCCCCGAAGCCATGGCCTCGATGGCTACTATCCCGAAGCCCTCAGCGTATAGCGTAGGTACAGCTACAGCCCAAGCAGACCTGTAAAGTGAGGCTTTCTCCTGGTCGGGTACTAAACCCTTAAACTCCACCCTTCCTTTAAGGTTAAACTTCGAGGCCATAGTCCTTAGTAGAGGTTCAAGGTAGCCTCCTCCAACCACAACTAGCTTGGCATCTCGCTCCTCCTTAACCACCTGCCTGAAAGCTTGAAGTAGGACATGGACTCCTTTACGGTATATTAACCTCCCAACGTAGAGCACTAGGGGGTCCTTAGGCTCTCTGGGCGAAGGGGCGTATACGTTTATGTCCACGGCGTTGGGTATGACAGCTCTCCTAACCTTGCTACCAACGATCCTCGACATAAGTAAATCTACAGCCCTGCTCACTGAGATCAACGCATCAGCCTTAGAGAGTAGGGGTCGATGAGGTGTTAGCGCGTAGAGATGGCCTAAAAAGTCTTGGTCATAGCCTGGAAGCACACTATGACACGTGACCACGACCTTTAACCTAAGCTGGCTGGCGGCTGCTATGGCCAGAAGAGGTAGCCAGTTGAAAGAGTAATGAGCGTGGACTACGTCAGGGTTAAGGCTGGAAATCCTCCTTTTAAGCCTTAGAAGGTCTAAGCCAACCCGTACCGAGTCGAAGTCTAATTGATTGATGAAGGCTCTACCCTCCTTCCTATAGGCGATTACGACCTCAAAGCCTCTCGCTGCCAGCTGCCCAGCAAGCCCTCTAACATGTTCTTCAACGCCCCCTATTGTTGAGGGGTGTTTGTCGCATACTAGGAGAACCTTCATCTCTTCTTAAGGGCTGGAGCCTTAGCATTAAAATCTTATCGTGATACCCTAGCTAATAGAGCTTTAAGTTCAGGACATCCGGAGACGGGGTCTGCTGGCCTACTTGAGGTTAGCAGGTTTACGTTGGCTTCGTTCCACCCATGAGACATGTTTATGACACCGGGCAGTATAGTGGGGGTCGTCCTCACCTTCACCTTTATGCTACCCCTCCTAGTTTTAATCACGACCACGCCCCCGTCCCTTAAACCATACCTGCGCGCGGTGTCAGGGTTCATTTCAACGTAGGGCTCAGGGCACTGCTTCCTAAGCCTCTCCACGTTTCTAAGCTGTGAATGCGTGTAGTAGATTAACCTAGAGCCTGTGGTCAGTATGAGGGGGTACTCCTTGGAATCCTCGTTGAAGGGCGACTCGTAGGGCTCCCTCGGCGTAGGTAGGGGGTCGTAGCCTTGCCTAGCTAAGGTCTCAGAGTAGAGCTCGACTTTACCTGAGGGCGTCCTAAACCCCTTACTGAGGTATTCGCCGTAGTTCACCTTGCCTACCCAGACCCCTGAAGGGTACACCTCCTCGAGATCCTTAAAGGTGTAGCCCGTGGGCTTCAAGACGTAGTCTAAGACCTCCTCGACGCTCCTCCAAGGGAAGTGCTCGGTGTAGCCCATCCTCCTAGCTACCTCGAGCCAGAGCTCCACGTCGCTCTTAGACCCCCCTATAGGCTCTACGCATTTCTTCCTCAGCATCATGTAGGGTATGCCGAAGATCACGCTGTAATAGTCGCAGAGCTCATACCTCTCTAGGAAGGTAGCCGCGGGCAAGAGGAGGTGGGCATGCTTAGCGGTGTCGGTCATAAAGAGGTCCATCACGGCTAGGAACTTGACCTTCCCTAAGGCTTCAGCCAGTTTAGACGCTTCGGGCCAGGTGAGAAGGGGATTTGAGCCGGCTATGAAGAGTGACTTCACCTGGTAGGGCCTCCCCTCTAAGATGGCGTCGTAGAGGTACATTGCCTGCCCCTCGCCTAGATGGGTCTCCCACACTTGATAGAAGAGAGGGTGCTCCTTAATGCCCAGGGGCTCATCCCTTAGCAGGTGCGGTAGGCGAAGAGAGGCTATGTGGCTCCTCGAGGCCCTTACGAGGCCGCCCTTAACGTCAACGTTGCCTGTAAGCACATGGAGCATAGCTATGCTCCTAGCGTTCTGTACACCTACGAGCACCTGATCCAAGGTGTTTACGCCTTGAACTATGCAGGCAGGCTTGACCGTGGCGAAGACCCTGGCCATCTTAGCTATGAGCTCCTCGTCGAGCCACGTCCTCTCAGCTATGTAGGACAAGCTGTACTTGGATAGATGCTCCTTCAACTTATCAAAGCCCACAGTCCACCGCTCAACAAAACCCCTATCATAGAGACCCTCCTCGATTATGACCTTCATCATCCCCACGGCCAGGTATATGTCGCTTCCAGGCCTAATCGGGGCGTGTATGTCAGCCATCTCAGCTACCTTGGTCCTACGGGGATCTATGACTATGAGTTTAGCCCCCCTCCTCCTAGCTTCCTCGATCCTCCAAGCTAAGGGGGGCTTAGATTCGTGGGGGTTATGGCCCCACACCACTATGCAGTTGGAGTTTTCGACTTCCGGGACCGGGAACTTGCCCAGCGTTAGAATGTAACCTATGATCTGGTGCCTATAGCACATGCTTTCAGGGGAGAAGCAGTTAGGGGAGCCGTAGACGTCCATGAAGCGCCTTATTAAGCCTACCGTGGAGGAGCCGCCAAGTAGAATGGGCATCCCTATTATCATGGCGAAGGAGCGAGGGTCCTCCTCCCTCACCTCCTTAAGGTTCTCCACTAAGAGCTCCAACGCGTAGTCCCAGTCCACCTTCCTCCACTTAGCCCCCTCCCTTACCATGGGGGTTAAGACTCTCTCACCGTGGTACATTAAGTCGACTATGGCTGGAGCTTTAGGGCAAAGCCGACCCCTATTGAGAGGGTGTTCCTTCATTCCCTTGACCTTAACCACTCTGCCGCTCTCCACGTAAACCTCCATGCCGCAGCTCCAAGCGCAGAGCTCGCAGGCTGTCTTAATGATCCTCAACCTGAGCCCCAAAGTAAAGGTCTAAGGCCTAGGGCTAAAAGGTCTTTAGGAGCAGAGCTTTAATTAACGTCACGTGGACTTCCTATAGGCGTGAGGCTATGAAGATTACCGTGGTGCTGGCTGGCGCCTTCAGGGAGGTCGCCGGCGAAAAGGAGCTAATTGAGGAGCTGCCCGAAGGAGCTAGCTTAAAGGACTTGATCTCAGCCTTAGCCTCTAGGTACGATGACCTGTTCGAGGACATAGCGGGTCGAAGTGGAGAGGTCAGCCGCGACGTAGCGTTGATAGTCAACAACGCTTTTGTGTTCAAGCTGGACCGCAAGTTGAAGGACGGTGACAGGGTCATAATATCGGACCTCATAGAGGTCTCCTTGGGTGGGGGATGAACATTCGCTCGGAGACAAGCCGAGGCTTACAGTTCACCGTCCACGAGCTCGAGAGGTATGATAGGCAGATACGTATACCCGGCTTCGGCGTTGAAGGCCAGGCTAAACTGAAGAACGCCACGGTCCTCGTAGTGGGCGTAGGGGGCTTAGGCAGCGCGTCGTCCATGTATCTAGCTGCCGCTGGAGTTGGTAAGCTTATCATAGTTGACAGCGAGGCGGTTGAGCTAAGCAATCTCAATAGGCAGGTGCTCCATTGGACCAAGGACCTCGGCAGGCTTAAGGTGGATTCAGCCGCTGAGAAGCTCCGCCAGCTAAACCCCGAGGTCAAGGTCGAGGCCGTAGCCGCTAGGGTCGATGAGGACAACGTTCAAGGCCTAGTTAAGGAGGCCGACGTAGTTGTCGACGGCTTAGACAACTTCAGGACCAGGTTCATGGTTAACGAGGCCTGTGTGAGGCTGGGCAAACCTTTCATCTACGCTGGCGTGCGGGGCTTCGAGGGCAGGCTCATGACGATCGTGCCCGGCAAGGGTCCATGCCTACGCTGCCTGGTGCCCGTGGATCCTAAGGAGCCTAGGCCCATCCCAGTCTTTGGGGCCACTCCAGCCGTCATGGCAGCCCTCCAAGTGGTGGAGACTATAAAGCTGTTGACGGGCGTAGGCGAAGCCTTAATTGGAAAGCTGCTCGTGTTCAATGGGCTCACCATGACCTTTGACCACCTGCTCGTCGAGAGGTCGCCCCGTTGCCCAACGTGTAGGGGTCGCTAGGCAGGTTTATGTAGGCCTCGCCTATAAGCTACGTAGACCGCTTGAAGTGGTGCCCTTGAAGGCTAGGTTCCTGGATGAGAAAGGCAGAGAGTTGGAGATTAAGGTGGAGAGCGAGGACGACCTCTGGACTCTTTACAACGTGCTTGAGAAAGGTGACGTGATTAGGGCCTGGACCACGAGGGAGCTCAAGGCCGACTCAGGGAGCAGGCGTAAGGCGATGAGAGTGGCGCTGAGAGTCGAGAAGGCTGAGTTTCAACCCTTTACTACGAGGCTCAGGGTCCATGGCTTCATAGTGGAGGGGCCCAGGGAGCTAGACTTGGAGGGGCAGCGGCACACAGTGGCGGTAGACGTAAACGATGAGGTGGTGGTTTACAAGGAGGATGGGTGGCCCCTACATGCGCTTAAGAGAGTTAAGGAGGCTTGCTCTAGGGCCAGCGTCAAGGCGCTGGCGGTGGGAGTGGACGCTGAGGAGGCGGCTATAGCGCTCATCAGGGACTACGGGGTCGAGGTATTGATGGAGTTCACGTTAAACCTGCCAGGCAAGAGGGACCCTGAAGCTAGGAGGAGGGAGCTCGAGGCCAAGGTTAAGGAGCTCGCCAGCCTAGTCAAGTCGAGCGCTGAGAGGCACGGAGTGGATGTGGTCGTGGTGGCTGGGCCTGGCTTCGTGAAGGACGACGTGGCCGCCGAGCTGTCCAAGGATTTTAAGGGGAAGGTGTACAGGGAGAACGCGTCATCCGGCGGGGTTAGCGGGGTCTACGAGGCCATTAAGAGGGGAGTGATGACCAAGGTCTTAAGGGACCACGAGCTGGTGGTGGAGGAGAGGTTGATGGAGGAGCTCATGTCGACGCTAGCTAGGGACGAGAGGCGCGTAGCTTACTCCCTTAGCGACGTGGAGGCCGCAGTTAGGATGGGAGCCGTGGAGAAGCTGTTGGTGACCAGCGAGCTTCTAAGGAGCATGGACCTAGACCTGCGTAGAAGGGTGGAGGAGGTTGTCAAGATGGCTGAGAGCCTAGGGGCTAAGGTTAAGGTGTTCAGCTCGCTCCACGACACTTACAGGCAGCTAAAAGCGCTTGGAGGCATAGCTGCCATACTACGCTTCAGGCGCTAGAGGCCTAGGTATAAACAGGTCCTCCAGCTTAACCCCCAGCCTCTTAAACAGGCTTAGCGGGTAGCTTAGGTTGCCTACGTCCTCAACCCTATGGGCGTCGCTGCCCATAGACAGCTTCACACCCTCCTTCAAACACCTCTTAACCACCCACTCGTCTGGGACCAGCCATGCTCCGCTGACCTCTATCGCTACGCCCTTAGAGGCTGCGGCCTTAACGACGCTGTCCACCCAGTCAGGTGTAATCAGGCTGTTTACTTCGCTCCTTATGTCCTCGGGTAGCCAAGTGAGGTGGGCTACGATGTCGATGAGGCCAGACTCTATGGCCTCTATGACCGCCACCCTAACCGTCTCCACGAAGCCCTTAGGGTCTGGTATAGGCGAGGGATCCCCCCAGAAGGCGACACCTGCAACTTCGTGAACGCCCCCTATCACGTAGTCGAAGAGGCGCCTCTCGGAGGCAGCAAGATCTACGTGGCCATCCTCGAATATATCAACCTCGACGCCCTTAAGTAAACCCTCAGCCTCGGCCTCAGCTAGGTAGGCCCTTAGCCTCCAAGGCTTCATCCTCCCCTTGGCGTAGCCGTAGTGATCAGCCACCCCAGCTAGGGCCAATCTCTTAAGCCTGGCAGCCTTGGCCACCTCGGCCATGGTAGGAAGACCGTCGGAGTAGTTAGTGTGTATGTGAAGGTCTATCTTGGGAAGCGAGGGGTTCTTCAAAGGTGAGCTCCTCTTAGGCCGCGGCTAAAAGATCCCGAAGACCGCCTGCTCCCATTCTTCCTCGCCGTTCCCTGGAGGCTCCTCCACGATCTTGCCCGTTGAGCTGCGCCATATGTGCTCATCAACCCTCAGCCACACGAGAGGGCCTTTGACGTGGCGCAGCGACTTAGCCCTGTACATGGCTTCCTTCACCACCTTTAACGGGTCCACCTGGATCCTCCGCAGCGCCTCCTCGTCAGACCTACATAGCTGCTTGTATCTCAATAGCTCCCCTCGCAGGGTGCTCTCAGCTAGGAGGTTGGTGAAGCAGATCTCGCCGACGTCGATTAACGCGTCAACTACGAGCTCTAAGGCCTCGTTTAAGTGGGGGAACCTGCTCCATAGGAAGCTTGTGTCCCTAATCAGCTTCTCGTGCTTAGCGAAGACGTGACCGTCCTGGGGCCTAAACACCAGCTTGACACGCTCTCTCCACTTGTCAAGCCACCTCTCAGCCCAGCAGTCTGCATACTCGCCTTGGTCCACGTTGGGCGAGGGAGGCTTGTATTTAACGTAGTTCCTGAAGTCGTTGACTGCCACGTTAGCCAGCATGCGGCCCTCGGGCTCGTGGTGCTTGAAGCCGGGGATGTGTTCTGAGAGTCTTCTCAGTATCCTCGAGGTTAGTAGTCGCTCCCTAGCCCACTGGGCAGGATACATGAGGCTCGTAGACTACTTAAACTGCCCAGATATAAACCCTTTAATTCTCAGGGGGTTAAGAACATAGGGGACGGCCTCGTAGCTGTCTTCGACGTGGACGGCACGTTGACGCCCGTAGCGGACTCTTGGAGGTACTACCACAAGGCTCTAGGCACGTGGGACCAAGCTAAGCGCCACGCTGAGCTTTTCTTTTCAGGAGCTATTGATTACTTGGAGTGGGCTAGGCTAGACGTAGGGCTGTGGAGGGGGGTGTCGGCTAGCCGTATAGCTGAGCTGGCAGGGAGCATACCGTGGCGTAGCGGCGCCTGGAACTTAAGCAGGCTTAAGGAGCTTGGCTACACCTTAATAGCCATCACCACGGGCATATGGGAGCTAGCCTCGAGGACCCTAGCCGAGCTAGGCTTCGACTATGTGCTCGCCAACGAGCTTGAGGTCGTGGAGGGCCGTTTAACCGGAGGGGTGAAGGTCAACGTCGAGTACTGGGGCAAGGGAGGAGCGTTAAGGAGGCTCTTGGAGAGGTTAGGCATTAGGCCAGTGCTCCTAGTCTCCGTAGGTGATGGGGGGCCGGACGTGGAGATGTTTAGGATGTCCGACGTGGCTGTAGCCTTCAACCCCTGGAGCCAGGAGGTTAGAGCCGAAGCCGACCTCTGCGTCAGCTCAGACAGCCTAGCTCCCATCATCAAGCTGTTAACGTCCTTAGCCTTCTCGGCTAAGAAGGTGATCAAGGCTTATAGCTTTAAGACGCGAAGGATTTAATCATGCCGTCGGCCTGCGGCCTTGCATGCGAGGTCTGTGGCGGCAAGACCCGTAGCCTCTGTCCCATAAATGGGTGCGCTCCTGGAAGCCAAGCTTCAAGTAAGCTTGAGGAGCAGAGGAGAGTCCTCGGCTTCACATGTCCCATCCTAGAGTGCGCGCTTAAGAAAGGAGTAGACCACTGTTCAAGGGACTGTGAGGACTTCCCCTGCGAGCTCTACTATAAAATCGAGGTCCCATACAGCAGGAAGTTCTTGGAGATAATCAGGGAGGTGCTTAGGCGCTGAGACTTACCATCTCCCGTAGATTATCCTGAAGTCTGTAAACTCGCCCGTGTAGGGCTCCCATTTAACCTCGACGTTGGTGACCCTAGCTCCAGGGGGGCCCTTCCAACATAGCTTAACCATCTCCTCTACGGCCTCCTTATCACCCTCAAACACGGCCTCCACCCTGCCGTCAGCTAGGTTCCTCACCCATCCAGTCAACCCTCTCTTGACTGCTTCGTCCTCAGTCCAAGCCCTAAAGAAAACTCCCTGAACCCTTCCACTTATGAAGACGTGGGCCCTCACCTTCAAGGCCAGGCCCTCCTAGCTTTCTCCGCCCTTAACTTCGCCCTTTAACTCTCTCTCCGCTAAGGCCTTTAAGGCCTTCCTCAACACCCTCCTAACAAGCCACCTCCTGCTCACGTCGCCGTATAGGGCCACCGCGGCCTTCCTTATGCTCCCCTTCCTAGCTACCTCGCTCAACACCCTCCGCTCCTCGCTGGAGAGCTCTATGCCGCTATCTAGGGTAGCCCTGGCCACCTCGGCCGGCGATATGATGTCGTGGGGCTTCTCGTCTAGAAGATTTAGCACCTCGAAGCCTATTATGGTGACCGGTTCGTTGGGGTCTATGGCACCGTAAACCCTCTTTAGCGCCTTCAGTAGGTCCTCGAGGCTGTTGAAACCATCTCGCCGAGCGTCAGCCTCAGTAAGGTCCTTAACCCTCTTGTGTTCGACCTTAGTTATCCTCACCTTAGCTACGTCCTTGCCTCCTCCGTGCAGGATGACGACCTTATGCTTCGGCTTAACGAGGCCAAGCCTGATCGTGGTCTTCTTTATACCCTTGAGTACTAGCTCTACGAACTCCCCCTTCATCATCAGCTTTCTCCCTATGACCCCCACCTTCAAGCTATTCACCTTGGCCTCTCAGCCCACCTAAACGTCCTTTAACCCACCGTGTAGCTGAGCTACTTAAGGTTAGAGCCTACTAGGACTCCTCAACCTTAAGCCCGTAGCTCCTGGCGATGTCCTTGAAGGCCCAGGCTACGTGCCTAACCTGATCCCACGTTAAGCCGTACACGTTGAGCTTCCACCTCCTCGTGGAGCCAGGGAACACCCCTATAACCCTCCGCTTAACCAGCTCGTCGAAGAGGAAGTACCCTCTACGCCTATGCGTCCTGGCCACTTTGTCGAAGCTCTCGGTGGTGTCTACGTAGGTTAAGGTGTGCTTCCTTGGGAGCTCGCTTAGGATCCTACACCCCTCTATCTTCATGAACTCCTTGACGAAGAAGTTAGATCTCTCCACCTCCTCCCCCCACCTCTTAACCCTCTCCTTGACGTGGGGGAAGCTCAGCATCATAGCTATGGCCACCGCTCCCATCAACGTGCACCCTAGCAGCTCCACCTCCTTATTGTCGAAGCGCCTGCCGGTTACGTCGCAGACCGTACTCGAGCGCCTAAACACCTTCTTAGCCCACTCCTCGGTGGTAGCTAAGATCCCTGAGGGTGCTGGGGAGGCGAAGCTCTTATGACCTGAACCCGCGAGGAAATCGACGCCTAGCTCCCTCCCGTTCACCGGCATGATGCCCACTGAGTAGGCGCCATTACATAGCACTGGGACGTCGTAGCGGTGGGCAGCCTCCACGACCCCTTTAACGTCGTGCTCGTTCCCGTACACGTAGTCGAAGTGGTCGACTATGACCAGCTTAGGTGGCTTACCGAGCTCCCTCTTCACTTCCTCTATCTTGGCCTCGACGGCCTCGCCAGTCAACACGTTCTTCTCGTTAACCGGGACCTCCTTGACAACTCCTCCAGCCTCCTCAACTGCTAACACCTCGGTGTAATGAGCTAGCGAGGAGACCAGCGCTACGTCCCCTCTCTCAAGGAGAGTTGAGGTGACCGCTTGGAACGCTCTCCTAGCCCCAGGCATAAGCCTGGCCTCGTCCATCCCTAGGAACTCGGCTAGCTCGGCGTGGAACTCGGCCAGAGGGGGGCGCTTAATGGTGTCAAGCCTGAAGGGCTTCATGCACCAGTCGCAGGTGGAGTAGCCGTCGCCGTAGGCTATCAGCGCCTTCATAGCCTCAGCCGTTAACCTACCTCCTGGCTGAATGGGGTCGATGTTGACGAAGAGCTCCTCCCTAGCCCTAACCTCCACTTTATCAGCTAGGTACATGGAAAACTCGGTGTCCGAGGGCCTTGGCTCCTTGACGAACTCCTCAAGCAGGTCTAGACAGCGTCTAGCTCTCTCAATGCTGTTTAACGCCTTAGCCCTCTGGTCCTCGTTAAACCTGTAGCTAGGCTTCGTCTCCCTGAACAGCTGCCTAAGGTCGATTAAGGCGAAGAGGGCCTCAAACAGGCTTTCCACAGCCTTCACCGACATCTTAGCTCGGTGGGTGAGAGCTGTGGAAGAAGAAAAAGGTTATCTTTGAGCGTAAACGTTTAAGCAGCCCTTTACGCGTCAGCTAAGAGGCCCCAAATTGATTAGGCTTAGAGTGAGGGTTAGGCCTGGAGGCGCCGTTAGGGACGTGGAGCTGAAGGGCAAGGCTAAGGTAAGGGACCTTCTTAGGCTTTTAGGGTATAGTGAGGAGTCAGCCGTGGTTGTCCGGGAGGGGGTCGTGTTAACTGAGGACGAAGCCTTAATGGACGGCGATGAGGTTGAGGTTTACGAGGCTATCTCGGGTGGCTTGAGGTGAAGTGTAGCCGATGTGGGTCGAGGGCGGTCATATACCTTAGGTACGCTAAGCTGGCCCTATGTAGGGACCACTTAGAAAGCTACCTGGCAAGGAAGGTGTCCAGCGTAGTCAGAGACGCGGTTCCAAGAAGCTCGCTAGTATTAGTTGCGGTCTCAGGAGGTAAGGATAGCGCCTCAGCGGCTAGCTTATTGAAGCTGTTAGAGAACGAGCTGGCGACAAGGGTCCTCTTGGTGCACTTAAACCTGGGGATTCAAGGGTACTCTGAGGAGTGCTGCCGCGCCGCTGAAGCGCTGGCTGAAAAGCTTGAGCGCCCCTTAATCCTAGTGGGCCTTGAACAGGCGCTCGGGTTAAGTGTAGACAAGGCCGCTAAGCTGGCTAAGAGGCCTGTGTGCTCCGTGTGCGGTCTCGTTAAGCGCTACACATTGAACTTGGCGGCTAACCTGGCCGGCGCTTCGAGGCTAGCCACGGGGCATAACTTAGACGATATCGCTGCCTACGCGGTTAAGGCCTTCCTAGTGGGGGGAGAAGGGGAGCTAGCTAAGCTTGTAGGTCACAGCGAGACTAAGGACGGCTTAGTGGGTAGGCTTAGGCCGCTCCTCGAGGTGAGCGAGCGCGAAGCCCTAGTGTACGCGTTGACTAGCGGGCTGCCCTTCCACCACGAGGAGTGTCCCTACGTTAACAGGGAGGGGCTTGAGTTCAAGGCTAAGGAGTTCCTAAACACCCTAGAGGCCGAGAGGCCCGGCTTTAAGCTGTCGTTTCTCAGGAGGCTTAGGGAGAAGCTAAGCACGCACGTAGAGGGGGAGGTTAAAAAGTGTTCAGTGTGTGATATGCCGACCTCAACCGATGTCTGCGCCTTCTGCAGGTTGATTTATAGGGCTACGGGCAGCTACGAGGGGGTGGAAGCGTTTAAGAGGAGCGTCGAGGGAGCTGTGAGGAAGGCCCTGACCAAAGAATATTAGGAGGCTCAAATCCTTGAAGCCTGATCGCTGTGTCGTATACATGGACTAAGCGCCTTGGAGCGCCCGTATACTTAATCATCAGGTTTAGTGGGGAGATAGGGGTTAAGAGTAGCAGGGTTAGGGTTAGGTACGAGAGGAGAGTCTTAAGGGACCTCGTTAAGAGGCTTAAGAGGGCTGGGGCGTTTAGCCACGAGCCCACTTACGTCTTCGGCAGGATCTATGTCCCTGTCGAGGACCCTGATGCAGCGGTTAACGAGGCTGCCAAGGTCTTCGGCGTCTCCTCAGTTTCGCCGGCCGTTAAGGCAAGCTCTAAGCTTGAAGACATCGTGGACCTTGGGGTTAAGGTGGCCCTCTCCACCTTCAAAGAGGGTACACGCTTCGCTGTTAAATGTAGGAGGGTGGGCGAGCACCCTTACCGTAGCCCCGACGTGGTCAAGGCCGTAGGCTCGGCCATACTAAGGTCCCTTAAGGGTAAAGGGGTGAAGGTGGACCTGGATAGGCCTGACATCATTGTGGGCGTCGAAGTCAGGGAGGGGGATGCCTACGTGTACGTGGATGAGGTTGAAGGGCCAGGAGGCCTACCGACAGGCAGCCAGGGGAGAGTAGTGTGCCTGATAAGCGGGGGGATAGACTCTCCCGTGGCCGCCTGGATGTCCATGAGGAGAGGATGCATACCTGCGTTGCTACACTTCGACCTTGAGGATTTTGCGGGTCCCGAGACGAGGGCTAAGGCGCTCGACTTGGCTAAGAGGCTGGCTGGTTGGATGCCGGGCAATAGGCTTAGGTTCTACGTGGCTAGGCACGGCGAGGCGTTGAGGAGGATTAAGGAGGCCGCCCCTGAGAGGTTGACCTGCGTGCTATGTAAGAGGGTGATGTTAGGGGTGGCTTGTAGGCTGGCTTCGCTTAGGAGGGCTAAAGGCGTAGTCACGGGGGACATTTTAGGGGAGCAGGCCAGCCAGACGTTGAGCAACCTCTACGTCATCGACTCGGCGGTTAAAGGGTGCCCGGTGTTTAGGCCCCTCTTAGGCATGGATAAGGCCGAGGTAGAGAGGCTTGCTCAGCGCATAGGGACCTACGAGATCTCCTCGAGGCCCGAGGAGGGGTGTAAGGCCTCGCCTAAAAGGGCAGCGACCAGAGTGGACCTTGGGGAGGTTGAGGAGGCCGAGGCCAAGGTGGACGCTGGGGGGCTGGTGTCCATGGAGGTTGAGGGGCTTGAGGAGCTCGTGGTTGAAGGAGGCTGAGGAGCGCCTACTAAGAGTCATCGAGTCTAAGGGCTCCCTCCTCGTAGCCCTCTCAGGGGGCGTTGACAGCTCCGTCGTGGCCGCGGCAGCCTTCAAGGCCTTAAAGGGGCGCTGTGCAGCTGTCACCTTTAACTCGCCGTTACACCCTCCTTGGGAAGTCGAGGAGGCTAGGCGGGTAGCTGAGCATATAGGGGTTAAGCACGTGGTCTTAGACCTAAACGAGCTTGAGCTCCCGAGCGTAGCTGGCAACCAGCGTGACCGCTGTTATGCGTGTAAACGCTTAAGGTTCACCTTGGCCTTGAAGCTAGCTGAGGAACTTGGGCTTAAGTACGTAGCTGATGGGACCAACGTCGACGACTTCTCCGAGCATAGGCCGGGCCTCAAGGCCTTAAAGGAGCTGGGCATAGCCAGCCCACTCATTGAGGCCGGGCTGGGCAGAAAAGAGGTAAGAGGACTTGCTATGCGGTGGGGGCTACCCTCAGCCTATAGGCCTTCATCCGCGTGTCTAGCTACACGCTTCCCTTACGGGAGGACGTTGACTTTGGAGGCGCTTAGGAAAGTAGCTGAGGCCGAAAGAGTGGTCGTCGAGGTGGTGGGAGCGCGTGGCCACGTGAGGGTTAGGGACCACGGGGACTTGGCCAGGATCGAAGTCGACCAAGGGCTCGTGGAGATTTTAGCTAGGCCTAAGGTGGCCTTAAAGGTGGTTTCTGAGCTTAAAAAGCTAGGTTATAGGTTTGTAGCCCTCGACTTAGAGGGCTATCGGCCTGGCTCCTTCGATCAAGTGTAAAGCTGGGTCCACGTACAAGCCTTTAAGTTCCAGCTACACCCTAAAATATGTAGGATGGGCAAACTAGTGGAGGACCCTACGCTGAGAGAGAAGTTGTACGTGTTTAAGGATAGGGTTGAAGCTGGGCTGAAGCTAGCTGAAGCCTTAGAGAGGCTGGTTTCAAGTAGCTCGCTAGTATTGGCTATACCTGCCGGAGGGGTACCCATAGGCTTAAAGGTGGCGGAGAAACTAGGCCTGGAGCTTGATTTAGCCATAGTTAGGAAGGTGCTATACCCCTGGACCACCGAGGCTGGCTTTGGAGCTGTGGCTTGGGATGGAAGAGTCATACTGGACCAGGGAGCTATCGAGGCCTTAGGGCTACCGGGCAAGGTTGTCAAGGCTAAGGTGGAGGAGGCTAGGCGCAGCGTGGAGGCTAGGATGGCTAGGCTTAGAGGAGGCAGGCCTATGCCTCAGATTAAGGGCAGGGAGGTCGTGTTGATTGATGATGGGCTGGCCTCAGGCTTCACCATGCTCACCGCGGTGAGAGCGGTTAAGGATAAAGAGGCCGCCAGGGTAGTGATCGCAGCCCCTACTTCGTCCATCTCCGCTGTGGAGCTCCTGTTACCTGAAGTCGACCTATTGGTGGCCTTAAACGTGAGAGGAGGGCCTGTCTATGCGGTGGCTGACGCCTACGTGGAGTGGCGGGACTTAAGCGACGACGAGGTGGCCGAGATGTTAGCTTCGTTTTGGAGCAGGTCGAGGGCGGTGGAGGGCGACGCCGGCTGTTCATAGGCCTAAGTGGCAAGGCGGCCACGCCATGCTTTAAATACCTAGCCGCCAGGTTCTAAGCGGACCTCCAGTTAAGGTGACTTGGGTTGTTAAGCGAGGCTGTTAAGGCGTCCCTTCAACTGCTAGCTACGCTTAAGTTTGAGGTAGGCCCCATAAGGCCTCCAAGTGAGGGGGGCAGCCACTCCCTGTTGATTAGGGCTACTAGGAACTGCCCGTGGAGCAAGTGTAAGTTCTGCTACGGGCTGCCCTACGATAGGAAGCCCTTCCAGATCAGGTTTGTGGACGAGGTCAAGGCCGATATAGACTCCGTGGAGCTTATGTTGAACGAGCTTAGGATGTTATCTAAGGAGTTGGGCTTTAAGGGCGAGGTCAATGATAGGCTCGCCCTAACCCTCATAGCCATCGAGCCTGCCCTGGCCTATAGCCCATGGTTCAGCTTGGTGTTTAACTGGGCTAGGTCAGGCTGTAGGACCGTGTTTATACAGGACGCCGATAGCCTCATAATGAAGACGGATAGGCTATGTGAAATAATAAGGTACCTGAGAGCTAAGTTCCCTACTATCGAGAGGGTGACCTCCTACGCTAGAGCTAAGACCCTATATAGGAAGAGCCTCGAGGAGCTGAAGGAGCTAAGGGCCTCCGGCTTAACTAGGCTACACGTGGGGCTTGAAAGCGGAGATGACGAGGTGTTGGCCTACGTTAACAAGGGGGTTACGAGCCAGGAACACGTGGAGGCTGGGAGGAAGGCCATAGAGGCTGGGTTTGAGCTGTCCGAGTACGTTATGCCTGGGCTAGGCGGAGCTGATAGGTGGAGGGAGCACGCCTTAAACACCGCCAAGGTGTTAAACGAGATCAACCCCCACTACATAAGGGTCCGAAGCCTAGTTCCACGTAAAGGAACCCCGCTCTACGACGACTTCGTCCAGGGGCGCTTCAAGCTACTAACCCCCCACGGCTACCTTAAGGAAATAAGGCTTCTCGTCGAGAAGCTCGACGTAGACAGCCGCATCAGCTTCGACCATTTCTGTAACCCAGCGTATAAAACGAGGATGGGTCTAGTGCACGTGTTCAGCCAGGACCACGAGGGCTACAAGCTCCCAGACGAGAAGGAGGAGATCCTAAAGGCGGTGGATAGGGCCCTTGAAGTGGAGGAGAGCAGGTTCATTAGACCTGAGGACCTAGCTGAAGTTATGCTCTAGGGGGGCGGTAAGCTTGATCGTCGAGCTTGTCTCTATAGGCAACGAGCTGCTCATAGGTAGGACGGTGAACACCAACGCCTCCTGGCTGGCTGACCGCGTAACTAGGCTTGGAGGAGTGGTAAAGAGGATCACGGTGGTTGGCGACAACCTAGATGAAATCTCATCGTCGCTCAGGGAGGCCTCTTCACGTGGAGCCGAGCTGGTGATAACGACCGGCGGCTTAGGCCCAACCCCCGACGACATGACCATGGAGGGGGTGGCTAGGGCGCTAGGCGTGGAGACTGAGCTTAACCAAGAGGCGCTTAGAATGCTGGAGGAGAGGGTGGGCAGGCACGTCGAGGCGCCCCAAGTTAAAAAGATGGCCTACCTCCCACGTGGAGCCAAGCCACTCTACAACCCTGTGGGCGCCGCCCCTGGAGCCATGGTTAAGCTGGGCTCCACGCTAATCACCGTGTTACCAGGCGTGCCAGCCGAGATGAAGGCCATGTTTGAGGTGCACGTGGAGCCTCTGCTAAGGGAGCGGGTAAAGGAGGCCTTCTATCAAGCTGAGGCCACGATCACAGGGATCTATGAGGCCACCTTAGCCCCCTACATAGAGGAGGCCATGCGGCGATACCCTAAGGTATACATAAAGTCCCATCCGAGGCTCGAGGAAGGGTTATCAGTTATACAACTACACGTAGCCTGTCGAGCCGCCAACTTAAACGAGGCTAAAGCTATGGTAGAGGGCGCATTAAACTGGCTCTTAGAACAGGCCAAGGCGAGGGGGGCAAACGTGGACAGGGTTGAATTTCCATAGCCTCCCTCGACGCCCCCTTAACCACCTGCCTTAGAGAAGGGCCTTAGTTTTCCTCGCAATTATTAGGGGCGTGACCATTGTAGGATGCAAGAGATGATTAATGGCGCGACCACCGCTAACGGCGTAACGTCAGGTTTAGCGATCTCAACGCGATTAGTGCTTCGTTGATAGGCACGCGATTATGAAGATGGAGGTTGTCTCCACGTTAACGTCTCCAGCCGGTACTATCTTCCCGTCTACGGCGACATAGTGGGTGTAGATCCCGCCATTATCCGCTTGGAGCTTGGACATGACCTCCTCTAGGCTCTTTGCTATAGGGTCTTCAACCTTAAGGTTTTTGGCGAGAAGATAAGCCAATGCAAGCTTATACGACTCATACCTGCCGTCAAAGGCTTTATCCTTAAAACCGTAGCCGTCCCACATCCTGGTTAGGTTTGACCATGCAAGTTCTGCCTCCTTTAAGCGGCTGGACCATGTAGCATTAAGCCCCCTATACGCCACTAGATCAGCGTACTCGTACCAGTCGGCCATAACCGCGCCATCAAAGACGTGAGCTTTAACTAGGTAGCCATTAAATACGCCGAAGAGCAGCTCTCTCTGAGACCTAAACGCCCCTATTGTCCTGCCTAGGAGTACTTCATGAAGCCCATCTCCATGAGCCAGCCTCGGATAACTGGAAGCCAATACCTTCTTGACCTCTCGAGATAAAGGAGAGCTGCAGAGCTCTAAGGCTTTAACTGCTAACAGGTTATCTGAGGTTACGTATATCGTTATGTTTTCGGGGTAAGCTTCAACCGAGGCCCTTAGTAAACCCACCTCGGGTACGTACTGAGATTCAAGGAAGCTACATGCACGCTTAGCGTCGATGAAACTGGGAGCCTCGCGTTGTCTTACAAGGACACATACCGCAGCGAACAGGGTCAGGCATAACAATAGCGCTAGCAGGACGATACGCCTCAACCATCCACCTACTAAAAAACGCGGAGAGAGCAAGCTTTAAGCTTGGTTGACGAGCCCTTAGGTTCAAGGATCGTAAAAATTTTACCTTAAACCTGCCTTAAGGCGCATAGATGAGGACGCTAGACAGGTATCTCCTAATGAAGCCCGGCCTAAGGGCTACTATAGAGTGGCTTCTACTGATCGTCGTAGGCCTTCCTTGTTACCTCACTAAGACCTTAACGTTACCCTTCACCTCGATCTTTACAGCGTTGGGCGTAACACTGTTTATCGTCGGCATGTTCATCCACGGCCTGTCACATAAGGAGCACCGGCAGGCCCACGCTAAGGTCGAGGAGGTTGAGAAGCTCGTGACGACGGGTATCTACTCTAAGGTTAGGCATCCAGGCTACTTAGGGATAATGCTGGTTTATTTCGGAGCCTCTCTTTGCCTTGGAAACGTGCCAGCCCTTATAGTCGCATCCATGTTGGCGGCGCTGCACGTGTTGACCGCGGTTAAAGAGGAGGAGCTTCTCCTCAAAAAGTTTGGTAGGGAGTACGAGGAGTATAGGAGGAGGGTTAAGTGGAGGTTCATTCCAGGAGTCTACTGAGCTGAGAACACCTTGACGCCTCGCAGAGTTAAGGCTTGGCTACTGGCTCTAACCGCTGCCTTGATACTATCAACGCTCGTCTTAACAGCCTACTCTCAGTGGGACTTACCGGCTACATGCCGTGAAGTGCCTAAGCTAAGCGAGGGAGTGGTCGTGGGCCTAATTGCCGATACCCACGTCCACCTACCCTACGTGAGAGGCGTACTACCCAGGAGAGCGGTTGAGGTGTTTAGGGAGGCTAACGTGAGCTTAATCATACACGCTGGAGACGTCGTCGACCCCTCCATCATCTACGAGCTCAGCAGAGTGGCCCCTGTAATTGTGGTTTGGGGGAACGCTGACCCACCGGAGCTTCGACGTACGCTGTCCACAGTCGAGGTCGTGAAGGTTGATGGCTATAGAGTCGGCGTCACGCACGTATTAGGCATCCCTCCGCTCTGGAATCACCCTAAGGTTGAGAGGCTCATTGAGGGCCTCGACCTTGATGTCCTGGTCTTCGGGCATACTCATAAGCCGCTGCTTAAGGAGTATGGAGACGTGCTGCTAGTGAACCCTGGTAGCCCCGTGGACCCTATGCCGCCTTTCTTAGTTAAGCCCACCGTGGCCCTTCTAGTGCTGGGCAAGGAAGGAGTCGAAGTGTACTTCGTTGAGGTTTAGAAGCTTCAACCTTACCTTAACAGGGTGGAGGCTATAATTACTCTCTGTATCTCCGAGGAGCCCTCGGTCACCCCTATAGACTTAGCGTCGCGATACAGCCTCTCCACCTTAAACTCCTTAGAGTAGCCGTAGCTGCCATGCACCTGTATAGCCATGCTCGTTACGCGCTCAGCTACCTCGGAAGCTAGTAGCTTACACATAGCGGCCTCCTTTACGACCTCCCTTCCCTCATCCATTAATTGGGCTGACCTGTAGACCAGAGACCTAGCGGCCTCGATCAAGGTGGCCATCTCGGCCAAGAGCCATTGTATTGTCTGAAACTCAGCTATGGGCTTACCTCTCTGAACCCTAGTTTTAGCGTACTTTACGGCCTCATCCAGGGCTGCCTGGGCTACGCCTACAGCCTGGGCTGATAGGGCCACCTTGCTGTGAGCTATGAGCCTCCTAAGCATCCTGAACCCCTCTCCCCGCCTGCCCAGCACGTTCTCCTCTGGGACCTCGACGTCGTTTAACGCGAAGCTCCCGATTCTCATCCCCCTAAGGCCCATGAAGCTCTCCTCGCCCAGCCTTTCAAAGCCAGGGCGGTCAGCCTCCACTATGAAAGCCGTTAAGCCTCCAGCCTCGGGGTCCTTGGCGAACACTATGGCTAGATCTGCTATGGGAGCATTACATATTAGCTGCTTGGAGCCCCTAAGCCTAAAGCCCCCCTCGACTTTCTTGGCGACCGTCTCGATCATTTCAGGGTCGCTGCCAGTAGACGCCTCCGTGAAGGCGAAGCAGCCTAGTAGCTCGCCGCGCAGCATCTTAGGCAGGTACTTGGCCTTCTGGTCCTCGCTGCCATATTGATAGATGGCGTTGGAAACTAGGAACTGGACCCCTATGTTTAGACTCACCGCCATAGAAGCCTTAGCTATCTCCTCCAGCACCAACATTAAGGCGAAGTAGCCGGCTCCTGCTCCTCCATACTTCTGCGGGAAGGGAACCGCGTAGAAGCCTAGCTCAGCTAAGCGGCGGCGCAGCTCGTCGGGTATCCTAGCCGTTCTATCAATTTCGCTCGCTAGCGGCTCCACTTCTTTCTCAGCGAACTGCCTAGCGGTGTCCCTCAGTAACGTGAGGCTCTCACTCAACAAACTCAGCCACCGTTCACCCTTAACGAGGAGGGGGTTAAAACAGGCCCGCCGGGCTTGATGGAGCCGCCATTAAAAACGGCCTAGACGTAGATTAACTCCCTGGGCGTCTTACTCAGTATGCGCGGGCCATCCTCCTCCACCAGCACGGTGTCCTCAAAGCTGGCCCCCCAATCAGGGGCTATCAGCTTGGGCTCTATGCAGATAGTCATGCCAGGCCTTAACAGCTTATCGTTGCCGGGGGTTATGCTGGGCTCCTCGACAACCTCCAGCCCTATGCCGTGGCCTAGGTAGGTGTACTGCGGATACTCTGAGTAGGCCGCGAAGTAGTCGAGAAGGCCTTCGCGTTCGAAGACTGAGCGAGCCGCCCAGTAAAGGTCGCTCACCGGCCTACCCGGTTTAATGGCTTCGAGGGCCTGCTCCTCAGCTTCCTTGACCAGCTTAAAGGACTTAACCTTCCGGCTATCTACGTCGCCCACCGCGTACATCCTGGCCTCGTCGTGGTGGTAGCCCATGTAGCTGACCACGAAGTCCACTAGCACCATGTCCCCCTTCTCGATCCTCCTATTGGAGGCCCCGTAAGGTAGAGCTGGACAAGTACCCGGCCCCGTGATGGTTATAGCCCCGGGGCCCGTGATGACTCCGAGGTTGGGGCCTGAAGGCCCTATGACACCGTAGGCGTTAAAGCGCCATGTACGGTGTCTAATAAAGCCGTCGTGGCCAGCTCGGCGAAGCGTACACTCCACCTCTACAGCCAGCTCTAATTCAGTGATCCCCGGCTCTAGGACCTCCTCCACCCTCTTATGGCCAATCCTGGAAATCTCGGCCGCCTTCTCTATCAACTCGACCTCGTTCTTATCCTTCACCGACCTAACGTCGAGTACGAGGGGCGACACGTTCACGAGCTTAGCCTCCTTGAGGATGGATGAAAGCTTAAGGTAGAAGCCAGCTGAGATGGTGTCCATGTTTAGGCCCACGACGCCCCTACTAAGGCCAAGCTCATCCAACACGCGCTTTATGTCAGAGGTGCCTCCAGCTCTCCTAACGTCGCTTATCCAGGAGTCCTCCTTAGCCCTCTCGTAGCCCACCTGGACCAGCAGTTTAGGCTCTCCTTCAAGGGGGACTATGAGCGTTGAGCGGTTGCCCGTGCCCGAGAAGTAGTAGACGTCAATGATGTGGGTTATGACGGCGACGTCCACACCGGCCTCAGCCATACTCCTCCTAAGCTCCTCCACCCTACGCTCAGTCATTGAGCAGCACCATGCCCCCTTCATAGAGGGGGTTATTTCAGGTTAACGCGCCGCCGACTCAGCGTTAAGGGAAAGCGAGAATTAGGGGTTAGCGTATCGTTAGGCGGTGGGCTACATGATATGCCTTAAGGCCAGCTTAATATACACGGGCAGGCCTGGCGAGGTGCTTAGGGATTCCTTCATAGCCTACGAGGAGGGAAGGATAAGCTACGTGGGCCCTGAGAGGCCCAAGGAGGCAGAGCTACTCGACTACTCGGGACATGTGGTAACCCCTGCCTTCATAGACGCACACTGCCACGTAGGGATGGAGAGGGCCGGTGAGCCGAGCAGGGAGGCTGAGGTTAACGAGCATTACGAGTCCGTGTTACCCATGGTGGACGCGCTGTACTCGGTGTACATGGACGATAAGGCCTTCCAAGAGTCCATAGAGTTCGGCGTGCTCTACTCGTGCATATTGCCGGGGAGCGGTAACATAGTGGGTGGTAGGGGCGCCGTCATCAGGAACTATGGAAGGGACATCGAGGACGCCTTCATACGTTACGCCGGCGTTAAGGCCGCGCTCGGCTACAACCCTAGGAGCACTGAGGACTGGGAGGGCACGAGACCCCACACTAGGATGGGGGCCATGGCTATCCTGCAGAGGTGGCTAGAGAGGGCTAAGTCTTCAATGAGGCTTATCGAGTCGGGGAAGAAGGACCTTGACGAGGTGGACCCAGAGCTCAGGATGATGTTCCCTGTGTTGAGGGGGGAAGAGCCCTTAAGGGTGCACGTGCATCGATCAGACGACGTGGCCGCCCTCATAAAGCTCAAGAGGGCGTACGGGCTTAAGGCCGTGGCTGAGCACCTATGCGACGTAGCCTCTAAGCACACCTTTGAGAGGCTTAGGGACGAGAAGGTCCCCTTGGTTTATGGGCCTGTTGACGCCTTCCCATATAAGACCGAGCTTAAAAACGAGAGCTACAGGAACGTCAAGCTATTGATAGAGGCCTCGCCGTTCTTCGGCTTAATGAGCGACCACCCAGTGGTCTTACAGCGAAACCTATACTTGCAGCTAAGGTTCTTTAGGCGCTACGGCATGAGCAGAGAGGACTGTATATCGCTGATAACCTACAGGAACGCCAAGATCGTGGGCGTGGACGATCTCTTAGGCACCTTGGAGCCTGGTAAGTGGGCCTCCTTCATAGTGTGGAAAGGAGACCCCTTCGAGCTAGAGGCCTACCCAGTCATGGTAGTGGGGGAGGGGAGAAAACTGTTTGAAGAGAGCTAGGCTGCTAGCTCT
>Ga0180302_10000045_pt1 | contig 43415 bp, 40 predicted proteins | sample GuaBasSediGuay17_FD_121794 | JGI IMG/M metagenome (GOLD analysis project Ga0180302, IMG submission 121794) | Subseafloor sediment microbial communities from Guaymas Basin, Gulf of California, Mexico - Guay17, Core 4571-4, 12-15 cm | ecosystem: Environmental > Aquatic > Marine > Hydrothermal... | reverse complement strand
CAGCCGGTTCCAATGACCTTTGAGGAAGCTCAAGAAGTGCTGGCGCTCAGGCCAGCGAAATTCATAGTCCACATAGTGAAGGATGAAGCCGGGAAGATCCGGAAGGCTAGGGAAATTTACGAGTCCGCCCCAGACAAGAAGACCTTGATATTCTCGGACAGCATAAGGCTTGGAAAGAGGCTCGCAAACATCTTCGGAACAGAGTTCATCTACGGAGAAACTCCAGAGGACAGGAGGCTGAAACTGTTAAGGGAGCAGGCGGTGTCAGTTGTATCCAGGGTTGGGGACATGGGGGTAAGCCTTCCAACAGTCGACAGGATAATTGAGGTAGATTTTCTCGGAAGGTCGCGGACCCAGGAGGGGCAGAGGTATGGGAGGCTTCTCCACGCGACTAAGGCCGGCGAACACCACATAATAATGACTGAAGAGGAGTTCAACAAGTTCTCGTGGAGGCTCATCGGAGCCATGAACCTGGGAGCGTCGATAAAGGTTGAGAAGGATGGCAAGCTCATGCCGTTAACCGCCGTCACCGTTCCGAGAAGATATAGGCTGAGAGCGGCTGCCGAGCCGAAGAGGGAGGCTGAAGAAAAGGTGATAGTTGCTCCAAGCCGGGAAGTCTTCACGCCAAGCGGCGAGGTGAGGCTTGAAGACCTGCCCCTAGGACTTCAGAGAAAGCTCAAGAGAATGAGTTCATCGCAGAGGAGATTCATACTCTACATGTTGAATAACCCCGACCAGGAGATAGACGCGGAGACCTTGGCCTACGAGCTTGGCTTTTCATCGAAGCATAGCTTCCGTTCAAGCGTCAAGCCTTCAAAACTCTTGAAGCAATTCAGGTGGATAAGAAAGGTTACAAGGCGTGGGAGAACATATTACATCTCTGCCCCGCCGAGAACCCTATTCAAGCTCTAACTCTATCCTCAGCCTCCTAACCCTCTTACCTTTAAATTTCAAATCCGAGGGCGCTGGAATATTTATCACCACCGTCGAGTAAAGCTGTTGCCTATTTCTCCATCGTCCTCGCTCCGCGACGGTTGAGGCGGAGACCGTTTCAGCGCCCTCCGTCTCCACCGGAACTAAGTTGATTATTCTTTCACCCGCATCTGAACTCAAGATCATCGCATCATACTCTCCCTTACCGTTTTCTTCAACCACCTCCACTAGGAAGGGCTCAAAAAGGAAGGCTGTCTTCTCTTCATCATCCACGAGATACTCCATGTAAGCGTGTCTACCCCAATTCTTCACCTCTCCACGCTCCCTGATCTCAACCCTGGTCACCCTTATCCTCACAGGCTTTAAGGGCTCGACATCCTCCGGAATATCGTAAATAGTCTCCAAACCGCTCCTCTCAATCGTTATCGGAGTCCCAGGCTTCAAATCGCTGAGATCCTGTTCCTCAACCTCGAGATCCTCCCACTTCAAGGTGTCTCTATAGATTATTCTCACAACCTTGTTCTCCTTATCTACGTTTGCGACGTAAGCTAGCTCGGGCATTTTCACCGCTGGGAAGGTGTAAATAAAAATTTAAAAACGTTAACTATAGTTTTGAGGATGACGTGAAAATAGAGGAATACCTCTTTGGAAGCGAGTATCCGAGACTTAAAAGGCGGGCTAGGAGGATAGCGGAGACGCTCCTAAACTCGCCCGGCAAATTCATAATATATATTTCACCGGACACGGACAGCTTGATCTCGGCTTATGGCTTAGAAAAATGGCTGAAAAACGGCGGGAAGGACGCGGAGATAAGGCTTGTTGGGGAAGGACTCTATGGGGCGCATGAACCGGATTTGGCTGAAATGCCGGAGGACAGCAACTTGATAATGGCCGACATGGGCGTCGACGACTACACCGCGCATAACCTGCCGAAACATCTCAGCAAATTCAAGACCATAACCATAATAGACCACCACCTAAAAACCCCAGAATATCTGGAAAGCGGCATAGAGGATAGGGCTCAAACCCTAATAGCCGAAGATCGCGGAAGCTCCGCGGCACTAGTCAGGCTGATCGTGGGAGACAGCCTCTCAGACCTGCACATAATAGCTTCCCTCGCCGGAGACGCCTACTCCATCGAGAGACGGGGCGATGAATGGAGAGATATACTCTCAATAGCGCCGGCCAAGGTCAGAGGCCTGATAAGCTATTCGCAAAAGCTCTCCGAGAAGAAAACCTATGAGATACCGGCTATACTCTCTTCAACGCTTAGGAGATGCGTTAGAAGAGATTACTTCGAGGGCTCGAAGCTCGCGTTGGAGATATTGAGGAATTTCCCGGATATGATGGAGCTGATCCTGCCGATCTCGAAGGACGATGAGAGGATGGAGCTGTTCTTCAAGTGGAGGAACGTGTTGAATGAGGAATATGAGGCGAGGGAATCCGCCATGAAGTACACGAACCGCCTAGTATATGATAAGGGTAGGCTTATCATAGGCTTCACGGATTATTGCCCAAGCCTGCTCGCATCCTCGATCTCGGGAGAAGTTAGGGAAAGCCTGGTCGTAGCCGTTCAACATGACAACGGCTTTGGACATACCAAGGGAAGCGTCAGAGGCCCGAAGACCCTCAAATACATCGCCGCCTTGAAGAGGAAAATCCCGAACCTATTCGGCGGTGGCCACAGAGAGGCAGGAGGATTCCACATAATCAACGGAGCAAAGATATCGCCGTCGAGAATATTAGACTACCTTCTAGAATCTTATAGCGAGATAGAGCAGAAAGACCTGAGTTTGACGGCTAAGGAAGACCTTAAAAACGCGAAGAAGCGCAGGAGGGTGGTAACCACATGATGGATAAAACCCTAAAACAGATAACGGAGCTTCTGAACGAGTACTGCGAGAAGCTGAAGTTGCCGGAAAACGTCTTCGAAGAGGCCATGAACCTGATCAAGATGAAGAAGCTTCACAGGAGGGTTGTGGGCGGGGCTAAGATAGCGGTTCCACTCGCAATATACTACATCTGCAACGCCAATAATATCCGGTCGATAACCTTCAGGCAGTTGGCCGCTGTAGGAGCAATTAGAAGAACGCTTCTGGCAGTCGCATATAGGTCGGCTATAAGGAGAGGTCTCCTCAAGCAGATCAGAGTCACGCCCCAATCAATCGTCACCACACTATCTGAGACAAACACCATACCGGGGATGCTCGCCGGCGTAGCCGTTGAGCTGATAAACAGCTTGGAAAGAGAATGGGTTGAGACGAAGACGCCGGAAATCGTCGCAGCGGCTTCAATACTCCTAGCCAAGGAAATCCTCGAGAAAGAGGGAAAGCGGGATGTGAAATTGGCCGAGATAACCCCATCTAAAATCTCCAACATATTGAACGTCCACGTAAATAGCGTTGCGAAGAGGTTGAGGGAGCTTAGAAAGCAAGGCTATAGGAAGATCCGCCTCGAGGGCGTCATCAATTTAGCAGGACAGCCCCCCACTAGAAAGAGTGATAAACGGAATATATAAACCTATATACCCGTATACCTGTATGGGAATATACGTATATACGTAAAGCATTTATCCAAGGTGAAGTATTCTATTAGCGATGAGGAAGCGGTTGAAGAGGGGGGATATCGAGGAAGATCCGGAAGAAATAGAGGTAACAGAGGAAGTTAAGCCCGCTCCAAGGCATAGAGGCCCAAAAATGATTGGCTATGACGCGGTGTTTTACTCTTATGCGAAGCGCTCAATAGTTAATGAGAGCGGGGACGTGGTGGCCAGAAGAGGTGGATCTCTCGTCATAATAAGGCTCAGCTCAAAATACGCCGGCTTCTATGAGTCGGGTACAAAGCTGACCGTAAGGCCTGTGGGGAGGAAGTTGATAATCGAGCCTATGAGCTTTGATATAGCTGACGAGATAGTCACCCTCACAGAGCAGAAGAAGATATTGGAGTCCGAGAAGGATAAGCTGATAGCAAACTTCAGAATGTTCTTCGGATTCAATTTGATGACCGATAAGAAACTCCTCAGAATGTATACCGATCCAGATAGGGTTTGGAAAAAGTATTGTCCGATACTCATGAAGATGATTTCGGATCAATTTAGCGAGGTTCTGCCATGCACTTCAAGAAACGAGGAAGGGAGGAGAGATGTGGTCAGGAAAGCTGAGAAAAAATTGAAGGAATACATCGAGGATTATGGAGAAGATTCGAATGCCCTGAAAATGCGTAAGCTAATAAACATATTAAAATACGCGGTCAACGAGCGTGAAGCAAATATATTATATGCGTCATTTCTGGGCTACTACAAGAAGCTAAAAGATATATTAAAGAGGATTAGAGAGGTTGAGGATCGCATAATGGAGCTTCAGGGCGGGATACTAAACCCATAGGGAGGAGGATAGATGAAGGATGCCCTTCGGATTCTTCAGACGGAAGAAAAAGAAGAAGGATGAGGCCACGCATATTGAGATTAGCGATGATTTTTGGAGGAGGGATGAGGAAGTAGACGACTTCTATAGGCAGGAATATGAAAGGTTGATTGCGCAGAGAGAGGAAGAAGAGCTTAAACAACCCTATTATGAGGAGAATTATGAGACTGTTGAGGAAACACCCTCCGTGATGATTCATCGAGAGATAGATCCGTTGAGGCAGAGCCTCGATATATTGCTCGGCGTAGCAGTTCCACATACCGCGAAGGTTGCCTCTGTCAGGGAGCTTGGCGTAGAGGTTCCGGAGCCAGAGCTTGCGGTGAAGATAATCGATGAGGTCAAGAACAAGGTGGTAGCTTACCTATATGTTGTTGAGGATGATCCAGATCACGTGTATGTCGAGACTCACGTGACCAGGATAATAAGAGAGCTTCAAAGCGAGGCAGAGGGAACGGAAGTTGAAATGATGGTAAAGAACACTCCGAAAAGGCTTCTGAAGGTCTCGGGAACGATCATAGACATAGCGTATATAATTCAGAGTATTGGGGAAGAGCTTGGACAGATCTGGACTATGAGGAAGGTTAAGAGGAGCCTGCAATTTTAGAGAATTTCTCAGAAAACTCCCTCAAAGTATACTTCTTCCCAGAGAGGATGACGGTTACATGGCTATCCAAATTTTCTACCATATCTCTAAACGTTTCCAACGTGTTTCGCGATTCCCAGTTGCCGGCATAATAGCTGAGATTGATGCTGGGAAACGAGAGTCTTAAACTTGTTTTGGAAAGATGGAGTAGGATTGAAAAACTCTTTCCCATAGCCTTGTAAACCAATTTTTCTAAATCTGCGATCTTCTCGCAATATTCGCATGAAAGTTTAACATATTCTTTCAGGAGCCAGATGTCTCCAAGCCACTTCTTCGGCAAATACATATCCAACGTCGATATGACCGTGCCTTTAATATGATAGGGCGCGGTCCCCATGAAACGTTCCTTGGTGATGCCTATAGCCATGATCTCGGCCTCATATGATTTGCTGTCAACATTCGCGTGGAAAAGTATCGCAGGCTTCCCCTTTCTATCCCTTAGGGACACGATAAAATAATCTCGCAACACGCTTATAGTAAATTCCTCATGCAGTCCGAGTAGTTTCGACAAACATGCCTTAATTATCGGCTCGATAGTTTTCAAATAAAAGTTGTGATCGCTACAAACCCTCTTGTAAACCGTCAAAAAATTAAGACAGTCGAGGTCGTCAGCCTCATGAATAAAATGATTCAAAAAGATTTCCTGTAGATTTTTAGGTATGCCGCGGTTATAATATCTCTTCACGAGAGCGTCATAGATATCCGGTCTATGCGACTTCATACAAAGTTCGCGGACAATTAATAGCAGATCCTCTCGCTGAAACTCATTCTTCGCCCTAATGAGATAGATTGACTTGCAGCCTTCTGGAAGATACTCTAATACGGCTTCCCTAAAAACAAAGAGATCTTCCTCCTCCCTCACCAGCCTTCCAAGCATGTTGGGTGCTGGATGGTATTCTTTCACCATCCTTCTGAACGCTTCATCGCTATACAGCACCTCATGTCTATCAACATTGAATCCCAGCTCAAGGCAACCCTTCACATAGAGGAAGTAGGCTTCCCATGAACTCGTGTTTGGCAAAAATATTTTTGGAAAGACGGAATCAGATGTGATCATCCTTACCAATTCCTCTCTCATCCAATCATCTAGGCTGGTGGAGAAAGCCTTCTCCAATATGTGAAGAGCTTTTATAATCAAGTCATAAACATCTTCATCGATATACCATTTAAACTCCATGCGCGATAGCAGCTCAGACTTTGAAACCTCGATAGTTGCAAAAGCCCTTGTCTTTAAATTCTTTAGTCTTAGCTCGAACATCACTTCCCCACCTTCACCTTCGACTTCCTCAAACTCAACCTCATAACCAATCTTCCTCAACTTCTTAGCAAGTTTTTTGAGCTTTTTCCACATTTTTTCCCGCTTTTTCAGAGGCTTGCCATATTTCTCCTTGACTTTCTTGAGCATGAATTCAATCTTCTCCATCACAGCTTGCCCGATGCTTCTCATACTTTATATTCCTTAGTTGAAAATTATTTAAAACTGTTTATGAAATAATCAGGGGTTGAATTATACCAGGGTTGTCTGCACTGGCTCCCCAACCACCTTCAATATCTGGTTCACTATGCTCTCAAGCATAGACTCATAATATTTTCGATCCAACTCTTGAGGCGTGGCCTCCGTGACTATCTTCCAGCCGTTGACGGTTTTGACGTATTCTATCACATCTCCACGCTTGAAGCCTTTGGCGATCTGATACATGTGACTTTTTGGACTGTATTTGTCTCCATCCTTGCTCAGCTTTACGGTGAACGCAAGCTCCCTTGGGCCGGCTTCCCTAATCGCCTTTCTAACTTCCTCATACCGCTTTTTCAAGCTCTCTATGAAGCTCCTCGGAGAATCATACCTTATCCCGTCAAATATCTTCTTGAGTAATGGGGGAGTGTTATGCCTCAATCCTTCAACGCCCTTGAATTCAGGCGAGCTGGCTCCCTCCTCAAGCCAAATCCTCGCAGTCTTATTAATGATCAATATCCAGGAAAACTTCTTAACTTTGATGAGATCTGAGAACTTCCGTGGAACAAGCTTTTCGGAGCTGCCGTCAACCGACTTAACCACGAGTCCATCGGTATGCACGTGGAGAATCTCATGTCCATGCCTCTCCTCATATGCTATGAGATCCTTTATCCTCATTCTGCCAAGCGCCGTTATCATGCGGGCGCCGTAGGGGAAATAGAATATTCCTTGACGGTTTCCAAGTATGCCGTAGCTGGCGGCCGCCATGACCTTAGCCGGATAGGAGTCCAACCCCCTTTCTTGTAGGGCGTATCTCGCCTTAATCAAGCCTTCAACGAGTTCCGGTAAGATAGTCTTCTTGGCATATTTACAGAAGTATAGGTCGTGTTCGTCAAGCTTTCTCGGCCTGTTATCTTTGCATTCGTCATGTCCGCAGTTCACGGTGTTTAAGTCGATTCTATACTCGGTTATGATGTGGGGGTACATCATTCTAAAGTCGACTTCGTAGACGTTTTGGTGGAAGCCGACCGTGGGATTCACGATGTATCCGCCGCGGTATGATCCAATCTCTCTTCCTCGCTCGGATTCAAGCGGTATAACCCAATTATTGAGCTTATAATATCTTGCGAGGATGAGCGACATGAAGCCCCCTACCTTGCCTATTAGGTCGAGGGCTGCGAACCCGATCCCCGAAAGCCTCCCAAGGGCTACTAGGAACTCGTAGTTCTTCTTCAAGATCTCATAGTAATATTTCGCCCGCTCCTCAGCCGGCTTCATCAGCGACGCTGGATAAGTCCTAGGTATGAGGTCTATGTTTATCACGAAGCCTGTTTTTACAGCCTTTCTAGCCTCCTCCAAATCCCTGCCACTAGAGGCATATATTATCGCCGCGTCGCGGAGATCTGGATAGGAAACCTCTCTTCCACCGGATTCGTCATATATCACGGGTTTTCCACGGCTGAACGCCAAGCCAGCAATCGGAAACTGGGGCACGTCGAAAAAAGCCGTGTCGATGTCTGCGGCAGGGCTCCACCCCAACATGGTGAAACCCTTATTCGCGACGAGGTAGATTTCCTGCGGGACCCTCTCCTCATACATTACGCCGTCGCCGACATAGCTCGTTGAAAAGACAAATCTCTGAAATCGCTGAAGCCTCGGATTCCACAAGCTAATCTCGCCCTTATCCTCGTCAACTTTGAAGAGACGCCTCCTCCTACACGGCCTAGTCCGAATCTTCACGCTTCCATGCAAATAGTGTTTGAAGATCAGGGAGTTGCCCGCATAACATACTCCCAACAACATCACATCTGATATTGCCGTTGATTTTTTAAATGATCTCTCAAGTTTTGGCCGAAGAGGGATGGGCCTGAGGCTTCTGGGGGCAACTCCCTGAGGAAACTTAAATACCCTTATTCACGGGATATACTTGGAGCGCAATGAAGTGGCCGGTGCTGGCGCTGGCGCTGATACTCCTCATCGCCGTCGCACAATCCAATATTCAAGCCGGTACCGTGGAGCCTAAATTTAAGGCCGCTTTGAAGCCGAAGCCCGTCCTCAAATCCCGGCCAAACATAATAATATATGCTCGATACGTGGGGGACGGATACTTCGACATCGAGATAATAAGAGATTACGAGGGCGGGTACGTGCCGGTTCCAACGGTCAAGTTCAGCTCGAATTGCGAGCTGGACGACATCAAGCCGGCCATGCCCTTCTACGACCTAGCATCCTTCAAAAACTGCAAGAAATTGGTAATAAGATATACGGTTCAAGGATACGCCATCTTGACGATATATACCAGCATAACCCTCCCTCTATTGCCGAAGGAATGCGACATATTCCTCAGGGTGGAAGACATATATGGGAATACCCTTCCCGACGCCCACTTCGTCTGTAACAGCAGGACGATCTACGTTAATGTCGGTAGATGGTGGAAGGAAAACATCCTCAGAGGCAAATATGTGGACGTGGTTTACTCAGGGCATCACATCAAGGAAGCCCTCCTAGTTCTAAATCTGGCCGAGAGAATGATCGAAAGATATCCACACCTCTTCAAGGTCAAGGAGAGGCCTATGATAGTGATATCTGAGGCGGAGAACTACGACATCCTAGCCGTAAGAAGCGAGATCTACATACCCTTCAGATACATCTCCAACAGCTCACTTTTCCTAAAGATATTGGGGCATGAACTCTTCCACCTCAAGGAGTATGAGTGGCTCAAGGCGGGAGAAATCCGACCAAGCCAAAGATACATCTACGAGGGAATGTCCGAGGTCGTCGGATACCACGTTTCTGGAAGAAGCTATGAGGACGTCTGCGGGCTGAGCGGGAAGAGTTTGGAGGAATTGCTGGAAGATGTTAAGAAATGGGATACCTTCTGCGATTATGACGCGAGCTACCTGATATTTGAGAGGTTGGGAGGCATAAAATTCGTGGAGAAAGCCCTGTCTGAAGGCATGTCTTTAGATGAGATCCAGAGACTTATCGAATCGAAGGGCCAGGGCTAGGGTCTTTCAAGAAGTTTGAGACGAGGAGACTTACATTTGCCAGGGCTGCAGATATGTGGGAGGAGGACGCGGTTATGAAAAAGCTTCCCAACAGCCTAGTCGGTATAGATGAGAAAATATATGAGAAGGTCAGAGTTAGCACGGCGGCGGCTCCGAAATAAACCAGTAAGGCGAGCGATGCATGTATTTGGAGAAATGTCTCCGGAAATTTCTTCGAGATAAGCTTCACGAATGGGCTAACCTCAAATCTCTCGAAATGTTCTGGCGCAAGGAGTTTTACGCCAAAAGTGGTCAAGGCATCGCAGAAAACCGTTACGGCCAGCAAGAGGTATAGTACCAAGAGATCCGTAAGGCCCAACCTAGGGATAAAAATAATGCAGAATATCCAGACGATGGCCGGAATGACGGGAATTAGCGTGAGAAAGTCGAGTTTTTCCGGCTTTTCCCGAGGTCTCATGCCCATTGATAAATTTGCGAAAATTAATATAAACTAGTTGGCCGCACCCTCAAACATGGCCGATGAGGTTAGGAGGGAGCTGACCAAATTATTCTTCTACCACCATAAATTAAGGGTTCCACCCAGGATGAAGAAGGCCGTGGAGGAAAACAACGGGGAGGCCGTTATTCTGGTGAAGAAGCCGAGTGGCGAGATCATAAAGTGTAGGTTGGACAGGTTCTCGAGAGCCCAAGTCCCATGCGATGTAGTCCGCGAAGTAGAGGAGAGAGGCCTGACCCATGTGAGGATCTGCCTGGTGAACAACATCGTGAACGTCGAGTTCTATAAGCCAGAAGACCTCTAAAACGTGGGAAGAGCCGCCCAACCTCCTCCCTCTTTTTCTCTCAGCCAGACCTGGAACAAATATAAAAATCTGTAGATGTAATGCTTTAGTCGGGTATGGCAAGGAAGCCCATCTCCGTGGCATTCGTCTCACAGAAAGGTGGAAGCGGAAAGAGCAGCATAGCTGCATCGATAGCCCTATTGCTGGCGAGATGGTGTGAGAACGAGGAGAGGCAGGACATAATCCTCTGCATAGATACGGATGTCAGAACGGCCTCCCTCACATCACTACTGCTCGGAAACCCGAAGGACGTTAGAACGTTCCTCGATCTATTCCTCTTCGGCCCGAGGATGGAGATAGTTCAGAACCTGATCTTCATGGCGGAGCCCCCTGACGCCCAGCATTTCGAAAACCTAGTCGTCGTCCCCGCGAGGCGAGCTGGAGAAGACGAGCACCTAATCTACCAAGCATACAGGCTTGGATACTCGCATAAATATGTGACCGAGTTATTCAAGAAGTTCTTTGAGCTACTGGTGGGGAAGGTGAGCCTCATACTGGTGGATCTTCCACCGCTTACTTGGGTTGTCAACCCGCTGTTGCAAGGCGTTGTAAAGGTCATGGACTACATAGTATATGTGGCGGAGCCTGTAGACAAGCAGCTCGCCGGACTCCAGGAGACGATCAGGCTCGTGAACAAGCTTACGGGATCCAGTAATGGGAAGATGCTCGCCCTCTTCCTGAACAGGGTGACGAACGAATACTTCCATCCAGGCTTGACGTGGGTCGAACTCATCGAAAAATACTTCAACGTCAGCTACGAGGGGAGAGATCCTCGGAAGCCGGGATTCTGGATGATACCGCATGATGATAACTGGGTGAGGTTGAGGAATGAGAGGAAGGCGCCGGTCTACGTGGTCTCCGAGTCCACGAAGGTGCTTGGAAGGGCGGTAACCTCTTATATTATACCGTTCCTATTTAGCAGTTGAGGGAATGCTGGACATAGGTGCGTTGATCTTCGCACTCTACTTCATGATCCTCGCCCTATTAATGATGGGACTCTTGGTCAAGTTTTTACCGCTTGGAAGACCGGGTAAGCCGGCGCCACCACCATCTACGGGAGCCACCAGGCCGGTTGTGAAAGCCATAGAGGAACCTGTTATCGAGGAGCCTGTTAAGCTGAAGGTTCCGGTTAAGATGAAGACTCCTAGAAGGGCTCCCGTGCTCGAGGGCTGGAAGCCTGAGAAGAGGAGCAAGGTATTCGACATGGCGACGCCCATTAGGATGGGTTCCGTCCCGAGGCCTGAGATAGGGGAGGAAGAGGAGGAGGAATTTGAGCCGTTAACGGATGAGAGGCTTGCTGAAATCGCGAAGCCGAAGAAGAGGAAGAGGAGGAGCTAATCTCTTCTAATATCCCAGCATCTCCGCAATCTTTCTACCAACATAATGTGCGAACAAGCCGGTTCCCACGAGGGCGGCATACCCCGAGTATCCGACTATGTTCAGGGCGATGGTGTAGGATACTATGTCGAGAATCGGCAACTGTATTATCCAATGCCAGAGAGTCCCCATTACAAGCCCTATCAAGTCAAAGGGGTTGCTGAAGAAGCTGTAGAGGTTTTCACCTCCTGGCGCCGCGGTTGTGGGTGCGGTAGAGGCTGTAGGCTGAAAGGTGAATGTTCCGGGAATCGCCATGGCATTGACCGCGTACGCCATGACAAACAGCGCGAGGATTGAGAAAAGCCTCCCAGCAACCCCATAACTAAACACGAGTATCCCCATTCTACGGAGCGGTGGGAAGAATGCCAAGAAAGCACCTACAACCATTAAAACTGTGGTCACCGTGACTACGGCTTCAACCAACGCTACTCCGAGAAATGCGCTTGGAACGCTGTGGAAGAACGGCGGGAAGAACATCAGCATCGCAGTTCTAATAAAGCGTGTAGCAATTTCGATTTTCTTGGCAATTATATAAATTTCTGGTAGGACTATTGCGAGCGCTTTGGCAGCCTTCTCAAGCAACCTGGCCATAATGAATATTATAGTTATGATGGAGTATTCGACTATGACCTTCTGAACCCAAAGCGATATCTGTTGATAGATTTTCGTTGGAGCTTGGGCGAGTAGCGTGAGAACGTCGTTAGCCCCCGGCAAATATTGTCCAATCGGGAAGTATCTATTGATGAACCTGGCCACGATATCCATGTAAGCCATTACCAAGAGCGTCGTCCCGATAAGTATGCTGTCTATGAGCCTCCTCCAGACGCCGATGAAAGCCCCTGGGAACGGAAAGTGGAGCAAGTGGAGAATGCCGGTCAATAAAATCAATATTAGGAGGATTATGACGAGAGCATCTCCATATATTTCTGGAACCCTGATCACCGACCCAAGAGGCGTCACCTGAAGGAACTTTCGATAGCTTTGCGCATAGGCTATGAGATACGTTCTCGACAGATAGCGCTTCCCCTTAACCCACTCGGTCACGTTGAAGAGAAGATAAACCGGTAGAGGTGAGCTGACCTTTTTAACGTTTGAAAACCCTCCGCCACGGCCCCCGCCCGCTGAGAGGCCAAACGTGTAAGCCCCTCTGACGTCCCACAACACCTGATATTGCTCCCAATATAGCTTCGGAATCGTGCAACTCTCTTCATCCGGGTATTCTGAAGGGATGAAGGTTATGTTGACTTCAACGTCCCCTATCCTGACGTTACCTATCACCATGACTTCTCGCTCCCTCTTAACACATTTGGTCTCTTGCTCCAACCCGGGAATTTGTTCCGAGACAGATATATCGAGGTAAACATCTAAGAACCAAGGCACCCATGGAGTCCAAGCATCTAACCATTCCGTCCAAGTCCACTTAACCCAAATTTCGGTTTTCTTCGTCGCATGATACTCCGTTCCATTATACGTGTAAGTGACTTCTTCCTCCTCTATATGATCAAATTTCCATATCCAGTTATAGATCTCCAAATGGAAGTGAATTCTCCACATGCCCTCAAAGGCGTCATGCCTCACAGCCACATCATTGCTGGAATACTGGTTTCCGGGGCCTTTCTCAGGAGGATCCCAAATAATCTCTACAACGGTTGGCCCTGGAGGCTCAACGGTCTTGTTCTTCCTACCTATCTCGGCCTTCTTTATCGGCGGACAAGTCGGGTTTTTAGCCAGATCTATGCAGTCGACTTTCTCGTTGCCAAGCCCCCAAGCCATATAAAGCTCAAACAATCCATAATCAAACGTCTTGTTGATGAAGACTATGAAAGGCATGCCGAAGCCGTATTCGAAGCTCGACCTATAACCCGGATAATGGTGAAGTCTAACGGGAGTCCACGTGACGTTGAGGAACTCAAGGGTTATGTTGTAGACCCGGTCTCTCGGCCTCGGAAACGTCTTGTTGATCCACCCAGCCATCTGGCTAATATTCTTCGGGGCGTCAGTCTCATACCATATCTTCACGATAGCCGTTTCATTCGTCTTCACAGGCTCGGTCTTGCCTTCATCAATGTTCTGCCAGTATTGCTTCGTCTCAAACCTCACAACCCAAGTATGTTGCGCGGACGCAGAAGAAATTAGGCCTATAACTAAAAGTGCTAACAAGCATAACGTGAGCGGCCTAGCCTTCATCTATGATTTAAAATAAACCAGTTTTATTTATTTTTATATGGGTTAGAAGTAGAAGGGCGATAACTCATGGACAAAGCTTTGACCGCGATAATCATAACAGCCTTGATTTACGCCCTAATATGTGGATCGACAATCCCGTGGACTCAAAAAAGCATGAATTTGGCAGAGTGCATGGATCCAAATCTCGAATATGTTAAATTCGAGCAGATGTCCAAGAAATGTGGATATGTATTCGACGAAATCCATTACGTGAGAGCAGCATATAACTATTTGAATGGAATTGCCATAAACCTCGAGCATCCACCCTTAGCGAAAGCCCTCATAGCGGCCAGTTTAAAAATTTTGGGAGTGTCACCTACCGCTTGGAGGCTTCCCTCAGTAGCATTCTTTTTCATATCCCTTTTCTCAATAGGTCTCATAACAAGATATTTCACAGATAGAGTTGCAACCATAATACTTGCTCAAACATTTCTCGCGTTAGATACGGTTGCCTTTCTACTTGGAGGACTCGCGATGCTGGATATCTTCCTGTTAGGGTTCACGCTTCTGGCCGTATCTTCATATTTTAGAGGTAGGTGGAAATGTTCCGCGATATTCATCGGCTTGGCTATGCTTACGAAAAGCTCTGGACTGTTTCTCCTACCTATAATTCCACTTCACAAACTTCTTGACAAAAGCGTCCCGTTAAAGAAATGGTTCATGCTATCGGTTCAATATATTTTGACGGCGCTTACGGTGTATTTTGCTGGACTGGCAATTTTTACAAGCTATTTTCATATTTCACCAACACCAATGCATTATCTCATTAATGCTTTGAAATACATCTCCTCCATAACTATCGGAACATTTACAGGGAATTTCATAATGTTACTTGGATCAAATCCCTTAGATTGGATTTTGGGTAAAATCAAAATATACCCTATCTATGATGAAGTATTGGAGACGGTAAACCTCGGGAAAATACACATAAAATACGTGTTTGTCACGCCCTACGCATGGATCTTTCAACTACCATACATTATTTACCAAACGTATTTGACCTTGCGTTTTAAGGAAAATATTGAATACTTCGCGTTCACAGCTATCTGGATGCTCTTTACGTATGCGCCGTATATAGTATTGTTTAATGTCCTTCACAGATTTACGATGAAGACCTATCATATACTCACAATATCGATGATATATGTCGGCTACTCGCTACTGGGAGAAAAGTCAGGTTGCCATAGGTTCCTTTTACTCTGCATATTACTCATGGAGATGTTTTGGTTCTTACATAATTTCCCGATAAGGACGGAATTCATGGAAGAGTTCCTATGAGCTTATTTCTCGTAAAGGAGGTATCCGAGTAGGAGTAGTGTGATGAACAGCCACAGGATGGCCACAGGGCTTCCGAGCAGAGGCACGGAAAAAATGTCATAAAGGACTATGAATGAGGTGCCTAGGTAAAGGGCTATAAATCTCTTCAACGCGGAAGCCGGGTTCTTTGTGAAGGTAAGCATTGAGAGGAGCTTCATCGTCTGCTCGCCCAAGCCAACGACATCTAACATGCTTTGAAACATCTTCCTACCATTCTCATTCAGCTCGACTATTTTCCGCCCATCACCGCCCCTCAACGAAATCCAACCGTTGAGCGTTTTCAAAACATCCTCATCTCTCATTTTAAGCATTTTTGAAAGCTTGCTTAATGAAATACTTGAAGAATCATTCAACCCTATGAGCATCACAGCCTTTATAGCAACCGGATCAATATTCAGATTCATAGAGCTTATGAGATCACATACTTCTCTCCCCTTTTCCGTGACCTCGAAGGTTCCGAGACCGGTCTTCTTAAACAATCCACGGCGCTCCAACCTCCTGAAAAGCTCCAAAGCCTGCTTATACCTTAAACTATATTTCTCGCAGAAATCTTTCAACTTCACGACGCCGCCATTCAGATAGGCGTACTCCACGGCATACGTCTGCATCTCACTCGATAAATCGATGTATCCGGTCAGTCTTTTCAGGAAGTCGGTAAAGCCGACTGACATCCCTATGTCGAGATGATGAAACTAATTTATAAAATTATTCGGTAATTACCTCTTCCTCTTCTTCCTCTTCAGGCTCTTGCCTTGTACGCCTTAAAATCCTAATTTTCACGCAATGAGGCTGATTAATCACATAAAAGAAGTGCGCAATCGACTCTATATCGCCGTACTCCTCGTCCAAGACTTCCTCCAAATTATCTGAGGTGTGTCTGGGGGGCATTGTGGAGAATACCAGATATCTTCCAAGCCTGCCCCAATAATATCCCAACTCCTTCTTCCAAAAACCTCTCTTCGCGTCATTTACGCTTGGAAGAGTTGAGATTTCGCCGTAATGATCCAGGTACTTGACTTCAACTATGTCGCCGACTTGGATGTCTGATTTCTCGAACCACGTCCATTTCCCAGAGTCCATATCTTAGCTACCTATTTCTAGCCTACTTCCACAATTTTTATTTTTATTTTTAAAAACGAACAAACATTCAAATAGCCGGCCAAGCCCTTTTAAGCGGGATTTTCTCAAAAATCTTATAAAAGGGTTTTGTAAACTCTTTCACATGTCTCTAAGCGGATTTCTCGCCTCGCTGGCCCCAGTAATAACCTACCTAGCCGTCTACCCATTCAAGCCGGAAATTCCGTTTTTCCCAGGCCTTATGGTGAGCGTCGCCCTAGCTACGCAGATGTTTGTCACGATTAAATTCCTTGAGTGGGCCGAGGTTGTGGATGAGGGAGGGAAGGAGCGTCAAAAATCTTAAATTAGGTGATTTTTATCTGGCCACCGTGAGCGAAGAATATTTGGGTGAAATGAGGGAAGCGATACTAAAAGTCGCAGATCATATGATTCGAGGCGGTTATGAGCCGACATTCTTCGCCACGTTGAGTGAAGTCGAGGCGGCGGAATTCCTTCGGAAAAAGAAGCTCGCGAGGATACGGAGATATGGGCCCGGAAGAAGATATGTACGTTATGTGGCAACCGATCTGCCCAAACTTCTGAAATTCCTCGTCAATGAGAAAGTGCTTACCATAAATGAAGTCGAGATATATGGTAGGAGGTATAGAAGACTTGGATATAAGGTGGATGGGGAAAAGATAGTGTACCCGAGCTGGGGCATGTTAAAGAAGTATATCGAGGAAGCTCTTGAAGGAAAGCTTTCCAAAGAAGACATCGGACTTGCCGTGGAAGAGCTGGAGGATCAGTCATTTGAGATCACATATGGGTATCCTTCAGATATTCTGAAGGAGTTGAAATCCGCGGCCATAAATGAAAAGAAGGGGGTTAAGATAGTGATGGAGCCGGCGTCCAATGCAATTCATTTGAAAGCCTCAACGGGATTTGAGGGCGAGTTGCTCAAAGATATAACAATTGTGGAGGGAAGGGAGGTCGAAGTCCCTCAAAACAAGGCCCTCCCAAGAGATCACGTGATTAGAATGATGAAGGAAGGGATGGAGAGAAGTATCGACGAAGCTGTTGATACCGTTCTAGAAAAGAGGAAAATTTTGGAGAGATTCAACGAGGCTCTTAAAAACACGGTGGAAAAGGGTGAGAAGCTCAAATACAGATATCGTAAGATCGAGGTGAGCGGGTCATCCTTCCCAAACCTCAACAAATACACCGTCACAGTATACTTGAAGAAGGGGAGGTTGCCGAAAATCCGCACAACATTCGATATAGATCTCGAGAAAATGCGTGAAATCTCTAGCCCGGAGAAGGTGAAAAACAGCCTACAGCCATGGGAGCAGAAAATAACCGATGAGGATAGGAAGGATGCGGCGACGCTCCTGGCCTCGATTCTACTCCACCAAGAATACTGGACTTCCCGTTATCCAGTTTCTGCACCGGTGAGAATACTCCCATTCTTCGCCGAATACGTGAAAGAAAGGAAGGAGTGGATGAAGATAGATGAGATCGAGATAGATGGTAATAAGGGTGAGGTATCAAGCCTAAACCTTAAGTTTAACGTTCCACATGAGCGCATACTAGAAGACTTATACGTGAAAGGCTTGCTGAAGAAGGAATTCATAGAAGACATAAGGAGAAGCTGGCTATACAAGCCATACAGTCCATTCATCGAGAAACTGTTAGACAGCGACCGAGAGCAGATCTATAGATGGATACATGGCAAAGACGTTGACAAAGACCTCTTAAGGGAAAGTATGAGAAGATATTTGATAAGCAACCCGGAGGAAGCCTTGAAAATCATGAAGAGGATAAGAGATAGATATGCGGGTGATTATGCCGAGCAGAAGCTGTCCGAAGTTTCAGACGTGCTGGATGAGATGCTGATGAGGGTGGCTAAAGAGTCTCCGGAGAAGATTTTGAGAAACCCTGACTGGGAGTTGATCCCAGAGAGCGCTTTAACCGAGGCCTATAGGAGATATGCGGGTGTCCCCGAAGCCGTCAAGCTCAGCAAAGGATATGATTGCGTCTGTGTAAATGATGATTTTACCGTTCAGGTAAATACGAAGTCACTATCCGTCTGGAAGGAGAGCATTCAAGTACTTTCCAAAGAAGTCGTACAGCTTCCGAAATGGAGTGAAATACAGGCGGCTGTGGAGGAGGCCAAGCTAAGATTCGGGGAAATTTCAAAGAAGCTGGAAGTTGAGGCTGGAGAGTTTTCGTCAGGGCTTTTAGAACTTCTCGAAGATCTCAAGCAAAAAACTGGGACATTACCGAAGGTAAAAGCGTATAAGAGGGGTGGAAGATATGTCGTGGAGATCGCTGGAATAAGGGTGATCATAGGATGGGATTTGAGAAACAATTTGCCACTATACTCAATAAGCGATATTTCAACCGGCTACACATACGTGTGGAGAAATAATAGCCGAGACGCCTTAGAATATCTGGCAGAGATGATAAATCCGGATTTCAAGTACAAGCTTAGGAGGGTGGTGAACGTATGATCAGAATAACCCATAATGGGAAGCTTTGGGTGATAGAGATCGGGAGAGTCGATGAAGAGGCGCTGAGGATAGCTGATAAGGCTAGGCCAGCAAACTCCACCATGGAGGTTGCCAGAGGCGGGATAAAGGTGGCGATAAAGGATCCAAAAGAGGCTGCGGAATTCTACCTAGATATGAAGCGATTGCTGGGAGGTGGTTGAAGTGGGCAGGTGGCTGAATATAGAGTTCCGAAACCTGACGCCTGAATCGGCTAGACGTCTGACGAGAACGCTTGGGAAAATATTGAAGGAGGAGAACTACGATCTCGAAAGCTATAAGAGGGACTTCAAGCAAATTCGTGAAGCGGCTTCATCAGGCAAGCCCGCCAAACTACATGTAAAAGTCGGAATGAACCAAGACTGGAAAGAGTTTTTCCTATTGTTGGAGGGAAAGGTTAAGGAAGCCGTGAACTCTTCACAACTACCCATATTAATGCTGGCGGCGATATTGGGCCAAGCAATCAAGGATCGGCGAGAATCCTTCAAAATAGAGGTGAACGTCCCAGAATTTGATGAAAAGACGAGGAGCTGGGACGACTGGCTAAACAATCTATCAGAAAAGATGAAGGAAGCATACCGCGGCAGGATAACAAACTTCAATCCACCACCGCCGGGAAGCCCAGACCCGTTCGGAGACCGCGTAGCCAAGAAAATATATGATGCGCTGATCGACTTCTCGAAAAAGCATCCAGACGTGGAGATAATATTCAATGATGAGGGGGTAAGCACGACCTACGACGTCGACGTGCTCATAAAGAATGGAGAGGCCAAACCCATAAAAGAGGATGCTATAGAGACAATAGTCTATAGCCTGAAGAACATCGAAAAATATAAGGGAGGTGAAGGCGACTACGGCAAGTACTTCAGTGAACGGTTGAAATACTGTAAAATTGTCTGGGAACTTGTCTATGGAAGAGAATTCGTCGAAGAGGTGTTCAAGAAGGCTTCGGAAGAATATGTCAAGAACAAGAAATATTACCTGAACTCGGACATGGTAAACTCGTTCATTACGGCTTTGTCCCAAGACTTGAAGAGGGTCTTCGTCTTCAGAGGAATAAGCTATTATGCGAAGGTATCCGAGAAAGAGTTTTCATCGGCTGGCATGGTTGCCCCGCAAGCCAGTATAGGGGTGTCGCCAGAAGATTTGCCGAAACACGGCCTATATTTCAATCCACCGTACTTGGATAAGGTTGTAAAGTTTTTAGAAGAACTCAAAGGCGTGGATCATCCAAAGGTTGCCGAGCTTAGAAGCCTCGTGGAAAGAGCTTTAATGATTAGGGAGAAGACGAAGAAGATGCTCAGAAGAGTTGACGAAGAGCCGTTGGACGAAAGCTTGGAAACGCTCCGTGAATGGGCGTGGAAAGCTAGGAGAAAATATATCTCAGTTTAGAGTTCAACCTTGCGGCTGAGCGGATTCCTATACTTGACGATGTAGCCGTTCCTCAGAATTTTAGGTAGCTCAACCGATTTCTTCACAGAAATCTTCGAACCACATCTAGCACATTTCTTTGACACCGTTATCACGATCTTGCCGTCGCGAGTCATTGAAAGCCTACTGTCGATGTAGAAGCTCATCTTCAACGCTGACGCCAGATCCAACTTCCTTTCACCCCTTCTATACTCTTTTTCACATTTCTTGCAGAAGATTTCTCCCTCAATTTGCCTCTCCAGTTGATGCCAAGCAATTGAGGTGAATAAGACGATCTTCGCCTGATCCTCATACTTATAGTGCTTCAGACCCTTGGAGAGGGCTCTATACGCCACGTCTATCTTAGGCCAAATTTCCGCTGAGTAGGCTGAATACATGCTCGCTATCTCCAAAGCCTTATCCGCTTTCTCGGAGATCCTATAGTCGAAACCCCAATGGGTGAGATCTATCTCATCCTCAGGTTGAAAGCTGAAGTCTTCGCCGTACTTCAACCCCTGTGACAGAAAAGCCGCTACAAAGATCTCAACATCTTCCTGATGTAGGCCGCCGAAGCCGGAGCAAGGTCTCTTCGAATTGAATTTGCCAAACTTCTCAACAAAATATTCATAACTATCGTTGGCGATGCTGCTCGAGACAAGCTCCCTGGCTTGGATAATATATTTTCGAGGTAATATGAGTTCCTGGTAAGACTTTAACATCTTGTCGATGATTGAGAAGACGATGCCCCTATCCCGGGATGCCGAATTCAACCTGGCACCCCCACCAAACTTGATAAAGCCTCCATTTAGCATTTCACCTAATCATGGGAAACTCCTTCATAAATTTTATAAAAAATTTGGAGAATACGTCTATGGGCATGGAAGCCTCAAAGTTCGCGGCGGATCTCGGAGAATATGTTGGAAAATTGAGGGAAGTATGCGTGAGGAGAGGTTATGATGTGGAGGTGTTAGAAGATTCCGGTGGAGGAATGCTCCTAAAAATATTCAATCCAACAACTTCTGGAACCGTGAAAATGATTATAGACGGAAAATCTTGGCATGGCCTAGACGTAGACTTGGGGGGCTTGCTGTGGAGGGGTGGCGCCGAGGGAAAGAAGCGGAAAATCAAGCAAATGAAGCTCCAACTAGAAATCTTGGCGGAGGAGCTTTCGCAAAGCGGTTTGAGCTTGAGAGATGAGCTTTCAGCTAGGTTGATGCTCTACGGCCTCATAACAGGTTTCAAAATACCTAACTTCATATGGAAAAATTGGCGTAGTTGCGCAACCATCGCTAGGATGGCGCTTGAATGGGGTATGCAATTCGAGATGAAACACTCTTCTAAAGGCTTTCCAATAATAAGTTTGAAGGGCTCCGACAAGAATATAAGAAGATTCATAGAAGAGTATGAAAGAACCTATAAAATCGACGGCTTTTTCGTGGCGGATCTAGTGACGATAATAAAGAAGGGGAGATTTGCATCGGTTCTGAAAAGTCCCAAGAGGAGGAAGATTTTATCCGAATATTTCCCGCCAAAGGTATATGCTCTGTTCGCGTTGAAAGCGGGTAATCTCACCAACAGGGATTATGAGGCTTTGAGAAATGCGCTCTTCAATTCACAACCAGCGGAAAGACAGCAAATAACGAGGACAATCATTGATGAACATGTTTACTCGAATACGTTAAGCCGTGAAGAGCTGAGAAGAATTGAAGATATACTCGTGGAATGCGTCGATAAAAAGTTTGGAAGACTGGAGATAATTCGCATCTTGAATGATCGATGGAGCTTGTTCTTCGTCACTCGAGATGTGAACGCGGAGGTCATACTTCCACGATTCTTGAAGAAATCTTTGGAAAAAGTTTTAGGAATGGAGATTGAAAGGATTTTCAAGAGCGATGAAGGGATTGAAGAATTTGTAAAATTTGGTGAATCCGTGTTGCGGAGGCGTGAGCCGAGAGGTGATACTCTAAATATTTTGACAAAGGATGGGTACCAAATATTCCTGTCGATGGGAAAGGTGAGTAATACTCTATATCTTAGATCGAGGAACAGGCTTTTCAGAGGAGTTTATACCAGCCTGATCGTGGCACATAGCAACCTCATAAAGAGAGAACATATCGAACTCATAAACAAATTTTTAGAGAAAAGCAAGCTATACATTAAGAGGGTGATGAAGTTGGCGAGAGAAGAGTTTGATGAGAACATCATTAAGATGGCAATCATATCTGAAGATGATGTAACGTTTTTCGCTCCGCCAGTTGGTGTGGTGATAGATACCCGTGAAAGTATGACTAAAAACGCCGAGAAAATCAGGAAAATCGAGAAGACCATGCGGAAGTCTCTAAAATCCTTGGAGATCGCCGCAGGTGATAAACTACTCCCAGCCAAGAAAATGTCTCCAGCCAAGAAATATGTAAAAATTTAATTATGAGTTATGTGGATGGTGATGTCGAATGACGCTTGAAGTCTATAGATTGTTTGGGGAGCCCGCAACCTTTCTGGTCAAGTCAGAAACTTCCTATAACCTGCTATATTCCGTCATAGTCTACACACCATATGTTTTTGAATGCGGATGCAAAGGGTATTTCTTCAAATCCATTGGAAAATATTATCCATGCAAGCACATACAAGCGGTTAACGACGAACTCGAAGCATATGCCGAGATGGGAGCCTACTTTCCACAAAGCATTCCAAAAGAGGTTATGGAGAAGGAAAAAGCGCTGTGGGATTTGCGGAGAAATCTCTACGCCTATGTCGAGGGACATGTATCAAAAAACCTCGAAAACGTGTACTCATTTTCCTTCAGGGATGTATATCCGACAGTCTATATTGGGGGAGCAGCCCTCACGCTGAGCGAGATAACGTTCGATGAGAAAGGCGCCTCCCTAAAGGTTTTCTCCCCATCGAGAGGTGCGTTCTTCGACGAGGGGAGGATCAAAACCTCGCGACTACTCGATGTGATATTCCAGCTACCGTCCACCGATGAATTCGAGCGCATGGTGAGTTTCCTTCTAGAAAAAGGGCCGAATGAAGAGATATTCCAGCCCACGAGAAAGTTTCTTTTTGGGCAGAGGGTAAAGGATGAGAGTAGTGGAATAGACCCCGAATTGTTCGGGTATCGGAAGCTTCTCTCAAGGCTTTACTCGGAAATGGAAGCTCTTAAAGAACTCGACATAAAAACCTTTACAATTTTACGGCATTTCTCCAGCAGGCGTAGATCGATTAAAATTTAAATTTATGATCTTTAAAAAAGCTTCAGAACAATGCTACCGCCCTATCACTTCGCCGCCGGATACATGCTCACGGCATTCACCCCGGATAAAGATCTGAAGAAGAAGATATTTTATGGAATATTATTCGGCCTTATCTCGATCTCACCCGATTTAGACGTCCTCTTCCGGGTGCATAGGAGTTTTTCACACAGCCTAGTCTTCATCACGATGATAACGCTTCCATTGATCATCCGCCTAAGGGGTAGGAGCCTCTTCAGATACGCGGTTTTAGCATACACGGCATATATACTTCATATATTGCTCGATCTCCAAGACCCGACGCCGGCGCTCTGGCCCGTTTTCAACGGAGCCATCTGGATAAGCGCTAGCTTCTACATTAAAGCCTCCAGCCCGCTGACCATAAACGCCTACATAACATCGCATTTCGAGGAATACGAGTTCAAAAGCTTAAGTGAATTTCTCTATAAGGCGGCTGACTACAATTCGCTGATATTCGCCTCATTGATGATATTGGTGTTTACGCTTATAGCGGCCTCAAATCTTCACAGTTCCAAGCCTTCTAACCAGCCCTCCAAAAACGTATATACGCATATACATTAAGTAGCTTACCGCTTCCTCGGGACCTTAGGCCTGTAGCCGCCCACCAACAATATCGCCGAAAAGGCCGCTAAAGCTATGATGACGGCGATGAAGACCGCCGTTATGGGTATCCCAGCGACGGCCGCCGGCAGTCCGAGGGTTACGCCCTTAAGTAAGTTACTTAACCTATCTCTCTCAGATGAAGCTTTCTGGAGTTCCGACCTCATATTAGCCAGCTGCGAGTTAAGCTTCTCAATCTCTCCGCTCTTCAATTCAAGTTCTTTATTTAGCCGAGAGACCTGAGATTGCAGGGTTTCAATCGTCTTTTTCAGCTCCTCGATGTGAGATGTCTCAGCCCCGGTCGCGTTCAATGATGCTTGACATTCCTCCAGCTTCTGCTCTAGTTCCTCTATCTGATCAATTAAATCCTCCTTCTCCGCGGTCATATTCTCGATCTCCGCTTGACATGAGAGCAGGCTCTCATTAAGCTTGTTTATCAAATTTCCCATCTTGATAAAGACTTCTCTATAAATCCTTGTAAGTTTCCAAGAACCAGGCTGACCTGGATAGGCATATCCCGCCCACAGTAAAAGCCTCTTAAACAATTCAAAGGTGTCTTCACGATCGCCGAATCCCGCGGCATTCGTAATTATTATCACTCTCGTGCCGTATGGGAAGGCTTGGTAGATCTCGCTTGGCCCTATTTCACCTATCTTCCTCACAAATTGTCCTTCAATAGACTCTATGAATGCTCCACTCTTCCAAGCATAGATGTCGACATCAACAATGTCTTCGAGGAGAAGATCATCTATTGCCTCTAACCTTAACAGTATTGGACCTACATAACTTGATGGCTCTTCAACATCCTTAGTATTCACGACTATACCTGCCTCATCCAAAACTTCATAAATATCTCCTGTGGGTACACCATCCGCTATGAAGATAACTCCTTCACCATTCATCAAGGCCTCTCTTAATGCATCTTTAGACGGCGTGTATTCCTCTCCAAGGCTCCAGAAAATTAAATTCACATGGCATATGAGTCTTGGAGATTCGCGCTTAGCTAAAATTATCATGGAATAATAGTTTTCGATCTCTTTAAAATCAAAAGACTTCAGAAATGTGTATTTGTCGGTGGTATTCCAATCCTGTGGGATATATGCGCAAATAAAGAATGGCAGTCTTATAGTTTTCTCCTCCTCTTGCGCGGCAACCGGTTTGAGGACATATGCTGATGTCGCAACAAGCAATATGATAATTAGGAGTGAGGCGTATAAAGCCTTCTTCATGTCGAGGTAAAGCGGTTGATCATCGCTTTTATATTTTTCGAGAGAAATTTGTCAAACTTCTTATAAAATTTTAGTCAACTTATATGGGTGGACGATGCCCCGTAGAATACGTTACAAGTGGATAATTGTGGCCGAAAAGCCGTCGGTAGCGAGAAGGATAGAGAACTTGAGGATACCCTTCGCCCTAGTCATCCCGCTGCGAGGCCACATCTTCGACGTGGATTTCCCCGAGGGATATGATTGGCATGACGTTCCTCCAAGCCAGCTCTTCGACGTGGAGGAGCTTGAACTAGTTGTAGTAGATCAAGAGGCCTATAACCTCTTGAAGAAGAAATTTTCGGAGAACAAGGACGCGACCCTAGTCATAGCAACTGACAATGATCCGGAAGGCGAGCTTATCGGCTGGGAGGTAGCCCAAATCTATAAAGAGGTTCTGAAAAAGAAGGCCAAGCCATTTTACCGCATGAGGTTCAACACCACAGACTATCAAGAACTGAAGAGAGCTTGGCGAGAGAAGGAGACCGGCTTAAGCATGAGATGGGTTGAAAAAGCATCTTTCAGGAGAAACTTCGACTTCATCACAGGAGCGGCTTTCACGAGGCTTCTCACGCTTAGCACTAGGAGGGCTGGAGCAGATGTACGCGTCCTCTCATGGGGTTCATGTCAAGCGCCAACATTATATTTCGTGGTGGAGCGTGAAAAAGAGATCTTGAACTTTAAACCCGAAAAATTCTGGAGAATTGCCGCGCTACTTGAAACAGAGGATAGAGAGAGATTTTGGGCGTTCAGCGATAAAATAAAGGTGAAGGAGAACGCCGAAAGAAACTACAACAGCATAAAAAGGGAGAAAACCGCCACAGTAAAGGAATACAAGGAGTCTATTAGAAGGAATCTGAGACCGCTTCCAACCAGAACCGATGAATTGCTTAGAGACATGTCGAAGTTATTCGGGATACCTGCGAACAAGACTTTGATGCTTGCAGAAGAACTCTATGGCCGAGGCTACATATCATATCCGAGAACGGACACGAACATGTATAGGGAAGACTTTAACTTCGTAAAATATGCGGAGATCGCCGCCAGAGGATTAGGTTTGGATCCGATGAGGTTCTTAGAGCCTAATCCGAGGCAGGGGACGCGTTATGATGGGGCTCACACGCCAATATATCCTATTAAACCATTTTACGGCGAGGGTAATTTGAGGAAGATCTGGGAACATATTGCGAGAAGGTTTCTCGCAAACGCCTTCTACAGTAACGCGGAGCAGGTGAGGCAGGAGGCAACAATCCTAATCAAGGGAATAAAACTATATGCATCTGGAACAAGGATTGTTAAGGAGGGTTTCTTCGAAGTGCTACCATATGCGAGGCCGCCAGATGATCCGATACCTAGGCTGAGAAGAGGTCAGAAGCTGAGGATAATAAAGCTGGAGCTGAGGGAACAGACAACCAAGCCTCCACCAAGGCTGACCGAATCAGATCTCTTGAAGATCATGGAGAAGTGGAATATTGGAACGGATGCTACTAGGGCGATTTACCCGGCGCTGATCATAGATAGGGGCTACGCAATAAAGAGAAACAAGACGTTTCATCCGACGTTTACGGGATTCAAGCTGATAGAACAACTCGCGAAAGTCGATGAATCATTGGTGTCTCCCGAGACCAGGAGGAGGGTTGAGGAGATGATGGAGAAGATTGAGCGGGGAGAAGCCGATATGGAAGTTGCCATGAAGCAGATGATCATACTCTACAAGAAGCTTTTCGAGAAGCTTGAGAACCGGATGGATGAGGTGGCGAGAACCTTGGCAGATGCGATAGGATATGGTAAGAAGCCGCTGATAAAAAGCGAGGTGAAAGCTTCCTGAAAAACGTTTATGGAGTAATTTTGGCCGGAGGGGAAGGAAGAAGATTCAGACCCTTATCACTTTACATCGCGAAATCGATGATACCTATAGGTAAGTATGAAAAACCTCTATTAGAATACGTCATAAGAAACATGAAGCAGAGCGGTATAAACGATGTATACATCCTCGTGAAGCATAAAAAACACCAAATAATCAACTATTTTAACGATGGAAGCCGCTTCGGAGTAAAGATAAGATATGTGGAAGATCCTGCCGATAAGGTTGGGAATGGGGCGGCAATACTCAACCTGCTAAGGAAAATGAAAATAACTTGCGGGACCTTGCTGATATATTATGGAGATATAGTGACGACGTTAAACCTATCAAAAGTGGTGGAATATCATAGAGAGAAAAATGCGGATGTAACCATAGTCGTATCTAAGTATCGTGCGCCTGTAGGGATAATAAAATATGATCGGCGTAGCGGTAGGGTAAGAGATATTGCCGAGAAACCGCTTCTTGGTATTTCCGCATCAATTGGAGTATTAGCTTCGGAGGTCGAAGTTCTTCGGAAGGCATTTCCGCTCTTCAGTAAATTTAAATCGATAGATTTTATGGCCGATATTCTCCCATACTTACTTGCCAGAGGCGCGAAAATATACGCCTATAATTTCAGGGGTTTTTGGTATGATGTTGGAAGCTTGGAAAAATATGAGAAACTCAAACTACCGAAGTCTTTCAGATAATTCCGAAGACCATGAATTTACTTGCAACCCATGTGCCTGCATACTTAACCGCCTGAATCAACAGTATGAAGGAGACCACGTGCCCGAATAAGAGGACGTACATTTGAGGTGTCATGATGAAATCCATGATTGTGGCGACGATAATGCTCTTAGTAAAAGCGTTCCACATGTCTAGGGAGTAACAGCTCATATATATTCCGAGTGGTAGGAAAAACACGCTGGCATATCCCAGCGCCAGCAAATATCCCCCAACAATTCTGGTCACCGGTATTAGGAGGAGGAAGGCGCCTACTATGGCGAGCATCGGAGCAATCGATAACAGGAACAATGCGATCAGGTCGAGCGCGGCCATCACCAAGAAGGCGAGCATCGGTATAAAAATATAGAACCATAAAACCTCTCTAACGGCTCCAAACATCCAGCCGACGACGGTGATGAGGGCAGGGACAGCCTTAAAAAACCAATTGAACCAGTAGCCTATTAGAGAGCCTGTTAAGAAGCCTTGGACGTCCAGCACGTCGGTGCACATAGGCCCCGGCTTCGGGAGAACGGCGTTGAGATTCGAGATGACGCTTTTCGCCAAGAAATCGAAGAGATCTGGATTCACCGCAACGTAGAGGATCACGAGCCTTGGAAGGATGTAGAAGAGTTCCGCCGCCCATTTCCTAAATTCGCCGAAGATCAGAATATGCTCTAGTGAGGCGAATAAATTCATCAGAACATAGCCGATGAACAACACCAATATCAGGATAAATATGATGCCATAGATTTGGCGAGCCCACGTCATCAGCACAGGATTATAGGGCTGAACGCTCACTCAATCGCCCACCTCGAATACCTTTCAAAAGTGGATGCTGCCCAATTAGCAACGCTCATGGAAAGCATTACAAAGATGTACATTAGGAAGCCGTATGCAACTAAGGCGATGAATGTCGCGGGAATTCCCGTAATATCGAAGAGTATCATCGCAAAAGCTTGCGGGTTGATGAAGGGAAACACTATGTTTATTCGAAGCAAGTCTTCGGTGACGTAATCGCTCCAAGCCTTTTCAAGGGCGCAGACAAGCGGCGATGCAAGAAGATACATTATCAACCCTCCTACGCCGGCTCCGAAGAGATATCCGCCAACACCCCTCGTCGGAGGTATTATCAATAGAATGGTTCCTAAGGGCATGAGAACTATGCTTAGCTGAAACATTATTATCATGACGACTGCCATGGCACCGATTGCCAAGATCATCACGCTTGGCAGAAGTATGAGGAGGACGAACGCCGGGCCGCCGGCTCCGAAAAAGGTGAAGATAAACATCAATATCATGACTATGGCTTTGATGAAGAGGTGGGGGAGCGACCCCATCAAATCCTTAAACACCTGGGTAGGGTCTGTGATCATGCCGTTGGAGAGACAGTTGATCGTTATGAAGTTGACGGCGACATCTACCTTATCACCTATATTCTCGGCGACGAGATTTGACAGAGTCGAGCTACCCTGAAAATATACCCATTCGATAAAGTCCGGGTTGCTCGCCGCCAAAAACCCCGTAGCAACTATGATTACTGGGATCATCGAAGCTATCCGAGCCCTCAAGTTATGGAGTATCCCAAACATGTTTATGAAAGTATAGAATATTATGACCGCCAGAAGCGTTCCCAAAGCGGCGCTGTAAATCTGCTTGGCGAAGGCTTTATAAAAGAACGGGGATTTCCCAGCCTGCAACAACAAGCCCTCGATAGTCGATGCCGCTCCCAAGATCTTTGGGAAGACCATTCAGAAAATTTATATAGACTCTTTTCTATAAAAACCTTGGGATGAAATTAATAAGAATACCGGTGCCGGCCATACCGAAGTTCTTAACAAACCTAGGTCAGAGAATAAAGTTGGAAGGCCCTCTAAAGCTTAGACTCAACCCAAAGAAGATAACGTATTTGCTTAACGGGTCTGCGCCCGTGTCGAGGGCGCCCGCGGCGAGAGCCCGGTTCCCGAAGATAAAGCAACCGGGCAAGCTGGACCTCATAAGAGCTTCGCCCATCGCCGGCGTCGTTAGGAACGGTTTAGCGGCCATGGCCTTGTTCGGAACGGCGGTAACCACGAAGATACTCTCGTACATCCCGATAATAGGTCAGCCGCTCGCCGAGTTCACCGGCGCCGTAGGAAACAGGCTCCTGCAGGAAGGAAAGAAGATCGAGCTTCCAAAGAGAATCGAATTTGAGCCGCCGAACCCGCCAGAAGAGGTTGAGAGGCCTCCAGAAAAAATAAAAGAGCCAAGCTATATCACGTAGACGCGGATGAACGTGGTTTATCAAGCGGTAGCCAGCCAAGCTCTAGCTAATGCCACAGCTGGAAGCATAAACTTCGCCCCAGTTCACCCGCTCTCTTGGCAAATCTTATCAACAATATCTCATATTGCCATATTCTTGCTCCTCATAATAATCCTCTTCAAAGCATTTTTAGGAATGTTCCACGTGGAGAAACTTTCCGCTTGGATATGGATGCATGTACCGCTCATAGTCACCTATGCCATCTTCCTAGCGTTAACCAGTCCGGAAGTGATGAAGACCATGTATAATATTTCGAGGAGCTTTTCAAGCTCGCTTGTAAGATGGGACGTTATGCAAGAATGTTATCTCATTAAAAAGCTTGGGCCAAAGGATGTGCTCACCCCAATAGACGCGGTTGCCCAAGCGATCTGGCAATGGACTGACTTCGTGGAATTCGTGTTGAAGGCGGCCGTGGTTCTCTTCTTAACGCTATTCGGCCTCGGCACGCCGATGTTCCACATGTATTTCACGTATCCAGCCATAATAGCGACGGCCCTGGTCTTCATAGGCGCGATAACCCACGTCTTCCTCTACGTCTCCCCAGCGATTATAGCGCTCGGGGTGCTGGCGGTCATGTCTGGAGCATTTAAATATGCTGGCGGCTGGCTTATAGGCTTCGGAGTCGCCGCGATGACCATATTCCCGCTAGTCATACCGCTAACATGCTTCCTCATATATGCATGGAACGAAACGGTCAATTATCTAACCCAGGCGGTAACCCTTCCAGACTGGCTCACACGCGGGATAATATTCTTCGTGATAGACTTCTCGAAAATACCCATACTCGGGTTAACGCTGGGAGCCTTTGCCATCGTGTGGGCTGTCGCGATAATATTGGCGACAGGGGTTGCGGAAGTGGTTTCCGCTAGACTATAAAAGGATCAGATATTGACCTTCTGCTTATTTCTCACGTCTAAACCCTTCAGCTTCTCAATCTCTCTAATCGTGGGTATAGGGGGCTCATACTTACCGTCGATAAACCATTTCACCCTAGCCATGCCGTCTCCAAGCTCTTCGATGACTACCTCCAACCTCATCCAACTGGCCCAAATAAAATAATAAAATTTATGTTTTGTTCGGGAAAGCCTCCTGTGGCCGAAACCGTTAAATCCAAACTTCCCCATATAAGAGGCGGAGATGAGCTTCGAGGAAGACATCGGTAGCCGTATCGACAAGCTATCCTGGCCAGGTTACATGACTGTGGCACAGCTCACGGACGTCGCCACTAGGGCTCCAGCCGCGTTCCTGCCTATCGATCCACCTCAAACGATCTTCAAAAAGGCGGTCTTGGCGCCATACGGAGTATATATAGGCAAGACCAAGCATGAGAAAGTCCAGGTCTACTGGAACTTCGACGACCTAATGAATGGGCACGTAGCCATCCTTGGAATGTCAGGTTCGGGTAAGTCCTTCCTCCAGAAACAGTTTCTCATCAGGCTTTGGAAGAGCACCGCCGGGGAGATGAATATACTTGTCATAGACCCTGAAAACGAATATGAGAGCTGGATAAGGGAGCTTGGCGGAAGATACTTCAGAATAGGCGAGAACAGCGCCTCGAGGCTGAATATCCTAGAGCCTCCGACCGAGAAGACCAACCCATACGAATGGGCTCTAAGCATAAGAGATATCTTCACAGCCGTCTTAAACCTCCAGAAAGCGCCCCTCCAGGCGGGCTTGCTGAAGAGCGCTTTAGAGGATGCCTTGAGAAATGCCGGGATAACCCATAACCCGAATACTTGGCGGAGAGACCGTTGGCCAACCCTCCGCCACGTCTACACCTTCCTCGAGAAAAGAGAGCAGGAGATTAGGAGATCTGGGAAGACTGGAGAATCTCAGTTGCTTCAAAGCCTATTGACCTTGAAGGAGAAGCTCCATCACTTGGTCATCCCGCCGACGGACTACTTCAGCGAGCAGGGAGACATCAACCTGAGAGGCTTCCTGGCCTCGAAGGGCAACGTCCTCGGGCTGTCCACGAATAAGCTGCCGAAATATGGTCGAGATCTCGTGAACTGGGTCATAGTCAACTACATCAGGCAATACATGGAGCATCACGGCATAGAGCCCGGTCGAATAAGCCTCCTCATCATGCTCGACGAGGCTCACATACTGTTTAAGCGAGAGGATTCGCCACTCGAAGAGATCGTCAGGCAGGCGCGTAAGTATGGATTCGCCATAATGGCCGCCACGCAGATGGTCTCAGACGTGAAGCCGGCTATACTCTCGAACATGGGGACCGTCGTGCTGTTCAGGATTACTGAGGCGAAGGACGCTAGCAGGATACTACAGGGACTTGGCGTCGACAACGAACACTATAGGAAGTTGTTGGCAAGCCTCCCGCGTGGAGAGTGTCTAATACGATTCAACTTCAGGAAGGGAGTCTGGAAGTCTCTGATACATACGAGGGTTGAGGCTGAGAGGAAGGAGCGCTGGCTGGAGGTCGTCATACCGAGGAGACCGAGGATCGAGGAGATCGTCGTGGCAAGCGAGAGAGAGGTCGCCAGAGCTGGGAGAACGTAATCGTCATAAGATCATTCCACTTCTCCATACGCCGCTTGCTCGGATGCCGCCAGCAACTGCCGCATCTCTTCCTCCCATTCCTCTATCTTCCTATGTAATCTGATGAACCTGGCATTGTATTCGCGGTACAGCTTGTATGGAAACTGGAAGTTCTTCAACTTTTGCTGAAGATCGAATAGGCTACCTCTCCTAGCAAGCCTATCGAAGTTCAGGAGATCGACTGCCCGCTTCAACCTATCCTTACCGTCAAGAGCTAGCGCTAGATCGATAATTTGGTCAAGCTCCTCCCTCGTATAGAGATACAACTTTCTCCCAACGTTTGGAAGCTCCCTGAGTATATCTTCAACATATTCTTTTGGATAACGCGAAAGCTTCCTGCGAATATACTCCACAGCCATCTTGTCATCGAGGTAGAAGCTCATAAGCTTCAAGCCGGTGATCTTCTCAATAGGCTCATCTACGCTTGCGACGACGATCACATCCTTGTCCTCTCTAAGCCATTTGGTGATAATTGTTTTAATTCTTTGGGTGACCTCGTGGGCTTCTTCCTGCCCCGATGCGCCGAAAGATTTTTTGAATCCCATCGTTCTCAAGTCGAGATGCACTACGAGTGGCGCGATGTTCTCCAATCTCCTCAATATGTTTGCCAACTTTCTCTCAGCCTCGCCGTAATACCTTGACGCAAATTGCTGGAACTCAACCTCGGTATACGGTAGCTTTAAATCGTTTGCCAAGGCTTGTGCGAGATCTGCAGCCGTCATACCCTCAGGCACCAGCACGAAAACGTTGTTATGGGTTCTTCCCCCAACCTTTCGAATGCGCTTCCTCCTTAGAAACGGCCTAATTATCAAATTTTTCAAATACTCCGCTTCGGTGGCGCTTAAAACCAGGTCTCTGAGCCTAATATCCCGCGTCTCCGTGATCTCCACGTCCACCGTCTTAGCCATCCACTCGCGAATCCTCTTTTCATCCATCTTCCTGAACATCAAGAGCATCGACAAGTTGAAGCCGTCCGTCTTAGCGGCCAACTTCTTGGCTGTCTCCTGCTCCAAGAAAGAGGATAAAATTAGGAACCTCTCCTCCGCGGTTAAGACCTCGCCCTCTGTATAGCTTGCCATTCGGAGATCTGGATTCTCCGGCTTAAACCTGGAGATTATGAGGCATTTGTTCCCCCAAGCCGCGTTCTGAAGTATCTTAAGCTCTGACTGCGGTAGGGTATCCTCGGTGAAGAAGTCTCCAAAATAGCAGAGAAGCTTCGATTCCTCTTTCATCTCAGATTCCTCGGATGCGAAGGGGAAGCCCTCCTCCCTCGGCCAAACCTTGTGACCGTAGACGACTATCACGACGCTGTTAGGTCTAAAATACTTCGCCAGCCCCTCATAGCTTTTTAAAACGCTTAAGGCATCGATGTTCTCTAGAACAGCTTTCGACGTGGAGACCAAATACTTCACGAGCAGGGGATCGTTAGCCCTGATCCAAACAACTGGAAAACCATGCGAGAAATAGGATAGATAGCGGTTCAGAATCTTCATCATTATGGTTGAGAAGACGCCTTCAAAAAACGGGTCTCCCTCTATCCGCCTTTCCTCCACTTCCTTGAGCTTCACGCTACTCCTCGTCCTCCTACCCATCTCAAATATTCATATCTTAAATCCTATTTCTAAAGGTTTAGCTTGAAGACGCCCAACCCTTGCGGCCTAGAAAAGCTAAAGACGGGAGCTTTCCGCGCCCTCATCTAAAGCTTTATAAATTTTATTACCCGCACTCCTATAAGGCCAAAACGCCTCGAAGGATGAGATAAGTTCGACTTGCTGAGAAAATTTTATAAGCCTGAATATGTTTTAGGTTTTAAAACATAAAACTTTTTCGATTCTAGAAAAAATAAACTTAAATTCCCCCTAAACCTCTAGAATTAGTTGGAGAGCAGGACATGCCCCCCCACCTAGAGTTTAGGTTCCCCTACCGTCCACAGGATAAGGGCGCTAAATTTGAGCGAATTTCGGGGAGTGCGAAAGATTTAGACGGCTTCGATGGAAAAGTCATCAAGATATTCACAGATCTGAACAAGAAGGCGATGATACTGGCCGTCAAGGCTGCAATATATTTAAAGAATGAGAGGAGGCGGAAACGATGAACAGGCTTATAAATACTGACATACTTCCGGCCGAGGTCTTCATCGTCGAGGAATCCACGCCGCTGAAAAAGTTTTACGTCGAGGTGCAGATGAACCCGGCACCACAAGCAATCGAGATAACAAATCATGAAACATGGAGAGAGCTGAAAACCCATCCTGAGAAGCTTCGAGAATTTGCTGAAAAACATTTGAACACGACGTTGAGTGATGATGATAAAGTGGTCTTCAAGGAAGAGACAGCATATCACGTCTATAAGGCGAAGGTGCATGGGAGGAATGCGATAATAATCTCTAAGTCGCCGCTATCGCCTGGAAAGGCCAACCTATCGCTCAGGCGGAGAGATGATTTCCCGATCTACGATGAGGTGTCGCTGGTCGGCGACACCAAGTATGCGATCTACGAGATTGCAAAATGGCTCGGTATAAGAACGAAGGATAAGGACGGCGTACCGCTTGACCCCGAAGACCTTTGGGACCTATTTCTCGAAAAGGTAAGAGATGGAGACGTGTGCTATGAGCCATATACGCCGAGCTACACGGTAAAGCTCACGAAGGAGAAATTCCAGAAACTTTTGGAAGACACATTGCATTGCGGCTTCATAATAGATAGGAGATTGTCGACTCTCATAAGGGCGCAGCTCATCCGAATACCTCTCAGTCTACTAGACTACGACTACCAGAAATATAATTCCCACGCGATAGTCATTGCCAACACGAAGATTGGAAAATGTCTGAGCATGGATCATCCAGTAGTTGTCGACGATGAAATCCTTTGGCCTTCAGCGATATATGACGAGGAAGGGTTCTCGAAAGAAACCTTCACAACCCCGACGATATACCTGCGTGAGAAAAGGCCTGACAGAGGCAGATGCAGACTCTACGTCTCCTACGCGGACAAGCTAATCAAAGTAACGTTGGAGAACGGCTTAACCTTCAAGGGAACTCCGGAGCATAAAGTCTTCTGTAGGGTGACGCATCCGGATGAGGGGAAGACCGTAACCAAGTGGGTCTCGCTGGGAGAGATAGACCTTTACTCGCGAAAACTCTACGAAGTAGCTTTCTCACCCATTCCAATCCAACAACCGAAAGACGTAAGAAAGTACATCTACGAGCTGGTTGAACGCGAGTTTAGAAGGGTGTTCAGAGGCAAGAGAGTCATGACGTATAGGGAATTGATGAAGCTATGGGATAGGAAGGGCAACGATCCAGAAGCTTTCAGACTACTACATGAAATATATTTGACCGAGATAAAGATGAAGGGCTTGAGAACGGTTCCGAAGCCACAGCCCCTCGACATCGCATATAAGACGAATAACAGATGGAGAGTCTTCAGAATACCGGATCCATGCTCGCGTGAAACGGGGACTCTACTGGCATTCCTCTATCATACGACGGCGCCTGATCTCGGCAGTTTCAGGATCACGCCGACCTTCAGAGACAAAATCTATAGAATATTGGATAAGACGCTGGCACAGTACAGCGGCTACACAGATATCAGGCTTGTAGGAGCATTAAAGATCTTCAGGGAAGCTATCTTCGGCAGAGTCGACGATGGGGGAAATGGTATAGGGATAATCGCCAAATTGCCGGACCCGGTTGTAGAGCAATTCCTACTGACATTGTTGCGGATCTCTGGGCGGGAAGGAGAGAGGAAGATGGTCTTCAGACTCAAGAGCAAGCATCAATTACATCAAATATGCTTCCTCTTGGCGACTAGGGGAATATTCCCAACAAAAGTTAGCGGGACAAAGCTATGCTTCAACAGGAAAGAATTTGATCAAGCATTCAACGGGGTGAAGGCCTACACGTTCAGAAGATTCATCAAAGCGTCGGAGCTGAGATATGGAAGGATTATACTAAACAAAAATGTCTGTGACAAGCTCGGATTACCGATAAACGACAAACCATATAGATGCAACTGTTTCATACAGGTCAAGGGCATGAATCTCCTGCTTCCGGCCAGGCTGACAATATCCTCTCATCCGGTGGTTTTCATATCGTCGGAGTACGCCGAGGAAATAGGTGAGGGAGAACATGAGATAACGATAATGGTCAAGAACTTGCCGCGGAAACTCATATTCAAGAAGATTGTGAGGGTTGAAGATGTCCCGGGAGGACAGGTGAAGGATCTAAACGTCTACAACCCGCCGACCCACAATTTCATAGACGCGTATGGAATAATACATCACAATACTTCGATGGCTAGAAATGTTCGAGAGCTTTTCATGCATAAAGATGTTAAGATCTTGTCGAAGGCGACATCCGCCGGGATGGTGGGCTACATATCAACCGATAAGGCGCAGGGATCTTGGGTGGATAGGAAGAACATGCCGGTGTTCATCGAGGAGCTTCAGCAACAGGCCATAATCAGGCATCTTCTCGAATTGACGGAGCAGGGAGAGGCTGAAATAGCGGAGGCCGGGAAGACCTTGAACACGAAGACTCTCTCAAGTTTTGTAATATTCGCAAACCCCGAAGAAGAGGTGGAACTGGGCGATATAGTGGGAAGGGTGTTGAAGAAGATCTCGCCGAACTTCGGCCCAATATCGTCGCGTTTCGCGGCAATACTTGTTGGAAAGAACTTGGAAAGGGCGAGGAGGAGGAAAGGCGTGACCATTACACCGGAATATCTTGAAGAGGCTAGGAGAATAGTCGCATACGTCCTCGAAACACAGGAGCCGTTCATAGAGAAAATTTACCGGGATCAGAAGATCATAGAATGGCTTGAGAAGGAGAGCGAGATACCCGACTTCTATAAGAAGAAGCTTGATGAATATGCGGATAAAGCGAGAAACTTTCAGATCAGGCAGTTAATACGTGAGAGAATTGGAGCACATAGGCATATGAAAGGCCTCGCCCTGAAACTCGCCATATTAGACAGAATGCCATTCACCAAATACGATGCAAACGAGAGGGGAATCATCCTCAAGCTGGCCAAGAAATATTTGAGAAAGATATGCAGGGAGATAGAGCTTCCTTCGATACAGCAACTCGTTGAGGTTGAGAGGACGAGCACGTATTATGATTGGGAATCAAAGTTCTACACTTACCCGAAGTATGTGAAGCCGTTGTTCGTATTGCTTGGCTACGCGGCATATCGCGGTAAGACCGTCATATCGCTCGCCGAACTAGACAAGCTTATGAAGAGTGAGCTGAGAAGGCTGCCGGGCATCAAACCCAAGGACATAGAAGAAAAGGGTTTGTCGGCGCTGAGAGGGTTCAAGGTTCCGCCGAGCAGGACGATAAAACCGTTATTGATAGAGAATAGGGTGAATCTCAGCGATCCGGAGAGAATCGAGATAGACCGGTCACTCGCGGAATGCTATAAGGCATATGTGCTCGAAGGCCAAGCCATGGACATATTCATGGAAAAGGCGCAGGCGAAGATAAACGAGATAGCCTCGAAATACAACATGGAGATGACAGGCATGGAGATCAATGACATAATCGTGGATAAGATCATGGAAGTGACCGACTCGGTCATAGAGCGCAAGCTCTCCGAGAAGTATCCGAGTGGGATGGTGGCCGAGATAATGGAAGTAATTAAGAACATTTATCCGAAAGGCGAGGAGTGATGGGCGGGTCAAAGCTACCGCGGCCACCGAAGCGGATCATAGAGTTGGCGGTGGAGCTGGGATTAACGGAGTATCAAATGGAGCGCATGTTGAGAAAGATAGTGAATGCGAGCTGGGAAGATATTGAGAAATGCGACACCACTCCAATATACTATTACCGCGATCCGAGGCGAGGAAACTTCTACAAGATTTATCGGAATAGGAGGCAGAGAATAAACGAGGACGACGTGAGGAAGGGGCTCTTCTTCATATTGGCGAAGATGGGCATTGAGGCGAGGGAAGAAGCGTTAAAGGCGACAGTAGACTGCGGATTTGTGAGCGACAGCATGCTGAAAGCTTTAGAACATGTTTATTTGAGTGCTAGGCTGAACACGTTAATCGAAGAAGAGCCTCCAAGCGATGTCTTCGAAAACTATCTCGCGATGCTTGATAAAGATGAGAGGACATTCGAGGAGGCGTTGGAGTTAATCGAATATCTGGTAAAGGCCATAGGCAAGGTGTTTGGCGAAGAAAACTTGGAGAAATTCAAGAGCCTGATTGAAGAGAAGTCTAAAACCCTTTCAAAAACCGAGCGGGACAGGATATTGAAAATATTAGGCGGGCAAGTGATGCAGGTAAGCCATGAATAAAGAAGAGGTAAAGGCGATTTACCGGAGGGTCATCCCACATCTCTACGAATGGCTGGTAGATAGGATTATAGCGTTCAGAAACCCAGAGGAAGACATCTACGTCAGACATATAGGCGATAAGATAATCCACTTCCGACAAGGGGATGACATACTCCACCTGATAAAACATATGCTGGACAACAACTGCTATGGAATAGATATAACACCTTATCGAATAACGCACGTCAGGGTTGAAAAACCAGAGGAGGTGGAGAAAATCATAGAGAGGGGAGAAGCGATATGGGATTTGGTCTTAGATATAGAAAATCTCCATGAAACCGTGAGAGGCAGGAAATATGAGGCGTTTAAATCTGAGGTAGTTAGATTGGCGCGTATCCTAGAAAGATTTTATGAAGCCCCGATCGATCAGATAATCGCAGTTCCCAGCACAACGGGCTTCCACTTCTGGATATTAAATGAGATAACGGGTGTGAAAGTATATCCCGCTTTAGAAGATAAAAAAGGCGTAGAAGTCGGGGAGATGGAGGGAGTCGAAGTCATAGAATATGAGGGTAAAAACGAGCATGAGATATCCCTTGAAGATGTCCTGAAACTCTTCAACGTATTGAATAGGCGTGGAGGGTTCAAGCACCTAAAGGTAGAGGATGATGTGAAATGGGGTTGGCATAGACTGTTCCGGTCTCCGTGGACGCTTCTCCCAGACTTCAGAATAGCGGTTCCGATGAGCGTCAACTACATCTCCTACTATAAGCCGGAGCAGACGTCGGCGAGCAAACTATTTGAAGGCAATATAGACGTCATACCGCCGAAATTCGATGGAAAATGCGATAAAGAATGGTTCAAGAACTGGTTAAAAGACCTCGCGGAGAAGGATATCAAAGTCGTTTCAATCAAGGAAATAAGAAAGAAGAGGAAGAAGAGGTGGAAGGAAGGATATGTCGTGAAAGACTTCGAAAAGATGCAAAGAATTGAGAAGAAGACACCTCTATGGGTGAAGATAGCTGAGAGAGGGGTTCCGTTGGGAATGAGGGATAACACGGCCATCGCGCTCACGAGTTTTTACGTAAATATCTTGAAGCTCGGCCCAGAAGAGACCCTTAAAAAACTATTGGAGTGGAACGAGAGAAACGACCCTCCAATCGGGGAGGCGGATGGCGACCCAAGAGACGTTGAGAGATACTTCATGTCGAAGATAAAATCTGCTCAGAGAGGGGGCTACATATTTAGCTACAAGCACCCCGTAATTCAAGAGATATTAAGGCTTGGGAAAAAGATCTCCAAAAAATGAGCGTTTAGGCCGATAAGCTTTTAAAATGTTTTATTTTCTAAAACATTAGGACAGAGTTTGAACAAAAACTTATTTTCTCTAACATCATCTCATAGTCGATGTCGCTGACTCTGCCCCAGAAGATCGTTAAAAGGGATGGCTCCATAGTGGACTTCGACGCTGAAAGGATCAGAAAGGCCATTAAAAAGGCTTTAAAAGAAGTCAAACAATATAACAGGGAACTCCTAGAAAAACTCGTCAACGAAGTGTTGAAAATAGTCTCTCAGAAATATTCCGATGGCAAGATCCCGCACGTAGAAGACATACAGAATATCGTGGAATTCGTGCTCGTCAAGGAAGACCTATATGAGGTGGCGAAGGCTTACATCCTATACCGGAAAGAGAGGGAGCGGGAGCGAGAGGAGAAGAAGAAAGTTCTCGACGGCCTTGAACCCGACAAACTTACGAAGAAGGTGCTGAGCCTAAACGCCGTTAGAGTGTTAGCGTCCAGATATCTCTTGAAAGATCCGCAAACCGGAAAAATCATTGAGACGCCGTTGCAGATGTTTAAACGCGTTGCCGCCCATATAGCGTTGCCAGACATCCTCTACTCTCCAGAGTTCTTTTCAAGGGAGCCGTTGAACAAAAAGTTCCCGAAGGAAGAGTTTGACGCAGAGCAATATGAGGGGAAAATCATCCTCGAAGATTATCCGCTAAATAGATGGAATCTACAGGCTTTGAAAAGGCTCTATGACAGGCTGAACGAAGAAGGCCATATGAAGAAATCCTGGTCTCAAGTGCTTGAACGGCTACTGGGGAGAGGGGTTCCAAGAAATGCCGTTGAAACATATAGGAGGTTCTTGAAGATGCTTACGTCGCTTCAATTCATGCCGAACAGCCCGACGCTTTTCAACGCCGGAACCAAGCTCGGCCAGCTTAGCGCATGCTTCGTCTTAAAGATCGATGACACTTTAGCCGAAACAGAGTGCGGTATAATGAATACGGCGAAGTATGCCGCGTTAATCTTCCAAAGCGGTGGAGGAATAGGGATAAACTACTCAAGCCTAAGGCCTGAAGGAGACATAGTCTCGTCGACAGTTGGCGTGGCCTCAGGCCCGGTCTCATTCATGTGGCTCATAAACGCGGTAACAGAAGTCATCAAGCAAGGTGGCAGGAGGAGAGGCGCGAACATGGGCATATTAGAAGCATGGCATCCAGACATAGAGAAATTCGTAACCTGCAAGGAGAAGGAGGGATTCTTGGAAAACTTCAATATATCGGTTCTCTTGGACGACGTGTTTTGGAGATGCTATGAGGGAAAGAAGCCTTACCCGTTAATTAATCCGAGGACGGGGCAAGTCGTCGGGAAAATCGATTCCAGAAGGCTTATGAAGATGATTGCTTACGAGGCTTGGAAGACGGGAGACCCCGGCGTCCTATTCAAGGACAATATAAACAGATACAACGTCATGAAACCATGTTTAGGAGATATTAACGCGACGAATCCTTGCGGTGAACAACCCTTATACCCGTTTGAGTCATGTAATCTTGGAAGCATAAACCTGTACGCGTTCGTGAAGAGGGACAAGCACGATAACGTGGCCTTCGACTGGAAGGAATTGGCCAGAGTGGTTAAAACGGCAGTTCACTTCCTCGACAACGTCATAGACGTGAACAACTTTCCAATTAAAGAGATTGAAGAGTCTACGCTGAAGCTTAGAAGGATAGGATTGGGCATGATGGGGTTAGCCGACACCTTATATGCCCTTGGCATAAGATATAACAGTGAGGAAGGCTTCAGATTCATGTCTCAAGTCACGCAGTTCATAGCATACCACGCATATAAGGCGAGCATAGAACTCGCGAAGAAGCGAGGTCCATTCCCGCTCTTCAGCAAATCGGATTATGTCAAGGGGCTTCTACCAATAAGGGGATATTATAACCGTGAAGAATGGATAATGAACTGGGAGGAAATATCCAGAGAAGTGAGGAACGGTATTAGAAATGCGTTTGTCTTAACGGTTGCGCCAACTGGAAGTATATCGATGATCTGTGACGTCTCCTCTGGCCTCGAACCCCAATACGCCCTAGTCTACAAGAAGAACGTCACGATAGGCACCTTCTACTACATCGATAAAGAGTTTCTACGATATTTGAAGGAGAATGGACTTTACTCCGAGGAGCTTTTGAGGAAGATCGCCGAAAACGGTGGAACGCTTCAAGGATTGGACTTCCCAGAAAAGGTCAAGGAGGTGTTCGTTACTGCGAGGGAGATTCCGTGGTGGGATCACGTCAGAGCCCAATACGAGATTCAGAAGTGGATAGATGCTTCAGTAAGCAAGACCATAAACATGCCGGAGCAGGTGTCTCCCGAAGACGTTGAAAAAGCGTACATATTCGCGTATAGGCTTGGCTTGAAGGGAATAACGATTTACAGGGATAGATGTAGATCTACGCAGGTAATCAGCTCTGAGAGACATGAAGTAAAGCCGATAATGGTCAAGAACGAGACCATAAAGATGATGGAGCGATATGGTTTGAAGCCCACGCGGCCTGAAAACAGCATCCACGGTAATGATCTAAAAGTATTGGTTCAAAGCAAGGGCGATGCGCAGACGCCTATGCAATCATTCCTAGAAGCTCCCCAAGAGCTTAAGGCCGAGGGAAAGGTGGGAGTCGACATCTGCCCTGCCTGCGGTAGTAGGCTGGCGCATAAGGAGGGCTGCGTATCATGTCCGATATGTGGATGGTCAGCATGTTCAACGTGCTGAAGCCTTTGCTCGATATTCTTCAAATAGCTTCTCGAAGAGCATTATATTTTTCTCATCATAGGAGATTATAAAATATCTGACATTTTCCTCATCATACATCATCCCAGACACCTCAGTTCCATTATCTACTACTAGGATAAAGGATATTGGCGAGGCATTCGCGACATCGGCAAACATGATCTTCAAATTACTATAATTTCCCAAATCACGCTCACATTCCTTCGGCAGGATGATCTCGGCGGTAACGGATTTGTTCAGCCCCTTATCGACTTTCTCCAAGAAATTAT